>Ga0181612_106255_pt1 | contig 65185 bp, 55 predicted proteins | sample HoacroProtozoa21_FD_119630 | JGI IMG/M metagenome (GOLD analysis project Ga0181612, IMG submission 119630) | Hoatzin crop microbial communities from Cojedes, Venezuel. Combined Assembly of Gp0051906, Gp0051904, Gp0051908
CCTTTAAATATGGTGCACCACCCCACGCAGGTTTGGCATTCGGCTTTGACCGCTTTGTGTCGATTATGGCAGGGCTTGATAGCATTCGCGATTGCATTGCCTTCCCCAAAAACAATAGTGGCCGCGATGTGATGCTCGATGCGCCTAGCCCTATCGACCAAAGCCAACTCGATGAGCTATATATCGATATCGACCGCCAACGCATCACTGCTGACAACAAAGGCTAACAGCAAGACAATGAAAATCAAAGATATTACCAACCTAATAGAGTATTATGCCCCCCTACACCTACAAGAGGAGTGGGACAATGCTGGCGTGCAGGTAGGTAACCCAGAAGCTGAAGTGACGGGGGCGTTGCTATGCACCGATGCTACCGAAGCGATGGTTGCCGAAGCTATTGAACGTGGATACAATCTAGTGATATCACACCACCCACTCATCTTTCATGCCCTCAAAAAAATCATGGGGCGCACGCCTGTGGAGCGAACAGTGGCTATGGCCATCAAGCATGATGTAACCATCTATTGTGCCCACACCAATATGGACAATGCTTGGCTGGGCGTGTCGTGGCGCATGGCCGATAAGCTAGGTATGACCAATGTGCAATGCCTAGACCCACATCCCGTTGAGACTTATGGTTCTAGTAACCAGTCGGTAGCTGGCTGTGGTGTGATAGGCGACATAGCCCCACAGCCAGCACTAGCGGTGCTCGGGCAGGTGAAGCAAGCCTTCGAGGTGGGAGCTGTGCGCTATAGTGGAGATACCAACCAAGAGATTGGGCGGGTGGCACTATGTGGTGGTGCGGGTGCCTTTTTGATGCCTGCGGCCATCGAGCAAGGTGCTCAGCTCTATATATCGGCCGACATGCGTTATCACGATTTTTTGGAAAACAATCAGCGCATTCTCATCGCCGATATAGGTCATTATGAAAGCGAACATTACACAAAAGAGATTTTTTTAGAAATCATTCAGAAAAAATATCCTAACTTTGCAGTCGCTTTTGCGAAAGACGAAACTAATCAAGTACAATATCTATAATAGGTTATGGCAAAACAAGAAAAAGAACTCACCGTTGAAGAAAGGCTAAAAGCGCTATATAACTTGCAGAAGATACTCTCGGAGGTGGATCGCATCAAGACCCTGCGTGGAGAGCTACCACTAGAGGTGCAAGACCTTGAGGATGAGATAGCTGGACTGCATACCCGCATCGGTAATTATGAGCAACAGCTCCAAGATATCGACCAAGAAGTGGTGCGGCAAACCGAGGCCAAAGAGCATGCTGCTAGCCTGATTGAGAAATACACAAGCGACCAAGACCGTGTGCAAAACAATCGTGAGTATGATTTCCTGCTCAAGGAAATCGAATACAATAACTTGAACATCGAGCTCGCTGAAAAACGCATCAACGAGATGGCTCGCAAAAAAGAAGCTATTGCAAGCGAAATCGAAAAAGTGCAGGAGCTATTGGCCGACCGCGAACATGTGATTGCCGAAAAGAAAAATGAACTCAGCGAGATTGTTTCGGAAACCAAACAAGACGAAGAAAAGCTACGCGAGCAAGCCAAGCGCCTAGAGAACAAGATTGACACTAGGTTGCTCACCGCCTTTAAACGCATCCGCAAAAACACCCGCAACGGCTTGGGTATCGTGTATGTGCAACGCAATGCCTGCGGTGGTTGCTTCAATCGTGTGCCCGCTCAACGGCAATCCGAAATCAAGATGCACAAGAAGATTATCGTGTGTGAATATTGTGGTCGCATCCTCATCGACCCAACTCTTGCAGGTGTGAGTGCAGCCGAGGCTAAGAACGAATAAGCTCAGCAACCACCACACACCCATCAACACACAGCACGCTTTCCCCCTCACCTTAGTGAGCAACGCGTTGCTTGACAACTGAGCACACCAAGACAGCCTATGCCAAGAGATGTGGCTAGCAATCGTCTTGGTGTGCCGTTTGTTAATAACTTTCTGCAAATTCCTAGCTCACCATTGACAAGAAAGCACTACCTTTGTCAAAGGCATAGAAGCCTCATCATTTAACTCATAATCTATTAATACACAATCGACTACCACTAGCAATGAACAGAGTGGGAAAACTATATTTCAGATATGGCACCATGGGGTCTGCCAAGACCGCTTTGCTGCTCACACAAGCCTATAACTTTGAAGAACGCGGCATGCAATACCTATGCATGAAACCTATCATCGATGACCGCGAAAAAGACAACGTGATACGTTCTCGCATTGGCATCGAACGCCGATGCTCATGGATTTATCCTGACAGCGACCTTTATGAGATGCTCAAAACCATTTTTGACAAGACACTAGTGGTCAAGGATTGGATATTGATTGATGAAGCGCAATTCCTGAGCGCACAGCAAATCGACCAACTCGCGCGCGTGGTGGACGACTTTGGCGTGAATGTGGTATGCTATGGACTGCGCACCGACTTCCAGTCGCACTTGTTTGATGGTGCGCGCCGCTTGTTTGAGCTGGCAGATAGCATCGACGAAATCAAGAGCACCTGCTCGTGCGGGCGCAAGACCATCATCAATGCCCGCATAGATAGTCAAGGCAATATTGTCACCGACGGCAATCAAGTGGAAATTGGTGGCGATGACAAGTATGTGGCCCTGTGCCGACGATGCTGGCGCAATCGACGCATCGAGAGCACCAACCGCAACGCCATCCAATTTGATGAGCAGTAGCCATCCCATGTAGCAGTCACAAGCGGGCGCAACGGGGTAGCCTCCTCGCCTGACGATGCCCACCAACAACGGACTCAACCCACCAAGCGGAGCAAGCAATCACCACACCAGGCGTACTTCGCCTCACTCCCTCCCCACCACCAACCAAATAGCGGGTGGGGAGGGAGTGAGGCGGCTCGTTGGCTAGGTGCAGCAACGTGGGGTTGTTTTTTGGCTCGATGAGCAGGGTGATTGGTTGTGTGTTGCTCATGATAGACTGTTAAAAAAGATTAACACATATATGCTTGGAGAAGTGGAGAAATGGAGAAACTGAGATTGATTAGTTGATTTTAGCTTAGATTTTGGGCTGATTTCTCCGCCCCAAAAAAGCTGTTTAAATAACTAATTAATAGTAGATTATAATACTTTCTCCATTTCTCCAAATTTCCTATATAGGATATAGGCTGGAGAAATGGAGAAATCTTATTCTAGTAATTTATCGTTTTTTCCTTTCGATCAAACTATAACAGCCGATAACTTGTACCCCTGCTATTTCCTCCGTTTGCCATCAAACTCTTGGCAAGCTCACCTAGTTTCTTGCGTCTTGCGTTAAATGATTTTTTCAAAAAAAAGAGGATGGATGCTTGTGAGGGTGGGCAAAAAATGTTACTTTTGCGCCCGCATGATTCCCAATAGGCATTGAAAAGTGCTCAGCCGTGTGGTGTGGAGCCGCCTCAGGGGCAAACTATTCAAACAATTTGTAACAAAGAAAATGTACGCTATTGTAGAGATTCAGGGACAGCAATTCCGCGCCGAGACAGGCAAGCAGTTGTATGTTCATTATCTCGGCGACGAGCGCAAAGAAGGTGACGAGGTGACCTTCGACCGCGTACTGCTCGTTGACGCCGACGGTGCCGTAAAGGTTGGTGCACCTACCGTAGAAGGTGCAAAAGTTGTTTGCGAGGTAAAGACTCCCCTCGTGAAAGGTGAACACGTGATTGTTTTCAAGAAGAAACGTCGCAAAGGCTATCGCCGCTTGAATGGCCATCGCCAGTCGTTCACTCAACTAGTGATTAAAGAAGTCGTTGCATAATTAACCATTTAAAAATCTAGACACATTATGGCACATAAAAAAGGTGTAGGTAGTTCTAAGAACGGCCGCGAGAGCCACAGCAAACGTCTGGGCGTGAAGATTTTTGGTGGTCAGTTTGCCAAAGCGGGTAACATCATTCGCCGTCAGCGCGGCACAGTTCACCGTCCAGGCATCAACGTGGGAATGGGTAAAGACCACACGCTGTATGCATTGGTTGACGGCACAGTGGAGTTCCAGCATCGCGCTGGTCACACCTATGTGAACGTTGTAGCATTGGCAGAAGATAAACCTGAGGAGAAAAACTAACCCCACCACCAGTTTTTCATCCTACTGCGTCAAGGGCCATACATCATGCGATGTGAGGCCCTTGCTGTGTGTCGGGAGAGCTTTGTCGCTTGGGGGCGGGCATCGTCAGCGAAGTACCCTTACATAAATTACTTTTCCCATCGCCCGACCTTCTCGCCGTTTTTCACCGTCTATGGGCGGGCGAGGCGAGCATCGCCCCTACATGGTTCGGAGGTTCCCGCAATTTGGGAGAAATACCCCGATTTCCCCCTATCGCCAGGGATGGGGGACAAAAAGTGGGGGTGAGCGTAAAAAAAGGCGTTGGTTAATTGTCATCGTATATAGAAAAGCCTTATCAAGAAAGAAGAAGAATGGGGATGCTTACCAGCAGTGACATACAGCGGTTGTTTTTCGATCACTACGATGCCATGAGGCAACTTGCTCACACGCTGCTACACGATGGCGCTGAGGCCGAAGATGTGGTGCAGGATGTGTTTGCGCGATTGATAACAGACGATGTTGATTTTGCCGAATCAAAGGCTCGCGCCTATTTGATGACCGCTACTCGCAATGGTTGCCTGAATGTGATTGCTCGCAAGCGGTTGCATGAGCGCGTGGCTAGGCTCTATCCGTTGAGCATCGAGGAGGCTGTCACTGGCGACCATCAAGAGCTGCTCGATGCTATCCAAGAGGCCGCTAATAGTCAGCTCGAGGAACCCTATCGCAGCGTGTTCAGATTGCGGTTTGACCAAGACTTGAAACTACACGAAATTGCTAGCCAGCTCGGTCTGAACATCAACACGGTGTATAGGTATCTCACCCAAAGCATCCATCAAGTGAGGCGTTTTGTCGAGAACGACAATTAAACTATTCAACACACCCATATATGAGACAGAACGATAACATCGATGCGCTACTAGAGATGCTCGACCACCCAGAGGACTATAGTGAAGAGCAAATCTGGGCAATCGTGAATGCTGATGACGAGTGCCGAACCCTTTATCATCAGATGGTGCAAGCACGTTGTAGCTATCGGCGCGAATACGCTAGGGCAACTCCTACCCTTACTGTAGCAGAGGCTTGGCAACGCTTTGAGCAAGCACATGGTGAGGGGCGTGGTAAGCTGGGCTATAGCTGGCTGAGAATTGCCGCTATCGTGGTTGGAGCTATTTTGATGACGGGGCTAGGTTATGCTGCTATCACCCGCCTGATGCACCCCAACAAACCTCGTCTAGAGAACACGATATCAACCCCCAATGGCAAGATGGAGAGAAGCGCCAGCACCATCGATAGCGGTGGCTCAGATAGCGGAAGAGCCGCTGCACCACCTAACGAGGTGCTAAGCGACACGATTGTCACCTTTGACAATGCCACCCTCGCTGAGATTGTGTCGCGCATTGGCAGCTATTATGGGTGTGAGGTGGTGCTGTGCACCACTGAGGCAAGCACCTTGCGGCTATATTTCGCTTGGCATCCTCAAGCACCCATCGAAGACGTGGTGCGCGTGCTCAACCTGTTTGAGAAAGTGGATATAACCCTCGACCATCAAACACTGATAGTGCAGTAACCAGAACGAGAGCCACCCCTATACACACTGAGGAACTATGAAACAACAATATTGCTTGGTTTGGGTGCTGTTGCTGGTTGTGTGCTGCTTGCAGGTCGAGGCACAACGGGTGAGCTATCGTTTTAGCGGCACCTCGTTGAGCGAAGTGCTCAAGATGCTCGATGGCGCTAGCAATCGCTATGAGATTAACTTTATCTATAACGAGCTAGAGGACTTCACCGTGACCACTAACATCCACAATGCCACTATCGTTGATGCCGTGAAGCAGGCGGTGGGCTACTATCCGATGCACATTGTGGTGGAGGATAGCCTCATTGTGGTGGAGTGTGTGCAAAAGGAGCGTGCCAAAGTCATCGGGCGAGTTATCGATGAGCGTGGCGCCCCCATAGCGTTTGCCAACATTATGTTGCTTAACCCCAGTGATAGCGCTTATGTGAATAGCGGTGTGAGCAATGCGGCAGGTGATTTTGTGATTCCTTGTGAGCTAGAGACCGTGATTGTGCGGATCTCGTTTGTGGGCTACAAAACCATCTACAAGCGGTGCCGTCCAGGCCATATCGGTTCTATATGCCTCACCACCGCATCGGCTGAGCTGGGCAATGTGGTTGTTAAAAGCCAACGACCGCTCATCCGACAAGAGATAGACCGTATCGCCTATGATGTGCAAGCCGATGTGAGCAGTCGCACGAGTAGTGTGCTAGAAATGCTTCGCAAGGTGCCACTGGTGTCGGTTGATGTGCAAGACCACATCAGAGTGAATGGCGAGACCTCCTACAAAATCTATCGCAATGGCCACCCCGACCCCTCGTTGAGTGGTCATGCTAGCGAGGTGCTGAAAACGATGCCTGCTAGCAGTGTGAAGCGCATTGAGGTGATTACCGACCCTGGTGCGAAATATGATGCTGAGGGCACCACCGTCATTCTCAACCTAGTGATGCAAGACAATGCTTTGTTGAAGGGCATAGCAGGCAGTGTGAAATACACACAAAGCTTCCCAGCAAGAGAACAAGTTGGCTTGAGCCTCATGACAAAGTTGGGTAAGGTGGTGGCTAGTGCCAATTATAGCTTCTCGCATGATGGCGAGGACACTCAACACTTGCTCTGGCGTTCTACCACACACAATCAGGTGACGGGAAACAATCTAGAGTCGAAAACAGATACTCGCGGGAAAATCGACATCCACTATGGGCATCTCAATGCTAGCTGGGAACCTGATAGCCTTAACCTCATCTCAATGACGATGGGAGGTTACCTCTATCATTTTGCTGCCAATTCCACTGACGATGCTATGATGCGGAGTGCTGATGAACAGCTCATCTATCGCTATGCTAGCACATCGGCTATCAAGCAGAACTATTATAACCTAGATGGGCGTATAGACTATGAGCACTGCACTCATCGTCAGGGCGAAGCGATTACCCTCAGCTATATGATAGACACCTATCGGCAAACGATTGACAACACCTATCGCTATGACGATAATGCCCCTGTGCCATATACTGGTATAGACCGTGACGATAAACAACGCTTTGCTGAGCACACCTTTCAACTAGACTGGACTCGCCCCTTTGCCCAATGGCACAAGATAGAGACGGGGGTGAAGTATATCTATCGTCTCAACCATAGCCATGCCATCAACGACTATTTGGGCATCGATGAGCAAGACAATCTGCGTTTTAATCATGACACAAGCATTGGCGCGGCTTATGTTAGCTACACCTATAGCCGTGGGTCGTGGAGTGCTCGAGCAGGCTTGCGCTACGAGCATAGCTCATTGCGAGCCACCTATCCTAACAACGAACAAAACAACTTTATGCGCCACCTCAACGACTGGGTGCCTAATGCCAGCATATACTGCAAGCTAGACAACGCCAATAGCCTCAAGCTGGCCTATAATAGTGGCATCAGCCGACCAGGCATAGAGTTGCTAAATCCTGCTGTTGAGCAGACACCTACTAGCCGAAGCTATGGCAATCCACTGCTGCATAGTGGATACAATCACAAGATTTCGTTCACTTGGATGCGGATTGGTTGCCTATTGACCACCAATCTGAGCACAGGCATCAGTTTTCAAAACAACGGGCTCACCGAAGTCAAATGGGCAGATGGAGACATTGCGGTCAGCACCTATGGCAACCAGATGCGATATCGCCAACTGTGGCTTTCGGTTTACGCTGGGTGGCAGCCATTTGGCAACACGAACTTGTCGCTTAACTCATTTCTGGCCTATACTCATTGCTACAGCGATAATCTCAGCTTGACGAAAAATCGCTTTAGCACATCGGTCAATGCCACCCTTAGCCAAAAGCTCCCTTGGCGTTTGCGGCTCAGCGCATACGTTGGCTTGGTGGGTGGCGAGATTTCTAGCCTTTATAGCCATCGAGGATATGCGGGATGGTATGGTGTGGGGTTGCAACGCTCTTTTCTCAAAGAGAACAGGCTATCGCTGCGCTTGCGCGTGGCTAATTTCTTGACGGGATGGTGCTCATATATGAACACCTACACCACACAAGGCGATGTTGTGGGTTGTAGCACCTCTCGCATTCCGATGACAGGGCTTGAACTGACAGTTTCCTATCGCTTGGGTTCGCTGAAGACCCACGTCAAGACCACCGAAAAGACCATTGAGAATGATGACCTAGTGGGTAGTGGCAAAGTGAATTGATGGCAAGGTCTTTTGCCTGAGGTTGAAATCTGCCCTACGTGCGCTGGGAAAAATGGAAAAATGAGAAAAATTTAAAAATTGTCCTTGCCTCGCCAGCCACCAACAAACGCAAAAAAACATCGTCGATATACCGCGGGCATCGTCAGCGAAAAGCCCTTACATTTTTCACCTCTTATCGCTAGGGGGGATAAAAAAGCAGCACTATCCTCACGGACCGATGCTGACAATCATTGTTTAACCTTAAAAACCTCCAAAAATTATGAGTTCATCATATCATTAACAAAAACCGTGCCAAATTCTTCCCCTCCCCGTTGCTGTTTGCGGGCATCGCATGCGATAGCCCTTACAGATTCGTTGCTGCCGCTAACGCGGGCAACGTTTAAAATTTCTCCTTTGCCCCTAATTGGTTTTATCATGAGTCTTAAGCGATAAAAAATCTGCACCGCTCGTTGCTAGAGTGGTGCAGAATCGATTCGGTTAAAAGCCCTTGATTATTTAGCGGGGCGAGGAGCTGGAGCTGGAGCAGGCTTGATGGGGCGTGGGCCACCAGGCTTTTTGTCAGCAGTGTCAAGACCAACCGCCTCCATCTCAAAAATCAGCGTCTCGTTGGGTGCAATGCCATGATTGCCTTCGGCACCATAGGCGATGTCGGCTGGCAACACAGCAATCACCTTGCTACCAGGTTTCATCAGTTTGAGCATTTCGGCAAAGCCAGGCACCACGCGGTTGAGGTCAAAGGGTACGGGTTTGTCTTTGCTGCTGTCGAACTCAGTGCCATCTAGGTGCTTGCCAGTGTACTTAACCAAGATGCGGTCACCATCTTTGAAGTTCTCACCTTGTCCAGCGGCTAGCACTTTGTAGGTGAGTCCACTTGCTGTGGTGGTGTAGTCCTTATCGGCTTTGAGCTTGTTGAGGTATTCTTCACCCTTTTTCTTGTTCTCGATAGCAACGGGGTCTTTGGCGCGAGCCTCTGCGGTGGCACGCTTGAGCAGAGGTTCGATACCAGCTTGCAGGGCCATCATCTGGTCTTGCGACATGGGCTTGTTGTTGGTCAGAGCCGTTTTGAGGTGCTGCATAAACACGTCAGCGTTGAGGTTTATGCCATATTGCTCTTTGAGACCTTGCATCAGATTGAGCACTTGCATACCCATCTGCATGCCAGCCATATAGGCCTTGTTGCTTGTGTCAGAAGATGCGGTAGCCTGGATGCCCTTGAACACCTCGTTCATGTTCATCGTGGAGTCCATCATCTTGATTTGGCCACCCATGCCATTGCCATAGAGGTCACCAAACACCATGCTCAGCGAGTCGGTGAGTGGCGATGAGGCATTGCTGCCACCTTGCTTGCTGTTGCAGCTAGTGATACCTGCTGCAAGCAGCGTAGCACATGCAAAAAATAGAATCTTTTTCATAACAATAAAACTAGTTTTTTATTAGTAGGAGTAAATGTGTATATGATTTAGTGGATATCTTGGTTTTGGAACTATTAGCCTTGAGCACCCTTTTGCACTTTGATGAGTTGCACGTCAAAGATGAGGGTAGAATTGGGCTGAATTGGACCCGTGCCATGAGGTCCGTAGGCCAAATTTGCGGGGATAAATAGGCGCCATGCTGCCCCCTCGCGCATCATTTGCAGGCCTTCTACCCAGCCTGGAATCACTTGGCCTACGGCAAATGTGGCGGGCTCTCCGCGCTCAACGCTGCTATCAAACACGGTGCCATCGATTAGGCGGCCTGTGTAGTGCACAGTAACCACATCGTTGGGGCCTGGTTGCGCGCCATTGCCCTCCTTGACGATTTGATATTGCAGCCCACTCTTGGTGGTTTGCACACCCTCAACAGTGGCATTTTGAGCAAGAAATTCTTTGCCCAATCGCTCGTTGTCGGCAGCGGCAGTGCGTTCTAGATTGGTGAAAAACTCGGTGACGACTTGTTTGGCCTCGTCGAAACTCATCTGTTTGTCTTCTCCCTCATACACTGCTCGCAACCCAGCTGCGAAATCGTTGATATCAATTTTTTTCACGCCTGAGCCTAGAAAATTGTTCCCCATGCTCAAGCCCAATGCATAACTCAGTTTGTCCATTGTTGATGTTAACTTCTCTTTTTCTAGTTAAAACGCTTGCAAAGTTAGCGATTTATGCGTTTAATGATTCTATTTTTTGGTTTTTTTTTGCTATTTTTGCCTATTTCTTAGCTAGGGTAGCGCAACCACTTGTGTGTGACACGAGTCAGTGGGTTGGCTGCTGAGGCTAGAAGTTGGTGATTATTCATTTGATAAGAGGTTATGAAAAAGAGATTAGTGATTTCAACGGGAGCAGGTATCAGTGCTGAGAGTGGAATAACGACCTTTAGAGATGCGGGTGGCTTGTGGGAGCAATATCCCGTGATGGATGTGGCTAGCCATGAGGGTTATCTGCGTAATCCTGCGCTCATCCACAAGTTTTATAACGAGCGGCGAGCACAGCTAAACAGTGTGCAGCCCAACGCTGCTCATTTGGGACTGGCTGATTTGGAGCGAGACTTTGATGTGCGCATCATCACCCAGAATGTTGACAACCTGCATGAGCGCGCTGGCAGCAGCTACGTGTTGCATCTGCATGGCGAATTGATGAAGGTGGAGTCGGTGACACATCCTGAACGCATCTATCAGTTACCCTGCGAACAGTTGACCGACAAGGGGCTAGAGACTTCTGTAGATACCCGAGATAGCTATGGTGATGGCGTGAGACCGCATATCGTGTTTTTTGGTGAAGCCGTTCCCAATATGGAGCAAGCCGTAACCGAGACCTCTCATGCCGATATCTTTGTTGTGATTGGCACCTCGCTCAAGGTTTATCCTGCGGCTGCTCTCATGCAATATGCTCCATCGGGCATTCCCATCTATTATATCGACCCCCATCCAGCTGCAGTACCTCATGGCGTTACCGTCATTGCTCAAAAGGCTACTGATGGCGTAGCAGAACTGATGCGGATGCTGAGAAGTTAGGCGGCTTTTGTTTTTACGCATTTAAAAAAGTGAGAAAATGAGAAATTTTTCTCATTCTCTCTTCTAGTGGCAAATGATTTTTTTAAAAAAAGTGTGTGGATGCTTGTGAAGTTGGCCAAAAATTGATGCGGTCAAGTTCAGTCCTCGAGCGTAATCACCGTTACCTCGCCAGCGAGTATTTTCACGATGCCACGATAGAGCATCCGTTCGTTTTGTTTGCGAACCATCACGCTACGTTCGCCTTGCTGAGCGCCGTAGCGCATCCCCTTGATGGTGTCGCCAGCTATGCTTCCTGTTTGGGCAAGAAAAGTCTTGTCTAAGCCCGAGATATTGACCCACAAGTCATCGTAGCTTTGCCCAGATTTGCTAACAAACACCAAGTAGCCAAACGTGTCGCGGGTAGCATAATCTTTGGCAAGCCTATAGCTGCTGTTGCAGCCCACGAGCGAGAGCAACAAGCAGAGGGCACACGATAGGCTGAGTACCCTCCTCTTGACTATGTCAGTACCCATTAGCATCCTGCTTTGTCGAACTTGGTGCGTAGCTTGGCAATCATATCTTGTGTCATCGCATCGAGGTCATATTCTGGCTTCCACCCCCATTCGACACGGGCGCAAGTGTCATCGAGCTTATTGGGCCAAGAATCGGCAATGGCCTGGCGCAACGGGTCAACGTCATATTCCATCGTGAAGTCAGGGATATATTCTTGTATTTTGTGATAGATCACTTCGGGGTCAAAGCTCATCGAGGCGATGTTAAACGAGTTGCGGTGTATCAACTTGCTTGGGTCTGCTTCCATAATCTCGATAGCAGCTCTCAAGGCATCGGGCATATACATCATATCCATCAACGTGCCAGCAGCGATTGGGCAAACAAATTTTTTGCCTTGCACTGCTGAATAGTAGATGTCCACTGCGTAGTCGGTGGTGCCACCACCTGGAGGGGTGACATAAGAAATCAGACCAGGAAAGCGCACCGAGCGTGTGTCCACGCCATATTTCAGCGCATAATAGTTGCCTAGCAATTCGCCAGTCACCTTGGTCACGCCATACATCGTTTTGGGCTGCTGGATGGTGTCTTGTGGTGTCCCATCCTTGGGCGCATTGGGGCCAAAGGAGCCAATGCTACTAGGCGTGAACACTGCACAGTGTTTTTCTCTGGCTACCTCAAGCACGTTCATCAAGCCATCAATGCCAATGTGCCAAGCTAGTTGAGGCTTGTTCTCGGCCACTGCACTTAGCAAAGCTGCCAAGTTATAGATGGTATCTATCTTGTATTTGTCAACAGCTGCAGCAATCTGGTCTGCGCGTGTGATGTCCACAACCATCGATGGGCCACTTTCAGCCAATTCCCCTTTAGGTTCCGCACCAGGGATGTAGCCTGCTACGATATCACCTGTGTAAAGTTTTCTCAATTTCATTGTCAGCTCCGAGCCAATTTGCCCTGTGGAGCCAATGACTAACACATTCTTCATGACGTTATGCGGTTTATAAGTTGGTTTATGCATTAAAATGGTGGGACAAAAATACAGTTTTTATCATTAATTTCAATACAATTTTATCCAATTTCCCATTTTTTTTCTGAACTTTGTAGTCGCTAAGGCTAGATAACCTGAATATTATTTGTTAAACCTTTAAATAGCATTACAATCATGTTTGGTAAATTCCAAGAACACCTACAAAAAGAGCTTGCCGACATACAAGCTGCTGGTCTATACAAAAACGAACGTATCATCACCACCCCTCAGCGTGCCGATATCCGTGTGCAACCCAACGACGAGGTGCTTAATTTCTGTGCCAACAACTACTTGGGACTAAGTGATAATCAACAACTCATTGATGCCGCTACTCGCACCATGCAACATCATGGCTATGGCATGTCGTCGGTGCGCTTTATATGTGGCACTAGTGATATCCACAAAGAGCTTGAAGCAGCCATTGCCGACTACTTCCATACTGAAGATGCCATTCTCTATGGCTCTTGTTTCGATGCCAATGGTGGGCTATTTGAGGCGCTACTCACCGACCAAGATGCCATCATCAGTGATGCCCTCAACCATGCTTCGATTATCGATGGCGTGCGCTTGTGCAAGGCTAAACGTTATCGCTATGCTAATGCTGATATGCATGAGCTCGAGGAGTGCCTCAAGCAAGCCCAAGAGCAACGCTTCCGCATCATTGCTACCGATGGTGTGTTCTCGATGGATGGCAATGTGGCACCGATGGATAAGATATGTGAGCTTGCCGAGAAATATGATGCTATGGTTATGGTTGATGAATCACACTCGGCAGGTGTGGTTGGCCCCACTGGACATGGTGTGGCCGAGCAGTTCAACCTATATGGACGCATTGACGTGTTCACAGGCACGCTAGGCAAAGCTTTTGGCGGCGCTATGGGTGGATTTACCACTGGTCGCAAGGAGATTATCGATATGCTGCGTCAGCGTTCTCGTCCCTATCTGTTTAGCAATAGCATAGCTCCAGGCATTGTGGGTGCTAGCATTGAGATGTTCAAGATGCTCAAGCAGAGCAATGCCCTACACGACAAACTTGTGGAAAATGTGAATTATTTCCGCGACAAGATGATGGCTGCTGGCTTTGATATCAAGCCTACTCAAAGTGCTATTTGTGCAGTGATGCTCTATGATGCTAAGCTCTCTCAAGATTTTGCAGCCGCTCTGCAACAAGAGGGTATCTATGTCACAGGCTTCTACTATCCTGTGGTGCCTAAGGGGCAAGCACGCATCCGTGTGCAAGTGTCGGCAGGTCACGAGCGAGAGCACCTCGATAAGTGTATCGCTGCATTCATCAAGATAGCTAAGCAGATGAACATCATCAAGTAACACACTCCCATCATTATTGAGAGCCATCTCATCACATGATGGTTAGATACACACTATGGTGCCAAGCCTGTGATTATCCTCCCCTTAAACGTTAAGAGGAGCATCAAGCAGGCTTGGCACATTGTTCTCCCCAAAAGCAATAGGTGTTTCCCGAGCTTATTCAAATTTCTCTCGATTTTATTGCTGCAGAAATTAAAAAAAAGTATTTTTGCATAACAATTAACTAATCTCAAAGAAACAACAAGCATGAGCAACGACCAATGAACGGATTCCCATTGTCGTTTGCTTTCCCAAATAAAGGAGTCCAAGAAACAAGTCTATACGCATTATGAGAAAAACTACCCTTTCCCTATTATTGTTGGCATTATCTCCCATTTGCCTATCAGCTCAGATTTCAAAGACTGTGATTGTAGAGGAGCCTGGCCAATTAAAAGAGCTCATCAGTGACGAAGAGCTCACGACTGTGACCAACCTTACTGTTCAGGGCAGTATCAACGGCACCGATCTCGGTGTTATCCGCACGATGGCTGGCAATGGCGTTGATGGCTACAGCACAGATGGCCAACTCGCATATCTAGACCTCTCACAGGCTCGTTTTGTCAAGGGTGGCGATGCCTATTACAGCGACCCAAGTGCTTATGATGTTTACTCACAGGTGTTCAACGATGCTATTTGTAGCAATGCATTCTGGGAGTGCACCGCTCTTCAAGAGGTGAAATTGCCCGAAGGCATCACTCGCATTTTGACAGATGCTTTCTCCAAGTGCACCAACCTCAAGCACATCAATATTCCCAGTACCGTTACACGATTTGGCAGTGCCTTCTACCACTGCTATTCCTTGGAGTCAATTACAATTCCTGATGGCATTGATGAGATTGAAGAGCTCACCTTCTCTACTTGTCGTTCACTAGCTGAAGTGACTATCCCCGAGAGCGTTGAAACCATTGGTGGTGCATCTTTCCGAAGCTGTGAGGCGCTCACCGAGATTACTATTCCTGACAGAGTGGCCACGATTGGCAACTATGCCTTCTCTTATTGCAACGGCTTGAAGCATGTGGTATTGGGTACTGGTTTGCGTAGCCTTGGCGAAGGTGCCTTCTATGGTTGCTCTTCGGTTGAGGAAATTTACGCTTTTGCCACCACGCCTTCGTCATGCGGCGATGATGCTTTTGGCAAAATCGATAAGGAGACCTGCATCCTCTATGTGCCTCAAGAGAGCCTAGAATTATATAAGGTTGCTGATGGTTACAAGGACTTCTTCAATATTCGCGGCATTGATATGTCAGGTATCGATGATGTGCAGAGCGTAGCTGCCAATGAGGTAGTAGCTCGCTATACCATTGATGGCCGTGCTGCCACTAGCCAAACTAAGGGCTTGGTAATTGAGCGCTATAGCGATGGTAGTGTTAAGAAAGTCATCAAATAATAAGAGCAACTAATAACGCCCAGCGAGCACCCAAGCTCTCGTTGGTCAATGTTAATATTGGGGAATGCCTATCGAGGTGTTCCCCATTTATATCTAGCAATTTAGGAGGGGCAGAGAGGGGTGGTGTAGGACTCACGAAAAAACGAATGTAGGGTCGAGCCTTGGGCCGCCCGAAACAGTGACAAGGGGAAACGCAGTGAGAGAAAAGGGGGAACAAAATTCTCAAGTACACATAAAAAAACTAATCGCCCAACCTATTAAAAGTCAAGCGATTAATTTTTAGTTGGTCGGGGTGAGAGGACTCGAACTTCCGACCTCCACGTCCCGAACGTGGCGCGCTAACCAACTGTGCTACACCCCGATGCTATTAAAAAGTGCTGCAAATATAGTACTAAATTTTGGATTGCTAGCAAATTTTTTTGATAAAAAACGATTCTGTCTATAGCATGGTTGTGAAATGATTTTTGAGGTAATGTGGGCAGTGCCATATAGGGAAATTGTGAGCGCTGAATGAATGCAACAATATTTTGGTGAACTGACGAAATTAGTGTAATTTTGTTGCCCAAAAATATAAAAAAGTAAGTCAATATTATGTCACTACAATGCGGTATTGTGGGGCTACCCAATGTGGGTAAGTCAACTCTATTTAACTGCCTATCTAATGCTAAGGCACAGTCTGCCAACTTTCCTTTCTGCACCATAGAACCTAATGTGGGCGTTATTACTGTGCCCGATGAGCGCTTGACTGAATTGGCTAAATTGGTTAACCCAGCACGCATTGTGCCAACCACAGTAGAGATAGTAGATATAGCTGGTCTAGTGAAAGGGGCGAGCAAAGGCGAAGGCCTTGGCAATAAATTTTTAGGCAATATCCGCGAGACAGACGCTATCTTGCATGTGCTACGTTGCTTTGATGATGATAATGTCACACATGTGGATGGATCTGTGGACCCTGTGCGTGACAAAGAGGTTATTGACTTGGAATTACAGTTGCGAGACCTAGAAACCATCGAGAGCCGCATTAGTCGCGTGCAAAAACAAGCACAAACGGGTGGTGACCGTGATGCCAAGGTGCAATATGAGGTGCTGAAACGCTATCAAGAGGCGCTACAGCAGGGTCATAGTGCTCGCACAGTAGAACTGATGAACAAGGACGAGGAGAAGGTAGCCCATGAATTGTTTTTGCTGACAAACAAGCCCGTGCTTTATGTGTGCAATGTGGATGATGCTAGTGCTGTTGAGGGCAATGCCTATGTAGATGCTGTGCGCGAAGCTGTCAAGGACGAACATGCACAAATCTTGGTGGTTGCTGCACAGACCGAGAGCGAGATAGCAGAGCTTGAGAGTTATGAGGAGCGCCAATTATTCCTCGAAGAAATTGGGCTGAAAGAAAGTGGTGTGAACCGCCTCATCAAGGCTGCTTACTCGTTACTCAACCTAGAGACCTTTTTGACGGCTGGCCCCAAAGAGGTGAGAGCTTGGACCTATCGTCGAGGCAGCAAAGCTCCCCAATGTGCTGGCGTGATACATAGCGATTTTGAGCGTGGATTTATCCGTGCCGAGATTATTAAGTATGATGACTATATCCATTATGGCAGTGAAGCTGCTGTCAAAGAGGCTGGCAAAATGCACATTGAGGGCAAAGATTATGTGATGCAAGATGGCGATATCGTCGTGTTTAGGTTTAACGTCTGAGTTTAGCTGCATAGGCGAGCAGGCAGAGTGCTTAGGGTTGAGTATTGGCGCACTTATCCTAGTTTCTCAATCGCTTTTGTGCGTTAAAATCAAAAAAAAACGTATTTCAAGAACCTAAATTTTGTCATTTCAAAAAAACTTCCTAATTTTGCAGTCGCTTTTTGCGCAGACTTGTGCTAGTGTCTCTCAAATGCAAGTCATACTGCAATTTAGAATACCTATCAGCAGGTTGTAATCCAAAAGGTTTCATTTTGGCCCATTCGTCTATCGGCTAGGACGCAAGATTTTCATTCTTGAAAGAGCAGTTCGATTCTGCTATGGGCTACAAATCAATAACAACTTAAAAAACATCATCAAAAAATTATGGCTAACCATAAATCAGCAATAAAAAGAATTCGTCAGAGTGAGGCTCGTCGCCTTCGCAATCGCTATTACAGCAAAACAATGCGCAATGCAGTTCGCAACTTGCGCAAAATGGAAGATCCTAAGGCTGCTGCCGAGGCCCTACCTAAGGTTACTGCTATGCTAGATAAGCTCGCTGGTAACAAGGTGATCTCGAAAAATAAAGCTGCCAATTTGAAGTCTAAATTGGCTCGCACAGTCAACAAGCTTAATGCTGAGAAGGCATAAAGAACAATTGTTGTTGCATTTGATTCTAGCTCTGATTTAGGAGCTACCACTATAATAGGAAGGCCCATTCGTCTATCGGCTAGGACGCAAGATTTTCATTCTTGAAAGAGCAGTTCGATTCTGCTATGGGCTACTTTCTTTTTTTGTTGCGTTAAGTCTGCTCAGGACTTAACGTTTTCTTTTATGTCACCACCCCATGAGGAGATGCATTGCTTTTGTTTGACAGCGTATAGCCCTTATGCCCATAGGCCACACATGCCCGTGCGGCAAAGTTGAGCGGCTGACCTTAGAGTATAGCATCGGATATACAAGTATGCTACCCGTATGGATTTTTGGCGTCACCGTAGGTGCAACGTTAGCTATCAGTGGGGTTATGTTGCTCAAAAGCCAAAAAGTATGTTCAAAGAACTAGACTCGTTGTTGCACTCGCAGTTGCGACTTGCTATCGTGTCGTTACTGATGACAGTAGATGAAGCCGACTTTGTGTATCTACGCGAAAAAACGGCAGCTACTGCTGGTAACTTGAGCGTATAGATAGATAAACTCGCTCAAGCTGGTTACATCTCAGTTATCAAGATGTTTAAAGGCAAGCGCCCTCATACCACTTGTCGCATGACACCTCAGGGGCGCGAAGCGTTTGCTAGTTATGTAGATGCTCTGCAAAGCTACCTATCCTTATCTTCTTGACAGTTTCCATTGAGCAAGATAAAGAGAAAATCTGTGGCTATGGTCTGATAACTAAAAGGCAAGATGTAGCTTGATGTGTGAAATCCTAGTAAGAAGTTCTGACTTTACGTTTACCCGATAGTGTCGGGAGTGATGGGCTCCTCAAGGATGAGTTCTTCATCGGGGTTGTAATCATCGGTGAGCGGTACGGTGAGCGAATCCATATCAATGTCATCGCCATAGAGATCTTCTTCGGTTGGCTCATATTCACTATGGCAACCTTGATAGAGTACCTCGTCGATAGGCTCTTGAGCTGGGGCAAAGCGGGCATGATAGTGTTGAAATTGGGGGTCACTGAGCACCAACTGCATGAAACGTCCACAGATGGGCAGTGCTGTGCGACTACCTTGGCCTAGAGCGCCTGTGCGGAAGTGAATCTGACGATATTCGCCACCGACCCAAGCTCCGCATACGAGTTTGGGTGAAACGCCCACAAACCAAGCATCGGCATGTCGATTGCTAGTACCCGTCTTTCCGCCAAGGTCAGTATCATAGAGTGGACGTGTGATATAACCATTGAGAGACATGGCTGTTCCTCCAGCATCGGTGCGACACGCTATCAGCATCTGTTGCATCAAGAAGGCAGCCCGATAGCTTAGTGCCCGCTGGGTGTCGGTAGGTGCATGATAGATTTCTTTACCATCGCGGTTCACAATGCGTGTTACAAGCACGGGCTCATGTGTCATGCCATCATCCACCACGGTGCAATAGGCATTGACCAACTCCAGCAAATCGACGTCGCTAGCTCCTAGAGCCAATGCTGGGGTAACTTCTAGAGGAGATAGTATGCCCATTTCGCGAGCTTTTAATGCGATTTCGTTAAAGCCCACCTCTTGCCCCACACGCACAGTGACGCTATTGATACTTTGGGCAAATGCAGCTCGCAAGGGCATTTCGGCTCCAGTGAATGTGCCATTGGCATTGGTGGGGCGCCAATGCTCTAACTCATGTTTTTCTTCGTTGAATACCAAGGTGTCGATATATTCATCTAGACGTCGGTCACAAGGCACCAAACCACGTTCCATAGCCAAGGCATATACAAAAAGCTTGAAGGTTGAGCCAGGTTGATGTTTGGCTCGCACCTTGTCATATTTCCAGGTATCAAAGTCCACATCGCCCACCCATGCCTTGATGTGCCCTGTTTGAGGTTCCATAGCAATAAAGCCTGTGTGCATGAAGTGCAACATATATCGCACAGAATCCATAGAACTCATTTCCATATACAACGAGTCGTTGTCATAGTCGAATAGGTGCACCATGTGAGGCTGATTCATATAATAGTTTACCGAATCAAGGTCGTTGGGAAAGCGAGCCAATAGTTCATGATAAATGGGGGTGTTGCGTGCTTTGTCCTCTACAAAATTGGCAATTGGCTGATTGTTCTCGTCAAGCCAACAATCTTGTTTACCCCAATGACGGATGAAATTTTGCTGAACAATGCGCATTTTCTCGCTGACGGCTTGCTCAGCGTAGGCCTGCATTCGTGTGTCGAGCGTAGTATAGATTTTCAGCCCATCACGTTCCAAATCTAGGTCAAGCCCATATTGCTTGCTAATCTGTTCTATTTCATGCGCTACGGCCTGCCTGAAATATGGAGCAATACCATCATAGTTGCTCTCTAGTGTGTAGTGCAAGTCGATGGGCAATGCGCTCACGCTGTCATATTGCTCTTGGGTGAGGTGGTGGCGCTCTACCATATTGCTGAGTACCACATTGCGCCGCTTGAAACTGTTTTTGGGATTAATGCGCGGATTGTAGGTGCTAGTAGCCTTGAGCAACCCCACAAGCACGGCACTCTCTTGCAATTTGAGCAGGGCAGGGGTGGTATTGAAGTAGGTTTTTGCAGCCGTCTTGATGCCGAAAGCATTGCTGCCAAAGTCCACCGTGTTGGCATACATCTCTAGAATCTCTCGCTTGCTATAGAGCATCTCTAGTTTAGTAGCAATAATCCATTCTTTGCTTTTCATGATGAGCATCTTCACACCAGGAATATAGCCTAGCAAGCCTGTGGAATATTCGCTGCGAGTGCGAAACATATTTTTCACCAACTGTTGTGTGATGGTGCTAGCGCCACGGGGCCGACCATGCAATATCATGTCCTTGATGGCTGCACCAAGTCCACCAAAATCAATGCCATGGTGACTATAGAAACGCTCATCTTCGGTATCAATCAATACTTGAAAAAATTGTGGGTTGATGCTATCATAAGGCACTGGGGTGCGATTTTCATCAAAATACTTACCCATCGTTTGCCCATCAGCACTATACAGGTAGCTCGCTTCGGGGTTTCTAGGATGCATAATGCTATTGGTGCTTGGCGACTTCCCAAACAGCCACAGCAAGTTCACATCAACGGCCACTAGATAGAGCAAAAACACGACAACACAGGTTATCACGCCAGCCAAAGTCCTCATCCACCATGGCCGATTGTGATACAATCCTTTGTACCACTGCTTGAATCGCCTCCAAGTGCGAGTGACGATATTTCCTCGAGTTGTCTTGCTCATCAATCAACCGCCAATAATAGCTAACCCTTCTCTCTCTGGAGCTGTAGCAATCGCAAACTGGTTTCACTAGTTGCGCTCACTGACTTGCAAATATAGATAAAAATTTTTAGATGATAGCAAATCTAAGTCTAAATCTATTCATTGGCCTCAAGAGGTATGGCCACCCAAGTGCCGCCCTAGGCAACGTGGAATGAATGACAGATGACTGCGGGTCGCCTGCCACACGCCATAATGTCGGCACATGATAAGGTAACGCTCCCATAGCGAGCGCAGATGATGTCGTGTGGTGGCACCACCTGTCAAGAAACTCACCAAGGGCTCTGAGCCAGCATAGGCGTTGGCTGATGAATGTTGCAGGACGCGGATGCACCAATCATAGTCGGCACTATAACGGTACCTCATATCATAGCTGGGGGCTAAATCGTGGCGAGCTACAAACGCTTGGTGGCAAACAAGCATGCCATCCACAAAGCTATCAACCGTCAACGTGGGTGGAGCCGTCAGATGGCGCATACCCGTTACTTGGCGGTCATTGTTGACTAGTTGAGTCTGTCCATAGATAACCCCTGGCTGACCTACAGCTAGTCGTGCCAATCTAGCCAACACCATGTCGCTAGCAAAGGCATCGCCAGCATTCAAAAAGATGAGGTAACGGCCACAGGCACGTTTCATCCCCTTGTTCATCGCATCATAGATGCCGTTATCAGGTTCACTAAACACACGTAGGTTGGCTATACCACTGCTTTGAGCTAGCTGTAGCGTGGCATCAGTGGATGCGCCGTCGATGAGTAGCAGCTCATAATCGGTAAAGGTTTGTTGCTTCACGCTGGCCAACGTGGGCTCAATGATGTTGGCAGCATTCCAGGTGACGGTGATGATTGAGAATAGATGTTCTGTCATTGTATAAGTTTAACGCGGTGGCTAGCCCTTTTATTGCATAGGTAGCAAAAGGGGCACCGAAGCTTATCGCAGCTAGGTGCCCCCACAAAAAAATGAAAAAATATAAATTTATTGATCAGAAATTGTTATGGATAAATGCTTATTTAAATAATTTGCTCTCGTTTAGCAAACAACAAACAAGTTTTCAATGCGTTTACTTAATCACCTTGGCCGTGGTAGTTGTGCCATCGGTATAGGTGGTTACTACGATGTTCACACCATCAAATGGTTGTGCGCTGTGCTGTCCTGCCAAGTTTACATAGTGAGTACTTGCCACTTGACGATCGATGGTTGTGCTGGTAATGCCAGTAACATCACCTTCTTCAACAATGTATGTAACTGCCCCTAGGCAGAAGATGTTGCTGGTGTTGTTGCCGTAGGAGCTACTGTCGGTGCTCGTGATAGTGAAATAAACCGACTTCACTTTGCCCAAATCTTTTAGGTCAAAGAATGTCCAATCGTTGGCTGCGATGAGCTCACCATCGGTATATTCGACAAGAGCAAAGGTCAACTCCTTCTCGGTGCCATCTTCAGCAACGCCAAAGGCATGAATTGTGAAGTTGTCACCCTCAGCAAAAGCGCGGGCAAAGCCATCACCATGCACAGTAGCATAGTAGGCCCAAGGGCTATTGCATACCCATACGCCATCGATAGTATAAGCCTTGTCGTCGGCAAACTTGATGATATTGGTCTGTTCACCATATCCCCAGTATCCCCAATAGCTCACGATATAGGGTTGGTCAGCATCACTCTGTGCGGTGCCATCGGCATTAACCACTACGTCACCATTCTCGTCCAGCTGCACGCCACCATTGGCCATACAACCCCAAGCGTGCGTTACCCAGTCGTTGCTGCCTGTCACGTTACCGTCCTCGTCCACGCCATAGTCGGTGTCGTCTCCACCTAGTGCGGGTACTTGTCCATCCCAATAGTAGCCACCATAGCTACTGCCATAGCCACCATATAGGTGTGAGAACATCACATTGCCATAGGTTACCCATTTGTATTGCTCAGCATCGTTATAGGTCTCGCTCCAAGCGTGGTTGTCCTCGTTGTAGGTGATGGTTGCGGGATTGGTTGGCTGGCTCAAGTCGGTGGTGACTAACTTGTCGGCCCACATAGTGGTTGCCATCATAGCAATGGCTGCAAAGGTAAAAATCTGTTTCATCATCGTTTTTAAGTTTAAGTTTAACAAAAAATTGAGTTCCTCTATCAACAATCAGTGGAACATTGATGTGCATCTATTAGCCTCTGATATGCTTATCAGTTCACGCGATGATAGGAAGTTACCCATACAACCAAACCACCAAGCATGGTGGATGCGTCTGTATGAAAAACGATGTCTTGTGCTTAAGCGACGTGGCACGTGGCACAATCGCTGCCTGCATCATCTCTTTCGCCTAGGTTCAAATACCGCGTGAACCATTTCACATATAGTTTGAGGCAGTGTCGAGGCAGGTCTTCTGGCTTCTCCCCTGTGCTAAATGGCGCCTTCCCAGTGATGATGCAGGGCAATGAGGTTGTCCGTGCGCTTGACTAGTGGCTGTTGATTGCCATTCTTTGACGTGTTGGAGTTGGGAGTTACAGCAGCGGGTACTGCCTAGGATTCTCACCTAGTTCTCTATTAATTCCTAGCCCCATACGTTGAGGCATCAGAAACCTTAACACTCAGTTAGTGCATACGCTAACACATCGCAAAATTACAACTATTTTTGATATCGAGCAGACTTTTCTATACAAAAATTGCTATCCGAGAAATCATAAAGGCTTTTTGCTAACGATGTTCAAAAAATGTTGCTTATGTGAATGGGTGCAATGCAAAATGTAGGGGCTATTACGTGCGATGCTTGCCCATCTCAGCCTAGCAAAAACAAGCGGTTGAGGAACGATTATTTATTAGCTCAAGATCCCCAACCGCTATAAGTGGATGATTGTAAAATGATTAGTCTTTTTTTTTGAAGTAATCGTTATACATCTTGATGCCAAATACAATCATGCTGGCGATGGTAGTAATCACATTGGTGATAAACAACGGCCAATTGGCTAACATCAGTCCCTGAATGGCAAAGAAGATGCCACCTAACCCTGTCATTAAAAATGTGGGCAGAGCAATGCCATCGGTCTCACGCGTACGCATGGTGTGGATGGCTTGTGGCATATAGCCTAGCACTAGGCAGATGGAACCTGCATAGCCGATGATGTCTGACAAATGGTTAGCTATGAATTCAAACATAATGCAAAACTTTATTTAAAAGAGAGTTACTTTTTTAGTCCACATTCACGCATGAGCTCATCCACAGCCGCTTTGAGTTGCAAGTCCTCACCTTTGACCACTGTCTCGGGGTTGTTGGCAACCTTGATATCTGGCTCAAGCTGGGTATTCTCAAGATAATTACCTTCGGGCAGCAGATAGCCAATGATGGGAATGCCAAAGATGAGCGAATTGTCTTGCAGACGTTCCCACGACACGCTAGTCATTGTGCCAGGCACAGGCATGCCAACGAGCTTTCCCAATTTGCCATGACTATATACCCATGGAGTGCCGTGTGCGTTGCTATAGTTGGCTTCGCATTGCAGCATGATGCTAGGCTTGTTCCATCGGCGGCTAGGCATATCGCATGCTTCACGTCCGCGAATCACTTGGGTGAAGTATTTCTTGCCGCTGAATAGCACTTCGATATCCTCGTGCAAGCGTCCTCCACCATTAAAGCGAGTATCTATCACAATGCCTTCACATCGGTTGTATTTGCCCAACACTTGACTATAGATGTCGCGGTAGCTGGCATCGTTCATCGATTCTAGGTGCACATAACCCAATCGGCCATGCGATAGGCTATCTACGATATGCGCATTGCGCTTTACCCAACGATTATAGAGTAGGTCGCTGAGTTGTGCTTTGCTGATGGGTTTGACCACCTCATCCCACCGCTGGCCAGTGCGTGGATTGTAGAGTGAGAGCAGGGTCTTGCGACCAGCTTGCCCATTGAGCAACTCGGTGTAATCGTTGTCGAGGTCAATCGAGGTGCCATTGATTTTCTCTAAGATGGTACCTGGTTTGACCTTGCTCTTGGCTTTGGCCAGTGGGCCATCGGCAATCACCTCATCAATCTTCAACCCTTTGCCCGTATAACTCCAGTCATAGATAAGTCCTAAATCAGCCGTCGCTTCACCACTAGCGGGATAGTAGCGTCCACCCGTGTGTGAGGCATTCAGTTCCCCAAGATATTCGCTCAATAGTTCAGCGAAGTCGTAGTTGTTGTTGATGTGTGGCAGAAATTTGCGATAGGTTTCAGTATTGGCTTTCCAGTTGCATCCATGATAATTGAGGTTGTAGAACCGCTTATCAATCTGCTTGGCAACGTGGTTGAACATATACTCGCGTTCTGCTCGCAAATCCATCTTCATATCGGCCTTGTAGGTGATGGGGGTGAGTTTGTCACCAGCGATGGTGAGTTTCTGCATTTTGTCACTAGCTAGGATGTATAGCGTCTTGCCGTCTTTGCTTGCTTGGATATCGGCACTGCGGCTGTCCATTTTGTTGAGTAGTCTGGTCTCGTGCTTGCGTAGGTCCATTTTCCACAAGTCAAAGCCTTTTTCAAACGACGATAAGTAGTAGAGCGACTCACCATCGTTGGTAATCATGCATCCAGCGATATTACTGCTATTAGGGGTAACACGCACTATGCGGTCTTCGATGCCAGCTAGCTCCACGTTGATAGGCTTAGCGGGCTGGTCTTTTTCTACTTCGTCTTTCTTATCGCCTTTTTTGCTCTTTTTGCTGTCATCGGCTTTCTTCTTGTCAGCTTCTTCTTTTTTCTTAGCTTCTTTCTCCGCTTCAGTCAGCAACTCGTAATCTTCTTTGTTGAGCTGATATCGGTCAAGGGCTTCTTGATTGACAAACGCTAGAAACACATCATCTTGCGAACCCCATGATGCTTGGCTACGCATGCCATAGCGGTTGCTGCGGAACATGATGGCGTTGCCTTCCATCACCCAGCGAGGGTCTTCGCTGATATAGGCACTTTGCGTGATGTTGGTGATGGGGCCACCGTTGGCACTCACAATACCAATATCGGAGTAGGGGTCGCGTTGGTTGCCGATAAACTCTAGTGCAAACCACTTGCTATCGGGTGACCACGAATAGTTGAAATCACCATTGGTCTCATACCATGTTGAGCCATCGGTCACTTGGGTTACGTGCTTGGTCTTGAGATCCATCACCTTGAGGCAGAAACGGTCTTCGATGAAGGCAATCTTCTTGCCATCGGGCGACAGACAAGGATGGGTGCGCTCTACGGTGGTTGATGGCAGTAGTACTTCCTCTTTGATAAGAGTAGCGTTGGCAAAGTTAGGGTCATCCTTGCGGTCGATGGTGGCTATGATGATTTGCCAGTTGCCGTTGCGCTCGCTAGCGTAGGCAAGCGTGCGGTTATCGCTACCCCACGACACCCAGTTCTCGGCGGATGGCGTTTGGCTGATGCGTTTGGTGGTGTTGTATTCCACCGAGGTGACAAACACTTCGCCTCGCACCACAAAGGCTATCATCTTGCCATCGGGTGATACGGCCGCATCGGTAGCACCGCGCGTGTGCGACATCGTTTGCACTTGGTCGCTATCGTCGTGCCAAAGGCTCACGTTGACCTTGGTAGGTTTACCCCCAGGCACTAGCGTGTAGAGTTCGCCATCTTGTGTGAAACATAGCGTGCCGTTGCGAGCGATAGACAAAAATCGCACGGGGTTGGTTTTGAAGCGAGTGATTTGGGCGAGGTTGCTAGGATTATCGATAGGAAAAGCGTAGATGTTCATCGAGCCACCATCACGCTCACTGAGGATATATACCGTCTTGCCATCGGCACTGAGCACAGGGTTGCGGTCTTCGCCAGCGTGATTGGTCAGGTTGGTGTGCTTGCCGCTAGCCACATCATAGCGCCAGATGTCGCGCGTGATAGATGAGGTGTGGTGCTTGCGCCACTCATCTTCCCCCCCCTTGCGGTCTTGATAGACAAAATAGCTGCCATCGTGATTCCAATGGATATATTCGGCTGGCGTTGCTAGCTCGCGAGTCGTTCGACCACCCTGCACAGGCACTTTATAGACTTCGGTGAGCCTGCCTGATGGAAATAGCATGCTCTTGGCGGGGTCTTGAATCGCTGCGCTGAAGTAGATATATTGGCCATCGGGACTAAAGGCCCATGGGGTTTCGGAGGCACTGTTGCGAGTCAGTTGGCGAGGCTGCCCCCCAGTGCTAGGCATCACAAAGATGTCGTAGTTGCCTTTGCGGTCGCTGGCAAACGCTAGCTGACTACCGTCGGGCGACCACACGGGTTGGGTCTCATAGCTTGGTTGGCTGGTGAGTTGCAACGCTTGGCCGCCACCCACTGGCACTACATAGATATCGCCCTTGTAGCAAAATGCAATGCGCGTGCCGTCGGGCGAAATCTTGGCATAGCGCATCCACAATGGGGTATCGGCCATAGCCGTGAGCGTCACGGCACAAGCAAGCATCAGTAGGACTTTTTTCATCATTGTCTAAAGTTTATATTGATTATCGTTGTTTTAGGGTTTCAACTTTGCAAAGTTACATTTTTTTTTGCACTGAGCAGGCTTTTCTCCTCAAAAATGTAAACTAATAAAAAACTGCATTTTTTACCGTTTTTTATTTCAGATATCAAATGTTTATGCTATCTTTGTCACAGAAATTAATCATTAAGCTTAAAACGTCACTTTTTCACAACCCAAACGACAAAGATTGATAGCCAAAACTCATGCTATCATCAACTCAATAAACACATTTTTTATATTAACCTAAAACAAATCGCTTTATGAAGAAATTATTATTTTCACTAGCAGCTATTGTTTGTATGAGTTCGGCTTGGGCTCAGGAAGCCACTACCATCGACTCGTTTATGAACTTCTCGGCCATGGACGATGAAACCGAATTCACTTATAGTAGTGAGGCCATCGCCCTTTATCAAAATGGCAAGTATCTATTTGCCCGTTCTATCGTGACCGTGACCGATGAAGATGGCGAAACCAAATATTACAGCTATCCAGCGCTCATCTATGGCAACGCTGGCCAAACCTACACCAATGGTGATGTGATTCCTGCTGGTTGGAGTGCCACCAAGACTACCTATAAGGGCATGCCAGAGGCTAAAAATCCTAGTGGTTTACAAACAGCGACTGAACAAATCGAGAATGCTGATGTGTGGGCAGCCCCTCTTGACTATAGTGGCTATATCCAGTACATGACCGATGAACAGTACTATGATGCGTTCGCTGGCGAATATATGACCTTTGGCCCTGTTACTATTTCGGATGTGAATGGCAATGGATTTACTATCAGTGAGGAGGCTTTTGATTGGGATACCTATGAGTATGTCTCTTATAGCATGCCAGGCTACAATATGTTTTACAAGACGGTTAGTTTGCCTACCAACCTTGATAAGCAATATACCATCACGGGGTTCTACTATATCTATAACGATGCTATGCAGTTTGTACCAGTGGCTATTGAGGAGTACTATGAGCCTAGCGACCTCTATGGAGTATGGTATTATGGCGTTGATGATGATGTTTATCGTATCACCGATGAACTTTATGTGGTTGAGCCCACCAAGGCTACCGAGGTTGAGGAAGGGAGCAAAAACTATATCTATGTGACCGACAACCTATGGGAGTATGACTACTATGGCTGGATTTTTGACTGGATTCCTACCTATATGGCTATCGATTGCGAGGACAACACCGAGCTCTACAACAAGATTGCTAGCATGCAGACCATCGAGGCTGGTACGCTAATAGCTACTCTTAAGAGTAACTTCACCAATCCTCGTTTGGTGCCATTGTTTGAGCCTAGCGCTAGCGAGAACACTACCGAGTTGCGCTATAGCGAAGTCAATCTCAACGACACCCTCCTGACTAATGGTCACAACATTATCTCGCTAACGGCAGTTTACAAGGTGATCGATGGCAAAGAGTATCTCATGGGCTGGGATGAGAATTGGAACTTGTGGCAACCCATTCCTCTAGATCGTCGCTACTTGGGCAACGATATCCAGTTTAACGATGGTGAGCAGTATCATTTCAATCGCGTGGTAGTTAAGCAGCAAGAGGCTTGGAATAGCAACGATCCTATCCGTGAGGCCAAAGCTATCAATAGTCCTAAGGAATTTAAGGTAAAAGCCCTTAACGAAAAGCCTGCTAACCTAGGTGCACGCAAGGCTCCACGACACATGAATCCTAACGACCCACGTTATTATGAGAATTATGTAATCTGCCCACTTGATGGCGAAGTGATTCCAACTGCTGTTAACGACGTGAATACGGTTAAGCAAGTGAGCAGTGTTCAGTATGTGAATGTAGCTGGCCAAATGAGCAACACTCCATTTGAAGGCGTGAACATCGTGGTTACCAACTACACCGATGGCACCAAGACTACAACCAAGGTGGTTAAATAATTGGAGATTTATCGTTGGTATCAAAGCTGATAAATAACCTAATCAGCTAGAGGCTAAAAAGTCCCCTGCCGCTATCATAGCGGTGGGGGATTTCATATAGTTCTCCTATTATGTTGCTGCATCAACGTGCTCGATGGCGTCTGAGAGGTAGGCGGGGAAATAGCTTGCGGTGGTGGGAGAGATAACGATGCAACACGCCCTGCATCACCACGAGAGTCACGGCCACGATAATGATAATGATGCCTATGCCATCGCGTGTCGTTAGCCGCTCGTGAAACACAATCACGCCAAAAAAGATAGCTGTTACAGGCTCTAGTGCGCCCAAAATTGCTGTTGGAGTCGATCCAATATACTGAATAGCCGCTGTTGTGCACAGAAATGAAATGGCCGTTGGGAATACCGCCAACGCTATCAGATTGCCCCATAGATACCACCGATTAGGCAATATCAAGTCTTGGCAGCCACGTGAACGTACGAGCAGCACGATGAAGCCGAACACTAGCACATAGAACGTAATCTTCAACGTAGGCATCTGGTGCAGACTTGTCTTGTTCACCGAAGCTATATAGATAGCATAAGACAGAGCAGATGCCAGTACCAGTAGCGTCCCCGTTAGGCTCAATGTGGAGCCATCATCACCCTTATAGAGCAATGCTATCCCACAACAAGCTAGCACGATACACAATGCCGTTTGCACCGATAGCCGTTCCTTGAAACACACCGCCATAATCACCGCTACCATGATGGGATATACAAACAAGATGGTCGATGCAATGCCCGCACCCATATAGTTGTAACTCTCAAATAGGGTAATCGATGAGACCACCATCAGCACACCCATCACCGCTAGCTGGGGGCAATCTTTGGCTGAGATAGCCAGGCTACGACCGCGACACTTGAGCATTATCCCTAGAATAGGAATGGCTAGCAGATAGCGAAAAAAAAGCACGCTATTAGCATCCATGCCATGACCATAGAGTGGTAAAGCAAATAGGGGATTCATACCATAGGTGGCAGCTGCTATCGCTGCTAGACCATAACCCTTGACTTTAGAATTGATAGTCATCTCATTGCTCTTGCTAAAAAAACGAGCTGCAAAGGTATGAAAAAATCTTACGCTACGACTGTTATAACCACAACAAAAAATCTTGACGTGGCAACTTGTGATGGGCAATAAATATCCCCATTTGTTCGTTGGTGAAACCTTGCCCCTCCTTCGCATAGCTAACGAGTGTGTGCCACAATTGGCTCATACGTTGGTCACGATGTAGCTCACGCATCACCACCACACCACCGCCGTCAATCACTCGTTGCAGCAAGGTGGCTACTTGATCTGGGTCGCATCCCTGGGGCAGCACGCTCACGAGCACATAGGGCTCTGCACCAGCCTTGTCCACTTTCGCCCAATAGTCATCGGTTGCTACTATTAAGTCGTCATAGCAATCGATACGTTGCAGGTGGCTCCCTAATGCTTGAACCGTGATAGGATAACGCTCTAGTTGAGGGTCATATAAGTAGAGGTGACTGTTACTGCTCACAGCCATCATGCTGGCACTATCGATACCGTAGCTCGTGCCTATTGCCATCATCAAGGGCGGGTTGAATGCGTTGGTCACACGAAACAGCAACTGTGCTTGGCTATTGGTGATTACTCGACGCTCACGCTTCACTTTGCCCAAGGCTGCTAGCACAGCCTGTCGCAGGGCCGTTATATCATCGTAGGCATAATAAGGCAGTCGCTGGCGTAGCACGTGTAGCACAAACCAATAGGCAAATGGCGAATGGATGCCAAAGCCGCCACTACGATGATGACGGCTCCAAGCGGTGCGATATCGATGGATGATTCCCATGTTGGGCTTATCTAGGCTATTGCATGATGTCGGAGCTAGCGTGCGTGGCTCACGTCACACACGTTTCAAGCTAGGCTTTGTCGGTGGGTGAGGGTAGAGCCTTGCGCTTGCCAAAAAGACTCCAATTCAGCGCCAACAGCAGCAACAAAAAGATAGCTATCACTGCCACGGTGGCTATGGTCTCACTCTGGTGCACCTCGTCGGGATCATATTTGAAGTCTATCACATGGTCACCAGCTGGCAACTGCAGGGCTCGCAACACATAGTTCACGCGTCCCATCTCTATAGGCTTGCCATCAAGTGTGACTTTCCAACCCCAAGGGAAGTAAATTTCACTAAACACAGCCAATCCGCCAGCAGCGCTATGACTCTTGTAGGTGAGGTGATTGGGGGCATAACTGGTCTCGATGATGGTATCGCCAGGCTGCACGGCATGCGCTTGGCCCAGCACCTGCCTAAACTGTTGGTCGGCCACAGCCTGTTTGCTAGCATCAAAGTGGTCGAGGAAAGCCATCTCTTGGTCGGCACTAGTCACATAGGTGAGCGTATCGACAAACCAAGCATTGCCCAAGGCTGCTGGATTGCGCTGAACTTGGTTGTCATTGACAATTACATAGCGCGTGTTGAGCATATTGAGCACTTGCATATTGTTTTTGGAGATTTGTCGCTCTATCAGGTCGTTATATCGCGACAACTTGGCAGCATGATAGCCACCAATGGTCTTGTGGAAATAACTCGGCATCGCTTCGCCAAAGTGCTGCAAGTCCATCACTCGATAGTTGATATCCTTATCTTGTAAAATCTGCTCATCAGCAGGGCGAGGTGTGAATGATTGCTCTGGCACGTCGAATTTGGATGTAAAACTCTCGCTGTTGATATAACGTTTGCCCACAGCATACATATCTACTAGCACTACAGCACCCACGAGCAGCGAGGTAGCTAGCGCTCCGAGCTTGCCTCGCCAATAACACATCAGCAAGGCAAAGCCTATGATAAGCACCACCAAGCTACGCAACGCATCGCCTCGTACGAGCGAGGCCCGCACGGCACTGATGGCGGCATCTACCGATGGGAATTGCTGTATCTGCCCTGATGCCACTAACTGCTCGTGTTCTTGAGCCGAGTAGTGCCCCATCAAGCCAGGTGCTAACACACATAGCAGGCATAGTAGCGCACATAGCCCAAAGCTCACCCATATCGCATGTCGATGCCGCTGATAGAAATTAGGCTGGCTAAACATCTCGCACAGCGCCATAGCTGCCAGCAGTGGCATCGTGAGTTCGGCTATCACTAGTATTGAGGCTACCGTCCTAAATTTGTTGTACATGGGGAAGTAGTCTATCATCCAATCGGTAAGCCACATCATATTGTGACCCCACGAGAGCAGGATAGATAGAATGGTCACAACAAGCAGAGCCCATTTAATAGGCCCCTTGACCACTAGGCAGCCTAGCAAGAATAGCGCACATATCAGTGCACCCACATATACTGGGCCATTGGTCATTGGTTGGTCACCAAAATATTGCGGAAATTGCTGTAGCACTTGCATATCTTGACCACTCAGTTGACCGTCCTCGGCCATCGACTGTGCCTTACGTGTGTTTGCTAGGCTTGCCAGTGCTAGCTGACCATCTGCAGGCGCTACCGTAGCGCCACCTTTGGCATTAGGTATCAATAGTGTGAGCGTCTCGTCCTTGCCATAGCTCCATTGGGTGATATAATCTTTGTCCAATCCGTTATGGCTTGCTTGAGGTTGCATACCATCGACAGGCGTTAACTCACTATGCCCTCCACGTATGGTCTCTTGGCTATACTTATAGGTCAATAGCAGATTGGGGCAATTAGCTGCCAGGGCCAAGCCTGCAGCCACTACTAGCGCTGCCGAGGCTACACACCAGCGAGCTACGTGACCCTCGCGGATAGCCTTGACCAAAAAGGCCACCATCAATGCCACTACTACAAACATGGAGTAGTAGGACATCTGCACATGATTGCTTGCTAGCTGCAAAGCGCCAAATAGTGCCGCGATAGCTGCTCCGCCCACATATTTGCCACGATAACACCACACGATGCCTGCCAGCGTGGGTGGGATGTAGGCCAATACCATCAGTTTCCAGATATGGCCAGCACCCATCAAGATGAGAAAGTAGCTACTGAACGCATATCCAATGGCACCAATCACCGCCACATACCACTTCATCTTGAACGATAGCATCAACACAAAGGCTCCTAACATAAGCACAAATAGCCAGCTCACAGGAGTCGGGAAATAGAGCCTATACAAATCTATCACTGGCTGCAGATAGCTCGTGCCCTTGTAGGATGGTGAAATCTGGAAGGTGGGCATACCACCAAACATCGCATCGGTCCAGCGGCTATGCTCCCCTGTCTGTGCTTGATAGACTGCTACCTCGTGGCCGTTGGCCAACCCTTGCATCACATCATTTTGCTGTAACACATCGCCCTGCATGGCGTTGGGCGCAAAATATACCCATGCTATTACCGCAAACAGGGCTACCGCTATCGCAAATTGCACCACGGTGCGCAACGGCAATGAGCCCACCAATTTCTTGTCTAGTAGATTGTGCTCCATATCTCTATTGGTTTTTTAAGCTATTGATTGAAATTGCAAAGTTACAACTTTTTTACTTTCATAACACTATGGGCTAACGGGAAATTGTGCAAAATCGCTAGACGGACAATAAAACATAGGGGCAAGAATCGCCTCGCCCCTACATTTATTTTGTTGTGGTGTCAATAGCTAGGTGATGGAGCTATTGAGGTTGTGGCAGGTGTTCGTCAAATGCTAGAATGTCGGCTGGGGTGCAGTCAAGGGCGCGGCAGATCGCATCGAGTGTGGTGAAGCGGATGGCTCGAGCCTTGCCCGTTTTGAGTTTGGAAAGATTGGCAATGGTGATGCCTACCTGTTCTGAGAGTTGGTTGAGCGACATTTTGCGACGAGCCATCATTACGTCTAGATTAACAATAATCATAGCATTCTATCTGTTTAGGTTAAATGGTTAATGCGTTGTCCTCGGCTAGTTGGTGGCCCAACCGATACATGACGCCAAACACTAGTAGGGCTAAGGGAGTAACAAGGGCATCGGTAGTTACCGCTACGCTAGGCGTGGCGCCACCAGGCGTGGTAAAGGCAATCCCTATGTTGACATCGATAAGCATATAGAAGAATGCTACTGCTGCTGCTACATAGATGAGAGTGATGTTGCTCTTAGGAAAAATCACCCCTTGCCTACTTGCACGCAAGATGTTGACAAAAAAGCAAGTGGCCAGTGTGATTAATGCTAGCGAGAGTATGGTGTGTGCAGCAAAAATCATTACAGGCAGTGGATGTGTAGCTGCGTCTTCCCAAGGCACGTGCATCGTTATCTCGGTGTCAAATAACTCAAAATAGGTGTGCAAGCAAATGACCACAAACCAGCCAATGCAGCATACCAGTCCACAGGCGCATAGCCATTTCAATTGTTTTGTACTTTTTTCGTTCATAGTTGTGATGAGATTAATGATATCGCTGCAAAAGTATGTATTTTATTGATAAACGACAAATATTATTCGATATTTAACAAATTATTAACGAATTTAGTCTAGTAGGGCGGCATTATTAGTGTAGCCCCTTACATTTTTAGGCAGGCATCACATGCAATTATCACTACATGAAATGAGGATGTGTCTATTTTAACACACCCTCATACATTTGTTTATTGTTTGTCCTAATTGTTGGGTGGTTGCTAAAATCGGCCGTGGTCTTTGTAGCTATAGTAACGACCTCCACGACACATAATGATGTGGTCCACTAGCTCGACATCCATTACGAGACAGGCTTTGTGCACGCGCTCGGTGAGTTGATCATCAAGTCTGCTAGGCAGGGCTTGGTCGCTAGGATGGTTGTGTGCTAAGATGATGCCTGAAGCCAACCTCTCAATAGCGGGACGCATAATCATTTTCACATCAGCGGTGGTCCAAGCTGTTCCACCGCTACTGATTTTGACGCAATCTTCTACTTGTTTGGCGTGATTGAGCATAATAGCCATCATCTCCTCGTGGTCGAGGTGTTCCATGCGAGGACGCAAATAGCGGTATGCATTTTCGCTATTTAAGATTTGGTAGCGCTGGGTGAATTCCTCTTGTTGATATCGTCGTGCTAGCTCTAGTGCTGCCAATATCTCGATAGCTTTTACTTCACCGATGCCGTGATAATGATTGGTGAGATTTTTGATGCCTTTGCGTGCAATGAGATATAGTTTGCCATCATTGTCATTAAGGATGCGTTTGCATAGGTCAACAACCGACTCACCAGGGCTTCCCACGCGCACAAGTATCGCTAGTAGTTCGGCGGTAGATAGCGCCTCAAAACCATGTTTCTTGGCTTTCTCACGTGGTCTATCGTCTTGGGGAGTATGATATTTGAGGGTGCGTGACCCTGCCAATGTGATTTTAGTTTGTGACTCATCCATGATGTGGCCCACTAGTTATTTACCCTTGCGCATAGCAATTTCTTGATTGATATCTCGGCCATGACGCAACACAATTTTCCAAACAAAAGCTTTGATAAATCCCCATCCATAGCTGCATAGTTGTACAAAACTAGCAGCGACAGCTAGGCTTGCAATCTTGCTATTGTGGTGTTCATGCCAAGCGGCAATCCAAAGGGCAACGGCATATAATAGCACTGGCACGATGCACCACCAATGCCATAGCAGGGCAAGTAGCACGAGTAAAGCTAGACCCACCACAAAGACTGCAGGTAGCAGGTGCACTAGCTTGAGGCTGTCGGGGTAAAGCAATCGCAACGTTACCCGAGACATGCCAAAGACGTAGGTCTGTCGTGCAAATTGCTTGAGGCTTGTGCGTCGCTTGTGATAGACGTAGGCTGGCCGAATGAGGCGACTGCTGAAACCCGCTTGGCGGATGCGTGTACTCATGTCAATGTCCTCGCTAAACATCTCGCGGAAGCCACCTACTTGTTCCCACACCTCGCGCGCATAGCCCATGTTGAATGACCGTGGCACAAACTTCTCCATTTGCACTTTGCCGCCACGAATGCCACCAGTGGTCAAAAAAGAGGTCATGGCAAACGAGATGGCCTTTTGCACATCGGTAAAGTCATCGCTTGCTGCATCAGGGCCACCAAAGCAGGGCACATAGTCGCGAGCTAACTCGTTACCTAGCGTCTTGAAATAGTCTGGTGGTATCACGCAATCGCTATCAAAGAAGATGAAGTAGCGTCCCGTAGCATGCTCGATGCCATAGTTGCGAGCCAGTGAGCGCCCCTCGTTGCTCTTGTAGAAGTATCGCAGATCAAGCTCTTGGGCATATTGTGCGGCGATATCTTGGCAAGGCCAAGTAGAACCATCTTCGACCAAGATAATTTCAAAATCCTTATCGGTCTGTTGGGTTAAACTCTCTAGCAGGTCTTTGACCTCGTCACGGCGATTATACACCGGCACAATTACTGAGAAATAAGGCATCTTTTTGTTTTTTCGTTTTTTTTGATGGTGAATCAGATTTTTGGACAACTCATAGGTGCTTGCTAGTCATGATAAATCTCTTATCGGCGTTATAGCTACAAGCAAGCGCAAAGTTACCACTTTTCTAGTAAATGTATTTGAGATGGGGATTAAAAAATAGGTATGGATAGCTATGTTTTTTTAAAAAAACGCTTGATAATGGTAAGTTTAGAAAAAAATGTTATATTTGCGTGTTTCTTAAATTGATGGACAATGAATAAGATAGTGCGTCTGCTGGTGATGCCAGCCATCTTGATGCTGATTGGGTTGGGAACAGCGTGGGCAACCATTCCAGCAGGATATTATAGCTCGCTGAGTGGCAAGAGTGGGCAGGCATTAAAAAATGCGATACACGACCTAGCTATGAAGCACACGGTGCTAAGCTATAGTAGTTTGTGGAACTATTTTCAAACCACTGATTGTCGCATCGACAATCAAGAGGTGGTTTGGGATATGTATAGCAACCATACCTATTATTTCAGAGGCAGTAGTGCGGCCTATGGTATGAACAAGGAACACAGCTTGCCCAAGAGTTGGTGGGGTGGATATACCGACCCTAGTTCTTATCCTAGTTACACCGATATCAATCACCTATATCCTGCCGATGCCGATGCCAATAGTGCTAAGCTACATTGGCCACTAGGTGAGGTCTCTAGTGCTAGTTACGACAATGGCGTGACTCGTGTGGGTTCACCGATGACGGGGCAAGGTGGAGGTGCTAGTTCGGTGTTTGAACCAGCCGATGAGTATAAGGGTGATTTTGCTCGCACCTATTTCTATATGGCGTGTTGCTATCAGCACTACACTTGGAAATACACCTTTATGATGAGTAACACCTCGTGGCAGACACTCAATGAGTGGTCGATGGCGATGTTGTGCCGTTGGGCGCGTGCCGATGCCGTTAGTGACAAGGAGGTGGCTCGTAACGATGCGGTGCAGCAGTGCCAGAACAATCGTAATCCGTTTATCGATTTTCCTGATTTGTTTGAATACATTTGGGGTGACAAGCAAGGCCAAGTGTTTAACCTCAACGAAGCAGGTACTAGTAGCGACACGACTACCTACGACGGCTCTCCTGAGCTGATTGCGCCCACACAAGGCACCGTGCTAGATTTCGGTACGGTGGCATTAGGCAAATCGCTAGACTATACGGTCTATATCAAAGGGCGTAACTTGAACAACACACTCTCTATCATGCTCTATAAGTATGATAGTGAGATGTTCTCGATTCCAGTTACTTCGTTAAGCCGTGTGACGGCCAATAGCGAAATGGGGTACCCGTTGAAGATTACCTATAAGCCCACGCAAGTGGGAGAGCATACCGCTCGATTGCTCATCTATGATGGTGGCTTAGAAGGAAGTGTTGGTGTCGAGTTGCGTGCCAAGTGTGTGCTTGCACCCACAAGAATCAATGAGCCATTTGATGTGAATGCCATTGTGGTGGATGCTAGCAGTTATGAGGTGATGTGGGATGCAGACGTCGATACCGAAGAGCAAGTGGACTATTATCGTGTGACACGCACTATCTACAATCCCGATGATGGCACTTGGCGTGAAGACCAATGGACCACCGATGATGCGAGCCATACGAGCCTAGCCTTTACCGATCGACTACCTGGTCAGACTCACACACTCTATGTGCAAGCCTGCCGATTAGGCTACGAGAGCGAACCCTCTCGGACAATCACGATAGACGCTACGGGCCTCACTGGCCCTGATGCCGATAAACCATTACACGTGCTAAGTGGCAACGGTTATATTGTGATTAAGTGCAGTGAGCCGTTAGGCAAGGCACGCATTTATAACATCGCTGGACAGCTTGTTACAGAGGTGGATGAGCTAGAAAACGACCAAATCATCTATCTGTCCCAAGGCATTTATTTGCTCACTACGGCTACATCTCGCCAATCCATCAAGGTAGTAGTCAAGTAACCACCGATGAAATTCATCGCCCTGACAAAAAGGTAAGCACAAAATAATAGTGATTTTCTAGTCTGCATGAGTCTAAAATATTTTAGCCATCTTGACCATTTGGTAAGATTGGCTATAGATTTCTGTATATTAGGCGATTAAGATTGTTTAATTGGCTCGCCATATCAATGGTTGGTGTGTTTTTTAACTCAAATTTAATGCATATAAACACTTTTTTGGTTGTTTTTCGCGGAAAGAATTTTTAAATTTGTCATTATCATTGTGCAAGCAGGCAAGGGCACTAGATGGCAACGATAGGGCTTGTTTGTCACTGCGAAAACCTCGGATTTTGAGTTAGATTAAACCCTAAATATCTTATTTGTAAAACTTTATTATTTATTAAATCAAGACAATAGCATGAGAAGAATTGTATCCCTTTTATTTGCTGCTGCGACCTTGTTGTCAATGCATGCACAGACGTTTGCTGTCGATGACATCAGTTACACCGTTAATGGAGAAAACACGGTAGCGGTAACCGACTACACAGGTAGCGCTACCGATGTGGTGATTCCGCAAACGGTAGAAAACGATGGCATTACCTATACGGTGACCGTGCTAGGAGAGTATTGTTTCAAGTGGAATAGTGTGGTCAATGTGACATTGCCACCTACCATCACTCGCATTGAGTGGGGCGCTTTTCACTACAGTGATTTGGCTTCAATCAATTTTCCCGAAGGATTGGAATATATCGGAGGTTATGCGTTTTATTCTATGGACTTGACCGAGATTGATATTCCTGCTACAGTCGATACCATTGGCCCGAGTGCATTTGCGGTTTGTAGTTCACTCACTTCGGTCACTCTGCATGAGGGTCTCAAGAGCATTGGGCAATCAGCCTTTTATAAATGTGCCATCACGAGCATTGATGTGCCTGAGGGTATAGAAGAGCTAGATAGAGCCTTCTTGAGTTGTGACCAACTGACAGAAGCTAAGTTGCCATCAACACTACGCAAGATAGGGCCAGGAACCTTTAATGGTTGCACCCAGTTGGGTAATCTCACTTTGCCAGAGGGCCTAGAAGAGATAGGTTATGAAGCATTCTTGGGCTGCAAAGCTATGACCGAGATTACTATTCCATCTACCGTAACCGAGATTGGTAATTCAATTATTGGTAAGTCATCAATAGCTACTATCAATGTGGCAAGCGGTAACCAAGACTTTCATGTGGTGGATGGTGCCCTATATAGTATGGACAATCGTGTGCTCTATGCCATTCCGATGGTAGGTGTAACTTCTTATAAAGTGCATGACTCGTGTGTGGGTATCAAGGGTGGTGCTGCTTGGGGCAGTGAACTAGAAAGTGTGACCATGTCTGATGATGTGCTGATTGTTGACGAGTATGCATTTAGAGAAACTCCACTCACGAGTGTAACAATGTCTAAGCATTTAACATACATTGGTGAGAAGGCTTTCTCTGATACCAAATTGGTTGACCTAGTAGTGGGAGATAATGTGCTTTATATAGGCGATGGTGCATTTGCTCGTTGCACGTCGTTACAGACTATTTCACTTCCATCAGGGCTGCAAGCAATTGATTTCCATGCATTTTACCGTTGCACTGCATTGCAAAAAGTGACTTCTTGGGGATCTGTAGCGCCACAGCTACCAGATTTATATGATGTAGATGACTCTCCATTCTACAAAGTGAGCACGAGCACACCATTGTATGTCCCTCGTGGTTGCACGCAGAGCTACAAAGATGCTGCTTGGAGTGACTATTTGACCATCAATGAGATGGAGCAAGGCATTCTGCAACCTATTAGCATCGATCCAGCGGATAGCACCACTGTTGGCAAAAATCAACCGATGTCATTCATCATCACTTTTGATGAACCAGTGAGCGTGGTAACTGCAAATCCTGATGTGCTAGTTAAGCAAGAGTCTCTCTACTATGGCAATATCTTTACGCCCGATGATGCGTGGTATATCAATTTATCATCTGATAAAAAATCGATTACCGTTTGGGCAGCCGACTATGACAGTTTCGTGATGACCTATGACTTTGCCGACAATCAGACCTACTATATCGTCTTCCCAGCAGGCATGGTGCAAAATGATGCGGGCGATATGAACGAGAAAATTGTCTTGACCCTTTTAGGAAACAAGGTGGAGTGGGAATTAGGAGATGTCAATCATGATGGAATAGTTGATGTCAACGATGTTACCAAACTTATCACTCGTGTATTGGCTACGGGTAAGATAGACGATTGCTTTGATAGTGAAGCCGATTTGAATGGTGATGGCATTATCGATGTCAATGATGTTACTGCGCTCATCAATCTAGTCCTCAGTAAATGATGTTTCATTGATAGGCTTAGTATATCAGATAATGGTGCCATAATTATTATCTATAAGATCCAATAGTTCCTAAGGCGAGCAAAAAATTAGTATCTTTTTTGCTCGCCAAGGGAAAAAGTTGTATATTTGTACAATAAGTTTTTTTAGAGTTCAAAACCATATAAATACCTATCGTTAAAATTGTATTACTAACCTTTAATTTCAAGATTAAAATGAGAAAAATTTTATCTTTAGCTTTCGCTGCTGTAGCTATGTTGGCAGCACAAGCCCAGACGTTTGTTAGCAACGATATTAGCTACACCGTCAATGGCGATAACACAGTGGCTGTGACCGACTATACAGGCAATGCCTCTGATGTGGTTGTTCCTCAAACCGTTGAGAACGATGGAGTGACCTATACTGTCACGGTGCTTGAGGAGGGATGTTTCAAATGGAATAGCATAATTAATGTGACTTTGCCATCAACCATCACTCGCATCGAGAGAACTGCGTTTATGTATAGTGACTTGGCTTCAATCAATTTCCCCGAAGGCTTGCAATACATCGGTGACTATGCTTTTTATGGGCTGGATTTGACCGCTATCGATATTCCTGGAACAGTTGAAACCATTGGCGGTAGTGCTTTTGCCGCTTGTCGTTCGCTAGCAACGGTAACTTTACATGATGGTATCAAAAACATTGGCGAGTCGGCATTTTATCGTTGTGCTATGACTAGTGTTGTGGTGCCCGAAGGCATTACTGAGTTGCAAAAGACGTTCATTATGTGCGACCAGTTGCAAGATGTTACTTTGCCATCAACGCTACGCACTTTGGGTGATGGCACTTTCAATGGTTGCACAAAGTTGGCTAGCATAACACTACCCGAAGGCTTGGAGACCATTGGCCTAGAGGTGTTCCTCAATTGCAAAGCCTTGACCGAAATTACTATCCCATCGACTGTGAAAGAGATTGGCGAGTCGTTGATTGCTAAGTCATCGGTTGCTACCATCAATGTGGCTAGTGGAAACAAGAACTTCCACGTAGTTAATGGTGCGCTTTACGACATCAACAATCGTGTACTTTATGCCATTCCTATGGTAGGTGTGACCTCATTCAATGTCCACAACTCATGTGTAGGTATCCAGGGTGGTGCCGCATGGGGTAGTGCAGTGCAGACGGTGAAGATGCCCGATGATGTGCTTATCGTGGGTGATTATGCTTTCTGTGAGAGCCAACTCAGCAGTGTGAATATTGCTAAGCACATGACCTATATTGGTGAACAAGCTTTTGCTGGTACCAAATTGGTTGATTTGGTAGTTGGTGATAATGTATTGTACATTGGTGATGGTGCTTTTGCTCAGTGCACCTCGTTGCAAACCGTTTCGCTGCCTTCGGGCTTGTTGGCAGTTGACCTACATGCTTTCTTTGGCTGCACAGCGTTGCAGAAAGTGACTTCTTGGGGTTCAGTTGCTCCCGAGCTACCTGAGCTTTATGAAGAATATGAGTCACCGTTCTACAATGTGAGCCAGAGCACACCATTGTATATTCCTCGTGATTGCACACAGAGCTACAAAGATGCTACTTGGGACTACTACTTGACCATCAACGAGATGGAGCAAGGCATTTTGCATTACATTAGCATCGATCCAGCCGATAGCACCACCGTTGGTAAATATCAACCAATGTCATTTACTATCACTTTTGATGAACCAGTGAGCGTGGTTACTGCAAATCCAGACGTGCTAGTTAAGCAGGAGTCTCTCTACTATGCTAACATCTTTACTCCTGATGATGCTTGGTACATTCGCCTATCATCCGACAAGAAGTCGATCACCGTTTGGGCAGCTGACTATGACAGCTTCGTGATGACCTATGACTTCGCTGACAATCAGACCTACTATATCGTATTCCCAGCAGGTATGGTACAGAATGCTGCAGGCGATATGAACGAGAAAATTGTCTTGACCCTCTTTGGTGGCAACATGAGTGGTGTTGAGGATGTCAATGTAACAGATACCGAAGCCAAGGTTGTCGGCATCTATGATATCAATGGTCGTCAACTCAGTGAAGTGCAGCATGGTATCAACATCTTGCGTTATAGCGATGGTTCAGCTCGCAAGGTGATGGTCAAGTAATCTTACGATACTAGTTGAGAAAATATAATTATTAACGATGGCCGCTATCCCATAGCATTGAGGGTAGCGGCCATTTTATAATACTTGGAATAATGTGCCAAAAGTTAGGAGCTATTCACAATGTTCCTCATTGATTGTTGAGAATGAGTTCTATTAGTGTAGTAACATCCGAGATGGTGAGGCTGCCATCATCATTTACATCTGCCATTTCTTCTTGAAATCCATCGGGAGTGGTTCCCAAGATCTTTTTGATTAGCATAGTAACATCATCAATAGAGATGATACCATTGCCATCAACGTCGCCTATTAGCATGTCTGTTGCTAATTCAAATTTTATAGTGACATTTCCTGTCCCAACAGCCTCGGCTAGCCTCGATGAGTCAGTAATCTTTCCCAATCTAGTGTAGCTATAACTCGACGCAAACGTTTTATAGAACAATACTAAGCAATTGTTGCCCCAAAGCATCAGGTCTCCTGTTTGAATTGTTCCTGGTTTATAAGAACTAGGAGTTAATGTTTGTGAGAGATATGCATACTTTTCATTGCCGTTCAGTTCGTTCATAGTTACAACCATAGGTAACAAGGCTGCAAATTGTGTTGCTGCCTCATTGTTAGCAAGAGTGGCGGTAAATTGCTGGTTTTCGTTAACAGTGATGCGGACTATTTGTGCCTGCGAGATGATGGCGAGAGATGTTGTCATAAGCATCAAAATGATTTTTTTCATGTTTATTTTGATTTGAATGGGTTAATGTTTTATAGATATGGCAAAATTAGTTTTCTATTGATTATCAATGAATAGAAATATTACGGACAAAACAACCAATATTACCGATTCTATTCATGTGCAGCGCAAAATCTTTATATATAGAGAAATGGAAATCTTTCATAGGTGATTGTTTTAAAAAAGCGACAATCCACTAGAGCTAGTGAATTGCCGCTTTGGCTTATAACAAATAGCGCGAGTGGCTATAGGTTATTTCTTGATAAGAGTTGCACCTTTTTTGAGGGCTTCCTCGTTGAGGGGTAGCAAGTGCCAGTGGCGCTCAGGCAAAGTCTTTTTTAGACCTTTGAGCACGTTCTCGATGGTTACCATGGGGCATGCTTCTAGCATTGCACCCAATACAATCATGTTGAAGGTCTTGCTGTTTTTCATCTCGATAGATGCTTCGGTGGCATCAATGGGATAAATCTTGATGTCGGTGCGTGTGGGCGGCTGATGAATGCCATAGGTATCATACATCAATATGCCCCCAGGTTTCACCTTGCTCTCAAACTTGTCGAGGCTTTGCTGGTTGAGCACGACCACGATGTCATAAGAGTTGAGGATGGGCGAACTGATGCGGTCATCACTCAAGATGACAGTGACATTAGCTGTGCCACCACGTTGCTCAGGGCCGTAGGAGGGCATCCAAGTGACCTCTTTGTCTTCCATCAGTCCAGAGTAAGCAAGAATCTTACCCATTGATAGGACTCCTTGTCCGCCGAAACCGGCTATAACTATTTCAGTTTTCATAGCGTTATCATTCTTTTTTAGCGTCAACATCTTTCAAGTCACCAAGAGGATACTTGGGGAACATATTCTCTACCATCCACTGGTTAGCTTTCTCGGGCGAGAGTTTCCATCCAGTGTTGCAGGTGCTCACAATTTCGACTACCGATGTACCTTTGCCTGCCATACTGTTTTCGAAGGCTTTGCGGATAGCTGCTTTGGCTTTGCGCACATTGGCTGCAGTGTGCACGCTCTGGCGAGTCACATAGCATGTACCATCGAGTTGTGCCAGCAGTGGAGTGATGGCTAGAGGATAGCCGTTGAGGTCTGCACGACGGCCATAAGGGCAAGTAGCGGTCTTTTGTCCTAGCAGGGTAGTTGGAGCCATTTGTCCACCTGTCATACCATATATGGCGTTGTTAATAAAGATAATGACAATGTTCTCGCCACGGTTGCATGCGTGGATACTCTCGCAAGTGCCAATAGCTGAGAAGTCACCATCACCTTGATAGGTAAACACCATCTTGTCGGGCCACAATCGTTTGGTAGCTGTAGCTAGGGCAGTGGCACGTCCGTGTGGTGCTTCTAGCCAATCGACATCAATATAGTTATAGGCAAACACGGCACAACCTACAGGCGATACGCCAATGGTATATTCGGTGGCACCCATTTCCTCGATTACTTGAGCTACTATCTTATGCACTACGCCATGGCTGCATCCTGGGCAGTAGTGCATGTGGGTATCGTTAAGCAACGTAGGCTTAGCAAAGACCTTATTTTCTGGTTTAATGATTTCGTTCAGTTCCATGGCGTTCAATCTTTAATGAGTTTCTTTTTCAACACATCTAGCACCTCTTCGGGGGTGGGCATGTTGCCACCAAATCGTCCATAGTGCTCAACGGGTACCTTGCATTCAACGGCAAGTTTCACATCCTCTACCATTTGTCCAGCATCAAGCTCAACGCATAGGATGCCTTTCACATTCTTAGCGGCTTCACGCAATTGGTTAACGGGAAATGGCCACAAAGTGATGGGGCGGGCTAGACCCACCTTAATGCCTTCTTCACGGGCCAGCTCCATCGCCTTCATAGCGATGCGTGCTGTGCTACCAAATGCTGTAATTAGGTAGTCGCAGTCGTCGGTATCTACCAACTCGCAGCGAGTCTCATTCTTCTCTATCTCGCGGTAGGTGGCTTGGAAACGTAAGTTGTTTTCCTCCATCTTGTCATCATCAAGTTCAAGTGAGGTGATGATGTTTTTGGGACGCATACCTTTGCGACCATTCACTGCCCATGGGCATTGCTCACGTATCTGCTCTTCGGTGCGGCGTGGGCGCTGCTCGGGTAGCACCACTTTCTCCATCAACTGGCCAATCAAGCCGTCAGCGAGAATCATTGATACGCAACGATATTTGAATGCCAAGTCAAAGCCAAGAGCCACCATGTCACACATCTCTTGCACGCTTGATGGAGCAAGCACGATAGAGTGGTAATCGCCGTGTCCACCACCTTTACAGGCTTGGAAATAGTCGGCTTGTGAAGCATGTATAGTGCCTAAGCCAGGACCACCACGCATCACGTTGATGACCAATGCAGGCACTTCGCTAGCTGCGATATAGGACATACCCTCTTGCATCAAGCTGAAGCCAGGACTAGACGTTGATGTGCATACAGCTTTGCCTGTTGATGCTCCACCATACACCATGTTGATTGCCGCTACTTCGCTTTCGGCTTGCAAGACCACCATGCCTGTGGTTTCCCATGGCATTTCTTCTTCAAGCTTTTCGAGCACTTCGCTTTGCGGCGTAATTGGGTATCCGAAATATCCGTCGGCACCATAGCGTATCATAGCCATGGCGAGCGCCTCGTTACCCTTCATCAAAGTTACTTTATCGTTCATGTTCGATAGCAAATTATTAAGGTTAGTTACAGTTTACTTTTCCACCACACGATATACCTCGATGCAGGCATCGGGGCAAACGAGGGCGCAACTCTGACAACCAATGCATTTGTCAGGCTGCTGCATATAAGCGAAATGATATCCGCGATCATTGACCTCTTTTTTCTTGAGATCAAGCACACCGCAAGGACAGGCGACAACGCATAGGTTGCACCCCTTGCAACGCTCCGTATTCACAACTACGGCTCCATGAATTTTTGCCATAAAAGTATAGTTTTTAAGTTATCAAGTTTACTATTTTCTCAACTTCTTGCAAAAATAGTCATTTTTGGGGATATAACAAATGGTTTGGACTAAATATTTAGCTTAAAATGGTGATTTTTTTAAATGGTAATCATCAATCTTGTCGTATGTCATTTATTGCTTAGTCAATAGTGTTTGTTTCTGATGGGGATTTAGTATAACCAATGGAGCATCTGCGTGCCTTATGAACAGATGCTCCATGATTGATGGCCTTGAATCTAAACGAATGATCAAGGCAGTATAAAAGGTACCTATTTTTCTGGTTGTACTACTTTCAGACGGTCTCCACTCCCTTTGACCACGATGTCATAATAGTCTTGAGTATAGCCAGGCCAATTGGGTGATGCTGGTAATCCCCACTCGTTGCGTTCAAATTGGCCGTCTTTCTCTTTCTTGACATTACCATCAAGATATTTAACGAATAGGTATTCGCCTAGTTTGCGATATTTTGCAGTAGCATCTTGACCAGCATTGCATGAATAGTCGGTGAGCAACTTAATAGCTCCAGCACGATTGCCACCATCAAGCAATGCTTTGGCGTTGGCTTCGATTGTAGGTTGATTTTTGGCAAATCCATCTTCTAAGCCTCCTTGCACTTTACGGATGTCACCTATCATCTGGCTATAGCGATAATAGGCTTGGTTGGCAACCCAATTAGTTACCCAAAAAGCGGCTTCCCAGTCGAGTGTGTACAGGTCGCCTTTGCCTTGTCGATAGCTCTCGGGCACTTGTGTGATAGAGCAGTACATAGGCACAAACACCGATGTGTTGGCATCGTCCACGCCAAACCAAAAACAACCACCCACTTCATCAGGTAGCCACGAGCGCATCTGAGCGACAAACACCCAACCCGTCTGTTGGGTGGCAATAGCACGTTCCATGCTATACTCTACACCATCTACTTTAAAATCCATTGGACGCCAGCGATAGGGCACGCCATAAGCCATCGTTGCACCTGGGTCTTTGGTCATATCAAAGGGGGTACCCTCAAAGTGGTCGCGCATCATCTCTTGCATATCGCGTACCGAAATTTTGCGGTCGGGCTTCACATATAGTGGCATCACCTCGGCTCCCTTTTTGCCATTGATGTAGGGTAGATAGGTATTCATGCCAGCATGGAAACGATTGAAATATGACCATACGCGAGCCTCGCAACCACGCAAGGCGCTGAAATCGGCAGGAGCATAGGCATTTGCAAAATCAAAGTCTTCGTCTTTACCGCTGAAGTAACCCATCTTGCGTGCAAAGCTAATGACGTCTTTGCTATATAGACAGTTTTTCTTGTCCTTGAGCGGAATCCTGTGAATGCGAGGTTGGTTGGCATGACCAGCAATGCAATCGTCAGGAATGCGGATGGCTACCCACACAGCGCCCTTTTCGCTACCTTTACCAATCATATCCATAATCCAAATCTCGTTAGGATCTCCAATAGAGAATGATTCTCCTTCACTGTGATAACCATATTTCTCTACTAGATCGGTCATCACCTGCAAGGCTTCACGAGCAGTTTTAGCACGCTCGAGCGCAAGGTGTATCAAGCTACCATAGTCGATGGTGAAACGGTCAGTGGTATCCCAGAGTTCTTTGCGTCCACCCCAAGTCGATTCGGCAACGGTCACTTGATGCTCATTCATATTACCTACTACGGCATAGGTGTGAGTAACTTGTGGTATCTCACCCAAGGTCTTGCCACTATCCCAATCAACAATCTTGCGCATAGCTCCCTTGGGATGGTCGGCAGCAGGATGAAATTCAAGGTCTCCATATAGGGTGTGACTGTCAGCGGCATAGGTGATGATGGTAGAGCCATCAGCACTTGCCTTTTTGCCCACGAGCAGGTTGGTGCATGCCTCGCTAGCAGACCAAGCCGTCAGCAGCATTGCTGCCACAGCTAGGAAGTGAATTGAAAGATGTTTCATAATAGTCATATAGGTTTATGTAGTTTATAAATGAATATTTTGAGTCCAAGTTAGTTACCCACTGGTATATCGTAGCCAGTGAGCCGAAACGCCACTTTAAATGGGGTGGCTTTTTTGCGAGGCTTGGGACCTCCAAAGTAATAGAACATGCGTTGTATGTCAAATGTTTTCACAGCCACCATGCGGGTCTCATGTGGCATGAGAGATACTGGAATAGTAACGGCACGTTGGTTAATCATCTGTCCATCAAGTGTAGTGTAGCGCAATAACAAGCGGATGGCGCTTATGCGATGGTCGGTGTTATTAGTGACAAGAAACGATTCTTTGGCATCGCTGGCACGCTTGCTATAGCCTTTTAGTGAGATGGCGTTGGGATCAATAGCTGGCAGACTATCTGGTAGCAAGGCATCATCGATGGCGATCATGTCTATAGGCACTTCAGCAGTGCGCAGATGTGCTTGTGTGGTACGTGTGCGTGCCATGGTGGGCACACAAACGATTGTTATCAAGGTGATGCAAATCAGTAGGTATTGCTTTATCATATTCATAGGTATCTAATGCGATTAAATGGATTTCCATCACCACCCTCTGGATATATTTTGCGGAAACCAATAGGCAATTTTTCCTCCACTTTTTCGGGAACAATAGAGATGCCACGAAACAATGTCGGTAAGAAGCGGGCAAAATTGACACGAATTTTCAGTTTCCAATGCGGTGGGTCAAAGATGAGCGTGGTGGCTTGGTTGTTAAGTGTGGCGACACACTCTAGGGGTTTAAATAGTGAAACCTTGTTGCGCTGGCTATAGATCCAAAGCTTATATTTATTGTCGGTAGCACTTGTTGCAATATAGCCGATAATGGTGCCTGGCTCTAGGGTGATGTCTTTGGCGTCTAACAAGATAATGCGATATCCAATGTTATGCTCACCTTGGTGGCGCTCGATGCCTAACGTCATCTCTTCGTTAGGATAGTACCAAATACCTTCTAGTGGCTGTAGGTCTAGCTCATCAAGCCGTTCGCGCATTGACTCGATGTTGATACCTGGCAGGAGCACTGAGGTGCTGGGTACCGTGTCAGCGTGTAAATTGAAGGCTACCGATATAGCCGCTACTAGGATGAGTATGTGGCAGGCACGTTTCATTAGTTGACAGTAGCAAATCGGTAGATAACACCCAAACTGAGGATTTCTTTAAATTGCCAATAATGCCAATTGTCATCGCGAGGATGCGAGCGGTCGAAACGCAGATGGGTATATAGCTGTGTGGTGAGATGCTTAGAAATCGACAGGTCTAACGTGTTTTCCCAGTCTCCTTGCACATACTTGTAGTCGGTGAACATGTATAGGCGAGAGGAGAGCTTGATGTTGGGCGTAAATGCCCAAATGAGTTTAGCCTCGAAGTTGCTACCAAAGCTATGCTTAGTGTGGTGTCCTGCCTCGATGCCAAAAGAAGTAGGGTCGATATCAGTGATATTGCGGCATATCTTGAGGTTGTAGGATAGTGGAGCAATGGCTAAGGTGAAGATGCGGTCGTCGGCTTTCTTGTAATTATAGGTCATGCCAAGACCAATATTCAGTTCTGCGGGTGATAGAAAAGCAGCCGTCATGGTGCGGGTATTGGTCTTATAGTTGTTAAGGAACTGTGTTGTGAATTGTAGCTTTGCACTATAATACCAATTTTTGATAGCCTTGTAGCCCAATTGTGAGGTGAACAAAAAGTTGTCCTCATTGATGAGGTAATCACGGATGCTATCGCCGCGTGTCGAGGCGATGCCTAGCTTGTAGTGGAGTGTGTTGGCAAACAACCAGTTGGGGTGTACATCTTGATTGAGGTTACAATCCCATTGCACATCGGCAAGTAGAGCCATGTTGTTTTCGCCGCCTTGGTACCAGTTTCCACTAATATAGGCTTGTGTGAATTGTAGTGAGGCGTTGAACACATGTAACCAGTTGTGGATGCGCAGTTCGGGGGTAGTGATAGGTGCTTCGGTGGCAGCAGGTGGTGTGGCGTGAGGCACGCTCAACATCCCTTGGCGTGGATCGGCAGCAATGATGCCTTCGGGGGGGGCTTGAGGTAGTTGTTGCAAATTATAGGGCACAAGTTGAGGATTGCTTACCATCGTACGGTAGCGCATGTGGTTGATGCGTCTGCTATTACCTATGGCCTCGTTGAGCCATTGGTCTCCCGCATCTAGTCGATAGACATCGTTGGCTGGCCCTAATAGGGCAGTGCTATCGTCAATGCCTACCATTTGGTTGTCAAACACAAGTGGTGCATATAGGATACTTGGTGCCACAACGAGCGAGTCGTTGTCTTGTGCAAAAACTTGAAATGAGGCACATGCTATGGCAAATAGTAGCATGAGCAAAAATGGGATGTGTTGGTTATGCGTCATATATTTTTTCTTTTTTGGAGGTTTTGTTCCGTTGGCGTTGCTGTTCTTGTTCTCGCAATTTCTCTTGTCTGTCTGCATCTTGTTTGCTCTGCACCTTTTGCTTCTTGGTTTCACGATTGGGCTGCTTGGTCTTGTTCTCGGCAAAACTTTTGATCATGTCTTCTACCGTTTCGCGATTGCCAAACAAGTAGTTGATGGTGACTTCTATAATCAGATTTTGATGTTTCGATACAATATCAGCAATAATTGCGCGTGACCCATCAGGCATAGTACCATCAATGCTATAAGTTTTTTTAAAGCCCTTGACCTTGATTTTTCCGTTGTGTAGGTCATACATATTGTATGACAAGGCCTTGCGCTGTAGGTTGGTTGTCAGCATCTTTTTCTCATCACCCTTGTCCTTGCTATATAGCTGCACCACCATCACCATATCTTCCCATTGGATTTCAAAGCGTGTGTTGCTATTGAACACAACCCAGCCACCATCAGGTGTCTCAAACGATAGGTCATATCGGCTCCAATTATAGATGGCTGCTTGGCTAGCAATCACTGTCAAGAAAAAGAGAAGACATAAAATGAAACTTTTTTTGATCATCATAGCGAGGAAAAATAGTGAGATCTTATTTTAATTGTTGTGATTGAGCGATGCTGTCAAGAAAGCTTGCCATTGCCGCTCATCGCCTCTAAAGATGTTTAGGTCCACATCACCATCTACACCCTTGACACGCCCTGTGTGCGAATACTGTTGAATGCAATGCGGCAGTGAAGGCAATTTGTCGGGGTGAGAGAATGAACTGAGCCATAGGTCACAATCGTTGCTAAAGTGCTGTTGATAATATTTCTTATAGCCATTGCCATTGGTATATATCATCACGCGATAGCCTTGTTGCTTGAGGTGATTGACCATATCGTTAGCCCGTTGCATGGTGGTCTCATGGCTGATAAAGTGATCGTTATCCCAATCTTCGATATCGATGACTAAGGGCAGGTCTAGTGCCTTATCACTCACAGCCCCCAACAGATTATTTGCTTGCTGCACACCATCACGATTTTTGCGAAAGAAGTGATAGGCCCCCACTATCAGTCCAGCTTGCTTAGCTTTGCGTATGTTGCGAGCAAAATTGCGGTCACGATAGGTAGCTCCTTCTGAGGCTTTGGCAATCACAAACTGGTAGTTGTCGGCTTTTACTTGAGCAAAATCGATATCACCATTATGATTCGACACATCGATGCCCGCAATGGGAAAGCGGTGGCGGTCGATGGTTACCGCCGACTTAGGACGCCATAGGCGTGAACCCACATAGCCCATTACTGCCACTACCAATACTAGGCCACCTGCAAGCAGTAGCCATTTGATGTAATCGGGTTTGGATTGGGCGCGTTGATGGGGCATAGTGGAGACAGTCTTTTTTAAAAGAGGGGGAAGTTATTGTTGCTATATACCCATTTTTGCTCAAATTCTTCTTGGGTCATCGTGAAGAATAGCACACCTTGGATGACTGATACAAGCCACACAAGTGTACCTAAGATGCCACAAGATAGGATGGTGATGATTAGAAACACTACCCCTGCTGTGGTCTTGTTTAGATAGAAGTAATGCAACCCAATGAAACCTAGCAAGATGGCAAGTAGCCCAGCGATGCCACGACTCTTGCCCGAAGGGCCATTGGCAAACACGTTGTCAAAGGCATTGCTAGCACTACTTGTTGTAGGGTTGTTATAGGCATATTGTTGCTGTGCCTCTTGTTGCTCTTGTTGAGCATACGACACACTTGTCTCGGTTCCACAATAGGGACATTTCACGCGTGCTACGCGCTCTTGTGTGGTATATTGCCTACCACAATCGGGGCATTGATGTATATACATAGTCGTATTCAAATGTTTTTTATAAAAGTCATTGTTAAATCTTTAATAGGCATACTAACTATTTCGCCATAGCGTTTTTACTTGCGACGTTTGTTTGTGTTTTGTTGTTTGCGTTGCTGCTGTTGTTGACGCTTGAGTTGCTCTTGCTGTTGACGCTGAGCTTCTTCGAGGCGAGCCATAAAGCCACTTTTCTTTTTCTTCTTGGGGTTAGCTCTATTGGCAGCCATGGTAGCACGCACTTTATCCTCGGTCACAAACAAGCGACAGCTATAGGTCTGCAAGATGGTGATGAGTAGAGAGATTAGGTAATAGTAGCTTAGTCCTGATGCATAGTTGTTAAAGAATACCAAGAACATGAGTGGCATCAGATACATCATCCATTTCATACCAGGCATGCTATTGCTCTGGTTTTGAGACTTCATGGTGATATAGGTGTACAAGATGTTTACTGCAGTCATCAGTAGGCAGAACAAACTCAGATGGTTGCCAAAATAGTTGGTCACAAAGGGAATTTGTCCAGTCCATTCCACAATCTTGTCAGGGGCACTCAAGTCCTTGGCCCACAAGAATGGTTCTCCTCTCAGTTCAATGCATGATGGGAAGAAGGTGAACATGGCAATCAAGATAGGCATCTGCAATAGCATGGGTAAGCATCCACCAAAGGGGCTCGCTCCAGCTAGGCTATAGAGTTTCATAGTCTCTTGTTGGCGCTTGAGTGCATCTTCTTGATTGGGATATTTCTCATTGATTTTAGCAATGTCAGGAGCCAAAATACGCATCTTGGCTTGTGAGATATAGCTCTTGTAAGTGAGTGGTGAGAGTACAAGTTTGATAAGAATAGTGAGCAGCAAGATGATGATGCCATAGTTGCTAATAAACTTACCTAACCAGTCAAACACGGGGATGATGACGCCTGTGTTGATCCACCTAAATAGTTTCCAACCTAGCGGTATCAGTCGAGTGAGTTTTAAGTCCTCGTTGGGCGAATATTTGTCGTAGCTCGATAGCAAATGATAGCGGTTAGGACCCATATAGAAGTAGAATGAGGCTACCTTTGGCTTATCGCTGCTATAGGGTATCATTGTGTGCAATGAGATATCCTTGAGATAGGTCTCATAGTCGGTAGTGCCTTTTTCGGTAGAGCGACTAGTCATTTGAGCGGTACTCATCACACTGTCGGCAATGAGCACAGTAGAGAAGAACTGATTTTTAGCGGCTACCCATTTAACCTTGTCCTTAGTCTCTTCCTCATCATCGCCACTCTCTTTCATATACTTCACATCACCACCCTTGCCAGCAAATTTATAGTAGATACCACTATTGCGCTCTTCAAACATCTTGCCCTCTTCGTGGCGAGAAATGCGTTGATGCCAGTCCATATCTATCAGGTTGATATTGAGTGGTATCACGGCATTCATGCCTTGTTGCACGATTTCCATGCGCACCATGTAGCTACCTGGCACTAGTGTGTATTTGAGGCCCCACTGAGCACCTCCATCAAGCATCAGATTCATCATCACAGTGCTGTCGTTGAGTTGCTTTGGTGTGAAATAAAAATTACTAGTCTCAAAGCGCTGCGTGTTATTGCTTAGGGTAAAATTGTAGTCATTATCTCCTTTATCAAACAAGACCACTTGTGGTGACTTATAGGTCTTGTGCCCCTTGATTACGGCACGGGAGATGATACCACCCTTGGTGGATAGCTGCACTTGCAAGGAGTCATTCTCGATAGTCACCATCTGCTCACTACCCGTTAATGCTGAGGCAAAAGCTCCATTTTTGGTATACACCTGTAGGGCTTGTTGCACCGCTTGCACTGCTCGATTGTGGCTAGCAGGATCGTCACTAGTGTGTGCTAGTACTTCGCTATAAGGCATCTTTTGGCCATCCACGGTTACCGTACCCACAATGGAGTCTCCTTCCATAGCTAACTTCACTCCTGCATTGTCTATGCCTACACTCTCGCCTTGATGTTGCAGGTTGCGAAGCACGGTCTCTAGTTGTGATAGTTCATCGTTGCTTAGGGTGTCAACGATGCCAGTTTTTAGGGCGTTTTGTGCTTGTTTCTGCACGGCCGCGATTGAATCGAGTTGTCGTTGTCGCTCTGCACGCTCTGCTTCGCTCGGCTGATTAAACCACATGAAGCCAAATATCACAGCACACATGAGCAACATTCCAATGGCAGTGTTCTTGTCCATATCTTGTTTTTGCTACGCTTATTAGCGTGGGGTCAATAATTGTTGATTGTCTATTTTATTTGTTCTCGGTTGGTTTTATTGTTGGATGCATGCCGCTACAAACGACATAAACAATGGGTGAGGCGATAGCACGGTGCTACTATATTCGGGATGATATTGGGTGCCTATATACCATCGTAGTGATGGCACTTCTATCACCTCTACAAGCTTAGACTCAGGATTCTCACCTGCGCATAGCATACCTGCAGCTTCTAGCCGCTCGCGGTACTCATCGTTGAGTTCATAGCGATGTCTATGTCGCTCTTCGATGTTGAGTACACCGTATGCGTCTGCAACTTTTGTGCCAGCTTGCAAATGACAGGCAAAGGCCCCCAAACGCATAGTGCCTCCTAGGTTGGTTACTGTCTTTTGTTCTTCCATTAGATCGATGACATTGTTTGGTGTTTTGGGGTCGATCTCTGTGCTATTGGCATCGACCAAACCTAGCACATTGCGGGCATACTCAATGACCATACATTGCATTCCCAAGCAGATGCCAAAGGTGGGCCTGTCGTGCTCTCGACACCACTGTAGTGCTACTAGTTTGCCCTCAGTGCCACGTTGTCCGAAGCCTGGTGCCACAACTACGCCATCTAGCTTGCTCAATTTATCGGCTACGTTGGCTTCGGTGAGCTGCTCACTATTGATGTAGGTGAGTTGCAGTAGCCGATCGTGATAGGCGCATGCTTGCAATAGGCTCTCATCGATGCTCTTGTAGGCGTCTTGCAGGTCAACATACTTGCCTACCAACCCGATATGTACTTGCTGGGTAGCATGGGTAAGTTTGTCGAGGAAGTGGTTCCATGCAGTTAGATCTGGCTCTCCATCATTAGGTAATCCCGTTTTGCTCAATATGATGTTGTCTAGCCCTTGACGGTGCATCATCAAAGGCACTTCATAGATAGTGGGCACATCTAGGCTTTGAGTTACAGCATCGGCGCTGACATTGCAAAACTGTGCCACTTTCTTGAGCATTGTGGCAGGCAACTCATGCTCGGTGCGTAACACTAGCACATCGGGTTGGATACCCTCTTGCTGAAGCATCTTCACGCTATGTTGGGTAGGTTTGGTCTTTAACTCCTTGGCTGCAGCGATATAGGGCACATAAGTTAGGTGCACACAGATACAACGCCGCCCTAGTTCCCAACGTAATTGGCGGATAGCCTCGATGAATGGTAGAGCTTCGATATCGCCCACTGTGCCACCTATTTCGGTGATTACAAAGTCATATTTGCCCGTCATGCCTAGTAGCTTCACATCGCGCTTGATTTCATCGGTGATGTGGGGTACTATTTGCACCGTTTTGCCCAAGTAGTCACCTCGGCGCTCTTTGTTGATTACTGTTTGATAGACACGCCCTGCCGTCACATTATTGGCTCGCGTGGTTTTGATGTTGGTAAATCGCTCATAGTGGCCAAGGTCTAAGTCTGCCTCATGACCATCTACAGTTACATAGCATTCACCATGCTCATACGGATTTAGGGTGCCAGGGTCCACGTTGATGTAAGGGTCAAACTTTTGGCATGTTACCGCATAACCTCGCGAGAGCAATAGGCGGGCAATGCTAGCTGCTATGATGCCTTTGCCTAGCGATGACACTACACCTCCAGTGACAAAGATATATCTTGTTTCCACTTCGTTATCTAGTTAGAGTATTGTTTCAAAACTACAAAGGTAGCACTTTTTGTTGACGCATGGCAAAAAAACATCAAGTAAATTAAGAAGCCACGTGGCGCAAGTGGCCGCGTGGCTTGGGTAGGGAGGATAGTGGGTAGTGTGCGATGCTAATGAGTGATGAGTGTGCCTGTGTGGCCTGCTAGTGCTTCACGTGCTTTGTCGAGCGAGGTGATCAGAGCCGAGGCGGTTGGTGCAGCATGCTCTAGGAAATCAATGCACGATTCCACCTTAGGCAACATGCTACCTGGGGCAAAATGCCCTTGGGTGATATAGTCACGAGCTTGAGCTATAGTCATGCTATCGAGATCAAGTTGATTGGCTTGCCGATAGTTAATACTCACTTTCTCAACGGCAGTGAGTATCACGAGCATATCGGCATGCAGGTCTAGGGCTAGTTTGGCACTAGCGCGGTCCTTGTCGATAACTGCTGCTACACCCTCATAGTCACCTGGCGCATGCTCTATCACTGGGATACCGCCACCGCCCACAGTAATTACTACATTGTGGTTACTCACGAGTTGCTCCACGATAGGCAATTCCACGATGCTCACGGGAGTTGGCGAGGGCACCACTCGGCGGTAGCCACGACCAGCATCTTCTACCATAGTGTAGCCTGTCTGAGCAGCAATACTCTCGGCTTGCTCTCGACTATAGAACATGCCCACAGGCTTGGTGGGATGCTGGAATGCTGGGTCGGCAGAATCGACCACCACTTGTGTGACCACTGCAGCGCATGGACGTTGGATGCCACGAGCAGCCAATTCGCGTTGTACGGCTTGTTGCAGGTGATAGCCAATGTAGCCTTGGGTCATAGCTCCGCATTCGGGAAATGGCATAGCGGGCGTGCCTCCATCATGGGTGGCACTATACTCGAAGGCTAGGTTTACCATACCCACTTGTGGACCGTTACCATGCCCTATCACCACGTCATAACCTTCAGCTACTAGATCAACTATAGTGGTAGCAGTACCTCTCACTAGTTGTAATTGCTGCTCTGCTGTCTTGCCTAGGGCATTACCTCCTAGGGCGATCACTAATCGTTTGCTCATAGTGGGTGGGGTGCTATTTGAGAGTAGCAAACATCACAGCCTTGATGGTGTGCATGCGATTTTCAGCCTCATCAAACACTTTGCTCTGTGGGCTGCGGAACACGCTGTCACACACTTCCATCTCCTTGAGGCCAAACTTGTCGTAGATTTCTTTGCCAATAGTGGTCTCCAAATCGTGGAACGAGGGTAGGCAGTGCATAAAGATGGCACCCTTGTTAGCATTGGCCATTACTTCAGGCGTTACTTGATAGGGACTCAGCAACTTGATGCGTTGCTCCCAGATGCTAGCATCTTCTCCCATCGATACCCAAATGTCGGTGTAGATCACATCGGCATTCTTGGTACCCTTTTTTACGTCTTCGGTGAGCGTGATGGTGCAATCATTGCTGCTAGCAATCTCGCGACAGGTGGCTACTAGGTCCTTATCGGGCATATTTTCTTTAGGACCACAAGCCACAAAGTTGATTCCTAGTTTGGCGCTGACCACCATCAGCGAGTTGGCTACATTGTTGCGAGCATCACCCATAAACACTAGGGTTAGACCCTTGTAGTGGCCAAAGTGTTCCTCAATGGTGAGCACATCGGCTAGCATTTGAGTAGGATGGAACTGAGTGGTTAGGCCGTTCCACACGGGTACTCCTGCATATTTGGCGAGGTCCTCAACCACTTGTTGGTCAAAACCACGATATTCAATGCCATCATACATGCGTCCCAATACTTTGGCAGTGTCTTCGAGCGACTCTTTTTTGCCCATCTGTGAAGAGCCTGGGTCAAGGTAGGTCACGCCCATACCTAGGTCGTTGCCAGCTACTTCAAACGAGCAACGAGTGCGAGTGCTAGTCTTTTCAAATAGCAGCACGATGTTTTTGCCAGTGAGGTATTTGTGTGGCGTATTGGTGCGTTTCAGACGCTTAAAATCTTTGGACAATTCCAACAAGTATTGAATCTCTTCGGTAGTGAAATCGAGCAATTTGAGGAAGCTCCGTCCTGATAAACTTCTAGGCATAATGTTTTGATTAGTTTGGATATTTTTGTTTAATCGGTAATATTATAGTTGGTCACAAGGCATAATTGCCAATTGATGGCATACTCTTATGCATATCGATGGCTATGCGTCATCGCGCCATAATGGCATCGACATACAACGAGGTCCTCCTCGCCCTCGTGAGAGTTCACTGCTGGGAATCTCTAGCACCGTGAGCCCATGGTCGCGCAAAATGGCGTTGGTCACGTTGTTGCGCTCATACACAACTACCTTGCCAGGAGCAATGCACAATGTGTTGGAGCCATCATTCCACTGCTCGCGCTCGGCAGTAATGTGGTCACCTCCTCCACACTTGATTAGCGTCACTCGAGGCACGCCTAGCACATCGGCCAGAATTTCTTCGAGCGTCCCCTCATGTGGCTCAATGGTGAGACCATTGGCGTGTCGTGTGAGTTGAAATACCTGCATGGGGCCTAAGATACCTGGATGAACAGTAAACTTGTCGTAGTCGATTTGCGTGAATACCGTGTCGAGGTGCATAAAGGCTCGTGTCTCGGGAATGCGCACAGCTAGTATGGTGTCGATGAGAGCATCAGCATTGTCAAAGATATTGCGTGCCAGTAGCTCGATAGCATCGGGTTCTGTGCGTTGGCTGATGCCAATAGCCAACGTATGCTGGTTGAGGTTGAGTACATCGCCACCCTCGATATGGAATGGGTTGTGGCGGTCATAATAGTGCACTGTGTTGCGGTAGTTGGGGTGATACTTAAATATGTAATCACCATAGATGGTTTCTCGACAGCGTGTTACGCTATACATCTTGTTGATACCAACCCCTGTACCTATACTCTCAAAAGGGTCGCGTGTGAAATATAGGTTTGGCATCGGCTTCACCACGATACGGCTTTGCCCGCTCACCATATCCACTAGTGAACGTTGGCAATGGGTATCAGCTGGTAGCTCATGTAGGTAGATGCCCTCCATAGTCTTGAGTACGAGCTGTTTGCTGTCAGTAATGCCATCTAGATAGTTGTAAATCAGCTCTCGATATTTTACGGCATTAATCCCAGCTTCGGCAATGAATTGTTGCAGAAATTGTTGGCGTATAATAGCATCGCTATCGAGCACTTGGGCTACTAGGTCTTCGAGATACACCACCTCTACGCCATTGTCCCGCAAGATGCGAGCAAAGGTGTCATGCTCTTCTTCGGCAACTTTCAGATAGGGGATGTCATCAAATAGTAGTTCTTCTAGTGTGTTGGGGGTGAGATTAAGCAACTCTCTTCCTGGACGATGCAATAGCACTCGCCGCAGTGGCTGTATCTCACTAGTCACATGAATTCCTGTCATGGTTTATAGGTTGTTGGTTGGTTTTCGTAGTTTGGTTGGCTTTGTGATTTCTCGGGGCAAAGATAATGTTTTTTGGCTAATATTACCACAACAAACATACAAATAATTTCGTCCTTAATCTAAGGCTATACCATTCAGAGAGTAGGCTGAAGTCGGGAGATAGTGTATGCAATGAGGACTGAGAAAATAATTAGATGATTTTTTATTTTTTTAACAATGAGGAGATGCACTGCCGACAAAATAGGCATTAAATTTGCAAATTTAGATAAATGGCTACTACTAGGTGCTATCTTTGCAAGTTCCATACGTCGCTCGCCTAGTGATAAAGTGCCTAATTGTGATTGAATTGATTAGTGACCGATATATGAAGAAACTACCGTTGTTTTTTATCCCCTTGCTCATGGTTGTGTGCACATTCGCATTGGTATCTTGTAGTGGGTCTCCGCTCGAGCGTGTAGTGCGCAGTGCACTAGTGGCAGGAGATACCACGCAGGTAATGTATGATAGCATCTGCAACATCGTGAAGGAACATCCTAAGAAATATGCTAAATTGCTTACACCTGATGGAGAAGTGAACCATGCCGAGTTATCCGCATTTATTGAGGAACTAGGTAGTCACTTGCGCCCACCGATGCATTGGAACACAAGTGCGTATGGTGGTAGCGGTGTGGGGTCGCTGACGGTGTACTTTGAGCGTAGTGGCTCGATGGTGCCCTACGACACGCGCAGAGGTAGTGGCCAGCTGAAAAAGGCTGTAAATGACCTGATTAATGCGATGCCATCGGGTAGCCCTGTGACCATCAATATCGTTAACGATGGCATCTATCCCTATCAGCATAGTATAGATGAGTTCTTGCAAGACCGCGATATCTATGCTAGCACATCAGGTGTAGGCAACGCGAGTTACACCGACTTCCAGAAGATATTCAATGCTATCCTAGAGGCTCAGCGCAGTGGCAATGTGAGTGTGCTGGTGAGCGACCTCATCTATTCGCCCGCCGAGACGGGCAATGTGAGTGTGGAGAAAATCTTCAACGAGGAGAATAGCCTTGCCACGCGCGTGTTTAAGCGCTATAAGGGCAAGAGCATTCTAGTGCATCAGATGTTGGGAGACTATAATGGTAAGTATTATCCTTATAACGAGGTGCCATTTGACTACAACGGCAAGCGACCATTCTATCTGATGGTTATCGCCGACACTAAGGTGATGGATGCTATGTCTGCTGACCCACAATATCGCAATATCGTCAGCCCACGTGAGGCACGCAACAGCTACCGTTTTAACCAAGGCGAGAGCGTGGTGGATGTGAACGTGGTACCAGGGTGGAAAGATAATGTGGGACGTTTTCGTGTGCGTCATGGCAAGGAACTGACACTTGCGGGTTGCCAAGGTGATAGGCAGACGGGTATCATGAGTTTCACGTTAGCTGTTAACTTAGCAGGTTTGCTCAAGGATGACCGATTCTTGTGCGATGTGACCAATTACGAGGTGAAGTCTATCAACAACTTTGAACTGACGGTGCGCCCTATCACTGCTAGCATGGTGACCAACAACAATCAGGGTTACCTAGAGGGCAAGACCCACGTGCTGACGCTGACGGGCAAGCTCGACAGTCCCAAGGATGATGTGAACATCACGTTGCGCAACGATATGCCAACGTGGTTTGCACAGTGTAGCACCACCGATGACACCAATGGTAGTGCTAAACACTTTGCAACCACCACGCTAGGATTGGAACAACTGCTGGGTGGCATTTTTGAGGCATTTGGTGATGGCAACTACTTTAATGTTACTATACATTTGCAGAAATAATAATATTGTGGCAGATGGGCGTTACGATTACTAATTTTCTACCCGCCACTACATTGTCGAAAATTGAACTATTTTTTAAAAAAACTATTATATGAAAGAAAAACATCTGATTTACTTGGGAGTTGGCGTTGCACTCACGATATTGTTTTTTGTGCTAAGCGTGGGTGACAGTTTCAACGTGTACGAACAATTCTACTTTGACCAAGCCTTCAACGACCAATTGTACAATCTAAACATGTATTCAGTGATTGCAGCTATCACCATCTTGATAGCGTGGAGTATGGCAGTCCTCTACTATTTTGTTATCAACTCGGTGAAGTTCGATCGTTGGTATCACTGGTTGGCGATGTTAGCGGTCACAGCGGTGCTAGTGCCTGTGGTATGTTTCTGCTATATCCATTCGACGCTAGAGGCCCACAACCTGACTTATATGGGCCAAAGTCTGCGCTTTGTACTGCAAAATGCGTTGTTTGCTTCAGCGCTGTTCATTGTGGCATCATTTGCGATGCGTTGGTGGAGTACCAATTGTCGTCACACGCCTATTCCACAGTGAGCTAACATCAACAAAGAAGATTAGGAATCGAGAAATATTAAGATAATCATAGGAGATGAGACTATTTTTATTTGCAATAGGTGGCACTGGTTCGCGCGTGCTCAAGTCGTTGCTGATGCTGTCGGCAGCAGGTGTTCGCCCTATAATAATAGAAGATAAGAACCGCAAGCCAGTAGACAATCTAGAGATAGTGCCTATTATCATCGACCCTCATAAAAGCAATGAGGACTTGAAACGCACCGAGATGCTGCTGAACGACTATCGTATGATACGCAATCGGTTGTATGGCAACAACCCTAATGCCGATGGTTTTTTTGCTAATCGCATCGTCACATTAGCCGAGCTCAACAAGGGAGCGGGTAGTGTACCTCTCAACGACACATTCATCTTCAACTTGGCTGCGGTAGAGAACAACAAGTTTCGTGACTTCATCGGCTACGATACCATGAATGAAGCCAATCAGTCACTTACCTCGCTACTATTTGCCGACTATCAACTAGAGAACAAGATGAATATCGGTTTTGTGGGTTCACCAAACATTGGTAGTGTAGCGCTCAACGAGATTAAAGATAGCAACGAGTTTAGAGCATTTAGCAACGTCTTTCAACAAGGTGACCGCATCTTCTTTATCAGTTCTATCTTTGGTGGCACTGGTGCAGCAGGTTTCCCCATTATGGTCAAGAACATTCGCCAAGCTGCCAACTTAGAGGGCATCGAAAATCGCGATGCGCTGAGCCGTGCACCCATTGGTGGCCTGACTGTACTACCCTATTTCACGCTCGAAGCGAACAAGAACGACCAGCGCATTGCTACCAGCGATTTTATTGTCAAGACACAGAGCGCACTCTACTACTATAAGGGTACGCTGACGGGTAGTAATGATAGCAATGTGAATGCCATCTTCTATATTGGTGACCAAAAGCGTAGCAAGCCTTATGCCTATGACCCAGGTGAGCATGGCCAACGCAATAAGGCACACTTGGTAGAGTTGGTAGGCGCATTGGCCCCTATGCAGTTTGTGGGTATGGATGAGTATCTACTCAGTGACAATGATGGCTATCCTCTGCCCACACGCGCCTATGAATATGCGCTTGATAAGGACGAGAATTCGGTGAATTTCAAGACACTGGGCCTACAAACGCGCTTATGGATTTATGAGCCGATGGTACGTTTCCATCTACTGTCCTTGTATCTGCGCTCGGGTTTTAGTAGTATGATAGGGCAGGGATTTACAGAAGATGCACCCAAAATCAAGAAAGATTTCCAAGAGTCACAGTTCTATCGCACCCTAGCGGAATCATTTATGAGTGCCTATGCCGAGTGGTTGGCTGAGATGTATGACAACATGCGCAGTGTGTCGCTATTTAAGATGGGCGAGATGGAAATGTCGCTTGCCATCGATGGTGTGGGTGTGCGCAAAGGCATGCTAGGCGTGCGCAAAAAAGTGGACAATGATGTGTTGAAGGCGGAAATGAATCGCATTAGTCGCGATACGGCCTATGGCGATAAGAGTGTGGCATTTAAGCTTCTAGACCTGTTTAACCAGGCCGCTCGCAAGATTATGAATGAGCGCTATGAGAACATCAACTGATGCGAGTCTCCGCAACTCTGAGAAATAGATATAACGATGACCTAAAAAGACAATATGAGCAATATCTTATCATATAGCAACAAGACCATTCGTAATAATGGTGTGGAGGATTGGATTCCCGTAGATCCTTATACCGACGATGATATCGCGCAAATCAAGGATCCAGATGGCGGCTTGAGCGAAAATCCGCGTACCGCCATTCCTAGTCCATTTGCGCAGCTCGACCTCGTGAAAAATGCCTTTAAGCAAGTTGCCAATCCTAGCCTGCGTGGGCTGAGAATGAATGAGCGACTAGTTTCTAATGCTTTGGATGTGATGCAGTTGTTCTTCGATTTTGAGAACCACAAGGACCATGTGCGCATCGTGCGGTGGAATCGCGACGAGCAACTGCAGCAGCTTAAGGACACCCCTCGCCACCGCCTCTATGGAGAGACATTGGACTTGTTTCTACATAGCGACAAGGTCTATAACTTTGACTTGCTCCAAGACTGGTATATCCTCGTGTGGGAGGGGCGTGTGCTTGGTGGCACATCACCCTCGTCAATAGTGATGGCAGCTCCAGCAGTGGGCGCCATCGATGCCATCAAAGTAGAGCAAGGTGTGAGCTTGTTTAGCACCATTCGTCACTTGTGGGAGCGTGATGAGGACTTTGTCTATTATATGTATCTGTTGATGAACGCGTTTCCCAATTTGCGAGAATATGTGGGAGAGGTTCAAAGCTATATGAACAACAATCTAGAACTCATCCGCACCCACAAGCGCACCCTTTATGACCGTATTCTCCAGGTTATTCC
>Ga0181612_170576_pt1 | contig 65184 bp, 64 predicted proteins | sample HoacroProtozoa21_FD_119630 | JGI IMG/M metagenome (GOLD analysis project Ga0181612, IMG submission 119630) | Hoatzin crop microbial communities from Cojedes, Venezuel. Combined Assembly of Gp0051906, Gp0051904, Gp0051908
AAAAAAAAAAAAAAAAAAAAAAAAAAAAAACCCCCCCCGCGCTTTGTGGGGGGCCCCCCGGTTTTAATATTATAACCTAAAATAATCAGTAGTACCGAATGACGGCACGGACTTTGCCCAGGATGGTGAGTTCGTCACAGTAAATGGGGTCCATGTAGTCGTTTTCCGGCTGGAGCCGGAAGCAGTCCGGTTCCTGGTAGAACGTTTTGACGGTGGCTTCGTCGTCGATCAGGGCGACGACTTTGTCCCCGTTTTCGGCGTAGGGGGTCTGTTCACAGACGATGATGTCCCCGTCCAGGATGCCTGCGTTGATCATGGATTCGCCGTGGACATGGAGGGCAAACAGCGGTTTGTCTGCGGAGAGACGGCCGCCATAGGGGATGTACTCTTCGATCTGCTCGACCGCCAGGATGGGCACACCGGCCGTGACGGTACCAAGAAGCGGGACACGGGCTACTTCGGCAGGGGCGAGGTCGGTCTTCAGCCGGATGGACCGTTTCAGGAGCGGGTCCCGTTCAATGTAGCCGGCCTTTTCCAGCGCGTCCAGGTTGGACTGGACGGAGGAGGTCGATTTCAAGCCGACGGCGCTGCCGATTTCCCGCACGGTCGGGGGAACGGAGGACTGCTGCGCGCGTTCCACCAGGTATTCGTAAATTTTGCGTTGGGTGTTGTTGATGTTCTCCAAGGCGGTACCCCTCCCATACAAATGTTCGGGTCCAGTATAGCAGACTTTTTTACAAAAAGCAAACATTTGTTTGGCTTTTTTGAAAAGTTGCCGGGCTTTCCCGGGATATGATAGAATAGGCAACAGTACAGAGAAGGGAAGGGACGCCCATGCCATATCAGAAAGCCGGTCGCATGAACGACATGCCGAAGGCCGCACGAACTGCGCTCGTGGCCGGGGGGATCGTCCTGGCTCTGGCGGTTCTGGTCGGGATCTTTTATCTGGCGGCACCGCGGACGTTTTTGAAGCTGGTGCTGAGCCGGGAGGCCTATGCGGAAACGGTTCTGGTGAAAAACATCAATGAGGATCTGCCCAAGCTGGAGCCAACGTTGAAGACGTTGACCGGAAAGCATGCCTATACGTTTGAAGGCAGCACCGCCATCGAATTCAATGATGTGACGAAAGTGGAACTTGGCTCGCCGGAAATCGGCACCAATCTGCAAAACTACCTGAATACGACTTCGTTCAACGGAGCGGTCCAGATCTCCGGAGACCACATGGCCAGCCGGTTTGTCTGGGACGACTCGGACGCTACCGTCCTGACCATCGATTCCATCAACAATTCCGACGCCCTCTACCTGAACCTGCGGGAACTGGACCAGGGCTGGCTGGAAGTTCCCAATGAGGACGACGTGGCCACGGATACCCGGTTCCGAACGCTCCTGCGCAGCTCGGATGAGAAGCTGCGGGACGCTCTGGTCTCGAATCTGAAAAAAGCCTATCGTAGCGTGCGGGAGGATGTGGTCGTCAAGGAGGACAAAGATCTGACCTTTGGCCTCGGTACCAAGACGGCCACCGGAGACCGCACCAATATTGTGTTCAGCACAGAGACGGTAGAAGATTTTCTGGCCACGGCAACCACTCTTCTGCAGGAGGACGAAGACTTCTATGAGGCGGCCAACCGGGTCCTTCCGGAAGACGACCGGTTCCCCTCCTGGGCCTCCTTCCAGAAATTTTTAAGCCGGCAGGAAAAGGACCTTCTGGACCAGATCGAGGAGACCGGTGTCAACAAGGTCTCACTGGACCTCTACATTGACCGCCGCAACGACATCGTCGGTTTTGAAGTGCTCGTCAAACGGGACGAGAATGATTTTGTAGCCCGCGCCGTCTTTGAGGACGATCAGGACCGGGGCCCGGCCTTTCAGTGTAAGACCGGACAGACCACGATTCTGGGACTGGATATCACCCGAACGGCAGAAGCCGGCGGGGAAACTTACCAGGGCACGGCGGTTCTGACCCGGAAGGACTATAAAAACACCCTCCAGTTTAAAAATGCCGCCCTCGGCGAAGACGGGCTTCTGACCGGCATCTTCGAAGTGCCGGCCGAAGAGCTTCCCTCGCTTCCGCGGCTGGGGGAGACGGAGTTTGAAATCACGATCACCCGCCCGGAAGAAGAAACCTATCAGTTCGAGATCCTGATGAACGCGGCATCGTTCGGTGCCACGTCCACTTCACTGACCGTATCCCGACAGCCGTTTGAGGGCTCCACCAACACGGTTCCGGCCAGTGCGGAGGAACTTTCCACGGAGGACCTGAGCGAGGACCTTCTGACCTATCTCTTTGGCGACATGCTCAAGACCCATCCCACCTACAAGGAAATGGTAACGGATGTGGCGGCGTCCTATCTGTTGCAGTACGTGGCTTCGCTGCTTCCGGAAGCCACCGCTTCGTAAAGGAGAACTCCATGAATATTATTGACATTTCCACGGACCTTCTGACCGCCGAAGTCTATCCCGGAGACCCGGAGCCCCGGCTCCACCTGGTCAACCGGATGGACTGTGACGACGATTACAATCTGTCCGCTCTGTATGCCTCTCTGCATACCGGCACCCATGTGGATGCACCGTCCCATGTCTATGATGAGCCCGACGCGCTGACCGTGACCGATCTCCCGCTGTCCAAATTTATCGGACCGGTCACGGTTGTCGATCTGCCGTCCGGCCCTATCACCGGACAGACGGTGGAACAGTATTTCCCGCGGATGGCCACCCGGATTATCTTGCGTTCCCAGGGAGACCTTTGGTTCTTCGGCGGCGCGGCGGAGGATGTGGCCGCTCTGGAATATGACCTGATCGGGTTTGAAGGGTTGTCGATTGGGAAAGACAATGAAATCGAAGTTCACCGGGATCTTCTGGCCGGCGGCACCGCGCTCCTGGAGGGCCTGGACCTGTCCCGGGTCAAACGGGCCGGAGAGTATTTCCTGTTTGCGCCGCCCATCAAAATTGCCGGCCGGGAGGCTGCATTTGCGCGTGCGGTTCTGGTCGAGGACCATATCATGTGGTCGTCCCACCGCTATTAAAAATACCGGTTGACATTTGAAAATGCCAGTGTTATAGTCTTTTACACAACAAAGCAGAACAGATTTCCGTTCTCACCTATGGAATTTCGTTTCACATGGGTCAATATGGAAGCTAAGGTTTAAGCCTTATTGCGGCATATTGCACGGACGGATTCCATCTGTCCGTGTTTTTGTATGATTTCAACTTTTTATTGGAGGTGCTTGAACATTAGCAGCAGAGATACCACCCAGATCAACGAAGCCATTCGGGACCGCGAAGTCCGTGTTATCTCGGACGACGGAACGCAGCTCGGGATCATGTCTTCCCGGGACGCTCTGCGGATCGCCCAGGATCGAAATCTGGACCTGGTCAAGGTTGCACCCCAGGCCAAGCCGCCGGTGTGCAAAATCATGGACTACGGCAAATACCGCTTTGAACAGACGAAGCGGGAAAAAGAAGCCCGGAAGAACCAGCACGTGATCGAAATCAAGGAGGTTCGTCTCTCCCTGAAAATCGACAAACACGACTTTGACACCAAAGCCAATCAGGCCATCAAGTTCCTGAAGGCGGGCAACAAGGTCAAAGTTTCTATCCGCTTCCGCGGACGGGAAATGGCGCATCCGGAAAATGGCCGGGCCATCATGGACCAGTTTGCCGAAGTGTGCAGCGAATACGGCAGCGTGGAAAAAGCCGCGAAGCTGGAAGGCCGCCAAATGCTGATGTTCCTTGCGGCGAAGACGTCCAAGACGTCCAACTCGTCCAAGAAAAAGAACAAGGAAACCGCCGCAACCCCAAAAGAGTAATTCAAGGAGGAAACCACCATGCCGAAAATCAAGACCCACAGCGGGGCAAAAAAACGTTTCAAGATGTCGAAGAACGGCAAACCGAAAATTGCGCATGCCAACAAGTCTCACATCCTGACGAAGAAGAATACCAAGCGGAAACGTAATCTGCGCAAACAGTCCGTTGCGGACAAGACCAACCAGAAGCAGATCAAGAACCTGATCCCGTACAAATAAGCCGGGAGCGGATTTGCCGCAGAGGATGACTCACAGACAACGTAATTGGAGGTAACGAACTATGGCTCGTATCAAAGGCGCAACCATGACGCGCAAAAGAAGAAATAAAGTATTGAAGATGGCCAAGGGCTACTACGGTGGAAAGAGCAAACTCTTCCGTACCGCCAAAGAAGCCGTCATGAAATCCGGTCAGTATGCCTACATCGGCAGAAAGCAGAAAAAACGCGACTTCCGCCGCATGTGGATCACCCGGATCTCCGCTGCCTGCAAGGCAAACGGCATGAACTACTCCACGTTCATGAACGGTCTGAAGAAGGCCGGCATCGACCTCAACCGCAAGATGCTTTCGGAAATCGCCATTTCCGATCCGGCCGCGTTCACCGCGCTGACCGAACAGGCCAAGGCCGCACTCAAATAAAAAAGAACCACGCCCATGCGTACGCTCCCGTACGCGGGCGTGCTTTTTGCTTTCAAGGGGGCTCTTATGGAACGGATCCAAAGCGCACAGAATCCCAAAATCAAACAGGTGGTTCGACTGGTCTCGTCCGCACGGGCGCGGCGGGAGGACGGCCTTTTTGTGCTGGAGGGACTGCGTCTTTGCATGGATGTGGTGCGCAGCGGACTTTCGGGTGACACATTGCTGGTCACCGAACGGGTCCTCGCCCAAAATCCGCAGGAAGTGGAGGCTCTTTCCGCCGTCTGCCGGCAGAGCTACCTCATTTCCGAGCCGGTCTCCGAAAAGCTGTCCGACACCCGGAATCCCCAGGGGATCTACTGTGTGGTGGAGTCGCTTGACAAACAGACCGGCCGTAATAAAATAATACAATTGGACCCGACGGGCAAATATCTGTTGCTCGAAAACGTCCAGGACCCGGCCAATCTGGGCGCCATCAGCCGTACGGCGGAGGCCCTTGGTCTGACGGGTCTGATCGTCTCCGGCGGCTGTGACACCACCGCTCCGAAAGCGCTCCGCGCCTCCATGGGCGCTCTGCTTCGGATGCCGGTGTTCGTGACCGCGTCGGTATCGGACCTTTTACAAAACGCCGAGAAGATCGGAATCAAGACATACGCTTCCACCCCGGACAGCAGCGCGCAGAGCCTGGCCGACGCGGATTTCCGCGGCGGCGTGATCTGCGTGGTCGGAAACGAAGCAAACGGTATCACCGAAGACACCCTCGCACAGTGTAAACAACACATCACGATCCCGATGGCGGGCCGTGCGGAATCACTCAACGCGGGGGCTGCGGCCTCCATTCTGATGTGGGAAATGGTGAAACCGTATGAGAAAACGACACGTTAATTACTGGATCTGGCTGCAGCGCGCTCTGGGCGCGGCGGCCAATCTGACCCGGGTGCTGACCGACTACGACGGCAGCGCCAAGACCTTGTATGAATCCCGCGACTACTGGCGGTATGACATCCACCTGAATCCGGGCGAACCGGCCCGGTTGAAACAGACCCCTCTGGAGGAGACCAATGAGGTCCTGGAGCTCTGTGCCCGGCGCAACATTGACCTTGTGACCCCGGAGGATCCGGAGTATCCGCCGTTGCTGCGGCAGATTTCCAACTATCCCGCCGTATTGTACGCCAAAGGAGACGCCACGCTTCTGGAAAGTGGACTTCCCCTGGCCATCGTCGGCACACGGGACCCGGTCCCGGCGGCAGTTCGTGCCGCCGCGGAACTGGCGGGGCTCCTGTCCCAGTGCGGATTTTGCATCGTCAGCGGTGGAGCTCTGGGAATCGACAGCGCGGCCCATTGCGGTGCCCTGAACGCAGGACAGCCGACCGTGGCGGTGCTTGGAAGCGGAATCGGGGCCCGGTATCTGCAGTCCAACGAAGTGACAAGGGCACTGATCGCCGAACAGGGGCTGCTTCTCTCCGAACTGGAACCGGAGCGGGAACCGGCCCGCGGCTCCTTCCCCAAACGCAACCGGATCCTGGCCGGAATGACGGCGGGTACGGTCGTCGTCGAGGCCGGTATCAAAAGCGGCTCCCTGACCACGGCGCGGTTCGCACAAAACTTTGACCGGACGGTCATGGCCATTCCCTTTGAGGAACTGGGTTCTGCGGCCCGCGGGTCAGCGGAACTTCTGGATGACGGGGCACCGGCCATCCGCCGGGCGCTGGATGTCATCCTTGAACTGAAAGACAGCTACGGGGATGCCATCGACGAGACCCGGCTGGAGGACCCGACCTTTGCACCGCTGTTGACTGCGGAACTGACGGGGCGCTCCCTTTATCATTATTCGCCGCTGCCGGATCCGGAGCTGGCCGGCGCGCTTCAAAACGGGGTCGTCCCGGGAAAGCGGAACAAACCCCGGCTGCCGGACGCGGCATCTCCGGACGCCGGCCGTGTCTATGACATTTTTGGAAACTACCCCTTATCCTTGGAACAACTGAAACGGAAGGCAGATCTTCCGGCGGAGACGCTGCTGCGGGCTCTGTCCGAACTGGAACTCTACGGCGTTCTGGAGATCCTGCCGGACCGAAAATATTATTACAAACAGGACGGTACCATTCATGGCTAATCTCATCATTGTGGAGTCACCCACGAAAATCCGAACCATCAAACAGATTCTGGGCAAGGACTACGACGTCACGGCGTCCATGGGTCATGTCCGGGATCTGCCGGCATCCCGTCTCAACGTGGATGTCAAAAACAACTTTGAGCCCAAGTATGCTGTGATCAAGGGCAAGGAGAAACTGGTCTCGGACCTCAAGAAGTCGGTCAGCGAGTACGACCACGTGTATCTGGCAACGGACCCGGACCGCGAGGGCGAGGCCATCTCCTGGCATCTGGCCACGCTGCTGGACCTGGATCTGAACGACAAAAACCGGGTCACATTCAATGAAATCACCAAGACCGGTATTGAAAACGGCATGGCGAATCCGCATAAAATCGACATGAATCTGGTGAATGCCCAGCAGGCACGCCGGATCCTGGACCGTCTGGTCGGTTACCGGATCAGCCCCTTTGTGTCCCAGAAGATTCGGCGCGGACTCTCGGCCGGCCGCGTACAGAGCGTTGCCGTCCGTCTGATCGTGGACCGCGAAGAACAGATTCGCGCGTTTGAACCGGAAGAGTACTGGTCGATCGACGCCAAATTCAATCCGCCATCCAGCCGCAAGGTATTTGCCGCGGCTCTGGTCGGGGACGAAAGCGGCAAGGTCAAAATCGAAAACAAGGAACAGTCGGACGCCTATCTGGCGCGGCTGGAAAACAATGTCTACACCGTGTCGTCGGTGAAAAAGGGCACGCGCCGCAAACAGTCGTTCCCGCCGTTTATCACGTCCACGCTGCAGCAGGATGCCTCGCGCCGGCTCGGATTCCAGACCCGCCGGACCATGAAAGTGGCTCAGGAGCTCTACGAGGGCGTCAACATCGGCGGCAAGCCGGTCGGTCTGATCACCTACATGAGAACCGACTCGCTTCGCATTTCGGATGAAGCCCGTGCCTCGGCGGCCAAATTTATCAAAGAGACTTACGGCAACGAATATCTGCCGGATAAGCCGCGATACTTTAAGTCCCGCAACAATGCCCAGGATGCCCATGAGGCCATCCGTCCCACCAATGTGTTCCTGACGCCGGACAATGTCCGCGGCAGCCTCAGTTCGGATCAGTACAAACTGTACCGGCTGATCTGGAACCGCTTCGTGGCCAGCATGATGTCGGCCTGCGTCCAGAACACCATGAAAGTGGAGATCAAGGCAATCGATCCCAACGCCGACGGAAGCCGGTTCTGCCTGTTTGCCGCCAGCGGCTACAGCGTGAAATTTGACGGCTATACCCGGATCTACGAAGTGGAGGATGAAAAAGCCGGCTCCAAACTTCCGGAACTGAAGCAGGACGACGCCCTTCGCCTCAAGGACCTGGCTGGCAACCAGCACTTTACCCAGCCGCCGGCACGCTACACGGAGGCCTCCCTGGTCAAGGCTCTGGAGGAAAACGGGATTGGCCGTCCCTCCACATACGCCTCCATCATCTCGACGATTTTGAACCGCGAATACGTGGTGCGGGAAGGGAAGACCCTGAAGCCGACGGAACTTGGCGAGGCGACCACCCAGCTTCTGGAAAAGGAGTTCCCGAAAATCGTCAACACCAAATTCACGGCCAACATGGAAACTTCTCTGGACGAGGTCAGTGAGGGCAAAGAGGATTACGTGGAACTTCTTCAGGAGTTTTACGACGATCTCGAGACCTCTCTGCAGAAGGCCAAAACGGATATGCAGGGTGTGAAGATCACTCTGGAAGAGGACAAGACTGACATCCCCTGCGAAAAGTGCGGCCGGATGATGATCATCAAGACCGGACGCTACGGAAAATTCCTGGCCTGCCCGGGATATCCGGAGTGCAAAAACACCAAGCCGCTGATCGAAGAGACGGGCGCCTTCTGCCCGAAGTGCGGCGGCAAAGTGATCAAACGGCGCTCCCGCCGCGGCTATGTGTTCTATGGCTGCGACAACTACCCGAAGTGCGACTTCAGCACCTGGGATCTGCCGACGAAAGAGACCTGTCCGAAGTGCGGCAAGAGCCTGTTCAAGCACCGCTCGTCCCTCGTCTGTCTGAATGAGGGCTGCGGCTATGAAGAAAAGGCATCGCGCAAAAAGAAGGACGCAAACGCATCCAAAGAGGATTGAATGAACGACTATCAGGCTCTGGTCATCGGAGCCGGATTTGCCGGGTGTGAGGCTGCCATGCAGCTGGCCCGGGCCGGCATCCGGACCGTTCTTTACGAGATGAAACCGCACCGGTATTCTCCGGCGCATCAGAACCCGGATTTCGCCGAGCTCATCTGTTCCAACTCCTTCAAGGCGCAGCGGATCGACTCCGCCGCGGGCCTGATGAAAGAGGAGATGACCCGGTTTGGCAGTCTCTGTGTCTCTTGCGCCCGGGAAACGCAGGTGCCTGCCGGAGGGTCCTTATCCGTGAACCGGGAGGACTTTTCACGGCTGGTGACCGAAACGGTCGAAGCCGAACCTCTGCTGACCATCTGTCGGGAAGAGGTCACAGATCTGACACCGGTCCTCGACCGGCTTCGTTCGGAAGACGATCCTCTGTCTGCCGTGGTAGTGGCGGCCGGACCTCTGGCGTCGGACGCTCTGGCGGACAGTATGAAGCCCCTGGTGGGGGAATCCCTGCATTTCTTTGACGCAGTGGCTCCCATTGTCAGCGGGGACAGCGTGGACATGGACAAAGCGTTCTGCCAGTCCCGTTATGACCGGGGCGGAGCAGACGATTACATCAACTGTCCCATGAACAAGGCGGAATATGAAGCCTTTTACGAGGAACTGGTCCACGCCGAACGCGCAGAACTGCACGCGTTTGAAAAAGGGGTGGACGTTTACGAAGGGTGTATGCCTATTGAAGTGATGGCGTCCCGCGGCCCGGATACGATCCGGTACGGCCCCCTGAAACCGGTGGGCCTGCGGGATCCCCGCACGGGACACCGCCCCTGGGCCGCTCTGCAGCTCCGCAAAGAGACGACGGAAGGGGACATGTACAACCTGGTCGGGTTTCAGACAAACTTGAAGTTCGGGGAGCAGAAGCGGGTCTTTCGCATGATCCCTGGGTTGGAACACGCCGAGTTTCTTCGGTACGGGGTCATGCACCGCAACACCTATCTCCAGTCCCCGGAGCTTCTGGATGCCGATTTCGGGCTCCGAACGGTTCCCGGCCTCTACTTCGCCGGTCAGATCACCGGGGTAGAGGGTTATATGGAGTCGGCCATGTCCGGCATCCTGGCCGGACGCAATGCGGCCCGCAGGATTCAGGGCATAGAGCCGCTGATTTTACCGACAATCACTATGATGGGGGCTCTGGCAAACTATATCAGTGACCCGTCCGTCACCCGTTTCCAGCCGATGGGAGCCAATTTCGGCGTCCTTCCGGCCCTGCCGGAACGCATCCGGGACAAGCGGGAACGGTATGGTGCTCTGGCTGCCCGGTCTCTGACCTGGCTGGATGAGCACCCGGAAGAATGGAACTAATTGAAATTCGATAGATGGAGGAATCCCATGAAAATTCTGGTCGATGCCTTTGGCGGAGACAATGCTCCGCTGGAAATCATCAAAGGCTCCATTGACGCCGCGCACGAATTTGACTGTGAGATCGTGCTGGTCGGCAATGAGGAGAAGATCCACGCCTGTGCGGCGGAGAACGGTCTCGATCTGACCGGACTCACGATCCACAACGCCGGGGAAGAGATCCCGGTGGAAGAGGACCCGCGCAAAATTGTCCGGGAATATGCGGACAGTTCCATGGGAACCGGCCTCAAACTGCTGGCGGACGGCGAAGGAGATGCCTTTGTGTCCTCCGGTTCCACCGGCGCGCTGGTCATCGGCGCCAACCATATCGTGAAACGCATCCGCGGGGTACGCCGTGCGGCCATCGGCACGCTGATCCCGTCGGACGCCGACCCGTATCTGCTGCTGGACTGCGGCGCCAATCTCAACTGCACGCCGGAAGTTCTGAATACCTTTGCCATCATGGGCAAGATCTTCATGGAAAAGGTCCGCGGGGTGGAGGAACCACGCGTGGGACTGGCCAATATCGGCGTAGAACCCAATAAGGGGACCGAACTCCAGGTCAAATCATACGCGATGATGCAGGAATCCGAACACTATCACTTCATTGGCAATGTGGAGTTCCGGGATATTCCCTACGGTGCGGCGGATGTCGTCGTCTGTGACGGGTACACCGGAAACGTCTATCTCAAGACCCTGGAGGGCACAGCGATGATGCTGATGGGCAACGTCAAGGGCGTGTTCAAAAAGAACGCTCTGACCAAGCTCGGCGCGGTCTCCATGCTGGGCGGCATCAAGGAGCTGAAGGCCAAACTCGACCTCAACGAATACGGCGGCGCCCCGATCATCGGCCTGCGCAAGCCGGTTATCAAAAGTCATGGCGTGGTCAAGGCCAAGGCCTTCAAAAATGCCATTCGGGAAGCCATCAAATACGCCGACAGCGGCGTGATCGAAGCCATTGCAGAGACGGTTCCGCAGCGGGAAGACCGCATCGAGACCGCAAAGGAAGAGGAGGCATCCGAATGAGCCGGGAACTCAGTGAATCCCGCGTCGAAGAACTGCGGGAACTGGAACAGAAAATCGGATATGAGTACCAGAATCTGCGTTGGCTGGATACCGCGCTGACCCATTCCTCGTATGCCAATGAGAAGGGGCCGGGCAACAAATACAATGAGCGCCTGGAATTTCTGGGGGACTCGGTACTGGGCTTTATTACGGCAGACTGGTTTTTTGAGCATTACAAAGACGTGCCGGAAGGCAAGCTGACAAAGATGCGGGCCTCCGCGGTCTGCGAAGACGCCTGCTGGAATTTTGCCCGGGATCTGGATCTCGGCAAGTATCTGCTGTTGGGCAAAGGCGAACTGAAAAGTGGCGGCAGGGAGCGCGTTTCCATCCTGGCCGACGCTTTTGAGGCCGTTATTGCCTCGCTCTATCTGGACGGGGGTCTGGAACCGGCCCGCCGGTTTGTTCTGGGCTTTTTGACGACCGCCATGGAGAAGCATGAGATCCGTTTTAAGGATTACAAGACCAAACTCCAGGAGATCATCCAGAAGAACCCGGAGGAAAAACTCACCTATGTCCTGGCCGGGGAATCCGGTCCGGATCACGACAAACGGTTTACCGTGGAAGTCCACCTCAACTCCAACGTGATCGGTCAGGGAACCGGCCGGTCCAAAAAGCAGGCCGAACAGGCCGCGGCGCAGGAAGCCCTGAAGCTGATGGGTATTTCCTGAATCCTCCGTGATTTTTCTGCCAAACGGCAGGACAGGAGCGGGGAAATAAGGTAGAATAAGATATTAAGTTAAAAATCAAAAGCACCACTACAGTAAGCGAGGAATGGACGAATGGTTTTAAAAGCTCTGGAAATGCAGGGATTCAAATCGTTCCCGGACAAAGTGGTTCTGACGTTTGACGCCGGAATGACCGCGGTCGTGGGACCCAATGGATCCGGAAAGAGCAATATCTCCGACGCCGTCCGCTGGGTGCTCGGCGAACAGTCCTCGAAGACCCTGCGCGGCTCCAAGATGGAGGACGTCATCTTCAGCGGCACGGACGAACGCCGTGCCATGGGCTATGCCGAAGTCACTCTGCGCCTGGACAACACCGATCGGGCGCTGGATCAGGACACCGACGAAGTTGCCATCACCCGGCGGTACTACCGCTCGGGGGAAAGTGAATATAAAATCAACGGCGAAGTCGCCCGGCTGCGGGACATCCATGAGCTCTTCATGGACACCGGACTCGGCCGGGACGGCTACTCCATTGTCAGCCAGGGTAAGGTGGCGGATATGGTCTCCGCCAAATCCAATCAGCGCCGGGAAATGCTGGAAGAGGCCGCCGGGATCTCCCACTACCGGTATCGCCGTGCGGACGCTCTCCGCCGGCTGGACCAGGCCGAGGAAAACCTGGTCCGTCTCCGGGACATCCTCTCGGAGCTGGAGAGCCGGGTCGGCCCGCTGAAGACCCAGAGCGAAAAGGCACAGAAATTCCTGGTTCTGGCAGAGCAGAAAAAGCAGCTGGAGATCAGCCTCTGGCTCTACAATATCGACAATCTGAAAACCCGCCTGAAAGAGCAGGAACACAAAATCGACCTGGCTTCCGCACAGTACCATGATGCGGAGACCGGGCTGCAGCAAATCGAAGAAAAAATCGAAGCGGCGCTGGAGGCCTCCCGCAAAATCACGCAGGAGATCGACGAGATCCGCCGCTCCGTCTCGGACGTGGAAGAACAGACCGCCGAACTGAATGCCAAAATCGCAGTCGGCGAAAACACGCTGGAACACAACCGGCAGGATATTGCCCGTGTCCGTGGAGAACTGGAAAACGCGGACCAGGCCAAGACGGAAGTCGAGAGCAGTATTCGGGAAATTCTGAATAAAATTGACACCCTCCGGCAGTATGCCGAAACCCGTCAGGCCAACCTGGACAAATTGCTGCAGGACGCGGAAGCCCTGACCCGGAGCTCCGGTGAAGTGACTGGACAGGCGGACAAATTGCAGCAGGCCCTGGCGGAGACCGCAGATAAAATTGCGGACTGCCGGGTGCGCCGTTCCGCCGCGCGGTCCTCTTTGGAAGAGATCCGGAACCGCAGTGCACAGGCACAGGAGTCGGCGCAGGAACGGCAGACTCTGCTGGACGAATTGACCCAACAGAACCAGGCCGCCGTCGACCGGTTCCAGGCCGCTGTGGACGCCGTGCAGTCTGTCACCAACACCATCGACGGGTTCAGGCTGCGCCAGAAGAGCCGGCAGGAAAAGGCGGAAAAACGGCGCGCGGAGAGCGAAAAGGCCCGCCGCTCCATGGAAGAGGCGGAAAGCCGTATCCAGATGCTGGAAGATCTGGAGAAAAACATGGAGGGCTACGGCGGCAGCGTCAAGGCTGTTGTCCGGGAAGCGGACCGCGGCACTCTGCGCGGCATTCGGGGCACCCTGTCCCGTCTGATCACCGTAGACAAAAAATATGCGGTCGCCGTGGAAACCGCCTTGGGCGCCGCTGTTCAGTATATTGTTGTGGAAACCGAGAACGACGCCAAAGCGGCCATCCGGTATCTGCAGAACAACCGCGCCGGACGCGCCACTTTCCTGCCTATCTCGGCCATCCGCGGCCGGGACCTCAGTGAGTCCAATCTGGAAGACTGTGACGGCTATATCGACATCGCCAGCAACCTGGTGAAAACCAACAACAAATACCGCGAAATCGTCCGTGCCCAACTGGGCCGCACCGTGGTGGTCGAGGACATGGACAGCGCCATCCGCATGGGCCGGAAATACAAAAACCGGTTCCGAATCGTCACGCTGGATGGTCAGATCATCAATGCCGGCGGCTCCATGACCGGCGGTTCCCGCGGAAAGAATGCGGGCATCCTGTCCCGTTCCGGACAGATCGACCGTCTGAAAGAAGAACTGAAGACGCTGACGCGTCAGTTTGAAGAGGCCAACGCGGCAGCCGCAACTGCGGAACAGGAGGCGGCCAAAGCCGCCGCCGAACTGGAAGCGGCCAACGCAGACCTCATTTCGGCCAACGAGGAGCGGGTCCACGCGGAGAGCGCGCGGGACCTGGCAGCCGGACAGTTGGCATCGGTCCGCACCACTCTGGAAGAACTGGATGCGGAGCAGGCTTCGTCCCGGCAGCGCTGTGCGGATCTGCAAAAGGAGATCGACGCGGCACAGAAGGACGAGCAGGCCCTGAACAAGACCGCGGAGGATCTGAGCGCCCAGCTGGCTTCTCTGGAAGGCAATCTGGACCAGATCCGGGAGGAGACTGAAGCCAAGGCACAGACCCGCGCCCAGGCCGAACTCGACATCCTCTCCCTGAACAAAGATATCGAGGCGGCAGAAGCCCGGGTGGCTCAGTTGCGGGAAAGCAGTCAGGGCTCCGACGACCGCAAGCAGGAACTGCAGGCGGAGATCGATGCTCTGGAAGAGGCCAGCCGTGCCACACAGGCCGAAATCGACTCCCTCAAAGAACAGGTCAAAACCCTGCGCGAATCGGCCACGTCCTCCCAGTCCCGGGTCGACGAACTCACCAGTCAGCGCAACGAGGCCGAGAACGAAAACGTTCAACTGCGCACATTGGAGCGCAACAAGACGACCGAGCGGGAGACCATCAGCGGCGAACTGGCCCGCCTGGAAGAGCGCAAAGCCAACATGCTTCGTGAATACGACGACACCGTCAACAAACTCTATGAAGAATATCAGCTGACCCGTCGGGAAGCGGGCGAACTGGCCGAGCCGGCCGAGGATCCGGCGGCCACCCGCAAAGACCTCGGTGTGGTCAAGAGTGACATCCGGGCCCTCGGTTCCGTCAACGTAGGCGCCATCGAGGAGTACAAGGAAGTCTCCGAACGCTATGAATTCCTCAGCGGACAGATCTCGGACGTCGAGACCTCCCGCCGGGAACTGCTGGACCTGATCCAGGAACTGACCGGAAACATGGCCCGGCAGTTCAGCACCCAGTTCAACCGGATCAACGAGGCCTTTTCACAGACCTTCCGGGATCTCTTCGGCGGCGGCCGCGCGGAACTCCAGCTGGAGGACGAGCGGGACCTTCTGGAGAGCCCCATCGAAATCAAGGTCCAGCCTCCGGGCAAGAACGTCCAGAATATCGACCTGCTCTCCGGCGGCGAAAAGGGCCTTTCCGCCATCGCGCTGCTCTTTGCCATTCTGAAGATCACCCCGGCGCCGTTCTGTATTTTCGACGAAGTCGAAGCGGCACTGGATGATGTCAATGTCCGCCGATTTGCACAGTATGTGCGCAGCATGGTCAAAAACACCCAGTTCATTCTGATCACCCATCGCCGCGGCACCATGGAAGAGGCCGACATCCTGTACGGTGTCACCATGGAGGAAGAGGGCGTCTCCAAACTGCTGGAACTCAAGACCGCAGAGATGGTCAAGACCCTGGGACTGCAACCCTAAAACAAGGAGAACGAAATGGCCAAAAACGGATTTTTCAGCAAATTCAATCTGGGAATGAAGAAGACCCGGGACAACCTGTCCGGGAATATCGACAACGTCCTGAACGCGTTCGAGGAGATCGGGGACGATCTCTACGACGAACTCACCGAAGTGCTTGTTATGAGTGACGTCGGTGTGTACACTGCCGAGACCATCATTGAACGCACCAAGGACCGGGTCAAAGAGGAACACATTCAGAACCCCGCCGAGGTCCGCCGCGTCATCAAAGAAGTGGTTTCGGACATGCTCGGCAAGGACGAGACCATCGACTTTCTGACCACGCCGGCCGTCATTCTGGTCATCGGCGTCAACGGCGTCGGCAAGACCACGACCATCGGCAAAATGGCCGCCTATTTCAAGGAGGACGGCAAAAAGGTCATCCTGGGCGCCGCCGACACCTTCCGCGCCGCCGCCATCGACCAGCTTCAGATCTGGGCGGACCGCGCGGACGTGGACCTGGTCAAGCACAGCGAAGGAGCCGACCCGGCTGCCGTGGTGTTTGACACTATCCAGGCCGGTATCAGCCGTAATGCAGACGTCATTATCATTGACACCGCCGGGCGGATCCACAACAAAAAGAACCTCATGGACGAACTCAACAAGATTTACCGGGTCATCGACCGGGAGCTTCCCTATTCGGACCGTGAGATCTTCCTGGTCCTGGACGCTACGACCGGACAAAACGCCATCAGTCAGGCCAAAGAGTTTATGAACGTGGCCGATGTCTCGGGCATCGTCCTGACCAAACTGGACGGCACGGCCCGCGGCGGTGTCGTTCTGTCCATCAAGAACGATTTGAAACTGCCGGTCAAATTTATCGGCGTCGGCGAAGGCCTTCACGACCTGCAGCCCTTCCACGCCGAGGCATTTGCCGAGGGTCTGTTTGACCCGATCTCCGAGGAGGAGCAGAACCGGCTGGAGGAGAAGCTGGAAGAGAACATGCGTCTCTCCGACATCCCCGAGCAGGCCGAGGGCTATGTCCCGGTGATCGAAAACGAGATCCCGGCCGAAGAGGAAACGATTTCCGAAGAAGAGCAGGCCCGCCGGGCCGCAGAGGCCGAAGAACAGGCCCGCCGGAAAGCGGAGCAGAAGGCCAAAGAGGAAGCGCGGCAGGCTGCCCTTGCCAAACAGCGGGAGGATGAGCGCCGCCGGGCTGAAGAACAGGCCGCGGAGCGCGCCGCCGTCAAAGCTCGCCGGGAGGCCGAGGAGAAGGCCAAGGCAGACGCTGTGGCCGCCACCCGTGCCGAACAGGAGGCACGGAAACAGGCTGCCGAACGCGCGGAACGGCTGGAGGCCGCCCGTGCCGAAGCCGCTGCCGCTCAACAGAAGGTCGACAGCTTAAAAGCGTCCCTGGAGACCGCGGCCGACGAGGCCACCGCCCGCCGTCTGCAGATGGAACTGCAAATTGCCGAGGCGAAAGCCTCCATCCTGCAGCGCAGCCTGGCAGCCCTGGAGGGAGACCAGTAAATGATTTTTCTGATTGCCACGCAGAATGTGCACAAAAAAATCGAATTTGAGCGGATCCTGTCCCCGCTGGGAATCGACATCAAAACCGCGTCGGATCTGGGTCTGACGCTGACCGACGTCGAGGAGACCGGTACCACCTTTGAGGAGAATGCGCTCCTGAAAGCCCGGGAGGGCTGTCGGGAAAGCGGTCTGCCGGTCCTGGCAGACGACTCCGGTCTCTGTGTGGATGCCCTCGACGGCGCTCCGGGAATTTACTCCGCCCGCTTCAGCGGAGAGCACGGAGAGCACGGGGACGACGAAGCCAACAACCGGAAATTGATGGAACTCATGAAAGACGTTCCGGACGATCAGCGGACGGCACGCTACGTCTGCGCCGTTGCAGCCGTGTTCCCGGATGGTCGGGAATTGATTGTACGCGGAGAATGCGAAGGCAGGATCGGCCATGAAGAACGGGGAACCGGCGGTTTTGGCTATGACCCGCTGTTTTTATACGGCTCGGAGGGAACGCTCACCTATGCGGAAGTTCCCGCCGCCGTGAAAGATGAAACCAGCCACCGAAGCGTTGCCCTGCACAAGATGGCGGCGCTGTTGAAGGAGGAACTTTATTGACCAGCAAAGAACGGGCGGAATGGCGGTCCAAAGCCAACGCCCTGAAACCCATCACACAGATCGGAAAAAACGGTCTCAATGACGGCACTCTGTCCGGGATCGATGAGGCGCTGACGGCACGGGAACTGATCAAGGTCAAGGTCCTGCTCGAGACCTCGCCCATCCGCCCGAAGGACGCGGCCCAGGAAATTGCGGCCGCCACCGGTGCCGAGGTCATCGGTGTGGTCGGCGGAGTGATCATTCTCTACCGCTACAGTCAGGAACTGCATGACAAGGAAAAGCAAAAGGCGGCCAATATCCGCAAGGCGGAGCGGGACGCCCGCAGCAATGCCGAAGCCAGGAGAGCAAAAAAAGGTGAAAAGAACCGGAATTTTCGGCGGAACGTTTAATCCGCCCCACCTCGGACACCGGCATATTGCCGAGGAGTTTGCCGACCAGATGGAACTGGACCGGGTCCTGATCATCCCCTCCCATGTGCCGCCTCACAAAGCGGCACCGGACCTTGCCCCGGACGAAACCCGTCTGGCCATGTGCCAGGGAACGTTCGACGATTCCCGCTTTGTGGTCAGCCGCATGGAATTGGACCGGGAGGGGAAGAGTTACACAGTGGACACGCTCCGTGCCCTGCGGGAATCCGAAGGAGGAGAACTGTATTTCCTGATTGGGGATGACATGCTCCTCTATTTTGACCAATGGTTTTCCCCGCATGAGATCCTGCAGCTCTGCCGGATCGTCACCTCCGTCCGCAGCACAGAAGTTTCTCTGGAAGACCTCGAAGCATATGCCCGGACCCACTTTCCCGAGGAATTTGCCGCCGGCCGGTTTGTCTTCCTGCCCATGGAACCGTTTCCGGTCAGCTCGACCGAGATCCGGGAAGCCGTGCACCGGGGAGACTCCATTACCGGTCTTGTGACCGCCGCTACCGAACAGTTGATAGAAGAAGAAAGGCTTTATCGATGACCGAACTGTTAGCCCGCGAAGACGAATTTCTGGCGCTTCTTCAGGAAAAACTGAAACCCAGCCGGTTTGAGCACTCCAAAAATGTGGCCGCTGCAGCTGTGCAGTTGGCGGAACAGTATGGAGGAGACCCGGACAAAGCCTATATCTGCGGCCTCCTGCATGATATTGAAAAGAACGCTCCCTATGAGGAACAGGAGCGCTACATGCTGCAGTTGGGCGAAGACCTTCCGGAAGAGGTCCGAAAAAACAAAAAGCTCTGGCACGCGCCCGCCGGGGCCGCCTATGTCCGGGATGAACTCGGGGTGGTTGACGCGGAAATGGTCAGCGCGATAAAATATCACACCACAGGCAAGGCCAATATGACTCTGCTGGAAAAAATCATCTACGTGGCGGATTTTATCTCTGCCGAACGGGACTACGACGGTGTCGAAGAGGTCCGGGAGACCGCGTTCCGCAGCCTGGAAGAGGCCATGCTGATCGGATCGACCTTTGTTCTGGACTCGCTCCTGCGCCGCAGTCACTGTATCAACTATGACACTTTGGCCATGTACAATGAAGTCGCTCGCCTTCTGGAGGGCGACAAGGCCTTACAATAAACGAAAAACCACAAGAAAGACGGGATGCCCCACTATGACAAGTCTGGAAAAAGCCACCAAGATCCAGGAGGTTCTGGATCAGAAGAAAGCCATTGAAATCAAATTGATGAAAGTGGCCGACCTTACGACCATCACCGATTATTTCGTTCTCGCCAACGGCACCTCCACCACCCAGATCAAATCTCTGGCGGAAGAGGTCCAGTTTCAGCTGGAACAGTGCGGAGAGCCGGCCCGTCTGGAGGGAAAGACCTCCGACTGGCTGCTGATCGACTCCGGAGATGTGATCGTCCACATCTTCCTGCCCGAGGCGCGGGAACACTACAACCTGGACAAGCTCTGGGCCGACGCCGAAGAAGTACAGTAAAACAATTTTTGAACATAAAGGACTGTTGAGCATGAAATCGTATGACGTAAAGACCGTGGAGTGCAAATGGCAGCAGAAATGGGAGGACGCCGGCGTCTTCCATGCTGAAGACTTCTCGGAAAAACCGAAGTTTTACGGACTGGTCGAATTCCCGTATCCGTCCGGCGCCGGCATGCACGTCGGTCATATCAAGGCCTATTCCGGCCTGGAAGTGATCTGCCGTAAACGGCGGAAAGAGGGCTATAACGTCCTGTTCCCGATCGGTTTTGATGCCTTTGGTCTGCCGACGGAAAACTATGCCATCAAGACCGGCATGCATCCCCGTCAGGTTACGGACATGAATATCGCCAAGTTCACGGATCAGCTGAAACGCGTCGGATACTCGTTTGACTGGACCCGCGTGATCGATACCACGGAAGAGGACTACTACAAGTGGACCCAGTGGATCTTCCTGAAACTCTTTGACAACGGCCTTGCCTTCCGTGACAAGACCTTCGTCAACTATTGCCCGCACTGCAAAGTCGTCCTGTCCAACGAGGATTCCCAGGGTGGCAAATGCGATATCTGTCACAGTGACGTTATCCAGAAAGAGAAGGAAGTCTGGTATCTGCGCATCACGGAGTACGCAGACAAACTGCTCGAAGGTCTGGACACGGTCGATTTCCTGCCGAACATCAAGCAGCAGGAGGTCAACTGGATCGGCAAGTCCACCGGTGCCTTCGTCAACTTCCCGGTCAAGGACACGGAAGAGGTCCTGCGCGTCTACACGACCCGGCCGGATACGCTCTTTGGCGTGACCTTCATGGTCATGGCCCCGGAGCACCCGATGATCGACAAGTATGCCGACCGCATCGGCAACATGGAGGAGATCAAAGCCTATCGCGCCGAGTGTGCCAAGAAGACCGAATTTGAGCGCACCCAGCTCGTCAAGGACAAGACCGGTGTTAAGATCGACGGCCTGACCGCCATCGACCCGGTCAACAACGTCGAGATCCCGATTTACATCGCCGACTACGTCATGATGGGTTACGGCACCGGCGCCATTATGGCCGTTCCGGCCCATGACCAGCGCGACTATGACTTTGCCAAGGCCTTTGGCATCGACATCATCGAAGTCATCAAGGGCGGAGACATCTCCAAAGAGGCCTACACGGGCGACGGCGAGATGGTCAACTCCGGGTTCCTGAACGGCATCGACAACAAAAAGGACTCCATCGAGAAGATGATCGAGTACCTGTCCGAACAGGGCATCGGTGAAAAGGGTGTCCAGTACAAGATGAAGGACTGGGCCTTCAACCGCCAGCGTTACTGGGGCGAGCCCATCCCGATCATCTACTGCCCGAACTGCGGCATGGTCCATGTCCCGTATGAGGAGCTGCCGCTGCGCCTGCCGCCGGTCGAGGATTTCCAGCCCGGCACGGACGGGGAGAGCCCGCTGGCCAAGATTCCGGAGTTCGTCAACTGCAAGTGCCCGAAGTGCGGCGCGGACGCCCGCCGGGAGACCGACACCATGCCCCAGTGGGCAGGTTCGTCCTGGTATTTCCTGCGTTATATCGACCCGCACAACACCGAGGCGTTTGCCGACAAAGACAAGCTGAACTACTGGGGCCAGGTCGACTGGTATAACGGCGGCATGGAGCATGTCACCCGCCATCTGATCTACTCCCGGTTCTGGCACCGCTTCCTCTATGATATCGGGGAAGTTCCCACGAAGGAGCCCTATGCCAAGCGTACGGCGCAGGGTCTGATCCTGGGCCCGGACGGCGACAAAATGTCCAAATCCAAGGGCAACGTCGTCGACCCGAATGACGTCGTGGACGAATACGGTGCGGATGTCCTCCGTACCTATATTCTGTTCATGGGCGACTACGAAAAAGCGGCACCCTGGTCGGAGACCAGCGTCAAGGGCTGCAAACGGTTCCTGGACCGCACTTGGGGCCTGCAGGATCTGCTGCAGCCGGGGGACGAGTATACACCGGAACTGTCCAGCTCGTTCCACAAGACGATCAAGAAAGTGTCCGAAGACATCGAAAATATGAAGTTCAACACGGCTATTGCCGCGTTGATGACCCTGCTGAACCAGATTTATGATAAGGGCTCGATCAACGATGCCGAACTGAAGACGTTTGTCACGCTGCTGAACCCGTTCGCTCCGCATATTACGGAGGAGATCTGGGAAACCCAGAACTATGGCGGCCTGCTGGCCACCGAACCGTGGGTCACCTATGATGAGGCCAAGTGCGTGGACGACGAAATCGAAATCGCCGCCCAGGTCAACGGCAAGATCAAAGCTCGCTTCAAGATCCCGGCCGACTACTCCCAGGAGGAAGCGCTGGCCGCGGCGAAGGCGGATGCGAAAGTGGCCGCCGCGCTGGAGGGCAAGACGATCGTCAAGGAACTCTATGTCAAAGGTCGTCTGGTCAACATCGTCGTGCGGTAAGGAGTGACCGCCATGTTGTCGGATTATATCAATGAATTCAGCGAATTCCGGGATGCCCTCTGGGACAACCGCTACGCGGCCATTTCCGCCGGAATCCTACTGGTTCTTCTGCTCGTGTTCCGCGGCAAACTGGCCCGTGGAATCGGCAAGATCCTGAAAAAGTCGTTTCAGCGCTGGCCCGTTGTGGCAGACGGAATGTATCAGTCTGTAACGGGCCCGCTGCGAACCTTTTTCCTGTTGCTGGGCATTTACCTGGTGTTCGTTATTATTCAGCCTACGGCCGGACACGTGGTGTTCAGTACAGCCACCATGAACTTCGTCAGCAAGGCGTTTCGGATCGTCTGCATCTTTATCTGCACCTGGATCCTGATCAATTTCACGCCGTATCTGACCAAGGTCATGCTGAACAACGACGGGGTTACCCGGATCTCGAGCAAGGTCTCCATCCGGTTTACCTCCAACGTGTTCAAATTCATCATTGTTTCGCTTGGCGTGGTGATCGCCATCAGCGAACTCGGCTATAATATCAACGGCATCATCACCGGCCTCGGCCTTGGAGGCCTGACGTTTTCCCTGGCCGCGCAGAACACGGCATCCAACCTGTTCGCCGGCGCGGAGATCGTGTCGGACCGCCCGTTCGACGTAGGGGACTACATCAAGACCACCTCCTGTGAAGGCACGGTCGAGGACATGAACATGCGCAGCACCCGGATCCGCACCCGGGACGATCTCCTGGTCGTGGTGCCCAACTCCGCTCTGATGAGCGAAGCCATCACCAATTACTCGGCCATGGGGAAACGGTACCATGCGGAGACCATTGGCCTGACCTATGACACCCCGGCCGACACCCTGAAGAAGATCCGGGACGAGATTTATGAAATGCTGCGGCAGGAGCCGGGCGTCCACCAGGACCGGATCGTGGTCCGGTTTGAGGGCTTCGGTGAAAGCAGCCTGGACCTCAAGCTGATCTACTTTACCGCGGACCCGGATTATGATAACGCACTCAAGGTCAATGAAACGGTGGATTTCAAGATTCACCAGATCGTGGAGCAAAACGGTGCTTCGTTCGCCTATCCCAGCACCAGTGTGTACCTCGAAAAGCCCGAAACATAGGGTTTGACAGGGGGCACCCCGGGTTGTATAATGTTGGCGTGCGTAAAGCATCAGAATTAATAGTACCCTGCTATTCCGGAAGGAGGGACAACATAGATGAGTGAAATCAAAGTCAGAGAAAACGAGTCGATCGACAGCGCTCTCAGACGTTTCAAAAGACAGACTTCCCGCGATGGCGTCATCAAGGAAGTCCGTAAAAGAGAGCACTATGAGAAGCCGTCTGTAAAACGCAAGAAGAAATCAGAGGCCGCTCGTAAGCGCAAGTACAAATAAGCAAATCGGAACCGGCTGCCGTGAATAGCGCAGCCGGTTTCTCTGTCCCCTTGAATGCAAGGAGGCCCGTTATGAAATTGGAAAAACTGTTAAACGGATTCCGGCCGGATCTCTGCCGGGACTCCTTACTGGAGGTCACCCCTGCGGACCTTGCTGCCCTTGGCGTCAAAGCCGTGGCGGTGGATGCCGACAACACGTCCAGCTTTGACGGCACGACCCGACCGCTCCCGGGCGCCACGGAATGGATCCGGAAGACCATGGATGCGGGATATCCGGTCATTCTGGTGTCCAACGCGGCTGTGGAACGTGCGGAGACCCTGGCTACACAGCATGGGATCCCCGTGGTTCCTCTGGCGCGCAAGCCGTTTCCTGACGGCTGCCGGAAGGCGGCCGAAAAGCTGGGGATCTCCACAGACGAACTGGTCATGATTGGCGATCAGCTCCAGACGGACATTCTCGGAGCCAACTGGGCTGGATGCCGCAGTATTTTTGTAAACCCCTATGAGCGGGAACACCGCCTGTATCTGTATTTCTTCGTCAAACGGACGCTGGACCGCATTCTGCTCCGTCTGATGAATCTGGATCGTTAGAAAGGACGACTACATGAAGGTCAAAGAGCTGGGCCTGGCGCTCAAGGAACATCAGGCCGCGCTGGTTATCAGTGAGGAAAACCGCCGCTATCTGACGGGTTTTTCCGCATCCAACGGCACACTGGTCGTGACCCGGAACGGCAGTTCCTTTATTACGGACGGCCGGTATATTGAGGCCGCCAGGACCCTGGTCACGGAGGCCGATGTCGTACTGCAGAAAAATCTGTACGCACAGACGGACTCGATTTTGCAGAAGGATGGGGTCACAGAACTCCTGGTCGAGGCGTCCCGCCTCAGCATCCAGGACCTGAACACCTGGCGCAGCAATGTCCGGGACTACTCCTATAACCTCTCCAATCATCTGGATCTGCTGATCTCCTCTCTGCGGGAGGTCAAGACCGCGGAAGAGGTAGAAAAACTGGAGCGGGCCCAGCGGATCGCCGAAGCCGGCTTCCAGGACATGCTGCAGGTGGCCAAACCGGGCGTCCGGGAACGGGATCTGGCCAACGAACTGGAATATCGCATGAAAAAGCACGGTGCCGACGGCATCTCGTTCGAGACCATCGTGGTCAGCGGCGAAAATTCCTCCAAGCCCCATGGGGTTCCGGGAGACCGGGCACTGCAGGACGGGGACTTCGTCACCGTCGATTTCGGTGCCATCTATGACGGCTATCACAGTGATACGACCCGCACTTTTGCCGTTGGGCATGTGACCGAAGAAATGGCTGCGGTGTACGACCTGGTCCTCAAAGCACAGATGGCTGCCTGTGAGGCGCTCCAGCCCGGAATTGCCGCCGCGGATTACGACCGGGTGGCCCGGACGATCATTGCCGAAGGCGGCTATGGGGACTACTTCACCCACAGCCTGGGCCACGGCGTCGGTGTGGAGATCCACGAGCACCCGTTCTGCGGTCCCTCCTCGGGAAGCATTCTGCAGGCCGGCAATGTGGTGACCAGTGAGCCCGGCATCTATCTGGAGGGAAAATTCGGCGTCCGGATCGAGGACATGCTTCTGGTCACTCCGGAAGGCAGTTATAACTTCTGCCGCCTGCCCAAAGAACTGCTCATTATCCGCTGAGGACGGACGGTTCCGGCGCACTTGAAAATTACAGGTGCTTATAATACAATAGGGAAAAGAAAAATCCATCCTGAATTTAGGACCACTCGGAGGTATTTGTTATGATTTCTGCCGGTGATTTCAAAAACGGCGTCACATTCGAAGAAGATGGCCAGGTTCTCCAGGTCGTCGAATTCCAGCACGTAAAACCCGGTAAGGGTGCGGCTTTTGTCCGCACCAAGACGAAAAACGTCATTACCGGAGCGGTCGTGGAAAAGAGCTATAACCCGACTGCCAAATTCCCGACGGCGTTCATTGAGCGCAAGGAAATGGACTATTCCTACAGCGACGGGGATCTGTACTATTTCATGGATCCCGAAACGTTTGACATGGTTCCGGTCAACGCCGGAGACCTTCCGGATGCGTTCAAATTTGTCAAAGAGAACATGACCTGCAAAATCCTGTCCTATAAGGGCAAGATCTTTGGCGTGGAGTGCCCGAACTTTGTCGAACTGGAAGTCACGGAGACCGAACCCGGCTTCAAGGGAGACACCGCCACCAACGCCACCAAACCGGCCACCCTGGAGACCGGTGCCGAAATCAAAGTGCCGCTCTTCATCAATGAGGGCGAAGTCATTCAGATCGATACCCGTACGGGCGAATACATGGGCCGCGCGTAAGCGCATAAGGAGGAATTCCCATGACCCTTTCGGAACGCGTTGCCTATATCCGGGGCCTGCGTGAAGGCTTGAAGCTCAATGCAGACCGGCCGGAAACGCAGCTGTTCGACGCCATCCTCGACCTTCTGGATGACATGGCGGACAATGCCGGCAGTCTCCAGGACAGCCTGGAAGAACTGACCGCTCAGACGGACGCCATCGACATCGACCTCGGCAACCTCGAATCCTTCCTTCTGGCGGATCCGGACGAGGCCTTTGCGGATGACGAGGACGACGACTTCGACTACGAACTGGCTCTGGCGGACTACGACGACTCCCTTCCGGGTGCCGCTTCGGAGCCCATGTATGAAGTCCAGTGCCCCGCCTGCGGCGAATCCATTTATGTGGACGACGGCATCCTGGACGAAGGCGGGATCGAATGTCCCAACTGCGGCGAAAAGCTGGAGTTTGATATCGAATTCGAGGACGAACCGGAACAGCCCGGCAACTGAGTACACAGAACCACACCGGCGGATCTCCGCCGGTGTTTTTTTGGAGGAAACGATGGACCTGATTGAAACCACCATCCGAAAAGCGACGATGTATCGCGGAAAAATCCTGAATGTCCGTTGTGATGACGTTCGGCTTCCCAACGGCCGGACCTCCATGCGGGAGGTTGTCGACCACCACGGCGGCGTCTGCATTCTGCCGGTGACCGAAGACGGAACGATCCTGTTTGTCCGGCAATACCGCTATGCCTACCAGGAACCGGTCCTGGAACTGCCTGCCGGCAAGCTGGAGGCGGGGGAGGACCCGTTCTCCGCGGGCAAGCGGGAGCTGCGGGAAGAGACCGGCATGACCGCGGCCCGGTACTATGATCTGGGGGAGGACTATCCGTCCCCGGGGTACACGAATGAAATCATCCATCTGTACGCGGCAGACGGGCTGCAAAACGTCGGCCAGCAGTTGGACGAAGATGAGTTTCTCAATGTGGAGTCCTACACGCTGGAAGAGGCGCTGGAAATGGTGTATCGCGGAGAACTGAAGGACTCCAAGACGCAGATCGCCCTCATGAAATACCATCTTCTGAAGGAACAGGGACGCCTGATCCCCATGGAGGAGTCGGTATGAAGTTGATTCTGGCGTCCGGCTCCCCGCGCCGGCGGGAGCTGCTGGACGAATACGGCTATGAGTTTCAAATCCGAACCGCACCGTTTGACGAGCACACCGTGCCTCTGACGGATCCGGAAAAGGGCGTGCAGGAGCTGGCTTTGGGCAAGGCCCGTGCGGCACGAGATGCGAACCCGCAGGATTCGAACGCGCTGGTTCTTGGTGCAGACACCATTGTGGTTCGAAACGGCCTGGTTCTGGGAAAACCGGCCAGCGGGGAAGAGGCTGTCACCATGTTGCAGGAACTCTCCGGACAGACCCACCAGGTCTACACGGGAGTGGCTCTGGTTACGGCGGATACCGAAGAGGTGTTCGTCAGCGTAACGGATGTGGTCTTTTATCCCCTGACCGAAGAGGAAATTCGGGACTATGTGTCCACCGGGGAACCCATGGACAAGGCCGGTGCCTACGGCATTCAGGGACTGGGCAGCGCCCTGGTCCGGGAGATCCACGGGGACTACTACACCGTCGTGGGACTGCCGATTGCCGAGACCGCCCGGAGACTGCGAAACTATGGTATTCTTCCGGGTTCGTTTACAAAAAGTTCAATTGAGTATTAATGCCTTGTAGTATATAATACTTGATGTACAATTTTGCTTAAATTCAGACTGGATCTCCACTCGAAAGGAGTCGCATACAACATGTTGTTCACGCAGGATATTGGCATCGACCTCGGCACGGCCAACACACTGGTATTTGTCAAGGGAAAGGGAATCGTCATCCGCGAACCGTCCGTGGTCGCGGTGGATGTCCGCTCTACGCCCAATAAGGTGGTCGCCGTTGGCCAGGAGGCCAAAGACATGATCGGCCGTACCCCGGGTTCCATCACCGCGGTCCGCCCGCTGAAGGACGGCGTGATCGCCGACTTTGATATTACCTCGGACATGTTGAAAGAGTTCATCCGCCGGGCCATGAGCAATTCGCCGCTCAACAAGGCCCGTGTCATGATCTGCATTCCGTCGGGTGTCACCGAAGTCGAACGCCGTGCGGTCCATGACGCCGCGCGCAGCGCCGGTGCCCGCCAGGTCAGTCTGATCGAAGAGCCCATGGCAGCGGCTATCGGTGCCGGCCTTCCGGTTGCGGAGGCCACCGGAAGCATGGTCGTGGATATCGGCGGCGGCACCTCGGAAGTGGCTGTCATCTCCCTCGGAGATATCGTCACCTCCTGCTCGGCCCGCGTGGCCGGTGACAGCTTCGACGAAGCCATCATTGCTTACATCAAGAAGAAATACAACCTCCTGGTCGGCGAACGCACGGCGGAGGATATCAAAATCAAGATCGGTTCCGCCTACCCCTATGAGGGCGAAGGCGCGATCGACGTCAAAGGCCGTAACCTGATCGACGGCCTGCCGAAAAACATTGAAGTCTCCTCGGAGGAGATCCGGGAAGCGCTGGCCGACAGCGTCAACCAGATCCTCGACGCCATCCGCTCCACGCTGGAGAAAACCCCGCCGGAGCTGGCTGCGGACATCATTGACCAGGGAATTATGCTCACCGGCGGCGGCGCGCTGCTGCGTGGTCTGGACCGTCTGGTGGCCGCGGAGACCAAAATGCCGGTCCATGTTGCGGAAAATCCGCTGGACTGTGTCGTAGATGGAACCGGCGTCTGTCTGGAAAACGACATGCTGAGCCTGACCAGCACGAAGAACTACGACGAATAAGGCCGGCAAACGGATACGTGACACCAAGGAAGGGGCTTTGCAACAAAGTCCCTTTTCCCATCCTAAGGGACCAAATCAGTAAGGAAGTGAGACCCCAATGCGGCGTTTTTTGAAAACCGTATGGTTCAAAATACTGGCCATTCTCCTGGCGCTTCTGGTCATCCTGACCATCCTGGCCGGGGTCATTGGCAGCCGGAGTTCGCCCTTGACTGTGGCAGCGGGAACAGTGGCCGAACCGTTTTCCATTGCGTTCTCCTATGTGGGGCGTGGATTCCAGCAAATCGGCCTCTTCTTTACGCGCCCGTCCACCTACCAGAAGAAGATCAAATCGCTTCAGGACCAGGTGGTGGGATACCAGAAAGAACTGGCGGACTACGAAACGGCCAAGGAAAAGCTCAGCCTCTATGAGGACTTCCTGGATATTAAAAACGAGCACGAGGACTACCAGGTCGTCTCGGCTACCGTCATTGGTAAGGACGCGGCCAGCAATTATGCCACATTCGTCCTGAACAAAGGAACCGCTTCCGATGTCAAGGTCAACGACCCGGTCATCTGCGGAGAAGGCCAGCTAGTCGGCGTGGTCACCAAGACCGCTCCCACTTACTGTGTCGTCTCCACGATTCTGGACCCGACTATCAGCGTCAGCGCCTATGACATTCGCACGCGGGAAAATGGGTATATCAACAACACGACCAACCTGGCGGCGAAAGGCTATTGCCGCATGTCCGGACTGGACCGTGCCACGGCAGTTTCCAAAGGCGGCGTGGTCTGTACGGCCGGCGTCGGTGGAATCTATCCGCGGGACCTGGTCATCGGCACCGTCAAGGATATCAAAAACGATTCCCATGACATCTCTGCATACGCGGTGATCGAGCCCAATGTCACCATTTCGGAGATCAACGAAGTGCTGATCATCACCAGCTTTGACGGCCAGGGTATTTCGGCCTCCGCCAACGAAGATGCGGAGGGTGAGGATGCCACCTCTCCGGACGTGGAGTCCACCACGGACGAAGAGGACGAGGATGAGGAGTCCTCCACCCAGTCCACCACCCGGGTGACGACGACCCGGGAAGCCACCACATTCCGCACGACGACAGAATCCACTACGGCGGATGCTGATGATGCGGAGGACGCCGAATAAACACACCCGGCAGGAACCCATGAGGAAGGAGGTGCCGAACGATGGCCGTACGGATCCCGGTCAATGAGACCAGCGGAAAGCGACAGCGGAAGACGCTGTCCCGCGAACAGAAGTATACGTACAGCGTCCGGCTGATTTACGGTGCCCTGATCCTTCTGGCCGGTCTTCTGCAGAACACCCCACACCTGTTTCCCACCATCTTCGGCGTCCATGCCTGGCTCCTTCTGCCGCTTATGGTCTGTATTGCCATGTTGGAGAAATCCCTGACCGGAACCCTGTTCGGCATTCTGGCCGGTGCCCTCTGGGACGTTGCCGTAGCGCGCGGAGACGGGTTTCACGCCCTCTTCTTCATGCTGGCATCCAGCGGCGTCTGCATTCTGATGAATTATCTCATGCGGAACAACCTGGTCACGGCTCTGATTTTATCATCCGGTACCATCGTCCTGTATGGCCTGGTACACTGGCTGATTTTCTTTGTGTTGTCCGGCGCGGACGGCGTCTGGCTTCAGCTGGCGCGGTTCTACCTGCCGTCCATGGTGTATTCGTTCCTGTTTACCCCGATTTTTTACATGCTCCTCCGGAGCATTTTGAAGAAACTGCGTCTCCGCTTCCCGCGGAGCACCACCATCAGCCGTCCTTAAAGGAGGTGTCGTATGGAACTGAGTAAAAAGCGAAAAGTCGCGTTTATCGTGGTATCGGTCCTCCTCATGGTGGCCATTGCCGCGGCACTGGTCTGGGCTTCTCTGATCAGCAACGCAAACGCCGGAAATATCAGCGCTTATACGACCACTGTACAGGCGGCCCGCGGCGAAATTCTGGACCGCAACGGGGTTCCGCTGGTAACCAATCGGCAGGGGCACTCGATCACCTTCAACGCAGTCTCGTTCCCGTCCTCGGACGACCAGGACCAGCGCAACGACGAAATCATCTCCCTCATCAACCTCTGTGAGGCCAATGATGTGGAGTATGTGGATAACCTGCCCATTAAAATCAACAAAAAAGGCAAATATGCCTTCACCAAAGGCGAAGGGGACTCCGCCTATATCACCTGGCTCAAATCTTCGGATATGCTGGATCTCAACGACTATGCCACCGCGGAAAACTGCATGGACGCCCTGATCAAGCGGTTTTCCCTGGAGGCCTATTCCACCGAGGATGCCCTGAAAATTGCCTCCGTCCGCACGGAGATGGTCAAAAACACTTTTGGCGTGGCCTATCCTTACACGTTTGCGGAGGATGTCCCCACCGAACTGATTACGATCATCATGGAGAACAAGTCGTTCTACCAGGGCGTGGAGGATACGGTAGTGGCCTATCGGGAGTATCCGGACGGCACCATTGCACCCCATGTTCTGGGCCGTGTGGCCGGAATTACGGAGGCTCAGTATCAGGAGGAGACCGAAAAACTGGAGGCTTCCCTCAAAAGGGCCAAGACCACTGAGGAAACCGAGACTCTCGAGCGCAACGCCTACACCATTAACGACGACTACGGCAGCTTTGGCCTGGAGCTGGCCATGGAGGAATACCTCCGCGGCACCAACGGGGAAAAATCCGTTTCGATCAATGAAGACGGAGAGACCGAAGAGGTCTACACCGTTGACCCGGTCCAGGGCAACAGCGTCGTCCTCACCATTGACAAGGATCTCCAGGTGGTGGCCCAGGACGCTCTGGAAGACCGCGTGGAAACCCTGAACATCTCCTCTGCCCGCGAATGCGCGGCAGCGGTCGTGGTGGAAGACGTCAACACGGGAGAGATTCTTGCCTGTGCCACCTATCCCACCTATAACAACGCCACCTGGTCCAAAAACTACAGCAAATGGGCCACGGACAGCAATTCGCCCCTTTGGAACCGTGCCGTCAACAGTACGTATGAACCCGGTTCCACCTTCAAACTCTGCACGGCTATTGCTGCGCTGGAAGAGGGTATTCTGGACGAGGATTACACCTATTACTGCACCGGTGCGTACACCTATTACAGTGACCACACCTTCTACTGCGCCAACCACACCTCTCATGGACGGAACAACGTTGTCGGCGCCATCAACTACTCCTGCAACTGCTTCTTCTACGAAACAGGCCGCCGGCTTGGTATCACCAAACTGGACGAGTGGGCCAACGCCTTTGGCTTTGGCCAGAAGACCGGTGTCGAAATTACGGAGGCGGTTGGTGTCATCTCCAGTCCGGAGGAACGGGAATCCAACGGCGGCACCTGGTACTCGGGTGACACGATCACCACGGCCATCGGTGAATCGGATAACCAGTTTACTTTGTTGCAAATGTGCAATTATGTATCGACCATCGCCAATGGCGGTACCCGCTACATTCCGCATTTTGTCAAGGAAATCAAGTCGTACGACTACACGGATACGGTTCTCGTCAAGCAACCACAAATTGCGCAGCAGCTGAATATCAAGAAGTCCAACCTGGAACTGGTCCGGGAAGGCATGCTGCTGGTGGGCACCGTCGGTTTCTGCCAGGAGGCATTTGCCGATCTTCCCGTCAAAGTGGCGGCCAAAACCGGTACGTCCGACGTTGTCAAAATCATCGATGGCAAGAGCGTGGAAGGCAACAACGGCTTCCTCGTCTCCTATGCGCCGTATGAGGATCCGGAAATTGCCATCACGGTCTGCGTGGAGACGGCAAACTCCGGTGCCCTGACGGCAGTCGTTGCAGCCGATATCTACGATTACTATTTCTCCTCGAAGTCCCTGCAGGGGACCCAGGAGTACAACACGCTTCTGGACTGAGGAGGGCACTCATGAAGATCCTGTTTACGTCCGGCAAAGGCGGTGTCGGAAAGTCCACGCTGGCCAGCGCGTTTGCCAAAATTCTGGCGGCGCGGGGCGAAGGAGTCCTTCTGGTGGACTTTGACATTGCGCTCCGTACCCTCGACCTCATGCTGGGTCTGGGAGACCGTGTTCTCTACGACTGGAACGACGTCCTCATGGACCGCTGTGATCCCCTCTCGGCCGTGGTACCCAATCCCGGCGGGCCGGAACTTCTGGCCGCGCCTCTTGCGCGCACCACGGTCACTCCGGAACAGGTCCGGACGCTGATCCAAAATTATGAGCCCTATTACGACTACATCATTCTGGACAGCCCGGCCGGGATCGGCCAGGGGTTTGAAGCCGCAGTCAGCCCCGCCGACGCGGCATTTGTGGTTTCCACCCCGGACAAAGTCTGTGTCCGCAGCGCGGCGGTGGCCGCGGAATGCCTGGAAGAACACGGAGTGCCGGCTCGGCTGATCATCAACCGGTTTTCCCGTCGTTCTCTGGAAAAGGGCGGTCGGCTGAATATTGACGATGTCATCGACTCCACCGGCCTGCAGCTGATCGGTGTGGTGCCGGAAGATCCCTCTCTGACGGAGGCTGCGCTGACCGGTGGACCGGTGGACCAGCGCCGTCGTGGCGCCAAGGCCATTCTCCGTATCCAGCAACGGATGAGCGGGGAATCGGTGCCGCTCAGACTATAATGATGGAATCGAACGAATTGGAACTTCAAAAAAGAGAGAATTCGTCTCTTTTTTGAAGTTTTTTGTTTGTTTTGGCCAAAACCCGGTTGAATGAAAATTGGTTTTTATGATAAAATAAACCAGAATTGGAGTAATTTCGCATTCTATCAAATCTCAATAGGAGGACAGACCGTTGAATATAGCGCTGATCGCACATGACGTGAAAAAAGAATTAATGACCCAGTTTTGTATCGCCTATGCGGGAACGCTGAGCAAACACAATATCTGCGCCACCGGAACAACCGGAAAAATTGTCTCGGAGGCGTCCGGCCTGAACATCCAGTGCTTCCTGGCAGGGGACCAGGGTGGTGAACAGCAGATTGCCTCTCGGGTGGCCTGCAACGAAATCGACCTTCTCCTCATGTTTGGAGATCCACTCAATCCCCGTCCCATGGATCCCATTGAAGCGGACCTCTTGCGTCTTTGCAACGTCCACAACGTCCCGGTGGCCACCAACATTGCCACGGCAGAGGCTCTGATCCACGCCCTGGAGCGCGGCGACCTCGACTGGCGGGACATCGTCAACCCCAAAGAATCTTCGTCGGCCGCCGCGCCGGAAGAAAAAGCGTAAAAACCCCTTTACAAAGCGGCAGGAATGAGTAAGATAAAGCCTGAACTCGAATTCCCTCGGCAAATCGACCCGGGAACGACTTCAGGCTTTTTGTTTTTTAGGAGGATCCGTATGAGAAAAACCAAAATCGTCTGCACCATTGGCCCGGCCAGTGAGAGCCGGGAGATGATCCGCGCCATGTGCAAGGCCGGAATGAATGTCTGTCGTCTGAATTTCTCCCATGGTACCCATGAGTACCATCAGGGACTGATCGATAATATCAAGGCGGTCCGGGAAGAACTGGATCTGCCGATTCCCATCATGCTGGACACCAAGGGACCGGAATACCGCATCCGCACGTTCCGGGACGGAAAAATCACCCTGCAGGAGGGAGATCCCTTTACCTTCACCACGGATGAGGTCGAAGGGGATCAGACCCGGGTTTCCGTCAATTATAAAGGCCTGATCGGCGATTTGTCGGTCGGGGACACGATCCTCGTCAACAATGGCCTCGTGCAGTTCGAAGTCAAGGAACTCCACGGCACGGAGGCCGTCTGTACGGTGGTTGTTGGCGGCGTGCTGTCCGACCAGAAAAGCATGAACTTCCCCAACCACGTCATGACGAATGACTACCTCAGTCCACAGGATAAGGACGACCTGCTCTTCGGCATTCAGAACGGGATCGACTTTGTGGCGGCGTCCTTTGTGTCCAACAAGAGTGACATGCAGGCGCTGCGCGGATTCCTGAACGACAACGGCGGAGAGGATATTGAAATCATTGCCAAAATTGAAAACCGCGCCGGCGTAGACAACATCGATGAGATCTGCGAACTGGCGGACGGCATCATGGTCGCCCGCGGGGATCTTGGCGTGGAAATCCCCTTCTTTGAAGTTCCCTCGATCCAGAAATACCTGATCGACAAGTGTCGCATGCTCGGCCGCCGCGTCATTACGGCTACGGAGATGCTGGAGTCCATGATCCAGAATCCGCGCCCGACCCGCGCGGAGGTCTCGGATGTGGCCAACGCCGTGTACGACGGCTCTTCGGCCATTATGTTGTCCGGAGAAACCGCCTCCGGCAAGTACCCGGTAGAGGCCATTGAGGCCATGTCCCGCGCCGCGGAGTACACGGAATCCCATATCAACTACTATGAGAAGTTTGCTCATTCGGATTTCCAGATCCACAACTCCCTGGACGCTATTTCGCACTCCGCCTGCTCCATGGCCAACGACCTGGGCGCCAAAGCCATCGTCGTCAACTCCATGTCCGGCCAGACCGCCCGCATGGTCAGCCGGTTCCGCAGCCCGATCGACATCGTCGGCATCACCACCAATGTGCGTGTCTGGCGCCGGCTCAACCTGAGCTGGGGCGTGGTTCCGGTCCTGTCGGAGGAGTACGAATCCATGGAGGTCATGTTCTTCCAGGCGATGAACCAGACCAAAGAAGTGCTTGGTCTGGAGGCCGGAGATCAGATCGTTCTGACCGGCGGCAGCCAGACCGGAAAAACCGGCAGCACAAACACCATCAAAGTGGTCACGGTATGATTGCAAAACACCATATCCTGTACTATAATTTGGTAAGTTAAGATTAAAAAGCACTAAATGTATGGAGGCGCAGCATGGCACTGATCACCAACGCCATCAAAGGCACGCAGGACACGCTCCCGGCGGACAGTCATAAGATCCGGTTCCTGGAGGCTACGATTGCGGATATCGCCACCCACTATGGGTTCCGGGAGATCCGCACGCCGGTCTTTGAACACACGGAACTCTTTCAGCGGTCGGTCGGAGACACCACAGACGTGGTGCAAAAAGAGATGTATACCTTTGATGACAAGGGCGGGCGGTCCATCACCCTGCGGCCCGAAGGAACCGCCGGTGCGGTTCGCGCCTACCTGGAGCACGGCCTGTTTAACGAACCGGCTCCGCAGAAGGTCTTTTATTTCACGTCCTGCTACCGGTATGAGAAACCACAGGCCGGCCGCCTGCGGGAGTTCCACCAGTTCGGCGTGGAATGCTTCGGCACGGAAAATCCGCTGGAAGACGCGGAGATCATTGCCCTGGCCGATGAGATCTTCGGGTTCCTCGGTGTGGAGGACCTGGAACTGCACCTGAACTCGATTGGATGTCCCAAGTGCCGGCCCGTCTACCAGAAAGCATTAAAAGACTACTTTGCGTCCCATATCGACGAACTCAGTGAGACCAGCAAAGAGCGCCTGGAGCGCAACCCCATGCGCATCCTGGACAGCAAGGATCCGGACGACGCCAAACTCGTCCCGGACGCGCCGGTCGTTCTGGACTATCTCTGTGACGAATGCAAAGACCACTTCGAAAAGGTTCAGAAGTATCTGACCGCCATGAACATTGCGTTTAAAGTGGATTCCGGCATCGTCCGCGGCCTGGACTACTACACCAAGACCGTCTTCGAATTTGTGTCGACACAGATCGGCGCGCAGGGCACCGTCCTCGGCGGCGGCCGGTATGACGGCCTCTGTGAGGAACTGGGCGGAAAGAGCATTCCGGCTCTTGGATTCGCCATGGGGATGGAACGTCTCCAGCTGCTCCTGCAGTCGCAGGAAATCGAACTGCCCGAGGCTGAACCCTGCGAACTGTATGTGGCTTCGGCCGGAGATGCAGCCGCAGTCGTGGCCGCAAAACTGGTCCATGATCTTCGCTCGGAAGGGGTCTACTGCCTGTTTGACACCGTGGGCCGTTCCATCAAGGCCCAGATGAAATACGCCAACAAAATCGGCGCGGAATTTGTCGTGGTCCTCGGCGACAACGAACTGGAGAGCGGCAAGGCTCAGCTCAAATACATGCGGACCGGGGAGACCACCGAAATCACCCTGGACCGGCTGGCGGAGGAGTTTGGCTCGATCGCCGTCCAGCAGTCGGTGGCCCGCCTGGCCAGTGAACTCGGGGACGCGGATCTGACCGATCTGGACTTAAACGCATTACTGGGAGGAAATACCTGATATGGATCGAATGAATGGCTTAAAACGGACTCATTACTGCAATGACTTCTCTCTGTCCCAGGTGGGACAGGAAGTGGTCGTCTGCGGTTGGGCGGCCAAGCGCCGCAACCTGGGCTCCCTGATTTTCGTGGACCTTCGGGACCGCACCGGAATTGTCCAGCTGGCCTTCGGGGACGACACCGCCCCGGAAGTCTTTGAAAAAGCGGAGACCATCCGCAGCGAATACGTGCTGATGGCCAAGGGCTCGGTCCGGGAACGCTCCTCCAAAAACGCGGAGATCCCCACCGGAGATATCGAGATCTTTGTCACGGACCTCCGGATCCTCGGAAAAAGCGAGACCCCGCCGTTTGAGATCACCGATGACTGCAAGACCGGTGAACTCACCCGGCTGAAATACCGGTACCTGGACCTGCGGCGTCCGGCGCTCCAGAAGAACATTCTGATGCGCCATAAAATTGCCAAAGTCACCCGGGACTTCTTCGACGAAAACGGGTTCATCGAAATCGAGACCCCGATGATGATCAAATCGACTCCCGAAGGCGCGCGGGACTTCCTGGTCCCCAGCCGCCTGCACAACGGGGAGTTCTATGCGTTGCCGCAGTCCCCGCAGCTCTATAAGCAGCTGTCCATGGTGGCCGGCTTTGACCGCTATATGCAGATTGCCCGCTGCTTCCGGGACGAGGACCTCCGCGCCGACCGGCAGCCGGAGTTCACTCAGGTGGACATCGAGATGTCTTTCGTGGAAATGGAAGATGTCCTGGAGATCGGCGAACAGTACATGAAACGGATCTTTAAGGAGATTCTGGATGTCGATCTTCCGCTTCCGCTTCCGCGCCTGACCTTTAAGGAGGCCATGGAGCGGTTCGGCTCGGACAAACCGGACACCCGTTATGGCATGGAGATCTATGACCTTTCGGATCTGGTCAAGGGTTGCGGATTCGGCGTCTTCGAATCGGCAGTCGACGGAAACGGCAGCGTCCGCGCGATCACCGCCAAGGGCGGCTCTCCGGTGGTCTCCAAGAAGGGCCTGAAAAAACTGACCGAAGAGGCTAAGGGCATCGGTGCCAAAGGCCTTGCCTGGATCCGCGTGGATGACGAAGGTGTCACCTCGTCGTTCGACAAGTTTGTCTCCGAAGAGACCCTGAAGGCCCTTGTGGAGCGCGGAAACCTGGAACACGGGGACCTGGCGCTCATCATTGCGGACACCAACAACAAACACGTGCTCTCCATTCTCGGCGCGCTGCGCCAGACCATGGCGAAGAAGCTGGACCTCATCCCCGAGGGCCGTTATGATTTGCTCTGGATCGTGGAGATGCCGTTCTTTGAGTATGACGAAGAGGCACAGGAATGGGTCGCCATGCACCATCCCTTCACCGCGCCCATGGACGAATGTCTGGACTATCTGGAGTCGGACAAAGGAAATGTCCGTGCCCAGTCCTATGACCTGGTCCTCAACGGAATCGAGCTCTGCTCGGGCTCCATCCGTATTACGGATCCGGAACTGCAGAGCCGGATCTTTGACCTCCTCGGCCTGACCGAAGAGGAGACCCGCACCAAGTTTGGCTTCCTTCTGGACGCCTTCCAGTTCGGACCGCCCCCGCACGGTGGCTTCGGCCTTGGCCTGGACCGTCTGTGCATGCAGCTTCTGGGTGCCGACACCCTGCGGGATGTCGTGGCCTATCCCAAGATCAAGGACGCGTCCGAACCCATGACCAACTGTCCGTCCCCCGTCGACGATGACCAGCTGCGCGAACTGGGCATTGCCCTGCGCGTACCGGAAGAGGTATGAAGAGTAAGACGACCCGATTGATCCGTCGCCTCATGGTTGGATTTCTGACCATGGGGCTGATCGTCTGTCTTCTGGGACGGCTGGTGGCCTCCAGTCTGACTTCTTCGGCGGAATCGGCATCCCGCACCACGATCTTTGTGGGGGATTCCCGCACCGTCGACTTTTACAATGCGCTTCACGATACCGCGTACCGCTCCATTACCCGGAATGAGGGAACCGACATCTGGTCCGCCCGGTGGGCTGCCACCTATGACTGGCTGGTCAAAACCGGTGCTCCTCAGGTGGAATCCGCTATCGGGAAGAACACCGATGTGGTCATTTTGATGGGCTACAACGACCTCAAGACCACGACCAACCTCACCAAAAGCGCCCGTCACTATGCCAAATGGCTGAACCGGAAGGCCACCGCGTGGGGAGAACGGGGCGCCACCGTTTACTATGCGTCCGTCACGCCGGTGGGAACGGACCGGGCTGCCATTACCGGATCGGCCGAAAAGGTCACCAATCCCCGCATCCAGCGCTGGAACTCGCTGATGCAGATGTACCTGGAACCCCAGGTCCATTATCTGGACCTCTATGACCGTATCGAGCATCAGTTCTATACGCGCACGGATCACACCCACTACGCTCCGGACACCTCCAAAGTGCTGTACAATATCGTCAAAAACAAGACCGGCGGGACCCATGACCTGGTCTTCGCCCGGGACAGCACCGGGCAGTGGGGAATGCTGGAAAGCGGCACTCTGCGAACGGATTACACCGGACTCTGTACCAATCAGTTCGGCACGTTCCTGGTGACCAACGGCCGCGTCGACTTCTCCTATACCGGCATCTATCCCTGGGCCGGGGAGTGGTGGATGATCGAAAATGGAGCCTGGAGCGATTCTTACTCGGGGATAGCCCGAAACGCCAGCGGCTGGTGGAAGGTCCAGGACGGCAAAGTGGATTTTACGTACACCGGCATTGAGCAGAACGTCAACGGGTGGTGGCGCGTGGAAAACGGGAAAGTCAACTTTACGTTTCAGGGTCTGGCACAAAATCGGTACGGCTGGTGGAAGTTTACCGACGGAAAAGTGGACTTTTCCTACACCGGTTCCTATCAGACGGAGCAGGGGAATACCCTGGAAATCACCGATGGAAAGGTGCAAATGTAACAAGAAACTTGTGGAAGAAACACATAAAACACACAAAATATGGGCAATTTTGGAGCGTTCATCCAAAATTGCCCATATTTACTTGATTTGTTCACATCTCTTCCGTTATAATTCTGAATTGTAATTTTTGTAATCAATTTGTAATCATTCGCCGAATGAAACGAGAGGAGACTGTTCTTGAAACATTTAAAACAGATCTTATGCGTCCTGGCGGCGGTTTGTATCTTATCGGTCGGGATCGTCATCCCGTCTTCCGCAGCCTCGAAATCCAACGAAGAAACCGTATTTACCTATCTGACCGAAACCATGGGCCTGACCAATGCGGCAGCCTGCGGTGTCATGGCCAATATCAAAGCCGAATCCGAATTTATTGCCGACATCGGCAGCTCCAGCAGCGGCTACGGCATCTGCCAGTGGACGGGCCCGCGTTACAACACGCTGGTCAGCTATTGTAACAACAATGGATTCGCTTATAACAGTCTGAATGGCCAGCTCCATTATCTGCAGTATGAACTGGAGAAGACCTATACCAGCACGCTGTCCATGCTGAAAAGCACTGGCAACAGTTCGGATGAGGCCTATAACGCCGCATACAGCTTCTGCGCCAAGTTTGAGGCACCGGCAGGCGGCTCCAGCACAGCGGCTTACCGCGGCAACATTGCCGTCAACACCTTCTGGCCGTCTTACGGCAACCGGGAGACCTCTGCCTCCACCGAACTGAAGGAAGAGGAGAAGACCGACGAGAATGGCAAAACCCAGAAAACCGGAAAATGGTATCTTTATGATAAGACTTCCGGTCAGATCAAGACCGATGTGACCGGGTTTGTCCAGAACAAATATGGCTGGTGGCGTGTGGAGAACGGCCAGGTAAATTTTACCTGCACTGACGTGCTCAAGGGAACCGTGAACGGCGTAGACGGATGGTACTATGTCGAAAACGGTAAAGTGCGTCAGGACGATGACAGCATTCGTCAGAACGTCAACGGTTGGTGGAAGACCAATCACGGCAAAGTCGACTTCACCTATACCGGCGTGGCTCAGAACGAGCACGGCTGGTGGCGGGTCGAGAACGGGAAGGTAAACTTCAACTTCACCGGACTGGCCCAGAACCAGTATGGCTGGTGGTATCTGAAGGACGGAAAGGTCGACTTCACACACAGCGGTATTGTCGAAAACCAGTACGGAAGCTGGTACGTGAAAAACGGAAGAGTCCAGTTTGGCTATTCCGGACGCGTGCTTTACAATGGCAGTACCTATGTGGTCTATTACGGGCGAGTCACCGGCTGATCAAAATCCATACAGAACCCAATCCCCCGCATTGGCGGGGGATTTTTTGTTGACAGCACTCCGGCGGTGTGCTATCCTGTTCTACACATTCTAAACGCGAATCATTCGCATTTGAAACGGAGCGAGTACCATGTGGGACATCTTAAAGGATGTGACCGTGGACACCCTGGTGGATACGGTCAAGATCCTTCCCATTTTATTTATTGCCTATCTGCTGATGGAATTTATCGAGCAGCGGACGGGGGACCGGGCCAAAGAAATCATCCGGAAGTCCGGCCGGTTCGGACCGGTCTACGGATCCGTACTTGGCATGCTGCCGCAGTGCGGCTTTTCCGCCGCGGCCTCCAGCCTGTACGCGGGCCGGGTCATCACGGTCGGAACACTGATCGCTGTCTACTTAAGCACCTCGGATGAGATGCTCCCCATTTTCCTGTCGGAGCATGTGCCGGCGGGCACCATTCTGAAAGTGCTGGGTCTGAAAGTGCTGATCGGCATGATTGCCGGATTTGGGCTCGACGCCGCAGTTCGGCTTTTTCGCGGCCGCCATGGTCAGCCCAAGGACCAGGCCGTCAACATTGAACACCTCTGTGAGCACGACCACGCCCACGACGAAGAGGACGGAGTTCTGGTCTCGGCGCTGAAACACACGCTGAAAATCATCGTTTTTCTTCTGATCGTATCGTTTGTCCTCAATGCCGTGATCGCCTTCCTGGGCGAGGAACGGCTGTCCGGTCTCATTATCAATCAGCCGGTCCTGGCAGAACTGATCACCGGCCTGATCGGTCTGATTCCGAACTGTGCCGCTTCGGTGGTCATCACCCAGCTTTATCTGGAGGGAATTATCGGCGTCGGTCCCATGATGTCCGGCCTTCTGGTCGGCGCCGGGATCGGCATTCTGGTGCTGATCCGGGAGCACGACGACCCCAAAAAGAACGCCGCCATCATCGGCATTCTCTATGGCAGCGGCGTCCTGTTCGGCATCCTTCTGGACCTTCTCCATGTAACGGTATAAGGAGGCTGCCATGAGCAACGAATATGAGACAGCATCCTGGCCGAAAGGACTGAAACGGACGCACCAGCGGGAGGAGGTCCTGCAGTGCCTGGATGCGTCGGACCGCCCACTGACGGCCGCCGAACTGAAAGAGCACTGCGAAAAGACCAATCTTTCTACGGTGTATCGGATCCTGGAGTCGTTTGAACGGGTCAACATGGTGGAAAAATCATTTCTTCCAGACAGTGACACCGCGTATTATAAGCGCACTGCCAACTGCCACACACACTATGCAACCTGTCTGATCTGCCATCGACAGATCCCACTGGAGGGTTGCCCGGTGGAGCTGCTTCGCCTGGCGGACCAGACCCCCGGCTTTACCATCACCGGACACAAACTGGAACTCTACGGATATTGCAGCAAATGCCGCCCGCAAACCCCATAAACGGTTTCGCGGAGCGGCGTTTCTGTGTTATAATCGTTTACAATGTCATCATAAAGGAGCTGACTCGCATATGAAACAGGAAACCAAATGCATCCAGGCGGGCTATGAACCCCACAACGGGGACCCGCGCATGATTCCGATCATTCAGAGTACAACATTCAAATACGACACCAGCGAGGACATGGGAAAACTCTTTGACCTCGAGGCGTCGGGTTATTTCTATACCCGGCTGCAGAACCCGACCAACGACATGGTGGCGGCCAAAATTGCCGCGCTCGAAGGCGGCACGGCAGCCATGCTGACTTCGTCGGGCCAGGCAGCTTCGTTCTTCTCGGTCTTCAATCTGGCCGGTCAGGGGGACCACGTAGTGGCGTCTTCGACCATCTACGGCGGCACCTATAACCTCTTTAACGTGACCATGCGCCGCATGGGCGTGGACTTCACGTTTGTGGATCCGGACTGCACGGACGAGGAACTGGAAGCGGCCTTCCAGCCCAACACGAAAGCTGTCTTTGGGGAGACCATTGCCAACCCGGCCCTGATCGTCTTTGACATTGAGCGCTTTGCCAACGCGGCCCATGCCCATGGCGTGCCGCTGATCATTGACAATACCTTCGCCACCCCGATCAACTGCCGCCCGTTCGAATGGGGCGCCGACATCGTGGTCCACTCCACCACCAAATACATGGACGGCCATGACGTCGCGGTCGGCGGCTGCATCGTGGACTCCGGCAAATTCGACTGGATGGCCCATGCGGACAAGTTCCCGGGCCTCTGCACGCCGGACGAATCCTACCACGGCATCACTTATGCTGAAAAATTCGGCAAGGAGGGCGCCTACATTACCAAAGCCACGGCACAGCTGATGCGGGACCTCGGCTCCATCCAGTCCCCGCAGAACGCGTTCTATCTGAACCTTGGCCTGGAGTCCCTCCCCGTCCGCATGGAGCGTCATTGCTCCAACGGCCAGAAGGTGGCAGAATTCCTGGAGGGGAACGACAAGGTTGCCTGGGTCAACTATCCCGGCCTGCCGTCCAACAAGTACTATGAGCGGGCCCAAAAATACATGCCGAACGGCACCTGCGGCGTCATCTCCTTTGGCGTCAAGGGCGGCCGGAAAGCGGCAGAAGAGTTTATGAAGCACTTGAAGGTGGCCATCATTGCCACCCACGTGGCAGACGCCCATACCTGTGTCCTGCATCCCGCCAACTCCACTCACCGTCAGCTCAGCGACGACGAACTGGTGGCCGCCGGCGTCGGTCCGGATCTGATCCGTCTGTCGGTCGGTCTGGAAAACGTCGAGGACATTATCGGGGACCTGGAGCAGGCCCTGGCCAACGTATAACCGAAAAGGAGTTTGCTTATGAAATCCCGATTTGCCCGGTTTGGCGCCCTGGTGCTGGCGCTTCTCATGCTCGCCTCTTTGCTGGCTTCCTGTGGAAGCAAGGAAGAAGAGGAAACTGCAGCGGAAGAGGCCACCACGACCGTGGTCTTCCCGGCCAACTACTACGACTATTTTGACTACAGCCCCTCGGAGGATGTGGATTCCCTGAAAGAGCTGGGAACGGATTACTACACCAAGGTCTCCAAGAAGGGAAACACTTTGGTCATCACCGCTACCGAGGCTCAGATCCGGAAGCTGATCGCCCGCAACAACTATTACTGCAGCGAAGCACAGAACGCCTTCCTGGGGGCCGGAGACGGCTACTCCATCACCGGCGCGGACGACTATACCGAAGTGGAGTTCGTCCTCAATGAGAAAATGGACGAAGAGACCCGGGACACCTGCATCCTGACCATCCTCAACGCCTACGCCATGAACCAGTTCCTGAAAGGCGCCGGGGAAGATGACTGGTCGATCAAAGTCACCTTCTACAACTCCGACACCGGGGACAAGATCACCTCCGCCAAGATTCCGGACGAGGATCTGGTCCTCAGCACGGATGACCTGGCCGCATGACGGACGTTCGGCAGTGGCTCTTGCTATTTGGCGGACTGGTTCTGATCTTTGCTCTTCTCATGCTCTGGCTTTCCCACCGGAAGACCCGGCGAATGAAAAAGGCCATCCGGGATGCCCGCTTTCTGTCGTCGGACGAATTTGAGCGGGACTGGATCCTGGAATCGGCCGCCGGAGGCCAACCCGAAGGGTATAAGTATCAGGAGTTCGCCGGCTGCTATGTCATTTTGATTTTCGATCGGCCGGTCCTTACCGGAGACTACACGCGGTACGACGACATCTATATCGGCCAGTCGGTCAACGTGACCCGCCGCGTCCACTCCCATTTCACCGGAAAGGGAAACGGGGACGTCTATGCGGACCTCAAATTTGGACGCTATGCCTATGTTCAGATGATCCCCTGTCCGCGGGAGGAAATGAACGACCTGGAGCGGGCTCTGATCGACACGTTCCATGCCACGGAATCGTATAACAGCACCCGCGGCGGCGGCGCGGACCGCACCCGGCGCGGACTCTTTCACAGACATTAAAAAATACCTGGAACTCCATGAAGGGGTTCCAGGTATTTTTAATGTTGTAGTCAGGCCTGTTCGCGGTCGATTTCCCGGAGTTCAGCCAGAAACAGTTCGTAGTAGTCATCTTCGCCGTCCAGAAGCGGGGAATTTTCTCCGCCGCCGTTGGTACTGCGGCGCATGGCAGCATACGCGTTTTCGCCGTAGTCAATAATGTCCATGGCGGACAGCGGGATGCCGATTTCCGTGCTGATGCGGCAGAAATTGGACAGCGAATTGGGACCGTCCTGGGTCTGCTCCAGCCGGGCGCGCAGCTCCGGATCCTTCCGGGCTTTGCTCTTTAACTGCTCCAGTGCCTCCGGTACTGTCATGATGATTCCGCTCCTTATTCGCCTTTCATGCCCAGAAGCTGTTTGCCTTCCAGGGCCACTTCACAGGAGACCTTGATGGAGTCCGTGATTGCGGCTTCAATGTCGTCCTCCGTGGCGCCGAGGTCGTGGAACGAGGTCTCGGTGTCAAAGAACAGGCATTCGTTCATGATGTAGGGCAGCTGCATGGGATCCATGCCGGATTCAATATTTCTCTTTTTGTAGTCGAGAACGAATTTCGGCATGTACATGGCCATCATCCAGGCGGGGATGCCGATAACCTTGCGGTTGTCGCCCATGCCGCGGGCCTTGTAGACGATCTTCAGGAACTTGTCCCACTTCATGTTGTAGCAGGAGATGGGATAGGCGCGGGCACCCTTGGTGATCTGGGTGGCGCCATAGATGACTTCACCGACCTGACGGATGGTCAGCATGGCGGTACCGCCCTTCGGATAGAAGGTGGCCGGCAGGCTGTCCATGCCCTTGATCTGCTCGATGAGGATGGTCCAGACCGGACGACGGCCGGGCTGGGTGCCGAAGATGTACGGCAGCTCCATGACGGCAACATAGAAGTTGTCATCGGCCAGGGAGAAGGCGTACTCCTCCTGATCCAGACGGGAACGCATATAGGGGTTGCGCTCAGCGATCTTCATTTCCGGACGGTTCTTGGCGAGCCAGGAGAAGTAGGAACCGCAGATAACGGTGCCTTTGTAGCCCAGCTCTTTGGCCATCGGCATGAGGCGCTTCAGGGGAGCGATGTTGTACTTATAGTAATAGTCATAGACTGGGGGCGGGAACTCCGCACGCTCGTCCACGCCGGCGGCGTAGACCAGGGTGTCACAGTCCTTCATGAGATCCCGGAGTTCGTCATCCGTGCATTTGTTGACGTCCTGGAAGATGATTTCCATCTCCTCGGGCAGCGGTGCGCCTTCCGGAAGGGGCGGGAGGGCCAGCGTTTTGACGGTGTCGCCATGAGCAATGAACTGCTCCGCGGCTTTCGAGCCCAGAAGTCCGGTTCCGCCGATCATAAATACTTTCTGCATGTGTCCATCTCCTTAAATATATTTTGGGCATCCATATCTGTTTCACCCTACTCAAACGGTCGAAACAAATAATTAGACTTGCACCTAATATTTTATAGGCCTGGAAAGGGCCTGTCAAATCCTAATATAGGAGAACGGGACGGAATTAGAAAATGCCCTGGGCCATCATGGCGGTGGCGATCCGCTCGAAGCCGGCAATGTTGGCACCGGCGACCAGGTCATAGCCCAGTCCGTAGCGCTCGGCGGCGTCTACGCTCATGTCATAGATCGTCTTCATGATGCGGTGCAGTTCCTCATCGACCTGCTCGGCCGACCAGAAGAGCCGCTCGCTGTTCTGGGACATTTCGAGCCCCGAGGTGGCCACGCCGCCGGCGTTGACCGCCTTGGACGGTGCCACGATCATGCCCTCCTGCTGGCGCAGGAAGTTCAAAGCGTCATTGGTGGTCGGCATGTTGGCCACTTCAATGTAGTACTTGATGCCGTTGGCCGCGATCTTCTTCGCGTCTTCCATGTGGACGTCGTTCTGCATGGCGGACGGCATGATGATGTCGGCCTTCACGCCCCACGGCTTTTCACCGGCATGGAATTCCACGCCGAACTTGTCGGCATAATCCTGGACCTTGTTGCGCTTGGAGGCCAGCATGGTGACCAGGTAGTCGATCTTCTCCTGCGAAGAGGTGACGCCTTCCGGATCATAGATATAGCCGTCCGGGCCGGACAGGGTGATGACTTTGGCGCCGAGTTCACGGGCCTTCTTGCAGATGCCCCAGGTGACGTTGCCGAAGCCGGCGCAGGCAATGGTCTTGCCCTCGATGGATTCGCCCTCGTGCTCCAGAACGCTCTGCAGGTAGTAGACGGCACCGTAGCCAGTGGCTTCCGGACGGATCCGGCTGCCGCCGAACGAAAAGTCCTTGCCGGTGAGGACGCCGTTTTCAAAGTTGCCCTTGAGGCGGCGGTATTCGCCGAACAGGTAGCCGATTTCGCGGCCGCCGACGCCCATGTCACCCGCCGGGACGTCTGTGTCCGGGCCGATGTAGCGGTACAGGGCCTGCATGAAGCTCTGGCAGAAGCGCATGATCTCCGCATCCGACTTACCGGTCGGGTCGAAGTCCGAGCCGCCTTTACCGCCGCCCATGGGAAGGCCGGTCAGGCTGTTCTTGAAGCACTGCTCAAATCCCAGGAACTTGATGATGCCGGGGTAGACGTTTTTCTGGAAACGGATGCCGCCTTTGTACGGGCCGATGGCGCCGTTGAACTGGCAGCGGTAACCGGTGTTGGTGTGAACTTTGCCCTCGTCGTCGACCCAGGTGACGCGGAAGGTGAACATGCGTTCCGGTTCGACCATGCGTTCCAGAAGGCCGGCAGCCTCATACTCCGGATGCTGCTCGACCACGGGCTCCAGAGAGGACAGGACCTCTTCAACGGTCTGCACGAACTCGGGTTCGCTGGCATGCTTTTCGCGAACGGAATCGATGACGCGGGAAATGTAATCGTTCATGGTTTGCTCCTCCAATTTAGCGTGTTATTTGACTGAAGGCGAGTTGTGACTCACCTGGATTCAATACCATTATTGCCCTTTTAATATTAAGAGTCAATGCGGTAAAACCCACAAGAAATTCGATGATTTATTGGGCAACTCGAAAAGGAAATCCTCTATATCTTGTGGGTGCAGACCATCCGGACCCCAAGTGCACTGGGGACGGCGGCTTTTCGGTTGAACTCCCGGTCCCGATATGTTAAAATTGACGCAGTCTTTTTATAAAGGGCGTAATTTTTTGTGCATTTTATCAAATGCCCAATTATATAGACCGAGGAGGAATCTATTTTGAAAACTTATCATTCCAGCAACATACGAAACATTGCGGTTGCGGGTCATTCCGGACGCGGCAAGACCAGTCTCTGCGAAGCCATGCTCTATGTCTCGGGTGCCACTCAGCGCCTGGGCAGCGTCGCAGACGGTTCCACCGTCATGGACTTTGACCCGGAAGAAAAGAAACGTCAGGCCTCTCTGCAGAGCGCCGTGGCCAGTCTTGAGTACAACGACGTCAAGATCAACCTGATCGACACTCCCGGTCTTTTCGATTTCGCCGCCGGCCTTTCCGAAGGCGCCCGCGCGGCTGGCTGCATGCTGATCGTAACAGATGCAGAAAAAGCTTCTTATGACGTCGGTGCGGAAAAGGCGTTCGCCGCTGCGGAAAACCGCGGCATGGCCAAAATGTTTGTCGTCAACAAGACGGACGCGGAAAATGCCAACTTCGGCCACGTATTTGACGCCCTGAAAGCGGTCCACGGCAACAAGGTCTGCCCGGTCGTGGTCCCGTTCATTGAGAACGACAAAATCAAGTGCCTTGTCAACTTCTCCCAGAACAAGGCCTATGAGTACAAAGACGGCAAGGCCGTCGAAGTCGACATGCCCTCCGGAGACAAGCTCGACGAAATGAAGGACATGTTCAACGAAGCCGTTGCCACTACCAGTGACGAGCTCATGGAGAAATACTTCGAAGGCGAACCCTTCACCGAAGTCGAAGCCATGACCGGCCTTCTGGAAGGCGTCACCAACGGAGACGTCTATCCGGTATTCGCCTGCTCCGCCACCAAGCTCGAAGGCATTGACCTGCTCCTCAAGGGCCTGGTTAACCTGCTGCCGGCCGCCGAACAGAAGACGGCGGAAGTCGGCGTGGACGCCGACGGCAACGAAGTCGAACTCAAGTGCGACGAAAACGGCCCGCTTGCAGCCATCTGCTTCAAGACTGTGGCCGACCCGTTCGTCGGTAAACTGTCCTACATCAAAGTCATCTCCGGCAAACTGACCCAGGAGACGCCCGCCTACAACCCGCGCACGGAGAAGACCGAGCGCATGGGCAAACTGGTGGCGCCGCAGGGCGGCAAGCAGAGTGACATCAAAGAGATCGTCGCCGGTGACATCGGCGTCATCACCAAGATGCCGGGTCTCCAGACCGGTGACACCCTCTGTGACCCGAAGAATATCATCACCCTGAAGGGTCTGGACCTTCCGAATCCGTGCCTGTCCATGGCGGTCTTCGCCACCAAGAAGGGCGAAGACGAAAAGATCGCCCAGGGCCTGCTCCGTCTGGCGGAAGAAGATCCCACCATCAAATTCGGCACCAACCGCGAAACCAAACAGCAGATCCTGTCCGGTCTCGGCGAGCAGCACATCGAGGTCATCCGCAACAAACTGAAGAACAAGTTCGGCGTGGACATGATCCTCTCGGCCCCGAAAGTGGCCTATCGCGAAGCCATCAAGAAGACTGTCGAAGTCCAGGGCCGTCATAAGAAACAGTCCGGCGGACACGGCCAGTTCGGTGACGTCTGGATTCGCTTCGAGCCCACTACGGAGCCCGGCCTCCAGTTCTCCGAAGAGGTCTTCGGCGGCTCCGTTCCGAAGAACTACTTCCCGGCCGTTGAAAAGGGTCTCCAGGACGCCATTCAGCACGGTGTTCTGGCCGGTTACCCGATGGTCGGTCTGAAAGCCGTCCTGTACGACGGTTCCTACCACCCGGTCGACTCCTCCGAAATGGCATTCAAGACCGCCGCTTCGCTGGCGTTCAAGAACGGTATCCCGAAGGCCAACCCGGTCATGCTGGAGCCTATCGTCACCCTGACCGTCGAGGTTCCGGATGACAACATGGGTGACATCATGGGTGATGTCACTAAGCGCCGCGGCCGCGTGCTCGGCATGGAACCCATCCACGGCCGCCGTGGTATGCAGGTCCTGACCGCAGAGGTTCCGGAAGCTGAACTGACCGACTTCCCGACCATGCTCCGCTCCACCACCAAGGGCCGCGGTTCCTTCACCACGGAATTCGCCCGCTACGAAGAGATGCCCATGAATGTGGCCGAAAAGGTCATTGAAGAGGCCAAGAAGGAAGCGGAAGAATAAGTTTTATCGTCATTTGGAAACGGTATGAGGAAACTCATACCGTTTCCTTTTTGGTTAATCTTCGATTTGATGAATGATTTCGACTTCTTTTTCCCAGGCTTCGCCCTGCCAGTAATCGGTGTCATAGTCGAGTCCGGCTTCGCGAATGTTGAAGATGGGATTCTTCCCTTCTTTGCGCTCCCTCTGCCTATGCCATGGTCGCGTCCGGTCTGGTAGTTACGATGACGAACAATCTGGAAGCAGACCACCACATCGAAGGAATCACGATTTTGCCGGTGGAGCCGGAAGTAATCGTCCCTATTGGGATAGCCGCGGTGAAAAAAGAATACCGCTCCCCGGCGGCCGGCAGGTTCCTGGAGGTCCTGCGCGAACAGCTGAAGAGCGGTTGATATTCTTATAACAGGTTTATTTTCCGTAAATCATCCCCACGATTTTATACATGGGCTTGTACGGGACAATGCGGGCTAAGAAGACAAAGAGCTTGTAGGAGGAGCCGATGGTGCAGACCGTTTTGGGATGCCGGCGAAGCGCCTGATCGGCCACCACTTTGGCGGCGTCTTTGGGGTCGATCCCGTTGCGCTCGTCGTGCTCCATGGTCTCCACGGAGCGGGAGATGCGGCCTTTGTAGATGTCATCCCCGGCAACGCTCTTTTCCCGGGCGTCCGTAAAGCCAGTGCGGATATCCCCCGGCAGGATGGTGACCACTTCAATGCCGAACGGGCGTACTTCGTTCAGGAGAGCCAGGGAGTAGCTGAGGATGGCCGCTTTGGACGCGGAGTAATACGCCTGGAAGGGGATGGCGATCGGCGCGGCCACGGAACTGATATCCACGATCCGGCCGTGCTTCTGTTTGCGGAAAACCGGCAGGATGGCCTTGTTCATGTTGACCAGGCCGAAGAAGTTGACGTCGAACTGCTTTTTGGCGTCGGCCAGTTCGGTAAATTCGATGGCTCCGGAAATGCCAAATCCGGCGTTGTTGACCAGGACGTCGATCCGCTTTTCTTTTTTGGAAATCTGGCGGACCGCCTTTTGGACCTGAGCTTCATCGGTGATATCACAGACAAGATGAGTGGAACCCTCCACGGTGCCTTCCGGCCGGCGGGAGAGGTCATAGACCTTACAGCCGCGGTTCAGAAGTTCCCGGACTGTGGCCTCTCCGATTCCCGACGTGCCGCCGGTGACGAGGACAACTTTTTGCTTTTTCATGGACCTTTTCCTCCCTATTGAACCTGTTTTGTGCTAAAATCATTATATCAAAAATCCAGAGCAGGGGGAACGCCATGAAGACGATCGTCGTATACAGCAGCCGTACCGGGTTCACCAAACAGTACGCGGAGTGGCTGAGCAGCGCATTGGAGTGTGAATGCAAGCCCCTGGCGGACGTGGACGCCTTCGAACTCAAGGACTACCCGCTGGTCGTCTACGGCGGCTGGGTCCGCAACGGAGAAATCGACGGCCTTCCGGAAATCCGCGGCATGATCCGTGGAAAACTCATGGTGTTTGCCGTCGGCGCCCTGCCCAAAACCCGGGCCGTCCGGGAACGGCTGGAGGCCAACAACGAACTGGCTCCGGAGGACCTCTACTACCTGGAGGGCGGAATGAAGCACAGTGAATACGGACTGGGCACCCGCCGGGCCCTTCGCCTTTATCAGCACACGCTGAGCCTGGGCAACCAGAAGAACCTGAGCCCGGAACAGCGCTTCTTCCTCAACAACATCGGCCGGGACTTCGACCACACCGACCGCGACTCCGTCATCGAGCTCTATAGGAAAGTGGAAGAGCTCCGTGGAGAAACCGAATCAGAAGAATAAGAAAAGCCGCTCCTGGGAGCGGCTTTTTTTTGCTTCATTTATTCGCGTTTTCCGGATGTGATGTGGAGTTCCTGACTCTTGACACTGATCTTCGTGTCGGCCGGAATGGAGTGCGTCAGGAAGACGTTACCGCCGATGACACAGTTGTCTCCCACAATGGTGTCTCCGCCCAGGATCGAGGCGCCGGAGTAGATGGTGACGTTGTTGCCGATCGTCGGGTGGCGGCGCACGCCGTTCAGGCGGCGGCCGCCTCTGGTGGACAGACCGCCCAGGGTGACCCCCTGGTAGATTTTGACGTGGTCGCCGATGATGGTGGTCTCTCCGATGACGACGCCGGTGGCATGGTCAATGAAGAAATACTTTCCAATCGTGGCACCGGGGTGAATGTCGACGCCGGTCACGTTATGGGCGTACTCCGTAAAAATGCGTGGGATGATCGGCACCTTCATGAGGTAGAGCTCATGGGCGATTCGGTAATACATGATGGCCTGCAGACCGGGATAGGAGTAGACGATCTCATCTTTATTGAAGGCGGCAGGGTCCCCTTCATAGAAGGCTTCCAGGTCCAACTCCAGCATGGCCCGGATGTCCGGGATCTTGCGGAGCAGGTCCAGCGTGATCTCCTCGGCGGCCGTTTTCTTCTCCTCCGCCGAGGCGGATTCGTACTCCGGAAGGTATCCCAGGACGAGCGCGATCTGTTTGGACAGGTTGTCCATGATGGAGGTCAGGTTATTCACCATCTCTGTGGAGGAGTTCGTCAGATGTCCCGGGCCGGGGAACAGGATCTTCTGGATTTTCAGCAGGGTGGCAATAACCAGGTGCCACTCCAGGGCATTGGTGGGGTTGGTCTGGTTGATGTCCCAGTCCTCTTCGTATCCCTCCAGAATGTCGTTGGCGATTTCGCGGATTTCCATTTGTCGGTCGAGCATAGCGGACTCCTTATGATTGGGCTTGGGTGGATTTCGGAAGAATGAGGTCATGGACGCCGTACGAAAACTTGTCGAAGACGAACTGCGCCAGTTCTTCGGCGGTCATGTCGATTTTGCCGCCAAGCCAGTCGATGGTGATGTTTTCCAGACTGCTGGCGCAGATGGTGTAAAGGACACGCAGTTCCGCATCATTGCAATTGATAAACGGTTTCCACTGCGGCAGGGTGGTCGCGTAGTATTTTTCGATGGTGCGCTGAAAAAACGACCCATCACCCCGGTCGTTGGCCAGGATGATGAGCAGCGTTTGATTCTTTTTGGAGGACTCCAGGAGATTGTAGATAAAGGTCTCAAAACTGCCGATCTCCATGTTCTGTACATGGCGGTCGAAGTCCCGGGCCAGGGAGTCCTCAATGGTGTGGAAGAGGTCAAAAATGTCCTCGTAATAGCGGTAAAACGTGCCACGGTTGACATCCGCTTTTTCACACAGTTCCTTGACCGTGATCTTTTCCAGCGGTTTTTCCTGCAGCAGTTCCAGAAGGCTTTCCTGGATCAGCCGTTTGGAGTATTTGACGCGGCGGTTTTCATTCTGAACGTCGGTGCGACGCGGCATGTTGGCTCATTCCTTTTGGGTCTGGATTTCAGAAAGGTATTCCTGAGCAAACTTGGATGCCACCGCGCCGTCCGCCACGGCCGTGACGACCTGGCGCATGGGCTTCGTACGGACATCTCCTACGGCGAGGATGCCAGGAACGCTGGTGCGGGTGGTTTCATCTGCTACCAGATAGCCGCCGTCCTTGTCCACCAGATCTCCCAGGAAATCCGTGTTGGGCACACGGCCCACGCTGACAAAGAGACCATCCGCCGCAAGGAACGTGAGTTCCCCGGTGTTGACGTCTTTGACGGTCACGCCCTGGAATCCGTTTTCCACGGACACACTGTCCACCACACTGCAGAGGACCGGTTCAATGTTGTCAAAGGCCGCAATGCCGTCAACATAAACCTTGTCTGCCCGGTATTCGTTCCGGCGGTGGATCAGGTAGACCTTTTCACAGAGGCGGGCCAGGAGCGCAGCGTCTTCCAGCGCGGTGTTTCCGCCGCCGACGAGGGCCACGGTTTTGCCGCGGAAGCGCATGCCGTCGCAGGCCGCGCAGTAGTGGATGCCTTTGTCCGCCAGGGCGGCCTCATTGGGCAGTCCCAGCTGACGGGCATTGGCGCCGGTGGCAATGATGACCACATAGGCGCGCAGGTCCCCCATATCAGAGGTGTGTATCACTTTGACGGGGCCGTCCAGTTCGATCGACCGGACTTCGGTCATTTCCGAAGTGGCGCCGAATTTTTCGGCCTGCTGCTGCATGGCGTCCCCCAGGGTGAAGCCATCGATCCCGTCCGGGAACCTCGGATAGTTTTCGATGATTTCGGTCAGGGTCATCTGTCCGCCCGCCGACAGCATTTCCAGGACCAGCGTCTGCAGTCCTGCGCGGGCACAGTAGAGTCCCGCTGTGTATCCGGCAGGGCCACCACCGACTACGATGACATCATAGATTGGATTGCTCATAATACAACTCTTTCTGTCCCGCTTATTCTACACTATTTGCGGGTTGAAATGAACATTTTTTGCAAAAATGATGAATTCAAAATGGCTGTTCAATTTAAAACAATATTATAACTGAATGTTTTTGGCGATGAATTCATCGATGGCGCCTTTGTTGGCAGGCGCAATGACCTTGTCCAGGACGGTGCCGTCCGCGGCAAGGAGAACAAAGGTGGGCAGGTATTCGATCTCATATTTCTGGGCAATGGCTGGATCCTCATCCGTGTCCACTTTGCCGACGACCAGTTTGCCGTCATAGGCCTCTGCTACTTTATCCACGGTGGGCGCAATGCGCTTGCAGTGCGGGCGCCAGGTGGCCCAGAAGTCTACAAGAGCGGGTTTTCCGGAGTTGACGATTTCGTCCTGCCAGTTGTCTGCGGTCAATATTTTAGCTGCCATAAGAATGACTCCTTTCGAATTTGAGTGCCGGATTATTTCGGCTATAGCATTATTATAGCGGCCTCATTCGGAAAATCAATAGGTTTTTCAAAATTAAATTGTATAAAATTTAATATTCACAGTCGGCCAGATTTTGGCTTTTCTGTCGACTTCCGTTATAATGATTTTATATCATTTGATAAAAAATAAAAAGAAAGAGGGGAACGAAATGAAAGAGATTCAAAGCGAGGCCCGGCTGACGTTCTGGGAAGCCACCTCCATCATTGTCGGCCACGGAGTGGGGTCCGGCATTCTGGCGGTTCCGTACCTGGCTTCCCGCAACAGCTGGCGGGATATCATCTGGGTGCTGATCGTGGTCTATGCCATCAACCTTCTGATGCACTTTATGATTGCGGAACTGTCCCTCAACAACGGGGGTGCCCAGTTCGTGAAGTGTTTTGAACTGGAGCTTTTTACAGGGAAGTTGCGCAAACCGGCTACCTGGCTGGCATTTATTCTTCTGGGCGTTTCCTGCCTGATGAATGTCAGCGGCTTTATCACCGGTGCCGCCGCCGTCTTCACTACCTGGTTCGGCTGGCCGGATTTACTGGCGAAGATCGTCTACTATGTTCTGGCGGCGCTGGTCGTCTTTTTTGGCATGAAGCTGGTTGGGATCTGTGAAAAAATCGCCGTCTTCGCCATGGTGGCGGTCATTGGAATCCTGTTTGTGGCCACCCTGATAGGGGACCGGCAGGGTATGCCCAACCATTTTGTGGCGGCGAAGAACATTCTGGCTCTGTATGGCATGGTGGCATTCTCTCTGTCCGCCGTCATGTCGGCTCCGCAGGTTGTCAAAGGCCTGAACGGAGACCCGAAGAAAATCCGGGCAGCAATCACCACCGGAACCGGGATCAACCTGGGCCTGATTTTGATCATCACCGTCATGACCCTGATTGGCGCCGGCAGCCACATTACGGAAAACGGCGCGCTGGTCGACCTGGCCAAGGCCCTCGGCGGTTGGGTCAGCATCATCGGCTATATCTTCTCCCTGCTGGCCCTTTCGACCTCGTTCTGGGCCAACACCCTGAACCTGCGGGACATCATCCATGAACAGATGAACTGGAATAACCGGCTCTGCTGGCTGATCGCCTCGCTGCCCTGTCTGATCCTGGCGCTGGTCGGAGCGCAGAGCTTTGTCGGCTTTGTCCGTCTGGCCTCGGTCATTCAGGTCGTCACGGGAATCGGTATTATCATTTCCTACTACCGCTCCCGGAAGAAGAATCCGGAGGCACTGATTTGCGGCAAGTTCGGCAAACTTCCGTTCCAGATCCTGGTCGTGCTCAGCGGAATCGTGGCCTCGGTGGGTGCTGTGGTCAGCGTGGCGTAAAATTTTTTCAAAAAATAATGAAAAACAGCAGCTTTAAGGATGTCAGGTCACAGAACGGCAGAAAATCTTCACTATAATAAAATAACTTTGCGAAAACAGTGAAATCTGGCACAACGCCTTTGATTTTTGTCAGGAACCATTGTATAGTAGTATAGTTATAGTTAAATGGATTGGACTATTACTGGATTGACGTGAAGTGAAAATGGACAAAAAGGAGTAAACGAGTTATGAAACGAGCACTCAAGAAACTGGTGGCGCTTGTCATGACACTGATCATGGCCCTCTCCGTTTGTTCCGTCGCGGCTTCTGCGGCTTCGGAAAAACTGCACTCCAGCAAACGGACGGTCAAAACGATCACGTACATTGGCGACAGTATCGGCTCTGGTTACTGCCTGGACGGTGACGTGGACTCTCTTTCCACCCAGCTGACCATGCACAACGGTGAACTGGTCGAGGGTTCTTATCCGCAGCTGGTTACCAAAGCAGTCGGCGCCAAATCGGCCCATAACATGTGCCGTGAAATGTTCACCATTTACAACTGGCTCCGTATTCTGGATCCGGACTACGAGGACTGGATCAACCAGCCCGAGAACTGGCAGTTCCGCTGGATGACCGAATGCACCGCTTCCGGTCTGGAACTGATGGCGCAGGACGACCTTGCCAACCTCAAGGCCAACGGCCGCAAATGGATCGCCAATTCGGACGTTGTCACCATCAACCTTGGCAACAACGAAACCGGCACCAGCGCCTCCATGTCTTATATCTATAAGACCATGTATTACATGTTCGGCATGGTTCTGACTCCGGCCATGATCTACGCCCAGGACGGCGAATTCGTGTTCCCGACCTCCATCACGCAGATCATCCAGATGATGGGCGGCTACAAGGCCTACCTCACCGAGGTGGAAGAAAACGTTGCCATGTTCAAAGAGGCCTATGACCGCCTGGTCGGCCTGATCTATGAACTCAACCCGGATGCCGACGTCTACGCCATCGGCCAGTACAACATGTTCCGTGACTGCAACCCGCAGGGCGACGAAGTCCAGCTGTTCCTGGCTGCCAATTCGGACATGGTTAACACGGAAGTCAACGACTACCTGCGCACGGGCAGCAAATATGCCAAGAAGACCACTTTTGTCGACGTGACGGAGACGGAGATCTATCCGTCTGAGTCCATCTACAGTGTGGGCTACATCATGCACTTTGTGACCCGTTGCCATCCGACCAAGAACGGTCATATGCACATGGCCAACCAGATTATCGATGCCATCAACGGAAACGCTTCGGTTGACCTTCCGGCTCTGACCAAAGGTTCTGAAGGCTGGGGTTACTACAACCAGTATGGCAACCTGGTCACCTACTATAATGGTCTGGCGGAAAAATCCAACGGTGCGGTTTACTATCTGAAGTCCGGCAAAATCAACAGCTCCTATAGTGGCATCATCACTTATAAAGATGTTCAGTATTTGATCCGCAAGGGCAAACTTCGCAGCAACTTCAGCGGCAAGTATTCGTCCTCGACCTACACCTACACCATCAAAAACGGTGTGGTCACCAAACGAACCAAAAAATAAATAAAACGATTTGCACAAAAACACCGTCCAACTTCTGGTTTGACGGTGTTTGTTTTCTATTATATAGTAGTAGCAAGCTAAGCGAAAAACATGTTTTTGGATTGAAGATCGACAGGATTTCAAAGAAGAGAAGAAAAGGGGTATTTCATGAAACGAACCTGGAAAAAAATCATTGCCGTCGTCATGACACTGATCATGGCTCTGTCGGTGTGCTCTGTGGCGGCTTCCGCTGCCAGTGAAAAACTGCACTCCAGCAAACGGACGGTCAAAACGATCGCCTTCCTGGGAGACAGTATTGCGGCCGGCTATTGTGTCGAAGGCGGCGCGGACTCACTGTCTGCTCAGCTGGACGTCCACACGGGCGAACTGGTAGAGGGCTCTTATCCGCAGCTGGTCTCGAAAGCGGTGAAGGCCACGAATGCGTACAACCTTTCCCGCGAAGCCTGGACCATTTACGACTGGCTCCGTGTGCTGGATCCGGACTATGAGGACTGGATCAACCAGCCGGAAAACTGGCAGGAGCGCTGGTATTCGGAGTGCGGCATGAGCATGCTCATGTTCACCGAGCACGACGACTATGAGAACATCCGGGAAAATTCGCAGAAGTATATCGCCAATGCCGATGTCATCACGATCGAACTGGGCAACAACGAGACGGGCACCAACGCCTCCATGTCCTATTTCTATCAGACCCTCTATTACATGTTTGGCATGGCGATCACCCCGGCCATGATCTATGCCGAGGACGGCGAATTCATCTTCCCGACTTCCATTCCCCAGATCATCCAGATGGTCGGCGGTTATGAGAACTATCTGACTCTCCTGGACGAAAACGTGGAGAAGTTCAAAGAGGCCTATGACATGCTGGTCAAGCGGATCCTGGAACTCAATCCGGACGCGGAGATCTATACCGTTGGCATGTACAACATCTTCCGGGATCAGGACCCGCAGGGCGACAACATCCAGCAGTTCCTGGCCGCTTCTTCGGATGAGGTCAACACCGAAGTCTGTGACTACTTCCGTTCCGGCAGCAAATATGCCAAGAAGACCACGTTTGTCGACATTACGGAGACCGAATACTATGCCTCCGAATCGATCTACAGCGTCGGCTACTACATGCACTTTGTGACCCGCTGCCATCCGACCAAGGCCGGTCATATGCATATTGCCAACAAAATCATCGAAGCTATCAACGGCAACAACACCGTCGACATCCCGGTCATCAAAAAGGGTTCCGACGGCTGGGGCTACTACAACGTCCACGGCAACCTCGTCACCTACTACAATGGCCTGGGCCAGAAGTCCAACGGCACGGTTTACTACCTCAAGGAAGGTAAGGTCAACAGCTCTTACAGCGGCGTCATCACCTATAAGAGCAAACAGTACCTGATCAGCAAGGGTAAGCTTCGCAGCAACTTCAGCGGCACCTACCGCAGTAAGAACTATGTTTATACCATCAAGAATGGCGTAGTTACCAAACGTGTAAAACGCTGACCCAATCGAATCCAATACCGTCAAACTTCGGTTTGACGGTATTTTTTTGCAAAAAAGGTTCCAAGGTCCTTGACAGTTGTAGTATAGTTAAGGGTACTGGCTGGAAAACAGCCGGATGGATTGACAAAAGGAGTAATTTTATGAAAAAGACGTTCCGCATGGCCGTGTCCATGCTCCTGGTCCTTGTCATGGCGCTCTCCGTCTGCCTGGTGCCCGCGTTCGCCGCAACCGGCGTCCGGACCAGCAAAAACCAGTACAACACCTACCTGGTTATCGGTGACAGCATTGCGGCCGGCTACGGCCTCAACTGTCAGGAAGATGACCCCTACACCTGGGGCAACCAGATGGCGGTCCACCACGGGGAGATCGTCCCGAATTCGTATGCCTCCCTGGTCAGTAAGGCCACCGGCTCCAACGTGATCAACTCTGCGCGGGAATCCTTCACGGCCTCCGTATATCTGCGCATGCTGGATCCGGAGTATGAGGAATGGATCTGCCAGCCGGAGAACTACTATGACCGGTTCCTGTCGGAGGTCGCTTACTTTACTCCGAAGGCTTTTATGGGCACCGACGATATTCCGGAACTCCAGGAGAACATGGTCCAGTACGTCAAAGAGGCCGATGTCATTACCATCAACCTCGGCAACAACGACATCGTGACCAACTCCATGATGGACGCCATGTACCGCACTCTTTACTATGCCTTTGGCATGGAAATGCAGCCGGTCATGACCGCCCTGCGCGGGGAGTTCCAGATGATCGACTCCCTGACCGATCTGTTCTCCATGGTCGGCAGCTACCAGCTCTACAGCTCTGCGGTCGAAACGAACACGAAAAAATACAAGCAGAACTATGAGCGGCTGATCAAACGGATCTATGAACTCAACCCGGATGTGGAACTCTATTATCTGGGCATGTACAACTCGTTTGCCGAAGTGGAGCCGCAGGATGACGCCATCGTCTCCTGGCTGCGCACGGACGGCGACCGTCTGGCCAAAGAGCTCAAGACGTTTGTGACCAAGCAGAGCAAATACCGCAACAAGGTCAACTTCGTCGACGTCTCGGATGCCGAAGTCTGGCCCACCGATACCGTGTACTCTCCGCAGTTTATGATGGCTTTTGTCCTGCATTCACATCCCGACTTCAATGGCCACCGGTATATCGCCAACCAGATCATTGCCTCCATGAACAAGAACGGCAAAGGCAACAGCATGCCCTCGCTGACGAAGAAGAACGGCACCTGGGGCGTTTATAACAAGGACGGCTCCCTTCGTTCCACTTACATTGGTCTGGCGAAGAAGTCCAACGGTACCGTCTATTACATTCGCAACGGCAAAATTGCCGGCAGCTACAGTGGTATCATCAGCTGGCACAGCAAACAGTACTACATCAAATCCGGACGCTGGCGCTCGGATTACAGTGGAACCATCTCTACTTCCAGCAAAAAGTACACCATCAAAGATGGCATCGTTGTAAAAACCACCAGCAAATAATTCCAAAATCTTTCATTGACAGGAACGGCAAGATTGACTATACTATTTCTTGTCGCTTGGACGATTAGCTCAGCTGGGAGAGCATCCGCTTGACGTGCGGAAGGTCACAGGTTCGAGTCCCGTATCGTCCACCATAACAAAAAAAGCTCTGGCATTTGCCAGAGCTTTTTTTGTTATATCAGGTCCGGAATGCGGTCTGCCACCGCGTTCAAATCCGGCAGGACTTCGTTGACCAGGGGAAGGAGTTCCGCGTCCGGTTCGGTCTCGTCCGGCACCATGATGACATAGCAGCCGGCGTTATAAGCCGCGCGGATGCCATTCGGGCTGTCCTCCAGTACCAGGCACTGCTCCGGTGGGGTCTCCAATTTGTTTGCGGCCAGAAGGAATACCTCCGGATCCGGTTTGGACCGGGAAACCTCTTTGCCACAGACCGAGGCCGTTATATAAGGCCGTACCCCGGTCTTGTCCCAATACTGTTCTGCAGTCTCCCGGGCTGTACCGGTGGCAATGCAGACGGGAATATTATATTCCTGCAAAGTCTGCAGAAGGCGCATGAGCCCCGGCTTGATTGGTACGCCATGTTCATCAATATATTGGAAGAACAGCTTATACCGTTCCTTCCGCATTTCCCAGTAAAGTTCCTCGTCCTCCGGATACCACTGGAGAAACCGTTTGCAGTTGTCTTCTTTATTGGCGCCCCGGAAGCTCAGGATCTGCTCCTCCGACAACGGCCGGTCATATTCCCGGGACACCTTGGTCCACACTACTGTGGAAAGGTGCTCGGTGTCATACATGACCCCGTCCATGTCCATTAAAACTGCTTTGATCATCCGATCTGCCTCCTCCGGGCCTCTGTTTTCCATAGTGTACCACGAAGTTTGCTACAGAAAAAAGGATTATTATGGTATTCTAATAAAAGATATCATGTTATTTGTGAAAGAGATTTCGATCGAGGTGACGGGATGAACAACCGCATGCTGGCTATTGTCCGGGAACTGAGCGGGCCGCGGACCAGTTTTACCATTGATGGTCTGGCGGAGCGCCATCAGGTGTCCAGCCGGACCATTCGGAATGACCTCGACGCCATCAACGAGTCGCTGGAGGAACATGGGCTTCCGCCGGTCACTCTGGCGCGTGGCGGCCTGATCCAGGTTCCGGAATCCTTCTCGGAACTGCTGGCCGAGATCGATCCGGGAGACTATTACCAGTACAAACTGTCCCCGGAGGAGCGCAAGCGGGTGGTGGCCGCCATGCTGGTCGGCGCGGCGGACTTTTTGACGCTGTCCTCGATAGCGGACACCCTATATGTCAGCCGGGCAACCATTATCCACGACCTGGATGACATCAAGGCACTGGTAGCGAAGGGCGGACTGGAGGTCCAGTCCTATCCCAACAAGGGCCTCCGGGTCCTCGGCGCGGAGAGCGCCAAACGGGACTTCCTTCTGAAGCTGGTCCGGGAACAGGGCCGGGAGCAGATGGTGGGAGACCCCACCAAAATCATCAGCCTGCAGGCCGGCAACAAAATCGTGATCCAGAAGATCGTCAACGAACAGGAAAAGGTCTACGACCGGCAGTTGACCGACCAGTCTTTTGTGAACATTGTGCAGTACCGTGGCGTTCTGGTGAACCGGAATCTGCAGGGCGCGTATATTGAACCGCAGAGCGGGAATAATCCGGACACCTATCTGATGGCGTTGTCCATTCTAAAATTTGTGTGCCAGTACTGCAATGTCCAGACCACGGAAGATGAGATTGCATACTTCAGCTATGTTCTGGCAGATGCCAAGACCATCCACACGGCAGGATCTGCCGGGGACACCCTGAGGATCCAGATGCTGACTCGCCAGCTGATTAGCCGCCTGTCCGAAGAACTGGGAGTCGATTTGACGGACGACTACGATTTTTATGAGAACCTCTCCAACCATCTGATCTCCGTGGCGGCTGTGGATCAACTGGATATTACGCTCAGCCCCATTGTGGAGGAGGTCATCGAAGAACACCCGGATGTCCAGGAAGCCATTGAGAAGCAGAGTCACCTGCTGGAACAGTGCGAAGGCCGCAGTTTGAGCCGGGTGGAAATCGGCTGTATTGTCCTGCATGTATGCGCGGCTCTGGAACGGAAGAAGAACAAGGAGATTGCCTTCCATGTAGTGGTCGCATGTCACGCCGGCATTGGGACTTCCCAGTTGCTTCTTGAGCGGCTGAAGAAGAACTTCAATTTCCGAATCGTGGATATCATTTCCGCGCATGGCGCTTCCGAGGTCACCCCGGAGCAGGCCGACCTGATCATTTCTACAGTCCCTCTGAGCGGATGCGCAGTGGAGACCGTCACCGTCTCTCCGCTGCTGAATGACGAGGACTATCTGCGAATTGGGACGAAGATCGATACCCTGCGCAACAGCCGTCATCTGCCGACTCGCATTGAGGAAAAGGGTATCACGGCGAACGGGCTGATGGAGCGGCTGGTTCCACTGATCCACGAGATTGCTCCGGAACAGGAGAAACCGCTAGTCAGGGCCATCCGCAAGGAGGTTCGTCATTATCTGCGGCAGTCGGTGGAGTCGGAGGCGGAGATCTTTGCTCCGTATCTCCATCACCTGCTGACCGTGGACCACATTCAACTGGATGTGGAATGTCAGGACTGGAAAGAAGCCATCGCCGCCTCAGCGCAACCGCTTCTGGAAGGAAAATATATAGAATCCAATTATATAGAGGCCATGATCCAAAACACATTGGACAATGGACCCTATTATCTGCTGTCCCCGGGATTTGCCATGCCGCACGCCGGACTGGAGGAAGGCAGCGTCAAAGTCGGTATGAATCTCATCCGGCTGAAAGAGCCGGTCGTTTTTGACGACGAAGAAGATCCGGTGGAATTTGTCTGTTGCCTTTCGGCAATCGACCACCGGACCCATCTGAAGGCATTTTTCAACCTGGTCAATCTCCTGCAGAAGGAGGGGTTCAAGGACCAGCTGCGGCAGTGCCGGACCCCGGAAGAGATGACGTCGGTCATCGAACATATGGAATACACTCTGACCTGAGAAAAATCAAAATGGTTGAAGGGATTTCACACGTTTTGGAAATCCGTTCAACCATTTTATTTTTTTGCAAAAAACAGGAAAAACCTTTGACTGTTTTTGCCGGAACACCCATGCTATGATGAAATCACAGAAGAGAGAGCCGGCCGGCAAAACGTTCTGAAAAACTTCCAAAAGGAGGCAATTTCATGATTTGGGAAACCTTGAATCCGAACATGATTCTGACGGATCTGGATGCAGCCGATAAAAACGATGTGTTTCGGCAGCTGGGGTCCACCGCAATCCGCGAAGGATACGCCAAAGACTCTTATGTAGATGCTCTGATCGAGCGCGAAGCCAACTTCCCGACCGCACTGGACATCGACGGATTCGGCGTGGCAATCCCTCACACAAGTGTGGACCACGTACTCAAACCCGGCACCGGGATCGGCGTCCTCAAGAACCCGGTCACCTTTGTCCAGATGGGCACGGATGACGAGTACGTCGACGTCAAACTGATCGTCATGCTCTGCGTCGTCGATCCGGACAAACACCTGGACGAACTGCAGCGGATCCTGGCCATCCTCCAGGACAAGGCGGTTCTGGAAAAACTTCAAAACACCCACGACAAACAGGAAGTTATTGATATCATCAAAGAGAAGGAGAATACCTTATGAGCAAGAAAGTTATCGTAGCCTGCGGCGGCGCTGTCGCCACCTCCACTGTAGCAGCCAACAAAGTCGTTGAACTTTGCAAGAAAAACAACATTGACGTCCAGATTTGCCAGTGCCGGATCAATGAGATCCAGTCCAACCTTCCGGCCGACCTGATTATCCCGACCTCCAAGGTCAAAGCCGACTACGGTGTCCCGCTGTTCACCGGCATGCCGTTCATCTCCGGTGTCGGCGTAGAAAAGTTGGAAGCAAACATTCTGAAAGTGCTCCAGGGCTGATCCCCAGGGGAGAAGAGAGAATAAAGGAGAATTCATATGAGTGGTTTCTTACATGGATGCTATACGGTGATTAACTACATCATCGACATGGGCGCATCCGTAATGCTCCCTCTGATCATAGCCATCCTTTCTATCTGCGTCGGCGTTAAAGTCGGCAAGGCAATCCGCTCCGGCCTCATGCTCGGTGTCGGTTTCGTCGGAATGGGCCTCATCGTCGACATGATGAACGACAGCATGGGCCCGGCCGCACAGGCCATGGCCGAACGTCTCGGCGTCAGCCTCTCCATCGTGGAAGTCGGCTGGCCCGGCATGAGCGGCATCACCTGGGGTTCGATCATCGCCACGATCGCCATCCCGCTTTCCATCGTGATCAACCTGATCATGTTTTCCACCAAACTCACGAAGACCATCAACATCGATATCTGGAATGTCTGGCACATCGCCTTCACCGGCGCCATCGCCTATGCCGTCAC
>Ga0181612_103098_pt1 | contig 64756 bp, 72 predicted proteins | sample HoacroProtozoa21_FD_119630 | JGI IMG/M metagenome (GOLD analysis project Ga0181612, IMG submission 119630) | Hoatzin crop microbial communities from Cojedes, Venezuel. Combined Assembly of Gp0051906, Gp0051904, Gp0051908
CGCCGGACTATCGTGTGCGCCGCCCGACCAGCCCCCTCAGGGAGCCGCGGGCGACCTGTCACCTTGTATAGGAATCTCATGACGCGGGACCTGGAAAAACGTTCGCCTTCCCTTGTGTCTCTGCACTGTCATTTGTTCCTCATTGCAAACATTTCAAAGGTCGCTTTGCCAACGTTGTTGGCGTCAAAAAAATCGCTCACGCAATTTGCATCTTGTGAGTCGAAAAGCGATGCAAAATTACGGCTAATTTCTGAACTGGCAAAATTTTTCGCTATATTTTTTTTATTTTTTCACAAAAAATGTTGCTGAGCCAAACAGTCCAATCGTGGTTAGACGGAAAGTCACTGCATGATTCTGAACACGCGAATGCCTATAACGGTCTTGCTGCCAGCAAGATATTTATAGAGTGGCTTGGCCTCAATGAGCACTTTGCCATGCGTCATGGAGGCATCGAGCAGATGAGGCTGTTGCTTGTCGTCGAACACAACGATTCCTAAATGAGAAACATCCAGTCCGGGGACCGTGGTCACAAGGCCAATGAAGTCGCCGTTGTGCAACGCCTGCTTGACGTTTTTGTCGTTCAACCATGTTCGCTTAACGTAAGGTATGCGGTGGTTGCGATATCCGATTTCAAAATTCCGGATGCGGTTATAAAGCGTGTCGTCGTCCTTGATCTGAGGATAGCTCTCGCGGTGTTGCGACATGTAATCAATGTTCTTGATCATGCTGGTTGCGTGGGGAATGTCGGGCGTGACCTCTTGCAGGTTTCCGCGAGTGCGATTATCGATGGCCCAGTCGCTAATATAGTGCAAACGGCTAGAGTAATCACCCAACTCGCCACCGCGATACCGAATGCTCTGCAAATTGTCGGCATAGTCGCGCCAAGAATATCGGCGGTCGAGCGTGGCACGCGTGAGCGCATATAAAGTCTCGATAAAGGTGGTGCAATCAAGCTCATGGATGTTGATGGTCAACCACTCCTGATCGCCTTCGAGCGTATGCGCGACATAGGGAGTTTCGAGCAGCTGCTTAGCGTAAAATAGCACCAAGTCGCCTGCTTGGGTAATGCCGCTGTCAAACCCAAGCTGCAACAGTTGATTGATGCGAGTGGTGTCGGAATTGCAATGAAATCGCATCTGCTGCAAGCTTGCAGCGTGCACACTCTGCTGTACAGGACGGTTGGTATTGCACGCCAACAGCAAAAGTGACAGGACGATAAGTGTTTTATATACGCGGTTCATTTGTTTTGTCTTTTAGTTTGTTTGAAGACAAAAGTAGTGATTTTTAAACAACGGGACAAAGATAGACTCTTAAATTTATATAAAACACATCGACATCTTGTCTCTGTGATGGACAAGATGCCGATATGTCTGGTTGATGACGCCCAAGCGGGCAATCAACACACTATGCCCTATTACTCTTCAGCCTTGGGCTCTTCTTTCTCTGCTACAGGAGCCTCGGGGGCCTTTTCGGCAACGGGAGCAGCCTTCTTGGTCGAACGACGGCTGCGACGGGTAGTCTTCTTGGCCGACTTCTCCTGATCCTTAGCCTGGAGCATCGACTCGTTAAAGTCAACAAGTTCGATGAAGCAGACCTTAGCATTGTCGCCCAGACGGTTGCCGAGCTTAAGAATGCGGGTGTAGCCACCGGGACGGTCAGCAATCTTTTGGGCTACGGTCGAGAACAGTTCCTTAACGGCCTCCTTGTTCTGCAAGTGCTTGAAAACCAAACGCCTTGATGCGGTAGTATCGTCCTTTGCCCTGTTGATGAGGGGTTCTGCATAAGAGCGCAGAGCCTTAGCCTTGGCGAGCGTGGTAACGATGCGCTTGTGCATGATGAGTGAAATCGTCATGTTAGACAACATCGCGTCGCGATGGGCTTTCTTGCGGCTGAGATGGTTGAATTTTTTATTGTGTCTCATTGTTGTAGTTTACTCTTTATCTAATTTGTACTTAGTGATATCCATGCCAAAGTGGAGGTTGAGTCCGGCAAGCAGCTCCTCAAGCTCAGAGAGTGACTTTTTACCAAAGTTGCGGAACTTGAGCAGATCGGTCTTGTTGAAGACGACGAGCTCGCCCAGCGTTTCGACTTCGGCAGACTTGAGGCAGTTGAGTGCGCGCACAGAGAGATCCATATCGGTGAGCTTTGTTTTGAGCAGTTGCCTCATCTTGAGCACTTCCTCGTCAAATTCCTCGTTAGCGTTGGTGTCGGGGTTATCGAGCACGATTTCACGGTCGGTGAAGAGCTGGAAATGCTGAATGAGAATTTCGGCAGCGCCCTTCAAGGCATCCTTAGGATGGATTGAACCGTCGGTCGTGATTTCGATGATGAGCTTCTCGTAGTCGGTCTTTTGCTCAACACGGAAGTTCTCGACAGTGGTTTTGACGTTGAGGATAGGTGTGTAGATTGAGTCGATGGCAATGACATCGATGGGATCGTTGGCATTGCGGTTCTCCTCGGCGGGCAGGTAACCCCTACCCTTGTTGATTGAAAGCTCGATCTGGAAACTGGCAGTTGGGTCGATGTTACAGATGACGAGATCGGGGTTGAGCACTTCAAATCCGCTGAGCACCTTGCCGATGTCACCAGCCTTGAAGACGGTCTGTCCCGAAACCTTGACCACGGCTTTCTCTGAGTCGGTGTCCTCAACGATGCGTTTGAGGCGCACTTTTTTGAGGTTAAGGATGATGTTGGTAACATCTTCCTTCACACCAGGGACTGTAGCGAACTCGTGCAGCACGCCGTCGATGCGGATGTTGCAGATGGCATAACCTTCAAGTCCCGAAAGCAGGATGCGGCGCAGAGCGTTGCCGATGGTAACGCCGTAGCCAGGCTCCAATGGACGGAACTCGAACTTGCCAAACGAGTCGTTGGCCTCCAACATGAGGACTTTGTCAGGTTTTTGGAAAGCTAAGATAGCCATGGGTAAAAAGTTTTTACTGTTTAGAATACAACTCGACGATCAACTGTTCCTTGATATTCTCGGGGATATCTTCGCGCTGAGGCATGTGCAGGAGCTTACCTCCCATCACCGTCTCGTCCCACTCAATCCAAGGATATTTGCTGTGGTTGAAGCCAGCGAGGCTGTCCTGGATAACCTCCAGCGACTTTGCCTTCTCGCGCACTGCCACGATTTGTCCCTCAGCAACAGAGTAAGAGGGGATGTTGACCACCTTGCCATCGACTGTGATGTGACGATGCAGCACCAACTGACGCGCAGCAGCGCGTGTGGGAGCGATGCCCAGACGGTAAACCACGTTGTCGAGACGAGCCTCGAGCAACTGCAGCAGCACCTCACCAGTGACGCCCTTCATGCGGGCAGCCTTCTTAAAGAGGTTGCGGAACTGACGCTCAAGAACGCCATAGGTGTACTTAGCCTTTTGTTTTTCGCGAAGCTGTGTGCCATACTCAGAGAGCTTCCTGCGCTTGTTGGCACCATGAATGCCCGGGGGATAGTTCTTCTTGGCAAAGTATTTATCCTCACCATAGATGGGTTCTCCCAGTTTGCGGGCGATTTTAGATTTTGGACCGGTGTATCTAGCCATAGTCTTTTTTTAATTATTAACGGTGTGAATTGGAATCGCTTCAGTGCAGCCGCGATTGCAGAGAGGTCGTTAAAAAATGCAATCCATTCACTGATAGAGATTCGCGAAAACGAAATAAAATTTTAAAGAGTGATTAATTACACACACTGAGGTTTAGGAAACGCCAACAGATTAGACTCTCCTCCTCTTGGGGGGCCGACAACCGTTGTGCGGTAGTGGCGTGACGTCAATAATCTCGGTAACGGCAATGCCTGCGCCATGGACGGTACGGATGGCCGATTCGCGACCATTGCCGGGACCCTTGACGTAAGCCTTCACCTTGCGCAGACCCAGGTCATAGGCGACCTTTGCGCAATCTTGAGCAGCCATCTGGGCAGCGTAGGGCGTGTTCTTCTTAGAACCGCGGAACCCCATCTTGCCAGCCGATGACCATGAGATTACCTGTCCCTCGCTATTAGCAAGGCACACAATGATGTTGTTGAACGAAGAATGCACGTGCAGTTGACCCACTCCGTCAACCCTAACGACTCTCTTCTTAGCTGCGACTGTCTTTTTAGCCATACTTGTTCAATGAATGTTATTTAGTAGCTTTCTTCTTGTTAGCAACGGTTTTCTTGCGTCCCTTGCGGGTGCGGGCATTGTTCTTAGTGCTCTGACCGCGCACGGGGAGTCCGATGCGGTGGCGAATGCCACGATAGCAACCGATGTCCATCAATCGCTTGATGTTCATCTGCACCTCGCTTCGCAGGTCACCCTCGACCTTGTAGTCGCTGCCGATGACCTCACGAACCTTACCTGCTTCGGCATCAGTCCAGTCCTTCACTCTGGTGTCGGGGTTCACCCCCGCCTTGTCCAGGATTGCGGCTGCCGAACTGCGCCCGATACCAAAGATATAGGTGAGGGCGATGACGCCGCGCTTGTTTTGGGGTATGTCAACCCCGACAATTCTTACTGCCATATAAATATGATGATTAAAAATTTGTGCAAAGTTAATACAAATATTTAACCCTGACGTTGTTTGAACTTAGGATTTTTTTTATTGATCACGTACAAGCGTCCCTTGCGACGTACAATCTTGCAGTCCTCGTTACGCTTTTTGATGGATGCTCTTACTTTCATAATGAGAGATTTTATTATCTTGTTGGAAGATTTTTTTATTTATAGCGGAATGAAATCCTGCCCTTCGACAGGTCGTAGGGAGACATCTCTACACGCACTTTGTCACCCGGCAAGATCTTGATGTAATGCATGCGCATCTTGCCCGAAATGTGTGCGGTAATCTGATGACCGTTCTCAAGTTCGACGCGGAACATGGCATTGGACAATGCCTCCACAATCGTTCCGTCTAATTCTATTGCATTCTGTTTTGCCATATATGTCTGATTTTCTGGTTATCTATTGCTCTTTTTAGTTGTTTGTCAAATGAAGCGTTCGCCCAGCACTGCCTTGATCGGTTCAAACGATGACAAGATGTCGGGTTTGCCGTTATGGATGGCAATGGAGTGCTCAAAGTGAGCACTAGGCTTGCGATCGCGCGTGCGCGTGGTCCAACCATCGCGCTCAATAATCACGTTCTTGCTGCCCATGTTAATCATGGGTTCGATGGCAATGCACATGCCGTTGCGCAGCAACGCTCCTGTCCCCTTGCGTCCATAGTTGGGCACTTCGGGATCCTCGTGCAGTTTTTTGCCAACGCCGTGTCCCGTGAACTCGCGGACAACGCTATAGCCTCGCCGCTCACAATAAAGCTGTATGGCATGGCCGATGTCGCCCACCCGATTACCAGGCACGGCATGCTCGATGCCTACATACAAAGCCTCCTTGGTGACACGCAACAATTGCTTGACTTGCTCGGATACCTCGCCAATGCAGAAGGTGTAAGTGCTATCACCGTTGAACCCCTCGGGGGTGACGGCACCGCAGTCGCACGACACGATGTCGCCATCCTCGAGCACGTAGTTCGACGGGAAGCCATGCACCACGACCTCGTTAACCGAGACGCACAGCGTGGCAGGAAAGCCATACAAGCCCTTGAAACCAGGGGTACAGCCTTGATCACAGATATACTCCTCGGCGACTTGGTCAAGCTTGTTGGTGGTCACACCCGGCTTGGCCCACTTGGCAACTTCGCCCAGTGCACCTGCAACTACCAGGTTGGCCGCACGCAGCAGCTCGATTTCCTCGTCAGTCTTGAGATATATCTTTCTGTCCATATCCTTTTTATTATCGTCAAGATAAGAAAAGCTTGATAACCATACGGTGGCATCACCTGGTGCGACCCTTGATTTTGCCAGACTTCATCAGTCCATCATAGTGGTGCATCATCAGGTGGGTCTCAATCTGCTGCAGCGTGTCGAGCACGACGCCCACAATAATCAGCAGCGAGGTGCCGCCGAAGAACTGAGCGAACGACTGGTTCACGCCAAAGTAGCGGGCAAAAGCGGGCAAAATGGCCACGATGCCCAGGAAGATTGAACCCGGCAATGTGATTCGCGACATGATTGAGTCAAGATAGTCGGCAGTCTTCTTTCCCGGCTTAATGCCTGGAATGAAGCCACTGTTCTTCTTCATTTCCTCAGCCATCTGCGTGGGACGCACGGTGATGGCGGTATAGAAGTAAGTGAATGCCACAATCAGAAGGAAGTAAACCACATTATACCAGAAGCCATTCATGTCGCCAAAGGTGCGCGAGATCGAGCCCAAAATGCCCGACTCGTTAGCGCGTGCGCCAAATCCGGCAAGCGTGATGGGGATAAACATCAGGGCCTGCGCAAAGATGATGGGCATCACGTTAGCAGCATTAACCTTCAGAGGAATGTACTGGCGAGCGCCACCATACTGCTTGTTGCCGACGATGCGTTTTGCATACTGCACGGGCACTTTGCGAGTGCCTTGGGTGAGCAGGACAGCACCAGCGGTCACAGCAAACAGGATGATAATCTCGACCAAGAACATCACCAGACCGCCGCTATTAGCGTTCAGACGGCTAGTGAACTCTTGAACGACAGCACCAGGGAAACGGGCGATGATACCAACAAGGATGATAATCGAGATACCATTACCGATACCCTTGTCAGTGATTTTCTCACCCAGCCACATGATGAACATGGCACCAGCAGTGAGCACCAGTGACAGATAAATCATCGTCCAGCCAGAGATGTGGGCATGACCGCCAGCGGCGTTCACCTGATACTGAAGGTTCATCAGATAGGCGGGAGCCTGAATCAAAAGGATGAACACCGTCAGGTAGCGGGTGTACTGATTGAGCTTCATGCGTCCACTCTCACCCTCACGCTGCATCTTTTGGAAGCTGGGAACGACCATACCCATGAGCTGGATAACGATCGACGCGGTGATGTAGGGCATGATACCCAATGCGAAGATTGAGGCCTCGCTGAATGCGCCACCCGAGAACATGTCGAGCAGCTGCATCAGGCCACTGTTGGTGAAGTTGCGCATGGCTTCCAAGTCGGTGGGGTTGATACCCGGCAGCACCACATGGCAGCCAAAACGATAGACCACCACAAACAAGAACGTGGTGATGAGTCGCTTGCGCAAATCCTCAATCTTCCAAATATTTTTAATGGTTTCGATTAGCTTCATCGCAATCAGAGTTTAACGATTGAACCACCAGCCGCGGTGATAATCTCCTCGGCCTTTTTTGAGAAAGCGTGAGCCTCAACTTGGAGCTTGTGCTTAAGCTCGCCCTGGCCCAAAATCTTCACGAGATGTTTCTTGCGTACCACGCCAGCCTGCACCAGGTCGGCAACAGTGATAGTTTCCAGATTGCTCTTTGCTGCAATTTCTTCGAGCATCGACACGTTGACGGCCTTGTACTCAACACGGAAGTGATTTTTGAAACCACCCTTGGGCACACGGCGTTGCAACGGCATCTGACCGCCCTCAAAACCGATTTTGCGCTTGTAGCCCGAGCGCGACTTGGCGCCCTTGTGGCCACGGGTCGAAGTGCCGCCCTTGCCTGAGCCAGGACCACGACCGATGCGACGTTTCTTCTTATTTGAACCTACAGCAGGTTTTAAATCATGTAATTCCATATAAAAATGATGTGTCGTTGTTAGTAACTGTTGACTACTACTCCTCGACAGTGGTGACGGTCACCAGATGCCGAACCGCGTTAACCATGCCCAAGATTTGAGGCGTTGCCTCGTGCTCGACGGTGTGGTTCAATTTCTTGAGACCAAGTGCGTCGAGGGTCCTTTTCTGGCGAGCCGGACGGTTGATGCGGCTTTTCACTTGCTTGATTTGAATCTTAGCCATAACTTAAACGCTTTTATTAGCCGTTAAACACTTTTTCCACACTCACGCCCCTGTAGTGAGCCACAGTTACCGGGCTGCGCATTTCGCTCAGACCCTTGATAGTGGCTTTCACCAGGTTATGGGGGTTGCTCGAGCCTTTGCTCTTGCAGATGACGTCGGTCACGCCGACAGTCTCAAACACGGCGCGCATAGCACCACCAGCCTTCACACCCGTACCAGGGGTGGCGGGCTTCATGATAATGCGCGAGCCACCAAACTTGGTGACAGCCTCGTGTGGGATGGTGCCCTTGTGCACCGGAACCTTAACGAGGTTTTTCTTGGCCATCTCAGTACCCTTAGAGATAGCGGTGGTGACTTCATTAGCCTTACCCAGGCCATAGCCGATAACACCATTTCCGTCGCCAACGACAACGATGGCAGCGAACGTGAAGGTGCGGCCACCCTTGGTGACCTTGGTCGTGCGGTTGATGGCGACGAGCCTCTCCTTCAATTCAGCGTCGGCCGCGATTTTAACTCTATTATTCTTGTTCAGCATAATGTTTTCTTAGAATTTAAGTCCGCCTTTGCGTGCGCCATCGGCCAACGATTTAACTCTGCCGTGGAACAGGAAACCATTGCGGTCAAACACCACGGTGTCGATACCAGCCTCAAGAGCCTTCTTGGCAACTGCCTCGCCCACCTTAGCGGCGATTTCGCTCTTGTTGCCCTCGGTGATGCCCCTTGACGAAGCCGCAACCAGCGTGTGGCCAGCCACGTCGTCGATCAGTTGGGCATAAATCTGCTTATTGCTACGGAAGACACACAGCCTGGGACGTTGCGCGGTGCCGCTGATGCGTCCGCGGATGCGAGCCTTGATCTTGTTCCTTCTATCAGTTTTGGATTTCATAGTCTCTTTCTACTTAAAATTTATTTGGCTGCTGCCGTTTTACCAGACTTACGACGAATAACCTCGCCAACAAACTTAACACCCTTGCCTTTGTAAGGTTCAGGCTTGCGGAACGAGCGAATCTTGGCACAGATTTGTCCCAGCAACTGCTTGTCGCACGACTCCAAAGTGATGAGCGGGTTCTTGTTGCGCTCGGTCTTAGCCTCGACTTTTACCTCGGGCGGCATCTTCAAGTAGATGGCGTGTGAATAACCCAAAGCCAGCTCAAGCACTTGTCCGTTGCTGGATGCACGGTAACCCACACCCACGATTTCCAATTCCTTTTTGAAACCCTCGCTCACGCCAACCACCATGTTGTTGATCAGTGCGCGGTACAGACCATGCTGCGACCTTGACTGACGCTCGTCGTCGGGACGTGTGAGCTTGATTTCGTTATCTTCTACCTCAATCTTGATGTCGGGGTTCAGGGTCTGCTTGAGCTCGCCCTTGGGACCCTTGACGGTCAAGACGTTGTCTTTCTGTTCAACAGTTACGCCAGACGGGATGGCGATAGGCAATTTACCAATTCGTGACATATCGCAATTCCTCCATTAATAAACGTAACACAATACCTCGCCACCAATCTTTTGGTTCTTAGCTTCCTTGTTGGTCATAACGCCCTTGGAAGTTGAGAGGATGGCGATGCCTAAACCATTGAGCACACGGGGCATGTCCTTATAGCCGGTGTACTGTCGCAGACCCGGTCGTGAGACACGGGTAAGGCACTTGATGGCGCTCACGTTGTCAACGCTGTCATACTTGAGCGCAATCTTGATGGTGCCAGCGGGCGAGTTCTCATCCTCGATGAACTTGTAGTTGAGGATGTAGCCCTGGTCAAAGAGAATCTTGGTGATCTCTTTCTTGAGCTTCGAAGAAGGGATTTCAACGACACGGTGCTGTGCCTTGATCGCATTCCTCAATCTGGTCAGATAATCTGCAATTGGATCAGTCATTATAGTAATTGTTTAAATTGATTCGGCGAGCCGAACAATATTTAATACTTCTTGTTAAGAATTGAATAAACTCAGGTTGGTTTGAACGTTTACCAGCTAGCCTTGCGCACACCGGGGATCAGACCCTGCGAAGCCATCTCGCGGAAGTTGATGCGGGAAATGCCGAACTGACGCATATAGCCCTTGGGGCGACCCGACATCTTGCAGATGTTGTGCAGGCGCACGGGCGAAGCGTTGCGGGGCAGAGCCTGCAGAGCTTCATAGTCACCGTCCTTCTTCAGCTGGGCGCGCTTGGCAGCGTACTTGGCAACGAGGCGTTCACGCTTAGCCTGGCGAGCTTTCATTGATTCTTTTGCCATAACTATTTTACGATTTTATTCAATTATTTGTCATTAAACGGGATGCCGAATGCCTTGAGCAGTGCATAGCCCTCCTCATCGGTCTTGGCTGTGGTGACGAAGGTGATGTTCATACCCGTCATCTTGGTCACATTGTCGATGTTGATTTCCGGGAAAATGATCTGCTCGGTCACACCCACGGTGTAGTTGCCACGGCCATCCAGCTTGCCGGGGACACCCTTGAAGTCGCGGATGCGCGGCAGCGCGATGCGGATAAAGCGCTCCATAAACTCATACATGCGGTCGCGACGCAGGGTAACGCAGGCGCCAATCGGCATTTTTTTGCGCACCTTGAAGTTCGAGATGTCCTTCTTGGAAAGCGTCTGCACAGCCTTCTGTCCGGTGATTGCGGTGAGCTCGTTGATTGCGGTCTCGATGATTTTCTTGTCCTGGGTAGCGTCGCCAAGACCCTCGTTGAGGACGATCTTCACCAAGCGCGGAATCTGCATGGGCGAGCTGTAGTTGAACTGCTTCATCAGAGCCGGAGCAATCGTCTCGTCATATTGTTTCTTCAGCGTTGTACTCATTACTTGATCTCCTCTCCTGATTTTTTAGAATAACGAACCGTCTTGCCCTCAGCATTCTTCCTGAATCCCACGCGGGTGGGCTTGGGATCGCGGCCGCTCTTGGGGTCAACCACATTGAGCTTGCACAGGTAGATGGGGGCTTCCTTCTTAATAATGCCGCCCTGGGGGGCGCTAGCATTGGGTTTCGTGCTCTTTGACACGATGTTGACACCCTCGACGATGGCCTTGCCCTTCTTGGGCATCACGCTCAACACGCGGCCAGTCTTGCCCTTGTCGTCGCCCGACAGCACATAGACGGTGTCACCCTTTTTGATTTTTAACTTAGCCATATAGATAATTGTTCTGTTGTGCTAAAATGTTAAGATGATTAAAGAACCTCGGGTGCGAGCGAAACAATCTTCATGTTGGTGCCACGCAATTCGCGAGCAACCGGACCGAAGATACGCGTTCCGCGCAGCTCACCGGTGTTGGTAAGCAACACACATGCATTGTCGTCGAAGCGGATGTAGGAACCGTCCTGACGGCGGATTTCCTTCTTGGTGCGCACCACGACAGCCCTGGAAACAGTACCCTTCTTCACGTCAGAAGCAGGGATAGCGTGCTTGACGGTGACCACAATGATGTCGCCCACCGTTGCATAGCGACGCTTGGTGCCGCCCAGCACACGGATGCACAGCACTTCCTTGGCGCCACTGTTGTCAGCTACAGTCAATCTACTTTCAGTCTGTATCATAATTTACTTAGCTTTTTCGATGATTTCAACTAATCTCCACCTCTTGGTCTTGCTCAACGGGCGCGTCTCCATCAGGCGAACCTTGTCGCCCACGTTGCACTCGTTTTTCTCGTCATGAGCGTGGTACTTCTTGGTCTTGTTGACAAACTTGCCATAGATGGGGTGCTTCTCCTTCCACTTCACGGTCACAGTGATGGTCTTGTCACCCTTGTTGCTGGAAACAACCCCAATCCTCTCTTTTCTTAAATTCCGTTTCTCTTCCATTGTAGTCGTTGGGATTATTTTTGATTTTTCTTCAACTCGCGAGCGCGAATCTCAGTCTTGATGCGCGCAATGTTCCTCCTGTCAAGCGTGATCTTGGCCGGATTATCAAGCGGAGAGATAGCGTGTTGAATCTTCTCCTGGATGTACTCTTTCTGGACAGCCTCAAGGCGCTCTTGCAGTTCCTTATCGGTCAGTTCCTTAATGTTTTCCTTTTTCATAATCTGGTCAAAATTTTAAACGTTTTGTGTGGGGTCATAGTCGCGACGAACGACAAACTTGGTAGCCACGGGGAGCTTTTGTGCGCCGAGACGCAGGGCTTCCTTAGCGATATCATAGCTCACACCGTCGATCTCAATGAGGATGCGTCCGGGATGAACGGGAGCGACATAGCCAGCCACGTCACCTTTACCTTTACCCATGCGGACATCGGCAGGCTTGCGGGTGTAGGGCTTGTCGGGGAATATGCGAATCCAGGTTTGTCCCTGGCGCTGCATGTAACGCGTCACCGCTACACGGGCTGCCTCAATCTGACGAGCAGTGATCCACTTGCTCTCCAGCGTCTTGATGCCAAAGGAGCCAAACGCCAACTGATTGCCGCGCTTGCTGTACTTGCGAGGATGCCCGTCACTGGGACGGCGATATCTTAATCTTTTAGGTTGTAACATCTTTTTGTTCCTTTGTTAAAAAGTCAACACTTGCATGTGGTGACGGGGTTAACGATTGTTGTTTCTCTTGCCACCGCGGAAGCCACGACGCTCACCGCCACGGCCGCCCGAGCGACGCTCGCCGGCATTGCTGGCAAAGTTAGGAGCCAGGTCACGCTTGCCATAGACCTCGCCACGGCAGATCCACACCTTAACGCCGATGAGGCCCACCTTGGTCAGCGCGGGCACCAGAGCGTAGTCGATGTCGGCACGCAGGGTGTGCAGGGGTGTACGACCCTCCTTGAACATCTCGCTGCGCGACATCTCGGCGCCGTTGAGGCGGCCGTTGAGTTGCACCTTGATGCCCTCGGCACCCATACGCATGGTTGATGAGATCGCCATCTTCACGGCACGACGATAGGCGATTTTGCCCTCGATCTGGTGTGCGATGTTGGTGGCAACGATAACTGCATCCAGCTCAGGACGCTTCACCTCATGGATGTTAATCTGCACATCCTTGCCTGTGAGCTTAACGAGCTCCTGCTTGAGCAGGTCCACCTCTTGTCCACCCTTACCGATAATGGTGCCGGGACGGGCGGTGCAAATGGTGATGGTGACGAGCTTGAGCGTGCGCTCAATGACGATGCGCGAGACACTAGCCTTGGCCAGACGCACGTTGAGATACTTGCGGATTTTACTGTCCTCCAGCAACGTATCACCATAATTGCGGCCACCATACCAGTTGGAGTCCCAACCGCGGATGATGCCTAAACGATTACTGATTGGATTTACTTTCTGTCCCATGTTTGTTATGCGTCTTTTTCTTCCTTCTTGTTAATAGTGTCCACATAGATAGTCACGTGGTTAGAACGCTTGCGGATGCGATAACCGCGACCCTGGGGTGCGGGACGCAGGCGCTTGAGCATAGGAGCCTCGTCAACCATGATGGTCTTGATATAGAGCTCACCACTCTCGGCCTTCTTGCCATTCTTCTGCTCCCAGTTGCTGATGGCCGACTTGAGCAGCTTCTCAACATCGGCAGCGGCACTCTTGTTAGAGAAGTGAAGCAGGCCTAAAGCCCTGAACACTTCCACGCCGCGCACCATGTCAGCCACGAGGCGCATCTTGCGAGGCGAGGTGGGAACGTTGCGCAATTTGGCAAAGTACTCGTTGCGGCGAGCTTCCTTGCGCAAATTTGCTGATTCTCTTTTTCTTTTACCCATTGTATTTAATTCTTTTTTTAGTCAGATAACGTTAAATAATCCCGGGCCCATTATTTCTTGTTGTTGCCGCTGTGTCCACGGAAGGTGCGCGTCGGGGCAAACTCGCCCAGCTTGTGGCCTACCATGTTCTCGGTAACGTACACGGGGATGAACTTATTGCCATTGTGAACCGCAAAGGTGTGTCCCACAAAGTCGGGCGAAATCATCGAAGCCCGCGACCAGGTCTTGATCACGCTCTTCTTGCCGCTCTCGTTCATGGCGTCAACCTTCTTCTCAAGTTTCACGCTGATGAATGGGCCTTTTTTTAATGAACGACTCATAGTTGTTAAATCGATTTAATCAAATTACTTCTTTCTTCTTTCAATGATGTACTTCGAAGACTGCTTCTTGGGTGAGCGGGTCTTCAAGCCCTTAGCGTAGAGACCGTTGCGGTTACGGGGATGACCACCGCTCTGGCGGCCTTCACCACCACCCATGGGGTGGTCAACGGGGTTCATTACCACACCACGGTTGTGGGGGCGACGGCCCAACCAGCGTGAGCGTCCGGCTTTACCCGACTGCTCCAGCGCATGGTCGCTGTTGCCAACCACACCCACGGTGGCCTTGCAAGTTGCGAGCACCTTGCGAACCTCGCCCGAAGGTAATTTGATGATTGCGTATGCACCCTCACGGCTGGTCAGCTGTGCAAAGGTGCCTGCGGCGCGAGCCATAGCGGCTCCCTGGCCGGGACGCAACTCGATGTTGTGAATTAAAGTACCAACAGGAATCTTGCTCAGTGGAAGCGCGTTTCCCACTTCGGGGGCCACGTTCTCACCGCTTTCGATCGTCATACCCACCTGCAAACCGTTGGGTGCGATGATGTAAGCTTTAGAGCCGTCAACGTAGTAGAGCAGCGCAATGCGAGCCGACCTGTTGGGGTCGTACTCGATGGCCTTCACCACTGCCGGCACACCGTCCTTGCTCCTCTTAAAGTCCACCAGGCGCAGTTTGCGCTTGTGACCGCCACCACGGTATCGCGCAGTGAGGTGACCCTCGTTGTTGCGACCGCCAGTTGAGCGTTTGCCGACCGTAAGAGACTTCTCTGGTGTACGCTTTGTAATCTCGTCAAATACACCAATAATTTTGTGTCTTTGCCCCGGTGTTGTGGGCTTAAATTTTCTTACTGCCATTGTATATTAAATGTTACTATAAAAATCAATAGTTTGACCCTCGGCAAGAGTTACCACAGCCTTTTTGAAAGCGGGGGTCTTGCCCTTGATGATACCAGCCTTGGTGTAGCGCTGCTTGTTCTTGCCGCCATAGTTCATGACGTTCACGTTGATAACCTGCACGTCGTACAGTTTCTCAACAGCGTCCTTCACCTGTGCTTTGCTGGCCAGGGGAGACACCTTGAAAGTGTATCGCCCTTCCTTCTCGCTCATGGCGTTGGCCTTCTCGGTCACTACGGGAATAAGCTGAATGTTCTCCATATTGCGTCTCCTTATTTATTTTAGGTTGTTTAGTGTCTCAATCGAACTCTCAGTCACCAGCATCACGTTGTTGTCGAGCACGCGATAGGTGTTGATGTCGCAAGCGGTGATGACACTGGCGGTGGGCAGGTTGCGCATCGACAGGAACACGTTGCGCTCTTGCTTAGCCAGCACCAGCAGCACCTTCTTGCCCTCGACCTTGAGGTTGCGGGTCAAGTTGATGAAGTCCTTGGTCTTGGGAGCATCAAAGCTGAAGTCCTCAACCACCATAATTTGATTCTGCTGTGCCTTGTAGGTCAATGCCGAACGGCGAGCCAGAGCTTTCACCTTCTTGTTCAGCTTGAAACCATAGTTGCGAGGACGGGGACCAAACACGCGGCCACCACCGTGGAACAGCGGCGACTTAATATCACCGTGACGGGCACCGCCGCCACCCTTCTGGCGACCCAGCTTCTTCGTCGAACCAGCAACTTCACTTCTCTCCTTTGCCTTGTGCGTGCCCTGACGGCGATTGGCCAGATATTGCTTCACGTCCAGATAGACGGCGTGCTCATTGGGCTCAGCAATGGCAAAAATCTCGTCGTTGAGGTTCACCTTGCGTCCGGTGTCCTCTCCCTTGATGTTATATACTGCTAGTTCCATTACTTCTCAATTATTACGATTGAACCTTTACAGCCCGGCACCGACCCTTTGACCATCAGCAGGTTGTTTTCGGGCAAAATCTTAATCACTTGCAGGTTTTGCACGGTGCAGCGCTTGTTGCCCATTTGGCCAGCCATGCGCATGCCCTTGAAAACCTTGGCAGGATAGGAGCAGGCACCGATGGAACCGGGAGCGCGATAGCGGTCGTCCTGACCGTGCGTGCGCTGACCAACGCCACCAAAACCATGGCGCTTAACAACGCCCTGGAAACCCTTACCCTTGCTCGTGCCGATCACGTCAACAAATTCAACGTCGTTGAACAGCTCCACGGTGAACTCGTCGCCGGCTTTGTGTTCGCCATCAAATCCTTTGAACTCGGCCAAGTATCTTTGCGGCTTCACTCCAGCCTTGTTGAAGTGGCCAGCCATGGGGCGCGTGGTGTGCTTGTCTTTTTTCTCGACAAAGCCCAGCTGCAATGCCTCGTAGCCGTCGGTTTCAACAGTCTTGACTTGAGTGACAACGCAAGGACCCACTTCGATAACAGTGCACGGCACGTTCTTGCCGTCGGCACTGAAAACGGATGTCATTCCGATTTTTCTTCCTAATAATCCTGGCATTTCTGTTGATAATTTAAAAAAATACTGTTTTTTGTTTGATGTTAATTTACTCTTTTTCGGTTCAACGCGCGCTTTTGCATCACACCTTGATCTCGACCTCAACGCCGCTAGGCAACTCCAGACGCATCAACGCGTCAACCGTCTTGGCGGTCGAGCTGTAGATGTCAATCAGGCGCTTGAACGACGAGAGCTGGAACTGCTCGCGAGACTTCTTGTTGACAAAAGTCGAACGGTTCACCGTGAAGATGCGCTTGTGCGTGGGCAGGGGGATAGGACCGCTCACCACCGCACCGGTGCTCTTCACTGTCCGCACGATCTTCTCGGCAGACTTGTCCACCAAGTTGTGATCGTAGGATTTCAATTTAATTCTAATTTTCTGGCTCATAATTATAATAATGAAAATGATATTTTCTATTGTAGTAATTCCACGTGTCCCAGACATTCGTTGAGCACCTTGACAGCCACAGGCGTTGCCACCGTGGCATAGTGTGAGAACGACATCGTGCTTGTGGCACGGCCGCTAGTGATGTTGCGCAATGCCGTCACATAGCCAAACATTTCGGCTAGCGGGGCAAGGGCCTTCACAATGCGGGCACCGCTGCGAGCTGTCTCCATGCCCTCGACCTGCGCACGACGGCGGTTCAGGTCGGCAATCACGTCGCCCATGTTCTCCTCGGGGGTCACCACCTCCAGCTTCATCATCGGCTCAAGCAGCACAGGACGAGCCTTGCGGCAAGCGCTGCGGAACGCCTGCATGGCGCACAGCTCAAACGACAGGCTGTCGCTGTCCACCTCGTGATAGGCACCGTCAAGCACGGTTACCTTCAGTGTCGGCACGGGGAAACCAGCCAACACGCCACTGCGCATCGCTGTGGCAAAGCCCTTCTCGATGGCTGGCATGTACTCCTTGGGGATGTCACCACCTTTCACATCGTTGATAAACTGCAAGCTACCCTCAAAGTCTTCGTCAACAGGCTCAACACGGACATCAATCTTGGCATACTTGCCATGTCCGCCGGTCTGCTTCTTGAATTCCTCATGCACCTCAACTGCCTGGCTGATAGCTTCCTTATAGCTCACTTGCGGACGTCCCTGGTTGCAATCAACCTTGAACTCTCTGCGCAAGCGATCCAGGATGATGTCGAGATGCAACTCGCCCATGCCACGGATGATGGTTTGTCCCGTCTCCTCGTTGGTTTCAACTTGGAAGGTGGGATCTTCCTCTGCCAGCTTTGCCAGCCCCACTGCCATGCGGTCGAGGTCGTTCTGAGTCTTAGGCTCAACGGCGACGCCAATCACGGGCTCGGGGAAGTCCATAGCCTCAAGCACGATGGGGTGCTTCTCGCTGCAAAGCGTGTCGCCAGTACGCACATCCTTGAAGCCCACGCCGGCGCCAATGTCGCCACAGCCGATGCTGTCCATGGGATTCTGATGGTTGCTGTGCATCTGGAACAGGCGCGAGATGCGCTCACGCTTGCCTGTGCGGGCATTATAGACCACGCTGCCGGCATCAATCTGACCCGAATAGACGCGGAAGAACACCAGACGTCCCACATAGGGGTCGGTGGCAATCTTAAACACCAATGCACACAGCGGCTCCTCAAAGGTGGGCTTGCGTTCCTCAACCTTGTCGGGGTCGCCAGGGGCATGACCGCTCACGCAGTCGCTATCCTCGGGGCTAGGCAGATAAGCGCACACGGCATCCAGCAGGGGCTGCACACCCTTGTTCTTGAACGAGCTGCCACACAACATGGGCACCAGTGCCCCCTTCAGCGTCGCAGCACGCAAGGCACGCTTAATTTCATCCTCGGTGATGGCACTGGCATCCTCAAAGAATTTGCTCATCAGCTCGTCGTCTTGTTCGGCAACTGCCTCAAGCATCTTGTCGCGATATTCCTGTGCCTCATCAAGCATGTCGGCGGGGATGTCATCAACCTCATACTCGGCGCCCATGGTCTCATCGTGCCAGTAGAGTGCCTTCATCGTAATCAGGTCAACGATACCCTTGAAATTCTCTTCTGCGCCAATGGGCAACTGAATCATACACGGGTTAGCGCCAAGCATCTCACGCATCTGGCGAGCCACATCGTGATAGTTAGCGCCAACGCGATCCATCTTGTTCACATAGGCAATGCGAGGCACATTATATTTGTCGGCCTGCCGCCACACGGTCTCGCTCTGAGGCTCCACACCGCCCACAGCGCAGAAGGTGGCGATAGCGCCATCTAACACGCGCAGCGAGCGCTCCACCTCGACGGTGAAGTCAACGTGCCCCGGAGTGTCAATCAGGTTAATCTTGTACTTGTCACCGCCATAGGTCCAGAATGCGGTGGTGGCAGCCGAGGTGATTGTGATTCCTCGCTCTTGCTCCTGCTGCATCCAGTCCATAGTGGCAGTACCCTCATGAACCTCGCCCATCTTGTGCGTGAGGCCCGTGTAGTACAAGATCCGCTCTGACGTGGTGGTCTTGCCGGCATCGATGTGTGCCATGATGCCAATGTTGCGGGTATATTTCAGTTGTGCGTCGTTGCCCATTGTCGTCTAAAACACGCGGTTGGTGTCGTTAGAATCTGAAGTGAGCGAATGCGCGGTTAGCCTCGGCCATGCGGTGCATGTCCTCTTTGCGCTTGAACGCGCCACCCTGCTCGTTATAGGCATCCATAATCTCCGCTGCCAGCTTGTCGGCCATGGTCTTGCCGCCACGCTTGCGGGCATACAGAATCATATTCTTCATCGAAACCGACTCCTTACGGTCGGGACGAATCTCGGTAGGCACCTGGAAGGTGGCACCGCCCACGCGGCGCGACTTCACCTCAACCTGCGGGGTGATCTTCTCTAAAGCGGCCTTCCAGATCTCCAGCGGGCTCTTCTCCTCGCTAGCCATCTTCTTGCCCACAAGGTCCAGGGCACTGTAGAAGATGCGGTAAGACGTGTTCTTCTTACCATCATACATCAGGTGATTCACGAACTTGGTCACGCGAACATCACCGAACTTCGGGTCGGGAAGGATGACCCGCTTTTTTGGCTTAGCCTTTCTCATTTTGTTTTAACTCTGTTGTAGTTTTAAGTCTGCTTGGTTGTCTGTTGCTTTGTTCTTCAACGTCCGCCGCTGCGGCTCGTTTACTCAACCTTTGAATCAAATCAATCCAATAAAACTGAAAACTAAGTTTTTAAATTTAAATTGTTTGAATCGTTTTTAGTAAGTCAGGGCCTGTGTCGCCTTGAAGTTCTGGTTTATTTCTTCTTCTTGGGACGCTTAGCACCGTACTTGCTGCGACGCTGGGTGCGACCCTCAACACCTGCGGTGTCGAGCGTGCCGCGGATGATGTGATAGCGTACACCGGGCAGGTCCTTAACACGACCGCCGCGAACCATCACGATTGAGTGTTCCTGCAAGTTGTGGCCCTCGCCAGGGATGTAGGAGTTAACCTCCTTGCCATTGGTCAGGCGTACACGTGCCACCTTGCGCATTGCCGAATTAGGCTTTTTGGGAGTCGTCGTGTAAACACGAACACACACGCCACGACGCTGCGGACATGCGTCCAGCGCCGGCGACTTGCTCGTGCTCTTGAGAGCTGTGCGGCCTTTTCTTACTAATTGCTGAATAGTTGGCATCTTAGTTCTGTTAGTTTTTTAATGAATTTGACAATTAATTTTCAGTTTGCCCCACGCCTCCACACACCAATTATCATTCACACAATCAGCCGATTAGTGAACAAAAACCAGCGCACTTTGGCGCAAAAGCGATGCAAAGTTACAAACTAATTTCCTAACAGCCAAACATTTTTCAACTTTTCCTTTATATAAAAGAGGTATAAACCAACCCACTTACAGCCCGCTCCCATGCCTAACTGCATAGCCATCAAACACTTTGCGAAATCGTTATTTTTCTATTTAATTAACAATATTTAACTTTATTTAATCAGATAACTTGTCTCACTTGTGCTGCCACCAGATATCGTGTACACATTATAATATAATAATAAACGGGCGTGTGCCGTGCTATCAGCTATGCCATCATACCCCACCAGCAAGCCGACAACCATGCAGCACCACCACAACTCACTCGCTCTCATCTGGCGTATAAAAGCCCGACTTTTGGTCAAAATTTCACGCAAATAGGCTAATATTAGAATAGTTTTTGTAAATTTGCCGTTTGATTAGCCGCAGTTTCGCCTCATAACACGGCAGCCATGCGACAATCATCTGTTTAAGCGACAACACCTAACGACAACACATATCATCTATGAGCAACCATACGACCTCAAAACGCAAATCAGCTCGCAGCATCACCCGCAAGATGTGGTGGGGCTTCGGTATTTTTATCGCAGTGCTTGCAGCACTGTTCATACTCATTTACAATGGCGTGATAGGCTACATGCCGCCCATCGAGCAGCTCAAGAACCCCACCGATAAGTTTGCCTCGACCATCTATAGTGCCGACGGTGTGGACATGGGCCGCTACTACCGCAGCAAGGGCAACCGTGTGTATGTTGACTTTGACCAGCTATCGCCCTACCTGACGCAAGCGCTGATTAGCACCGAGGACGTGCGCTTTGACGACCACTCGGGCATCGACGTGCGAGCCCTGGGGCGTGCAGTCGTCAAACGCATCATCATGGGACAAAAGAGTGCCGGTGGTGGCAGTACCATCACCCAGCAGCTAGCCAAGCAACTCTACTCGCCTGAGTCACACAATATTTTAGACCGTGCGCTCAAGAAACCCATCGAGTGGGTCATCGCGGTCAAGCTAGAACGCTACTACACCAAGGACGAAATCATCAAGATGTATTTCAACCAGTTCGACTTTTTGAACAATGCCGTGGGCATCAAGTCGGCAGCCATGGTTTACTTTGGCAAAGACCCCAGCGAGCTTAACATTCAGGAAGCCGCCACCCTGGTGGGCATGTGCAAAAATCCGTCGTACTACAACCCACTGCGCCACACCGAGCGCACACGGTTGCGCCGCAATGTGGTGTTTGACCAGATGGTCAAGGCCAACTACCTGAGCCAGGCTGAATGCGAACAACTCAAGCAACTGCCTTTGATTCTCAACTACCACAAGGTGGACCACAACGATGGCCCCGCACCCTACTTCCGCGAGGAGCTGCGCCGCGTGATGATGGCAAAAAAGCCCAACCGCAAGGATTACCCGTCATGGAATCAGCAAGCGTTTGTTGACGACTCTGTTGCTTGGGAGGTTAACCCGCTGTTCGGCTGGTGCAACAAGAACAAGAAGAGCGACGGCACACACTACGACATCTATAGCGACGGCCTGAAGATATATACCACCATCGACTCGCGCATGCAAGACCACGCCGAAAAAGCGGTGCGCCGGCACATGAGCAAGACGCTGCAACCGGCATTCCTGCGTGAGCGTGGTGGCACCAAAAACCCCTATACCAACAATCGCGAGGAGTTGTCGTCGGCCGGCAAACAAGCCCTCATCAATGCCGCCATACGCCACACCGAGCGCTACCGCGTGCTCAAAAAAGCTGGCAAGAGCGACAATGAGATCTTGAGCAACTTCAACCAGAAGACGAGCATGCACCTATTCAGCTACGACGGCGAATTCGACACCGAAATGACGCCCCTCGACTCGTTGCTCTACACCAAGAGCTACCTGCGCTGCGCCATGATGTCGATGGACCCTGTCACCGGACACGTCAAGGCGTATGTGGGTGGTCCCGACTTCCGATTCTTCAAGTACGACATGGTTTCGACCGGAAAGCGGCAGATTGGCTCCACCGTGAAGCCATTCGTCTATTCGCAAGCCATTGAGTATGGCGGTCTCACGCCATGCGACACACGCCCCGCCGGTGCGCCCAACATCATCTGGAACGGCAAGGTATGGAATCCGCGCTCAAGCGGACATGGGCAGATGATGACCCTCAAGACGGCATTGACCTACTCCAACAACTGGATTTCGGCAGGTTTCATGCGCGGCACACGCGAGAACTGGATAGAGCGCAACGGCTACTACACCATGACTCCCAGCGAGCTGGCCAAATGGATGCACAGCTTCGGCATCACCAGCTTCTTGGATCCCACGCCTGCCCTGAGCCTGGGCTCAAGTGAAATCAGCCTGCGCGAAATGGTCGCCGCCTACTCAGCATTTGCCAACGGCGGCATGCGTGTTGAGCCCGTTTACGTGTCACGCATCTGCGACAACCGCGGTAATGTGCTTGCCGAGTTCACTGGCATGCAAACCCAGATTATGAGCGAGGAGACCTACCTCAAAATGCTATCGATGTTGCTGAGCGTTGTGGACTCGGGAACAGGTGCACGCCTGCGCTACCAGTTCAACATCAGTGCCGAGATCGGTGGCAAGACGGGTACCACCAACTATAACAGCGACGGTTGGTTCATGGGATTCACACCCGAGCTTGTGACTGGCGTATGGGTTGGCGGTGAAGAACGCTACATCCACTTTGCCAGCAAACAGGGCTCTGAACAGGCATTGCCCATCTTAGGCTATTACCTCAAATGGGTGTTCGACGATAGCTCGCTGCCCTACAAGCAAAGCACAAAATTCAACTTCCCCAAGAACTTCAACGTCTGCGGCGATGAGCTGTCGGCATACACCAGTGGCGGCGGTGGTCGCGGCTATGGCCACGGCGGCGGTGGCGGTGGTGACGGCGACGCTGGCGGCGAAGGCGGTGGCGGCGGTCAGGAAGAAGCTGTTGAGGGAGTCTTTGACTAACGCTTATTCACACTAACCACAACAAATTAATCTACACCATGAGCATGATCAACAATCGCATCGGCTCGCTGTTGCTAGTCATTGCAGCAGCGATGCCACTACAAGGGTGCAACACGGGTACCGGCACGCAACAGCCAGCATCGGCACAAGCCACTACCGACACAGCCATTAGCGAAATGGCAGCACAACAACAGGCTGATGCCCCAGCCCCGACGGTGGACTTTGACGCCAAAATGCGTGAATATGGCTTGGTTGATGTCGCCACGCTCGACAGCACCATTACCATCGACCTGAAGTATGCCACCACCGACAACTTTGTGGGCAAGGATATGTACTGCGGGCTGCACAAGGCTTACCTCACCGAAAAAACGGCACAGATGCTCATCGCCGCCCTGCATGAGCTGCAAAAGATAGACCCCGACTACAGTTTCATTATCTATGATGCGGCACGTCCCCAAAGCGTGCAACGCACCATGTGGGCTATCGTCGAGGGCACAGCGCAAGAGGACTATGTCGCCAAGCCACACAAGGGCGGAGCCCACAACTTTGGCATTGCCGTTGACATGAGCATCACCTACCGCGGCAAGCCTATCGATATGGGCACACCATTTGACAACTTTACCGAAGCGGCACACATCACTAACGAGAAAGCCCTGGTGCGCGAAGGTCGCATCAGCGAGCAGGCTCGTCAAAATCGCGAGCTGTTGCGGCGCGTGCTCAAGCAGCAAGGCTTCAACCCGTTGAGCAACGAGTGGTGGCACTTCACCAGCTGCTCCATCAACTACGCCCGCAAGCACCTGCGCCTGCTCGATTTTTAACGCCGTCCACATGAAGATTGTGCGCACCAACTTGCTGCCATTCAAGGGCTACTCAGCCATCAACCTGCTGGGTGTGCTATTTGTGCACAAGGGTGTGTATCTGAGCCAAGAGCTCATCAATCACGAGCGCATACACAGTGCCCAGCAGCGTGAAATGCTGTTCCTGTTTTTCTACATCGCTTATTTAATCGAATGGGTGTTGCGCCTGCCCATGCGCGGCAATGCCTATCGCAACATTTCATTTGAGCGCGAGGCGTACAGCAACCAGCGCGATATGGACTACCTAGCTAACCGTCGCCATTATGCCTGGCGACGCTACCTTCGCCGCCCCGACCGTACCCAGACACGGCGGCGATGGCGTCACAAACACCCTTACACGACACGATGATGAAGCATCTGTTTACACTCATCGCCCTCACCGCACTAGCCATTGCGCCTGTGCATGCCCTCACGCCACAACAGGCGCAGCAGGCAATCGACAACATGGCTAATGATGCGCAACTGCGTCACGCCTCGCTAGGAGTGGCTGTTTATGACCTCGACAGTGCACGCGTGATTGCCAGCCACGGGCTGGACCAATCAGACATCACCGCCTCGACCATGAAGACGGTAACCAGTGCTGCCGCACTGGAGTTGCTGGGCAACGACTTCTGCTTTGAGACGCCAGTCTATCTGGACGGCGAAATCAAGGGCGACCGCTTCAAGGGCAACCTAGTGGTGCGGGGCACAGGTGACCCCACACTGGGGTCGCGCTATCTGGCGCAGCTACCTGATTTCGTCGGCGAAATCGTCACAGCCTTGCGCCAACGTGGCATCAGCCGCATCGAGGGTGCCATTGTTGCCGACGACAGCTATTATCCGTTCCCCTACTATCACAGCGCATGGGATGTGGGCGACCTGGGATGGAGCTATGGTGCTGCGGTGCATGCCCTCAACTGGGCTGACAATGTGGTCAACCTTAGTTTCAGTGTCGATTCGTCGCTGCAAGTGTCGCCATTCACCATCACCCCAGCCGTGCCAGGCTTACAAGTCATCAATCGCCTGCATCTGGGCTACCGCGATGCCGTTGAGCCTAATCTGGAATATGCCACGCCAGCCATTGTGCTCGTGGGCGAGGCGGTCGCTAAAGATTACCGCTTCAACGTGGTCAACCCCACCCCCGCAGCCCTGCTAGCCGACAGCATTACACACGCCCTGCAACATAGCGGTTTTAAGTTCAAGCTCAAAGACAACGCTTACCGCAAACTTCGCAACCCGCAACGCACACTGCTGCTTGTACATCGCTCGCCTGCGCTCACCGACATCATCACCTCGCTGCTGGACCGCAGCGACAACATGTATGCCCACGCTTTGCTACGAGCCATTGGCGCACACGACCGCTCGCTAGTGGGCAAGGACATGATGCATACCGACCTTGATGCCACGGGCATTGCAGCCATCAAGCGATGGCTCACCGCTGGTGGCGTGGACACATCTCCCCTGTTTATGCGCGACGGCAGTGGGCTTGCACGTGCCAACAAGGCTTCGCCGCACTTCTTTGTTGAGATGCTGGCGATGATGCAGCGCACGCGTCCCAGTGGCACACGCCTGTGCGACCTGATGCCCACGGCAGCCGGACGTGTCGGCTCTGAGCTTAAGGCTACACCGCTAGCCACCGACATCGTGCTCAAGAGCGGCAGCATGAGTGACGTGCAATGCTTTGTGGGCTATTATCCGGCACACCAGCCGCGCTATGCCTGGGCTGTGCTCGCCAACAACTACAACTGCTCACGCGCCCAAATCAAGCAGCACATCGGCAATCTGCTTATCAACCTATTTGGGCAATAGGGCTATTCTGGCTTAAGGCTTAGGGCTTAGGAGCATCATTCGTCACAATGTTCCAATTCCATCGCCATAGCTTGATTTCAACAAAATTGCTCACGCTCGGCAATAAAATCGTGATTAAGTGAGCGCAGTGCCAAGCTCGCTTGAGCAATGCCGAACGTGAACGATTTATAAAAAAACTCGTTTTCATTGTCATCCATAACCACAGTGGTGCTGATTGAATGTGAGCAGACACTACCATATTAACCACGATGCTGATGTTGCCATTTCTTGTCGTCCAGGGCAACACCAGCATTGTGCCTCTGGGTGACTTGCCGTCTGGAGCCTATGTGGTGTGAGTCACCACTCGTGGTGCAGCACTTGCGCATAAGCTCATCAAGCTTTAACGATTATGCGTCTTGCCAGGGTGGCAGGGCGCATTTTTTTTGCCGGCTGTTTGCGCCATTGTGAATAATGTAGTAATTTAGCGGCTTGAAACATCATGCTAGACCAATGATTAAAAAGCTAATATTGACTACAGCCATAGCGGCAGTGGCACTGTGTGTGCCCGCCACCGCATGGGGGCAAGATGCGGCATCTGCCACTGCCCAGACCCTGTTTGCCTATCCGCAGGCACCTGACACGTGCAGCACGCTAGAGAGCCGCTGCAACTACATCATCACACACTTTTGGGACAACTATGACTACAGCCGCCCCATCACCGACGACGTGGCGTTTGAGAACACTTTTCGCGATTACGCCGACTTTTTTAAATATGCCCACCGCAATGTGGTGAAAGCGTCGATACGCGACTTTGTGAACAAGTCGCAAGCCAATGCGGGCAACATGCTCAAGGTGGCGACAGTTGCCGAGCGGTCGCTGTTTAGCAAAGATGCAGAATATTGGAGCGATGAGGTGTATGTGGAGTTTGCCAAGCCACTAGCTGCCTGCAAGCAACTGCCCAACGACGTGCGCAACCGCCTCAAGGGGCAGCTCGAACGCATCAACGGCAACCAAGTGGGGGCTGTGCTCGATTTTGAATACACGGCAGCCGACGGCACTCGCCACCGACTGAGCGAGCTGACGGGCAAATCGTTCATCGTGCTGTTTCTTGACGACAGTGCCGACAGTTCAATAGGCCGCGTGCGGCTAAGCACCGACGTGGCACTCAATGCCCTGCTTGAGTCGGGCGAGGCGACACTGGTGTGCATCACGCTATGCGACTACTCCACAGCATGGAGCGAGCAAGCGGCAACCTACAACCCGCTCTGGGTGGCAGGATGCAACCGTCAGCTTGCCGACAAGATTGACCTGCGGGGCATTCCCAGTTGCTATGTGCTGGATAGCGAGCGCAAGATTGCCAACAAGCAGCTGAGCGTCGAGAGCCTGAAAGCCGTGGTCAGCCCTTACTAACCCCTCCACCTAAAAAAAGAATTAGAGCTTTAAGTCACATGTTTGCCAAGTTTTTTAAAAACCTGTTCCTCTATAGCGCGGGGCACACCTACAGCAACCTGTCGCGGCTGTTCCTGCGGCTGTTCACGGGCATCATGTTTTTGCAGCTATGCATCAGGCAGATGCTGCACTTCGACGAGATTGTGCCCACCTTCGACGGACTGCTGGGTTTGTCACCCGAGGGGTCGATGTCGCTGCTGCTTGCCGTGGAGCTGCTGTGTGCCACATTCATCATCGTGGGATTGCTCACCAGGCTTGCAGTGCTATTCCCGCTAGGGCTGATGATGGTCGCCGAAGAGGCCCTGCTATCGGCTGAGGGTCCCGCCGCCGCATCGCAGTTGTTTAATTTTCAGCCTGGCTATCCGGTGATGTTCATCGGCATCTTCATCTACATGCTGCTGGCTGGACCTGGCAAAATTTCACTGGACTACATCATTGCCGCACACTTCACCGAGAACGACGAAGATGAGAAGGTGCTTGACAAAGCGTAACACAAACAAGTCATAACAGAAGATGAGCATCGCTGTTTTGATATCAGGAGGGGTGGATAGTGCCGTGGTGGTGCACCGCCTGATGGAGCAAGGCGAGACCGACTTGCACCTGTTCTACATACGCATCGGCATGGACGGTGACGGGGGCGACTGTGCCGCCGACGAGGACATCGAGATGTGTCCCCTCATCGCCCGCCACTATGGGCTGCCGCTAGAGGTGGTGTCGCTGCATCAGGAATACTGGGACCACGTGATGGATTACGCTTTGCGCACCGTGCAGGCGGGGCTCACGCCCAACCCTGACATGATGTGCAACCGCATGATTAAGTTCGGATTTTTTGAACAACGCTGGGGCAAGGACTTTGACATGACAGCCACAGGCCACTATGCATCGACACGCATGGTGGATGGCGTGAAATATCTTGCCACAGCGGTTGACCCCGTCAAAGACCAGACCGACTTTTTGGCTCAAATCACCTACGACCAGCTGCTACACGTCATGTTCCCCATTGGCGACCTGCCCAAGCACGAGGTGCGCAGCATTGCCGAGCAAGCACATTTGCCTAACGCACACCGCCGCGACAGCCAGGGCATCTGCTTCTTGGGACAAATCGACTACAACGACTTCATCCGTCGGCACTTGGGCGAACGCCCAGGACCCATCATCGAGCTAGAGACCGGTCGCAAGCTAGGCGAGCATCGTGGCTACTGGTTCCACACCATCGGTCAGCGCAAGGGGCTGGGACTGAGCGGCGGTCCGTGGTATGTGGTGCGCAAAAACGTGCGCGACAACGTCATCTATGTGAGCAATGGTTATCACACGGCTCAGCAATATGGCCGCGTGCTGCACCTGCATGAGATGCACTTCATTTCAGGCAACCCGTGGCAGAACCAAGCAGAACCGGTCAACATCATGTTCAAGAACCGGCACACACCACACTTCACACCAGGCACGCTCACTCACCTGCATGACGATGAGTGGGTCATCGACAGTCAACAAGACGTGCAAGGCATCGCCCCAGGGCAGTTTGCCGTCATCTATGACCCCGATGCACAACTCTGTCTGGGCAGTGGGGTTATTGGGGCTTAGGGCTTAAGGGACTTATTCACTGCACGACGCCTAGCCGACGCGACCAGCGGGACACATAGCGCGACGACATGTATGACGATAGCGCATAGTTGATGCCCGACCGCTCGGCATCGGTGATGTTTGCCGACAAGCCATCGGAATAGCGGTGGGGAAAATCAACCACACTGTTAATCACCTCATTATAACTCGTTTTAAAATAGGCTGGCGAGGAGAGCGTGTCGAGGTGCTGCTCAATGCCTGACGACTTCACCAACTGGTCCAGCTGCCGCTTACCATCGTCGGTGAGCTGAGCTATCATCTGGCTGCGTTGCTGCGCCTGCTGTTTCTCTAGCTCCAACTCATTGATGCGCGATTGCAACGAGTCGTTTTTGCGCCTAAACTCCTCGGTCATGGTTTCACCCCCCTGACGCACATCCTGCACCTGACGATGCAGGGAATCGGTTTGCAGGGTCACTTGCGCATTGCTCTTTTCCAGCGTCTTGCGCTCGCCATGTAGCATCCACACGCCCCACACCGCCAAGGCTAGCAGCACGGCAGCCAGTGCCAACCAAGGCAAACGGGCACAGCGGCGCAAGGCATCGCCAACCTGGGTCACCGCTGCATAACGCTTGTGCAGCGGTGCACGACACCGCTTGACAACACCCCGATAGAGCGGACCCAGCCGCAAGTTATCGAGCACACATCCTAGCGAATAAATGTCGTTGCGCACGTCAGTCAAGCGTGAGGTTTGTTGCTCAGGCGACACATAGTGCTTGGTGCCTGCCGGTTGCTTGAGGATGGCATAGTCGTCGGTATCAGACAACCCAAAGTCGATGAGCTTGACAAACTGCCCATTGCGCGTGACCATGATGTTGCTGGGCTTGAGGTCACGGTGGGCGGTCTGCTGGCTATGCACATAGGCTAACGCATCCACAATCAGCCCTGCAAGCCGACGGCGTTCACGGTGGCTATGCCCGTCGGCAAGCCATTGTTTGAGCGACTGTCCGTCAACCCACTCCATGACAATGCAATTGCCCACCCCATCGACTTGTGTCCAATCGATGACATCGACCACCCCTGGGTGGTGCAGGCGCATCATAATCTCAAACTCCTTGCGCAACAACGTTTCGTAAGTCTGTTGCCCACGATATTGCGGTTTCAAGCCCTTCAACAAGAACCAACGGCCATAGCGTTGCGCCTTGACCAGCTGGTTAAAGCCCTCGCTATCAATCGGTGTCAGGTCAGAGAACTCGCCAGTTAGCGGTGCATCGTCCACAGCGACGATAAACTCCGAAGTCGATATGTCATCGTTTTGACTTGCAGCCATCGTCACCTCTGTTTTTCAGACGGTTTACCATAGACCTTTAGGTAGGTTCGGCTCTTCTCGCTCAATCCTTGCTCATCAGGGGTCTTGGCAGGCGCATCAGCCTTGTCATTACCGCCATAGAGCAACAGGTGAGTGCGTGTGCGTTCGTCAAGAGGTTCTGTCACAGGGTCATCCCTAAACGCCATAGGATTCTCACAAAACGCGGGAGGCAGTTTTTCACAATGGTCGAACGCATAGTCATAAACAATCGACACCCCATTGGGAATGTTCACGTGCCTGAGCCTTTTGCAACTAGCAAACGCCCAGCTCTCGATGGTCCTCACTGATGGCGGGAGCTTGACCTGCAGCAACGACATGGCACCGCCAAATGCCGACTCACTGATTACCTCCACACCCTCAGGCACATCGAAGATGGTGTCGCGCCTTGCTGGCGGATAGCGCACCAGCCGCTTCATGTCGCGCGTATAAATCACACCATCCACATCGCAATAGACAGGGTTGAGGCTATCGACCACAAAGCGAAGCACACCGCTTTGGGAATAAGAGCAGTCAAATGCCGACGAGTGGAGGCGAGTAACCGTGTGCGGGATGCGAACCTCCTTGGTACCGCTCATATCACAGTCCCAAAAGGCATGCCAGCTGATTCCCCTCACGGTGAAGGTGATGCCTTGGTAAACCACATGACTGGGAATTTCAAGCACAGGGGGCAACAAAATGGAATCTTGCTCCACAGTTACGCTAACCGAGTTGGCAGAAAGCCGCACATACCTGATGCCTCCGCAAACAAAGTCTGAGGTTTTGGCAGCAGCAGTCATCAGGGACAACAGCACAAGCAACTGTATGAGAAAAACACGCAACATGAGTCTTGTAACATCACTTAATGGTCTGCAAATTTAAGCAAACGCAGTCATAAGACAAAATTTAAAGAGTTAAATCAGTCTGCCATACCAAAAAATATGACTACTTTTGCACACATGGAACGCCAAACAGTTGCCATATCACCACACGACGCTCCCGACCCTATGGTACAAGCGTTGATTGCGGAGGTAGAAAATGCCTGCCACCGCACGATGGCACTGCCTCGTGATTTTGAGTGGCTCTCGCAACAAGTGGCAACACGAACCAGCCGCAACATCAGCCCAACCACACTCAAGCGGCTGTGGGGATACCTCACCACTGACTCGCGCCCCAGCCTGTTCACACTGAACACCCTTGCACAATTTGTGGGCTTGCAAGATTATGCCCACTTCTGCCAACACGATGACGAGGCACAGAGCAGCCTGGTGCTTTCAAACAAGGTTACCAGCGACGAGTTGCCTGCCGGCGCACGGCTCAAACTCACTTGGAGACCCGACCGCATGTGCATTGTCCGCCACCTGGGCAACGGCATGTTTGTTGTTGACGAGGCGCACAACACCAAGTTGCTAGCTGGCGACCCCTTCCCCTGCCACATCTTCATCAATCAGGAGCGCCTGTATCTTAATGACTTGGTTCATCAGGGCGAACATTACGCCTGTTATGTAGCGGGCAAAAGTGATGGTGTGCAGTTTGAGGTGCTGCCCTAGTCCTCCCTATACTGGCTTCATTTCCCCCAACTTACATGGTGATGGATTGGACAAAACGAATCTGATTGACATCAATTAACAAGCAAATAGGTGCTATTCGGATTTTTTTGTTTACTTTTGCGGCAAAGTTTAGTAACGATGATGAAGAAGATAAACATAAGAAAAGCGTTGGTTGTTTGTGCGTTGATGGTGCTGACTTGCGCCTCGGCTTGGTCGCAAACCAACTCACGCTGGGGTGTGACAGCAGGTGTGAACTATAACCAAGTCCACTTCAAGCAAAGCGACATCATGCCGGTGGACCGCATGTTCAGCCCGCTAGTGGGCGTGACAGGCGAGATGAATTTTGCCGGATTAGGCTTCGGCGTTGACGGTTCGGTGCTCTACTCGCTGCGTCAGGGCAAGCTGCACTATGGCGACAAGCTGGTGTGGTCGTCGGTGGGAGCTGGCGACGAGACGGTGTCGATGCACTACATCGACGTGCCGCTGCACCTGAAGTTCAAATATCACAACCTGGGCGGCATGGAAGCCAACTTCATGCCCCTAGCCTATGTCGGACCTCAGTTCTCGCTGCTGATGGGCGGCAACCATCGCGAGCTGAACAAATATACTACCGTGAACGTTTATCTGGACATGGGCATCGGTTGCGAGATCAAGGAGCGTGTACAAGTCAAGGCTGGCTATTGCTTCAGCATCGGTCAATCGATGCGCACCAAGCTGCTCGACGAGAACATCGCCAAGAACCGCTGCTGGAACCTGTCGGTAACCTACTTCCTCAAGTGATATGAAAGCAACAGTTTGTCAACGGGCACTGCTCATCGCAGTGATAGTGACGGCGGTAGCTCTGCCAGCGTCAGCACAGCTGCGGTTTGGCTTTAAGGGTGGCATCGCTGTTAACGAACTGCGCTTTAACCGCGACGTGATGAACGCCGACAACCAGGTGGGCTTCACAGGCGGTGTGATGGCAGACTTGTCGCTGCCCATCATGGGCCTTGGAATCGATGCCTCGCTGCTATACACCCACCGCGACAACGACCTGTACGACGGTTACGAGACATTCAAGCGCGACTACATCGACATTCCCGTACATGTGCGCCTCAAACTGGGCATCGTGGGGTTGAAAGAACTGTTTGCACCTTATGTGTTCACTGGACCCAGCTTCAGCATCTTGTTTCACGATGACATGCCCACCGGCTATGACAGCAGCAAGACCTACACCTCATGGGACGTTGGCGGCGGTGTGGAACTGTTCAAGCACCTGCAAATCAGTGCGACCTACGGCATAGGCTTCACCAAGGCGATGCGTAGCGTGAACCTCGATTACGAGAAAGACCAAGTGACCGGTAAGGACCGCTACTGGACCATAACAGCAGCCTACCTGTTCTAGCCGACAGTTTCGAATTTTAAAATAGAGATTAAACACATGGAGGGCATATTCTGCCCTTTTTGTTTTTTGATGCTCTAGCCATATTTTTTCTTATTAAATTATTTTGTTAATTCTTAAAAAATGTTGTAAACTTGCCATTTATGGTGGTAGAGTTTGGTTGTTACGTACGTTTATCGTAACTTTGTTGCATAAAGTGTGGTAATCGCACAAGGCAATTGCCACCGTCAAAAAAACAGACACCACAACCAGACATTACAGCATGAAAAAGGTTTTATTAAGCATAGCACTGTTACTGGCAGGCATGGGTTGCCCCCAGGCGCAACAGGTGAGTGACGCACAGCGCGATGCCGTGCAACGCGTGGTATCAGCCATGTTGCCACAAGGCATGGGCATAGGCACGCTGAAAACGCAATCGGTGACGGTCGAAGACGACACCGTGCGGGTAGATCTGAGCGAGAATTTTGGTGACGTGCCGTTCACCGAGGCATCCATCACACAGCTGCGCCGTGAAATCGGGGAAGCACTGGGCGGTGACCTCGCCAGCAAACCCGTAGCCCTGACCATAGCCGGCAACGACATTAACAACTATTTCACTGAATATGAAACAGCCTATAAGCGCAGCCACAAGTCGTTTATCAGCGAACTTGACCCTGCCCGCCACTACAAGCGCGGACTCGACGGCAACATCGTGGCGCTATGGCCCAGCCATGGCTGGTATTTTGAGCCTGAGCTGAACCGTTGGGAATGGCAACGTGCCCGCCTGTTCCAGACGGTGGAAGACATGTACACCCACAGCTACGTCATTCCGTTCATCATTCCTATGCTCGAGAATGCCGGAGCCTATGTGTGGGATGCCCGCGAACGCGACACGCACAACTTTGGTGCCGTGGTCGATAACGATGGCGGCAACGCACAAAACGGCTACCGCGAGAACAACGGCAAGCAAAAATGGGAGACGGGCAAAGAGGCTGGTTTTGCTTATCACCGCACGGCCTATAAGGACTTTGAAAACCCGTTTACCGAGGGCACTTATCGCCAGGCAAAGACGGTGAGAGACAAGAAAAAGCTATCGACCGCCTCATGGGATGTCGAGATGCCTCAGGCAGGCGAATATGCCCTCTACATTTCCTATAAGTCACTGCCCAACAGTGCCAGCGACGTGGTCTATACAGTGAACAGCCTGCAAGGCCAGCGCCAATTCAAGGTTGACCAGACGATGGGCGGCGGTGTGTGGGTCTATCTAGGCACCTTCCCTCTTGCCAAGGGATTAAACAAAGACGTGGTGACACTAACCAACCACAGCAGTCAAAAAGATGCCGTGGTGACAGCCGACGGCATTCAGGTGGGCGGCGGTGTGTGCAACATCGTGCGCCGTGTGCCCTTGCCCACCGAGGAAAACAAGCGACTGGCTGCCGAGCAGGAAAAGACAAGCAACCTGGGCAAAGACGGCGTGGAATATGACTATGTGAGCGCAGGCAATCACCCGTGGTTTCACCTAGGTTCACGCTACTATCTGCAATGGGCTGGTTTCCCCGATAGCGTTTATAGCACGTCGCACGGCATCAGCGACTACACCGACGACTACCGCTCACGCGGCGAGTGGGTGAACTATCTGGCAGGAGGCAGCGAGGTGCTGCCCGACCGCGAGGGTCTGCACATCCCCGTTGACGTGTCGTTCTGCCTACACACCGATGCGGGCAACACGCCCAACGACGACATCATTGGCACATTGCTCATCTATTGCACCAAGAGCAATGGCAAACAATTTGGCAAGTACGTCAACGGCACACCCCGCGAATTGTCGCGCCGCTTCGCCGACTTGCTGGCAAGCGAAATCGTGAAAGACATCCGCGCCAAGTACGAGCCTAACTGGACACGTCGCGGCATGTGGGACAAGAGCTATTATGAGGCACGCGTGCCTGAAGTGCCTGCGGTGCTCATGGAGCTGCTGTCGCACCACAACCTTGCCGATATGAAGTATGGTCTGGATCCGCAATTCCGCTTTGACGTGAGCCGCTCTATCTACAAGGGCATCCTCAAATTTATTGCGCAACGCGACCACCGCAGCTATGTGGTGCAACCGTTACCCGTCAACTCATTTGCCATCGACAAGGTGGACAAAGGGCACTATCTGCTCACCTGGCAACCCACTCATGATAGCTTGAGCGACAATGCCGATGCCACATCCTACATCATTTGTGAGCGCATTGGCACTGATGGTGCTTTCAAGGAGGTTGCAACAGCCAACGGCCCCCAATACACCATCCGCATCACCGACAACCAGCTGCACAGCTACCGCATTATCGCCGTGAACGACGGCGGGCGCAGCTTCCCCAGCGAGACCTTGTCGGTAGGCGAGGCAAGCAACAGCCGTGGCGACGTGCTGGTGGTCAACGGTTTCACGCGCGTGAGCGCACCCGACTGGTTTGACAGTGGTGAGCGAGCCGGCTTTGACGACGATAGCGACCACGGTGTGCCCTACATCCAGCAAATCAACTATCTGGGAGCGCAATATGAGTTCAGGCGCAAACTTGATTGGCGTGACGACGATGCTCCAGGCTTTGGAGCTAGCCGCAGCGACCACGAGACACAAAACATTGCCGGCAACACGTTCGACTACCCTGCCCTGCATGGCGCAGCCCTGATGGCAGCAGGCTACTCGTTTGTGTCGTGTAGCCAGCAGGCCTTTGAAGCCAACGACCGTCACAGCAACTACAAGCTGGTGGACTTGATTCTTGGCAAACAAAAAGAGACTATCGTAGGCCGCGGTGCCGTGCCATCGCGCCACAAGATTTACACGCAAGGTCTGATGGATGCCCTAACGGCATTCACCCAAGCAGGCGGCAGCGTGCTAGTAACAGGTTCGTATGTGGGTAGTGACATCTGGAACCGTGACAAGGTAGATGACTCCCAAAAACGCTTTGCGCAAGACGTACTGGGCTTCCAGTGGCTCAACGGCAGGGCAGCACTGGACGGCCGCGTGAACACGGTGGCTTGCCCCAACAGCTCGCTCACCGCAAAAGGCAATTGGACATTCGTGCAGCAATTAAACGATAAGACCTATGCCGTAGAGTCACCCGATGCCATCAAAGCTAGCGACAGCCGCGGATTCACATGGATGCGCTACACCGAAAACAATCTGCCGGCAGGCATCGCCAGCGACCGTGGCAACTACCGCACCGTGGTGCTGGGCTTCCCCATCGAAGCCATCGACACACCCCAAGGGCGCGATAGCTTGATGCAGCGCGTGATGCAATACCTAGACAAGTAAAAACAACAAGAAACAACAACATAATCATTCATCAAAACGACAACAACATCATGGGAAGAATCAATTGCTTTATCCCGTTTGCCAATCCCGAGCAGGTGCAGCAAACCGTTGACAACCTCAAAGGCAACCAGCTAATCAACAAAATTTATCTGCTGGCAGGTGCTGATGCCACCGGCACCATCGATGGCTGCGAATTGCTGCCCGTTAAGGGTCTGACCAGCAGTGGCACCATGCGTGCCATTGCCGACAAGTGCGATGCCGACTACACGCTGCTCTACACCAAGCACGACACGCTGAAGATGGCCCCGTTTGCCATCGAGCGTTTTGTCAAACTTGCCGACGACACCCAGTCGGGCATGCTCTATGCCGACCACTATAATGTCACCGAGAAAGGCGCGGACAAAGCACCCGTCATCGACTATCAGCAAGGCAGTTTGCGTGATGACTTTGATTTTGGTTCCGTGCTGTTTTTCTGTGGCAAGTGCTTCAAGCAAGCCGCAGCGGCAATGACTGCCGACTATGAGTTTGCGGGACTATATAACCTGCGGCTCAAATTGTCGCAACGCGCCACCATCACCCACATCAATGAGTTCCTGTATAGCGATGTGGAACTGGATACCCGCAAGAGCGGCGAGAAGATTTTTGACTATGTTGACCCGCGCAACCGCGGTCGCCAAATCGAGATGGAGCAGGCTTGCACCGAGCACCTCAAGGAGGTCGGCGGTTATCTTGCCCCCACACGTGTCGTTGACGGCAAGGAGGTTCCCAACTTCCGCCACATTGAGTTCGACCAAGGCAACTTTGAGGTGGAGGCAACGGTGATGATACCCGTGCGCAACCGCATCCGCACCATCCGCGACGCCATCGATAGCGTGCTCAAGCAACAGTGCAACTTCAAGTTCAACCTGATGGTGGTGGACAATTTCTCGACCGACGGCACCCGCGAGGCAATTGCTGCCTACGACGACCCACGGCTCATCCACATCATCGCCGACTACTATGACATGGGCATCGGCGGCTATTGGAATCTGGCAGCTCACCACGAGAAAGCCGGCAAATTCATCGTGCAACTCGACAGTGACGACATGTACAAGGACGAGAACACGTTGCAAACGATGGTCAATGCCTTCTATGAGCAAAATGTGGCTATGGTGGTTGGCACCTATCAGATGACCGACATCAACCTCAACCCCATTCCACCGGGCATCATCGACCACAAGGAGTGGACCCCTGAGAATGGCCGCAACAATGCCTTGCGTATTAATGGCTTGGGTGCACCTCGTGCCTTCTATACACCCGTGCTGCGCGAAGTGAAGATTCCCAACACCAGCTATGGTGAGGACTATGCATTGGGACTGAACATATCACGCCACTATCAGATAGGGCGCGTGTACGAACCCGTCTATCTGTGCCGCCGGTGGGATGATAACAGCGACGCATCGCTCGACGTGGAGAAAATGAATCGGAACAACCTGTATAAAGACCGCATACGCACTTGGGAACTCCTGGCGCGCATCGCTATGAACAAGGAGCAGTGAAAGCAAGAGGAAAAACAAACTATCCTGAAGCGGTTGACCGCCTTATCGCCAAGCAAATGCGTGATTGGGATGAGGCACGGTGCAACTATGAGGCACTAGCTACCGCCAGCACGCGCCAGCTCAAGCTGGGCGAGTCAACCATTGTGTTGCAGCACAATCCTGAACGGCATCGTTCGGCATCGGCAAACATCGACGCAAAATCACTGGCACAACGCAACTGTTTTTTGTGTACCGAGCATCAGCCCACCTGTCAGCGGGCATTGCTATGGGGCAGCCACTACAAGATTCAGGTAAACCCATATCCCATCTTTCCCAAGCATCTGACCATTGCCGACCAGCGTCACATGCCACAACGGTTGAGCGGCAGGGTCGGCGACATGTTGCAATTGGCATCCAGCTTGCCCGATTTTGTCATCTTTTATAATGGACCCGACTGCGGTGCATCGGCACCCGACCACATGCACTTTCAGGCTGGCAGCAAAGGGGTGTTGCCCCTGTGCGATGAGCTGCCCAATGCCACCACTGCCTTGCTTACCGACAGTGATGAGGGTTTCATTGGTTATGTGGAAGCACTGGGACGCAGCCTGTTTACCATCGAGACGGCAACCATAAGGGCAGCCGAGCGTTACTTGCTGCGTCTTAAGGACTTGTCGTCAGTGCCACCAGGTGCCAGCGAGCCCATGACAAACGTGCTGTGCTGGTGGGACGTGGCAGAACATGTGTGGCGCATGGTGGTGTTTCCGCGACGCAAGCACCGCCCCGACTGCTATGGTGAAGGCGATGGCAAGCTGTTGTTGAGCCCAGCGGCAGTTGAGATGGGCGGACTGTGGGCAATACCCACCCAAAAAGACTACGACACGCTCACTGCCGAGCAGCTGCAAGCACTGTATGACGAGTTATGCCTGAGCCGCGCTGAGCTAGAGCCGATGATGCGCAACTTTGCCCAGCGCTGGAACGACACAGAACATCTTTAACAAACCTCTTTACACATCATGAACAAATCTCAATCAGATATGAAAAATAGCACCAACCCACCTGTACAGGTCGGCATCATGCAAAGCCACGAGCTGAAATTCACGCTTAATGGTGCTTACACCTGTGCCGGCAAAACGGTTGAGGGGGAACAAACCATCTGCCTCGACAAAGATGCCATCAGCTGGAATGGTGAGCATTACGACAATTTGACGTTTGAGCCCATGAACTTCACTACAGCCTCGTTCACACTCAACGATGTGACTATCGGCGTGAGTTTCCACTGGCGCAGACAAGAAAGCCAGACTTTCAGGGGCTCGTTGCATATCTTGATTGATGGCGATAATCTGGTGGCGGTGAATGTATTGCCCGTTGAGGACTATTTGAAAAGCGTCATCTCAAGCGAGATGAGTGCTCATGCCTCTCTTGAGCTGCTGCAAGCACATGCCGTGATTTCGCGCAGCTGGTTGCTGGCTCAAATCCATAAGGACAAAAGCGCAAGTGCTATCACCGATGCCGCCACGGGCATGATTGACACTCCGGACGAGCAAATCAAATGGTGGGACCGCGACGACCACGAGTTGTTCGACGTGTGTGCCGATGACCACTGCCAGCGCTATCAGGGCATCACACGAGCCACTACCGACAAGGTGGAGCAAGCTATCGATGCCACTCGCGGGCAGGTGCTGATGTACAATGGTCAGCTGTGTGACGCACGCTTCAGCAAGTCGTGCGGTGGTGTGATGGAAGAGTTTGAGAACTGCTGGGAACCATGTCACCATGGTTATCTGGAAGCTAGGCGCGACAGCAAGGATGAGACTGATTTTCCTGACCTCACTCGCGAAGACCAAGCCGCCGAGTGGATTTTGTCGAAGCCCGATGCTTACTGCAACACCACCGACCCAGCCATCCTGTCGCAAGTGCTCAACGACTATGACCAAGAAACCAAAGATTTTTATCGTTGGAGTGTGGAATATCGTCAAGACGAACTTGCCGAACTCATCAAGCAGCGCACGGGCATCGACTATGGCCGCATCCGTGACTTGCAGCCTGTGGCTCGCGGCACGTCGGGACGCCTTTACAAACTGCGCATTGTGGGTGAGAAGCACACACGCATGATTGGCAAGGAGCTGACCATCCGCTATGCCCTGTCACCGTCATGCCTCTACAGCTCAGCCTTCATCGTCGAGCGGCACGACATGGATGCCGACGGCTATCCCGCCAGCATCGTGCTGCGCGGAGCCGGCTGGGGCCACGGCGTGGGATTGTGCCAGATAGGCGCCGCCGTGATGGGAGCCCAGGGCATTGACTATAAAACCATCTTGCTGCACTACTACCCAGGTGCCGCAATCGAGACATTATATTGAATAACAACTAATTAAATATCGCATAAGATGAACCAAGTGAAAGGAAAACGGAGAAATCCATGGTTGTGGATACCCACGCTATACTTTGCCGAGGGCTTACCCTATGTGGCCGTGATGACAATCTCGGTAGTGATGTATAGTACGTTAGGATTATCTAACACTGATGTTGCATTTTATACTTCCTGGCTCTATCTGCCATGGGTTATCAAGCCCTTTTGGAGTCCCTTTGTTGACATTATCAAAACTAAGCGTTGGTGGATTCTTGTTATGCAACTTCTCTTGGGCGCGGCTCTGGGAGGTGTGGCGTTCACCATTCCAGGCGAATGGTGGCTGCAAGGCTCGTTGTTCTTCTTCTGGCTTATGGCCTTTTCGAGCGCGACCCACGACATCGCTGCCGATGGCTTCTATATGCTTGGGCTTGACTCCCATCAGCAGTCATTCTTCGTGGGTATTCGTAGCACATTCTATCGGTTGGCCACCATTTTGGGTCAGGGATTGCTTGTCTCACTGGCTGGCGTCTTCGAGGACATGACGGGCAAAGTGCAGTATTCATGGTCGTTACTCTTCTATCTAATGGCGGCTATCTTCATTGCCTTGTGGCTTTATCACCAGTGGGCTCTGCCTCGACCTGCAGAGGACAAAGGCATGGACAAAATCACTTCCCGCCAGCTTTGCGTAGAGCTCTGGGACACTATTAAGACGTTTTTCAAGAAGGAACAGGTGATAGTGGGTTTACTTTTCATGCTGTTATACCGCGCTCCCGAAGGATTGTTGGTGAAAATTACGCCATTGTTTCTCAAAGATTCGATAGAGGCTGGTGGCTTGGCTCTCTCGCTTCAAGAGCTGGGATTCGTTCAGGGCACACTCGGAGTGATAGGTCTCTTACTTGGCGGCGTTCTTGGAGGTATCTGTGTTAGTCGCGGAGGTCTGAAAAAGTGGCTTTGGCCTATGGTTTGCGCTATCACGATTCCCGATGCTGTATATATATATCTTAGCTATGTGCAGTCGTCCAATCTTGTAGTTGTGAGCTCGTGCATTTTTATCGAACAGTTTGGCTATGGCTTTGGTTTCACAGCTTATATGCTATATCTTATATATTACAGTAGGGGTGAATATAAAACATCGCACTACGCACTTTGCACGGCCTTCATGGCTCTATCAATGATGCTGCCAGGCATGATTGCTGGCTGGCTTCAGGACACAGTGGGATATCGCACATTCTTTATCATTGCAATGGTGTCATGCCTTATCACGTTTTTGGTAGCTTCGATGGTGAAAATCGATCCCAACTTTGGTAAAAAAGACGATGAGACGCAACAAATCGAGAAAGGAGAGGTTGAAGCATGATAAAAAGACTAACAACATGGGCACTTGCAATGGCAGTAGCCCTGACCATGAGTGCCGTGGTTAAGCCAGGCATCGAGGTGCTGCGCGACGGTAGCTTCGCTCAACTGCAAGGCAAGCGCGTGGGACTGGTGACCAATCCCAGTGGCATTGACAATAATCTGAAATCGACTGTTGACATCTTGCATGAGGCCCCTGGCGTGAAGCTGGTGGCACTGTTTGGTCCCGAGCACGGCGTGCGCGGCAATGCCCATGCAGGCGATGCCGTTGGCAACGATGTGGATAGCAAGACGGGCGTCAAGGTCTATTCGCTATTCGGCAAGACCCACAAGCCCACCCCTGAGATGCTCAAGGGCATCGACGTGCTGGTCTATGACATTCAGGACATCGGCTGCCGCAGCTACACCTTTTGCAGCACGCTGGGTGTGTGCATGGAGGCTTGTGCCGAAAATGGTGTCGAATTTATGGTGCTTGACCGCCCCAACCCACTGGGAGGCAACAAAGTGGAGGGTTGTCTGGTCGAGAAAGGTTATGAATCGTTTGTGAGCAAATACCCCGTGCCTTACGTCTATGGTCTCACGCCTGGCGAGTTTGCACGTTACCTCAACGAAGAAGGTCTAACCGCACGCAAGGCTAAACTCACCGTTATCTCCATGCAAGGTTGGTCACGCGACATGACCTTCCGCGACACTGGTATGCCGTGGGTGCTGCCATCGCCGCAGATTCCCACACCCGAATCCGCATTCTTTTATCCGCTGTCGGGCATCTTGGGCGAGCTTTACATCTTCAACACAGGCATTGGCTACACGCTGCCATTCCAACTATTTTGCGCCACATGGGCGGATGCTGACAAGGTTGCCGATGCCATGAACGCGCTGCACCTGCCTGGACTCAACTTCCGCCCCATCAACGTGAAGCCATTTTTTGTAACCTCGGTGGACATCAATCAGGAGAAAAAAGAGGTGCATGGTGTGCAGACCTATATCACCGACCCCGAGGCTGCCAACCTGACGCTTACACAATTCTACTTCTTGCAAGTGATGCACGAGTTGTATCCCGATGTGCCCATCTTTGAGCAGAACACCAAGCGTTATGCAATGTTTGACAAAGTGTGCGGCACCAGTGAGATACGCACACGGTTCATGAAAAATTATCGTGTAGCCGACATGGCAGACTACTGGAACAAGGATGTGGAGGCATTTAAAGCCCGCTCATCCAAATATTATCTGTATCATTAAATGCCACTATGATGGAACGGTCCTATCAACAATACGTTGAGCGCATCAGGCAGTTTATACCTGCCGACCGCATCTACACCGACGACCTGCATTGCCTGGCATGGGGAACCGATGCCGGATTTTACCGTCATCTGCCGCAAGTGGTGGTGCGCTCAATGAACGAAGAAGAGGTGTCGCGGTTGCTCAAGGCTGCGCACGAACTGCGGTTGCCAGTGACATTTCGTGCAGCTGGCACTAGTCTGTCGGGCCAAACCGTCACCGACGGCATCCTGATTGTGGCAGGCAAGCATTGGGAACGTTATAGCATCTCGGCTGATGCCTCGACTATCACGCTGCAACCAGGCATTGTGGGTGCCAAAGTTGACGAAATCCTCAAGCCGTTGGGCAGGGAATTTTCTCCCGACCCTGCCAGCAAAAACTCTGCCATGGTGGGCGGCATCGTGATGAACAACGCCTCGGGCATGAGTTGTGGCACGCACGCCAACAGCGACCGCATCATGGTGAGCGCACGTTTGGTGCTTGCCGACGGCACGGTGCTCGACACTGGTGATGCCGAGAGTCGTGAACGGTTCAGGGAGACACATCCCGACATGATAGCCGGCATTGAGCGATTGCGCGACCAAGTAATGGCTGACGATGAGCTGGTAAAGCGCATCAACTACAAATATGCCATCAAGAACGTCACAGGTCTCAACCTGTTGCCACTGGTGCGCTATAACGACCCGTTTGACATCATCGCCCACCTGATAGTGGGTTCGGAAGGCACTTTGGCATTTGGCTCACAATTCACGATGAAGACGGCGCACCGCTATCCATTCCGCGCCAGTGCCATGCTCTATTTCAACGACATGCGACGTGCTTGTGAGGCTGTCGTGGCGATGAAAAAAGGACCTGTGGGGTGTGCCGAGCTGCTCGACAAGAAGTCACTTGCCTCGGTGGATGACAACACAGGCGAGAATTTGACCGCAGTGCTCATCCAGACGTTTGCCGACAGTCAAGAGGAACTGGCAAGCAATATCGCTGCCATCAAGCAGTCGCTTGAGCCCTACGAACTGGCTGTTCCAGCCCATTTTACCGACGATCCCAAAGAATATGGCAAATATTGGGCAATCCGCTCAGGTATTTTCCCTGCCGTGGGCGGAACTCGACCACTAGGGACCACCGTCATCATCGAGGACGTGGCATTCCATATCGAAGATTTGCCCAACGCCACCGTTGACCTTGCCAATATGCTCAATGAGCATGGCTATGACGACTGCTGCATCTACGGTCACGCCCTGGAGGGCAACTACCACTTCATTATCGCACAGTCGTTTGAAACCCAAGACGATATCGACCGCTATCACAACCTGATGAACGAGATTGTGAAGCTAGTGATTGACAAATATGACGGCTCGCTCAAGGCGGAGCACGGCACGGGACGCAACATGGCACCCTTTGTGCGCAAAGAGTGGGGCGACAAGGCATACGGCATCATGCAGGAAATCAAGCACCTGTTTGATCCTGATGGCATTCTGAACCCAGGCGTCATCTTTAACGATGACCCGTTATGCTTCATCAAAAGCATCAAACCCATGCCGCTCTATGATGCCACTGTTGACAAATGCATCGAATGTGGATTTTGCGAGGTCAACTGCGTGAGCAGTGGCTTCACCCTATCGTCACGGCAGCGCATCATCGTGCAACGCGAAATTGCCCGTCTCAAAGCTCTAGGAAACGACCCCGAACGGCTGCACCGCCTGCAACATCAATACAAGTATAGCGGTGAGCAGACGTGCGCTGCCGATGGCTTGTGCAGCACGTCGTGCCCCATGCACATCAACGTGGGCGAAATGACGCACCACTTGCGTGCCGCCAACCATCCACAGGGCAGCTTGGCTTATGGTGTGGGCAACTTCTGCGCCAACCACCTAGATGGTATCCGGACTGGGTTAAAATCGTTGCTCTATCTTGCTGATGCCGCTCATGGTGTGCTAGGCGACACCACAGTTAACACAGTGGGCAAGGCACTCAATCACCTGGGCTTGCCGCTATGGACTGCATCGCTGCCCAAGCCACACAAAGCAGACAAAGGCACGTCGCAACGCAAACTCACAGGACGCAAGGTGGTCTATTTTCCTAGCTGCCTCAACCAGACCATGGGTCGCGCCAACGAAGGTGCAAAAGTAGACCTCATCGACGAGGTTACAGCATTTTTGCAGAAGGCTGGCTGGGAAGTCATTTTCCCGCAACAAATGCAGCAACTGTGTTGCGGCATGATTTGGGATAGCAAGGGCATGCCCGACATCGCCCAACGCAAGACCGAGCAACTCGAACAAGCCCTGCTGCAAGCTAGCGAGGGTGGCAAGCTGCCCGTGGTCTGCGACCAGAGCCCCTGCCTGCACCGCATGCGCGAGCACTTCAAGCAGCTCAAGCCATTGGAACTGATGGAGTTCATTTATGACCAGGTGGCACCGTCGCTCGACTTTCATCCGACAGACGAACCCGTGGCAGTGCATCTCACCTGCTCATCGCGGCTGATGGGCATCGAGGACAAGATTCTTGACTTGGCTCGCCGCTGCTCAACTCATGTGCTGGTGCCAGAGGGTGTGGGCTGCTGCGCCTTTGCCGGCGACAAGGGCTTCACGCATCCCGAGCTCAATGCATACGCGCTGCGCAAGTTGCGGCCTCAAATAGAACAAGCGGGCGTGAAGCGCGGTTTCTCCAATAGCCGCACATGCGAGATTGGCTTGACCACAAACAGCGGCATTCCCTATCAGTCGCTGGTTTATCTGATTGACGAATGCACCACCTTTAAACGACAAGACAACAATGGCTAAAGACAACAAACGCCTGCTCTCACTCGACATCTTGCGTGGTATTACCATCGCAGGCATGTTGCTGGTCAATAATCCTGGCACATGGAGCCACATCTATGCGCCGCTTGAACACGCTCAATGGACGGGGCTCACGCCCACCGACTTGGTGTTCCCTTTCTTCATCTTTTGCATGGGTGTGTCGATGAGCTTCTCGCTCAAAAAATTCAACTACAAGCTGTCACGCCCCCTGTTGTGGAAAATTGTCCGCCGCACCGTCATCCTGTTCCTTATTGGCTGGGTGGTGCAGTGGTTTGGACACCTGGTGCGCGGCTTGGCTCGCGGCGATGCGTTTGCCGATGCAGTTAACAATCTGGACACGCTGCGCTATCTGGGCGTGTTCCAACGGCTGGCATTGTGCTACTTCTTTGGCTCGCTCATAGCCGTGCTATTTAAACGCAAGTTTATCCCCTGGATTATCGGTATCATCCTGGTGACCTATGCCATCATCCTGCAAGTGGGACACGGCTACGATTTCTCACTCGAAAACATCATCGCACAAATCGATAACGCTGTGCTAGGCAGTGACCATATGTATCACGAGGAAGCCTTTGGGCAAAAGATAGCCTTTGACCCCGAGGGAATCTTGAGCACCCTGCCCTGCATCGCCCACGTGCTGATTGGCTATGCCACCGGCAGAATGATTTTGTCGCTGCACAACAATACCGAACGCTTCACACAACTGTTGCTGTGGGGCAGCGTGATGCTGTTGGCAGGCTGGTTGCTGCAATATGGCATCCCGTGCGGCAAGAAGATGTGGTCGAGCACCTTTGTGCTCATCACATGCGGCATGGCCATGTGTATCCAGGGCTTGCTCATCTACTTTGTTGATATCAAGGGGCACAAGCATTGGTGCCGCTTCTTTGAGGCATTTGGCGTGAACCCCTTGGCGCTATATCTGCTGGGCACGGTGCTAGCCATCTTGTTTGGAGCTGTCCCCATCGGTCACGGTGCCGACGACAGTGTCATCACCGTGCACAGTGCGGTACACAATTTCTTTAAATCGTTTGCCGACCCCTATGCGGCATCAGCCCTCTATGCCGTGGCTTTTGTCCTGCTCAACTGGGTGGCAGGATACGTTTTGTACAAGAAAAAAATATTCATCAAAATATAACAACAATACGACACTATGATTTTAATTGCAGACTGCGGGTCAACCAAAATTAACTGGTGCCTGCTAGACGGAAAAGAGAAGGTAGCGCAAATCTTCACTACCGGAATGAATGCTTTGCTCCTCACCGAGGCCGAGATGACCAAGCAAATTAAAGAGGAGTTGATGCCCCACCTCACCAACTATAAAGTTGACGAAATCTTCTACTACGGGGCTGGCATCATCAGCGATGAGATCAAGCAACAGGTAGTCAACGCCCTCAAAGCCAACATGCCCACCGTGAACAAGGTGGAGGTGGCTAGCGACTTGCTGGCTGCCGCACGTGCTGTGTGCGGTCGGAAACCCGGCATCGCCTGCATCTTGGGCACGGGCAGCAATTCATGCTACTACGACGGCGAGCAAGTGGTGGACAACGTGTCACCGCTGGGCTACATTCTGGGAGATGAAGGCAGTGGCGCCGTGCTGGGCAAACTGCTGGTGGGCGACGTGCTCAAGCGGCAATTGCCACAGCACCTGTGCGACAAGTTCATGCAGGAGTATAACCTGGACTACAACACCATCATCACATCGGTCTATCGCAAGCCGGCTGCCAACCGCTTTTTGGCTCAATTTGCGCCATTTCTGGAGCACAACATCAGCGAACCTGCCATCCACGACATCGTTTTCAGGTCGTTTACCGACTTCTTCAAGCGCAATGTTGCCAGCTATCCGCACTATCAGGAGTTGCCCTGCAACTTTGTGGGCAGCATAGCATTGTGCGAGAAGCAAGTGCTTCAAGAGGCAGCACAGGCATTGGGCATCACCATCGGCACCGTCATCAAAGACCCCATGGAGGGCCTGGTGAAGTACCACAGCACTCAGGCATAACCAACGCCCACGCACAATAAGCAGTTTGCAGCAGGGGTAGCCATAGCAAGCCCAGTCCATCTGACACAAGTTGGCTCCTAACCCATCCCCTAGCCCGCTGCAAGTAACGAATGGATATGATTGTTAAAATGATTGAAAATTTATGGCTTTTATTAAAATCAGCGAACAACCCTCGCTTTACGATAATCTGGAACAAAAATCAGTCCATGAGATATTGACCGACATCAATCACGAGGACCACAAGGTCGCCGACGCGGTGCAGCTGTGCATCCCGCAGATTGAGAAACTGGTGACGGGCATCGTCAAGCGAATGAAACGCGGTGGACGCATCTTCTATATGGGTGCCGGCACCAGTGGCAGGCTTGGTGTGCTAGATGCCAGCGAGATACCGCCCACTTATGGCATGGATCCAGGGTGGATTATCGGGCTCATCGCCGGTGGTGACATTGCCCTGCGTCATGCCGTCGAGAATGCCGAAGATGACCCTCAACAGGGGTGGAAAGACCTGCTGGAATACAACATCAATGACAAGGACACCGTGATTGGCATCGCTGCGTCGGGCACCACCCCATACGTCATCGGCGCATTGCACGACGCACGCGCCCATGGTTGTCTCACAGCTGCCATCACCAGCAATCCCGATGCTCCCGTGAGTCAAGAGGCCGAAATCGCCATCGAGATGATTGTCGGGCCAGAGTATGTCACCGGAAGCTCCCGCATGAAGTCGGGCACGGGGCAAAAGATGATTTGCAACATGATTTCGACCAGCGTGATGATACAAATGGGACGCGTCAAGGGCAACAAGATGGTCAACATGCAACTCACTAACCAAAAGCTGGTGGACCGTGGCACTCGCTGGCTGGTTGAGGAACTTAAGCTCCCCTATGACGATGCCAAGCGCCTGCTGCTACTGCACGGGTCGGTCAAAAAAGCCATCGATGCCTATCGCGGCAATAGCGCAGACTCCACACCAAGCGATAATACCCCCAACGAACAATGAGACGGATACTGACAACACTGTTTGCAGTGCTCATGGCAGTGGCAGTGTGGGCGCAAGCTAACACCGAGCCCTACTATGTGCGTCGAGCCACCTTGTTTGAGCAACTGCCCATTGGCAAAAAGGACATCGTGTTCTTGGGCAACAGCCTCACCGACGGTTGTGAATTTAATGAATTGTTCAACAATCGCCACATCAAGAACCGCGGCATCACGGGCGACATTGTGCAAGGCTATATCGACCGCGTGCAACCCATCATCAAGGGGCAACCGCGCAAAATCTTCATCCTGGGCGGTGTGAACGACATCTCACACGGTGTTGACGGCGATAGCATTGCCCGAGCCATGGAGCGGCTCATTGTCATGATCAAGCAAGGCAGCCCACGCACACAAATCTATCTGCAAAGCATGCTGCCCTTTAACAACGACGTGCGCGAGTGGAAGCTGCTCAAAGGCCGCGAGCAAGTGGTCGTCGAGGGCAACCGCGCCCTGCAACAAGTGGCAATCAGGCAGGGTGTCACCTGGATTGACCTCTACCCGCTGTTTGTCGATGAGGAGGGTAAACTGCGGCGCGAGCTCACCAACGACGGGCTGCACCTCATGGGGGCGGGCTACCTCATCTGGCGCGATGCCATCAAGCCCTATGTGAAATGAGGCTTACCGGCACACGCCATCCACTTTATCGGTAAACGCTGGTCATGCAGTTTTGTGCACGGTTTTGTTGCACGGCATAGAAATAATCCGTACATTTGCAGCAAGCTAATCGATGCGATGAAGCTGGCAAACAAAAACACGACGAGACAACAACGATATGCCCTATTTTTCAGTGATAGTGCCGGTCTATAACCGGCGTGACGAGGTCGAAGACCTGCTTGAAAGCCTCACCCGACAGACCGACAAGGATTTTGAAGTGGTGCTGGTCGAGGATGGCTCCACCGACCCCTGCATGGATATTGCGGCACGCTATGCCGACCAACTAGACCTGCGATACTTCCACAAGCCCAACGAGGGGCGTTCCATTGCCCGCAACTTTGGCATGGAACACGCCACCGGCCGTTACTTCGTGTTCTTTGACAGCGACTGTGTGATTCCGCCTGACTATTTCAAGACCCTGGCACGCGAGCTGGCACAAGAATATGTGCCATGCTTTGGCGGACCCGATGCCGCCAGCGACGACTTTAGCGACTGGCAAAAAGCTGTCACCTTTGCCATGACCTCGTTTTTCACCACGGGTGGCATACGCGGCGGCAAGGTGCAGATGGAGAAGTTTGTGCCCCGCTCGTTTAACATGGGCTACACACGCGAGGTGTGGGAACAGGTGGGTGGTTTCCGCGAGATGTTCAGCGAGGACATCGACATGAGCACCCGCGTGCGGCAAGCAGGCTATGACATCCGCCTCATCCGCCCCGCCTACGTTTATCACAAGCGGCGCAGCAGTTTCAAGAAGTTTGCACGGCAGACCTACGTCTTCGGCATGTCGCGTGTCACGCTCAAGCTGCTCTACCCCGACAGTCTCAAAGCTGTGCACCTGCTGCCTGCGGTGTTTTTGGTAGGATGCGTGCTGCTGCTCTTGCTCGCCCTGTTTTGGCACTGGTGGTGCATCTTGCCCATCGTGGCATACGCCCTGCTCTTATGGGTCGCCGCACTGATGCAACACCATAGCGTCAAAGTGGCATGCATGGCTGTGGCGGCAAGCTTCGTGCAGCTGTGCAGCTATGGCTGGGGATTCATCAAAGCCTACGTCTGGAAAGTGCTCTTGCGGCACGGGCGTGACGTGAACGAAGAAATCGCCTTGCGCAAAGGCAAATGAACAACAGATTGACACCATGCACACGAAGCCCTATCCCGACACGCCCGATGGCAGCAAGCCCTCGCTTGCCGGCACACGCACCCTCAAATATCACACGCTAGAGGACGACCGTCCGCGCGAGAAAGCAAAGCGACATGGATTTGAGGCGTTATCGACCGCCGAGTTGCTTGCCATACTGGTGCGTGTGGGCTCACAAGGCGAGTCGGTGATTGAATTGTGCCAACGCATCCTCAAGGAGAACGACGGCAAGCTTTACCTCATCGCACGCAAGGGCATCAACAACCTTAAGAGCTATCGTGGCATCGGCGAGGTCAAGGCTATCGAGATTTTGGCGGCGCTAGAACTGGCAAGACGCTACCAGCAAGAGGAATTTGAAGACCGCTTCAAGATAATGGACAGCAGCGATGCCTATCGCTACTTGAGGCCACGGCTTGAGCATCTGGACCACGAGGAATTGTTAGTGGTGCTGCTCAACAATGCCAGACAAGTGGAGGAGTGCGTGCGCATCAGCAGCGGCGGCGTGTCGATGACCGTGGGTGACGTCAAGATGATTATGCGGCCTGCCATCGAGCGATTAGCCGCCGGCATATTGCTTGCACACAACCATCCAAGCGACAATCCTAATCCTAGCTCCATGGACGACAAGCTCACCGAAAACGTGCGCCAGGCATGCCATGTCATGAACATACAGCTGGTGGACCACATCATCGTGTGCCGCGGCAAGCGATACTACAGCTATCTAGATAACTGCCGCTTCTGATGCCTGCATGCTTGTAGCACAGTAACATAAAAGCTGACGCTATTACACTTAAAATGCAGCTCACCACATTTTAAGCCTTTGCTTGGCTTGTTATTTATTATTTTTTCATAACTTTGCGCTCAACGATGAAACAGTCACGCAAGGCATACGTTTCGGCTTGGGTGCTACTGTCGGTGTTTGTGCCGATGGTGTTGCTCTCGTCGTTGCATGTGCATCCTCAACTGGCACACAGTGCCCTACAGACTTGCGAACAGTGCGTTGACCACCAAATGCATAGTGGGCACATCTCGCCCACCGACGCACACATCGACTGTTTTTTGTGCCACTTTAATAGCAACGTTTATCTGTCAGGCGTTCAACAGGTCTTTACAAAGCCCGTTGAGCTGGGCAGCAAAATAATCTTGACTTACTGTCCCGCCTTGCTACCAGGCAATGCGGTCGCATGCAACTCTCGTGGTCCTCCAGCCTTCATCATTCTGAACCCAGCTGTTTAAATCACAATCAACTCATTTTTTTACATTTAACTTTTTTTGACACAGAATGAAGAGGCTTCATACACTTTTCATGCTGTTGGCATTGATATGGTTGCCAGCAGCACAGGCTTTTGCACAAGCCACCCTGAGCGGTAGCGTCACCCACGATGGCGATGGGGAGCCGCTCATGGGAGTCACCCTATTTTTCCCCGACCTGAACACTGGCACCGTGACCGACGCAATGGGTCACTACACCATGACCGGCTTGCCCAACAACACCGTCACGGTGCAAGTGACCTATGTGGGGCACCAGACCATCGTGCAGAGCGTTGACCTGCGCACAACACGGCAACTCGACTTTGTGATGCGTGAGAGCAACGCCATGATTAACGAGGTGGTCGTCACTGCCTTCACCGGCACAGCGCAACTCAAGGACTCACCAACACCCGTCACCGTGGTGGGCGGCAGAGAGCTGCATGCCAGTGCCAGCACTAATATCATCGATGCCATTGCCCAGCAACCAGGCGTGTCACAACTCACCACAGGCGGAGCCATTTCTAAACCAGTCATCAGGGGATTGGGATATAACCGAGTGGCGGTGGTGAGTGATGGAATCCGTCAAGAGGGACAACAATGGGGCGACGAGCACGGTGTGGAGGTGGATGCCGACCGCGTCACTAGCGCAGAAATCCTGAAAGGGCCAGCCAGCCTGATGTATGGCAGCGACGCCATGGCAGGTGTGCTGGTGCTCAACACATTGCCTGTGATTGCCAACGGCATCACACGAGGGAGCCTATCGGCTCAATACCAGACCAACAACGGCATGATTGACTATTCGCTGAATCTGGGCGGTAACCATGGCGTGCTATGGGATGTGCGCTACAGCGAGCAACTGGCACACGCCTACAAGAACCGCTATGATGGTTATGTGCCAAGGTCGCAGTTTCACGAACGTGCCCTAGCGGGAGTGCTAGGCATCAGCCGCGATTGGGGCAGTAGCAACCTGTCGCTAAGCTACTTCCACCTCACGCCAGGGATTGTCGAGGGCGAGCGCGACGAGCAAACGGGCGAACTGCTGTGGTCTGACGACAGTCACGGAGCCAAGTCCTATCACAAAACGTTGCCATTCCAACAGATACATCATTACAAGGCGGTGCTAGACAACAGCATTTATCTGGGCAACGGACGGTTGAAGCTCATCGTGGGTTATCAGAATAACCGCCGCCAAGAGTTCGAGGAAGCTCCTGACGAGGCTGAGCTAGACTTCAGGCTGCACACCATCAATTATGACGCACGCTACGTCACCCAACTCGATGCCTGGAAACTGGCAGCCGGTGTGAGTGGCATGTGGCAACGCTCGCTGAATCGAGGCGAAGAAGTCCTCATTCCGCAATATCGCCTGCTGGATGTCGGTGTGTTTGCCACCACCAGCTGCTCGTGGCAAGACTGGACGCTAAGCGGAGGCGTGCGCCTAGACAACCGCCATGTACATGGCGAGCAGTTTGAGGACGTGTTCACTGACTTCAGCCGCAACTTTTGCGGTGTGACGGGCAGTGTGGGCACCGTTTATCACGCCAACGACAGGATGAACCTGCGTGCGAACATCTCTCGCGGTTTCCGCACGCCCAACATGAGCGAGCTGGCTAGCAATGGCGTGCACGAGGGCAGCATCCGCTACGAACTGGGCGACACAGAACTGGCCCCTGAGTTTAGCTGGCAATTTGACCTGGGCATGGATTACTCGTCACCCATAGTTTCGGCACAAGTGGCATTGTTCCTCAACCGCATCAGCAACTACATTTTCCTTACCCGCCTGGCGGGAGTTGAGACCCAAGGCTATGCCACCTATCAGTACACCAGCGGCACCGCCCGCTTGCTGGGCGGTGAGGTCACACTCGACATCCACCCCATCGCCACGTTGCACTTCGAGAACTCCCTGAGCTATGTTGACGCACGCCAGTTGCATCAGCCAGCCGAGAGCCGCTACTTGCCTTTCACACCTCCTTTGCGCTGGATGAGCGACTTAAGATATGATTTAATCCGCGACGGACAGCGGCTGCTGAACAACACCTTTGTTGGCATCGGCATCGATGTGAACGCCAAGCAGAGCCATTGCTACCTCGCCAACGGCACCGAGACCGAGACACCTGCCTACGTGTTGCTGAACGCCTCGGCTGGCACCGACATCAAGCTGAGCAGCAAGTTCACCGCCACGGTGCGTCTTATCGCTAACAATCTGCTCAACAAGGCTTACCAAAGTCACCTGAGCCGTCTGAAATATGCCGATGTCAATAGCGTCACGGGGCGCATGGGTGTGTTTAACATGGGGCGCAACATCACCCTCAAGCTGGAGCTACCGCTTGAATGGTGATAGCCTCAAATCGAGCCAGACGAATAAAGTTCACCCGCACGATGTCAGCGACATCTTGCGGGTGAACTTGTTATTGGCGCTTACAGTTGATTAGTCGGTCAATCGCTCAAGCACGGTTTTGACCAAGTCCTCAACAGCGGTTTTGTAGTTAGGATTCACATCGGTGGCGACACGATTGGCGATAATGGAGCAAACGGTCATGGCGCGGTGCCCCATCATAGCAGCCATGCCTTGCAGGGGAGCGCTCTCCATCTCATAGTTGGTAATCTTGTTGCCCTTGTACTCAAACTGCTCAACACGGCTATTCAGCTCGGGTTCGGCTAGTTCAAGGCGCACTTCACGGCCCTGGGGACCATAGAAACCAACAGCCGAGATGGTGCAACCCTTGACCATGTCGTCACGGCCAATCTTCTCAATCAGCTCAGCGTTGGCGTTCACCACATAGGGACGTGCAAACAGCTTGTTCCATTTCACATAGTCGCAGAACGCCTGCTCAAACTCCAGGTCGGCAACTTTGTTGCGGTCGGCATAGTAGTTTATCACTCCGTCAAAGCCTATTGACTTGGCGGCAATCACCGGTGTGCCCACAGGCACAAACGGCTGCAAGCCACCCGACGTGCCAATGCGCACGATGTTGAGCGTGCGGTGCTCGCTACGAGGCATACGGGTCTTGAAATCCACATTAGCCAGCGCATCAAGCTCGGTCATCACAATGTCAATATTGTCTGGGCCGATGCCGTGCGAGAGTGCCATGATGGGCTTGCCACGGTGTATGCCTCCAATGGCGTGAAACTCACGGCTGCTGGTTTCCCACACACGCTTGTCGAAGTAGGAGGCAATCATCGTCACACGCCCAGGGTCGCCACACACAATGATGTCGTCGGTTAACTGTTCGGGCTTCACATGAATGTGAAATGCCGAGCCGTCATCGTTGATAATTAACTCTGAATCGGGAATTTTTTTAGTGTTCATCGTCGTTCTCTTATTTGGTTAGGTGATTAATTCTGATTTTTGGAAGAAACGGCAAAGTTACCTAAAAAAAACTATTAATGCAATTTATAAGCGATATTTTCTGCCTAGAATTTCACAAAACTTGTCAAAACGAGCTAGTTGACAGACAACCGTCGTGCACATCTCATGCATCATTCATACAATTTCTTAATCATCAATTCCACAATGTGAAAAAATTTAGGTATCTTTGTGGTCTAAATACATCATTAAAAGTATATCAATATGCCATCAATCAAGACAATAGGCATTCTGACATCGGGCGGCGACGCTCCGGGCATGAATGCGGCAATCCGTGCGGTGACACGCTCAGCCATCTTCAATGGTTTCAAGGTAAAAGGCATCTATCGCGGATATAAGGGGCTGATTACCAACGAAATTGTTGATTTTAAGACACAGAATGTGTCAAACATCATCCAGCAGGGCGGCACCATCCTTAAAACCGCACGCTGCAAGGAGTTTATGACACCCGAGGGACGCCAGCAAGCCTACGACACCATTCGTCAGCAAGGCATCGACGCGCTGGTGGTCATCGGCGGTGACGGCTCGCTGAGCGGCGCTCGGCAATTTGCCACCGAGTTCGACTATCCCATAGTGGGGCTACCAGGCACCATCGACAACGACCTGTATGGCACCGACCATACCATCGGCTATGACACGGCACTCAACACCATCATGTGGTGCGTGGACCGCATTCGCGACACAGCCACCAGTCACGAGCGACTGTTCTTTATTGAAGTGATGGGACGCGATGCCGGTTTCCTGGCACTCAACGGAGCCATCGCCAGCGGAGCCGAAGCTGCCATTATCCCCGAAATCTCGACCGAAGTTGACCAATTGTCCGAACTCATCAAAAATGGTTTCCGCAAGAGCAAAAACTCCTCAATCGTGCTAGTTGCCGAGAGCCCTGTGACGGGCGGAGCCATGGGCCTGGCTGAACGCGTGCGCAACGAGTATCCACAATATGATGTGCGCGTGACCATTTTGGGACACCTGCAACGAGGCGGAAGCCCCACGGCACAAGACCGCATCTTGGCATCGCGCATGGGTGCCGCAGCTGTTGATGCCCTGCTTGAGGGACAACGCAACATCATGATTGGTGACGACGATGAGCAGATTGTGTATGTGCCCTTCTCCAAAGCCATCCGCAACGAGAAGCCCATCGACCGCAACCTGCTCGAGACCCTCAAACGGCTGTCCATCTAACCCCAGCGGTTATCAAGTGTGCGCTCATGGCACGGTTTGAACTACACATACTGGGATGCGGCTCAGCAACATGCACGTTGCGGCACAACCCGTCGTGCCAGGTGCTGAATGTGCACGACCAGCTGATGATGATTGACTGCGGCGAGGGGGCGCAACTTGAGATGCGCCGAGCCAAGCTTAGTTTTTCACGGCTGAGGCACATCTTTTTGAGCCACCTGCATGGCGACCACTGTTTTGGCTTGCCTGGGCTGTTGAGTACCATGGCTTTGCTCAAATGCAACGGCACCGTGACGGTTCACACCTTTGCCGAGGGGGCTGAGCAATTTGGCAGGATGATGGACTACTTTTGTCCCGAACGTCCCTACGAGCTCAAGTTCGATATCATCGACACGCACAAGCGCGTCGTCTATGAGGACAACCACATCACCGTGACGGCGTTTCCGCTGCTGCACCGCATTCCCGCTGTGGGTTTCCGCTTTGACGAGAAGCCCAAGCTGCGCCACATCAATGGCAAGGCGGTGCGCGAACTAAACATTCCGCACTATGCCATGCACTCGTTGCAGCAAGGCATGGATTGGGTCATGCCCGACGGCACGGTGATTGACAACAAGCTGCTGACCACCGATGCCGACTCCACGCACAGCTATGCCTACTGTAGCGACACACGCTATTCAAAACGGGTAATCAGTGCCGTGAGGGGCGTGGAGTGGCTTTATCACGAAGCCACCTATGACGACAGCTTGCGCCTCAAGGCGCACAACCGCTATCATAGCACTGCCCTAGAGGCAGCCAAGGTAGCGCAACAGGCTGGTGCAGAGCACTTGATATTAGGACATTACTCCAAACGATATACCGACGAGACCCCACTGCTTCAAGAGGCGCAACAGGTGTTCCCTGCCACAATGCTTGCAGCCGAGGGGATGACCATCGATATCGAGAAAGGCCATTAGCCAAATTTTATAAGATATTTTAACAAAATTGTTACATTTTTTAGCAGTCGTTTCCTGTTAAAATTTTGTAAGTTTAATTAAAATCATCCATTTTTTATTCGCTAACGACTAAAAAAACGGAATGAGGCGCAAAATGACCTTGTTTTTCTTTATTTTTTAAAGATTTATTATTTCCTTTGCAGTCGCAAAAAACGAGAACTATCATTTTTTTAACAATAACTTAAAAATTTACGACTATGTCTGAAATTGCAGAAAGAGTAAAACAAATCATCGTTGACAAGCTGGGTGTTAGTGAATCAGAAGTTACCCCCGAAGCTACTTTTGGCCAGGATCTGGGTGCTGACAGCCTCGACACCGTTGAGCTGATCATGGAGTTTGAGAAGCAGTTTGACATCAAGATTGCCGACGACAAGTCAGAGACGATCCAAACAGTAGGCGACGCCATCAAGTTCATCGAAGAAGCAAAGGCAGCCGAGTAATACAGATTCTTTTAGTTTCCTATTCTCATTATGGAATTAAAGAGAGTAGTGGTAACAGGTCTTGGTGCCATCACTCCCTTGGGTATGGATGTTGAAACCACTTGGGACAACGCCATTAAAGGAGTGAGCGGTGCAGGGCCTATTACTCATTTTGACACCACACTGTTCAAGACCAAGTTTGCCTGCGAGGTCAAGGGATTTGATGCCGCAAACTATGTGAGCGACCCCAACGACCGCCGCGAGTTGAAAGACTTTAAGCGCACCGACCTCTACACGCAATATGCCCTAGCCGCAGCCAAGCAGGCCGTTGAGGATGCCCAGCTGCTTGCCGAGGGCATCGACCGCAACGAGGTTGGCGTCATCTTCGCGTCGGGCATCGGTGGCCTGCACACCTTTGAGGAACAGGCTGGCGATTATGCCAAGCACGAGGATCGTGGTCCCATGTACAGTCCGTTCTTTATCCCGACCATGATTGCCGACATCGCAGCCGGACAGATTTCGATCAAGTACGGTTTCCGCGGCCCCAACTTTGGTGTCGTGTCGGCATGTGCAACATCGACCAACGCACTCATCGATGCTTTCAACTACATCCGCATGGGCAAGGCTAACGCCATCGTCACAGGCGGTAGCGAAGCACCTATCTTCCCTGCCGGAGTGGGCGGCTTCAACTCAATGAAAGCCATCTCGGTGCGCAACGATGACCCCGAGGGAGCTTCACGCCCGTTCAGTGCCTCACGCGACGGTTTCGTCATGGGCGAGGGTGCTGTTTGCTTGGTGTTTGAAGAACTGGAACACGCTTTGGCTCGTGGAGCCAAAATCTATGGTGAAGTCATCGGTGGCGGCATGAGTGCCGACGCATTCCACATCACGGCAAGCCATCCTGAGGGTCTTGGTGCCAAGCTGGTGATGCAACGTGCCATCGAGGACGCAGGCATCAAGCCCGAGGACGTGGACTATGTGAATGCCCACGGCACATCAACTCCCGTTGGTGACCTCAGCGAGGTGCAGGCTGTGAAAGATGTGTTTGGCGAGCACGCCTACAAGCTCAACATCAGCAGCACCAAGTCGATGACGGGTCACATGCTGGGAGCCACGGGCGCCATGGAAGCTGTCTTCTGCCTGCTTGCCTGCCGCGACGACGTGATTCCTCCAACCATCAATCACGCCGACGGTGATAACGACGAGAAAATTGACTATAACTTGAACTTCACCTTCAACAAGGCACAGAAGCGCACCGTGAATGTTGCCTTGTCCAACACCTTCGGGTTTGGCGGACACAATGCCAGCATCATCGTCAAAAAGTATCAGAAGTAACTTAAAACTTTCTCCTGAAACCAATTGACGCTTAGCATGATGCTGCGCAGCAATGCCATATCACTCATAAAGCTCCTTTTCGTCAAGGATAAGGAGCTTTATGTTTTTATTCATGGCATCACTGGTTACTACCCTGCCAACATCAACCTCTACCAACTGGCAATGGTACACCGCTCAAAACCCGTCAAGACGCCCGATGGGCATTGGGTGAATAACGAGCGGCTTGAATTTTTAGGCGATGCCGTGCTCGACACCGTCGTCGCCGACCACCTCTACAACACTTACCCTGACAAGCACGAGGGCTTTCTGACCGCCACACGTGCCAAGATTGTTCAGCGCGAGAGCCTTAACCGCATAGGCAATGCCCTGCATCTTGACAATCACGTCAAAGCATCAACACACACATCGTCGCACAACAGCTACATCAGCGGCAACGCACTAGAAGCGCTGATAGGAGCCGTTTATCTCGACCAAGGCTATAAGCGATGCCGCAAATTCATCATCAACCGCATCATTAAAGCCAACTTCGACCTGAACGACCTGGTTAAGACAGAACAGAACTTCAAGTCAAGGCTCATTGAGTGGACTCAAAAATATCGCGTCACCATCGAGTTTGAGCTAGTGGACACCTATAACGATGCCGACAGCAACCCCGTGTTCCGCACAGCAGTGATTCTGGGCGGGCTGTTTGCAGCCGATGCCACAGGCTACAGCAAAAAGGAGTCGCACCAGGGAGCATCTAAGAAGGCTTTTGAACGCCTGAACAGCGACCCACGCTTCCGCGAGCAGGTGCTCTCCACAGCCACCAGCTAAACGACACACGCAACGACGATAGACAATCGGTTGCATTTACACCCAATCCTGCTAACAAACGTGAATTAGTGTAAAAATTGGTTTCATAATGGCATAGTTTGCGCAAGTTTTTGTAAATTCGCAAGTTGCAAGTTTCGCATTTGCACGCACACTCAAACGAACAGTCATGAAACCAATCACCAATATATTGCTTGTGCTGGCCCTCATCTGCTATGTGTTCTTGTCATTCTATGACGTCTCATTCCATGGCAGCGTCACGGGGCTAGAGTTCACGGCAGGCCACATATCTCAATCATTCTCAATCAGCAACCTGCTTTTTGCCCTCATACCCTTCATCACCTGCTTTGCAGGCATTGCATTCAATTGCCTTAAAAACCGCTGGTGGGTGCTTGTGACCATGGCTTGCATAGCCGTGTGCATCGGTTTTTACATCGAGACGGTCGATTTTCATGAGATTTTACTGAATCATGCCCCCGACATCACCCCCGACAACGACCTGGGCGAGGGATTTAAAATCATCGGAGTAGGATTAGGGCACAAACTGGCATTTGGCCTCACCTGCCTTTCACTGGCAAGTGCCGTCATCTCACTGCTGCCATTCAAGTTTAATCAGACCATCGAGAAAGCCGTTGACGACACCTTTGAGGACGGCAAACGGCATGTGCGTGACGAGTGGAACCGCATTGAGTCACGCCATCAGTCTCGCAAGAACAAATCGGGCAAGCAGACCAGCAACACGACTAACGGCCAGCACACAGTCAGCGAGATGGTTTCCCAGCCTGACCAGCATGAAGTCGTGGAGGACAAAGAAGACCCTTCACGCTTTATGCCACCACAGGAGCAATAAGCTCATGGCAACAACAGCTGGGCATCACCATAACTCAAAAAACGAAAATCATGCGCTAGGGCGTAATCATACATGCTGCGCCAATTGTCGTTACCGACAAACGCAGCCACAAGCAGCAACAATGTGGACTGTGGTTGGTGGAAATTGGTAATCATGCCATTCACCAGACGGTAGCGGAATCCAGGCGCAATCATCAGCTGCGTGCTGCCCAAATAGGTGTCGGCGTTGTGCCTGTCCAGATAGTCGATGATGTTTTGCAAAGCACGACGTGTGTCGATGCGGCAAGCCGTGGTATAGGGCATCCACTGCGTTACCGTCAGTTCATCGGCATCGGCATCTGGCTTATCTTCAAGCACCTGACCGATGTAGTAAAGACTCTCGAGCGTTCGCACCGATGTTGTCCCGACTGCTATAATAGGTCCGTCGTTGTGCATGATGTCGTCAAGCAATTGCCGCTTGACGGCAATAAACTCGTGATGCATCGCATGGTCGCCTATGCGCTCACTCTTGACGGGTTGGAAGGTGCCTGCCCCCACATGCAACGTGAGCTCGCGACGTTTGATGCCACGCTGGTCGCACTGGGCAAGCAACTCGTCGGTGAAGTGTAGCCCCGCCGTTGGTGCCGCCACGCTACCGTCGATGTGGCTATACACCGTCTGATAGTCGGTGCTGTCGCTCGCCTCCGTTCCACGATTGAGGTAAGGCGGTATAGGAATCTCCCCTATGGCGTCGAGCAAGGTTGCAAAGGTGACACCACCAGTCCAGTTAAAGTCGATGTTCCACGCATTTCCACGCCGGTCACCTCGTGTGGCAGTCAGGGTCACCTGCTTACCCGCCACGTCAACAGTCTCGCTCAAATCGCCCTGCTTCCACCGCTTGCTGTTTCCCACCAAGCACTGCCAGGTGCAGCTGCCAGTGGTCTGAAAAATCTGCTCATAGTCATAGGGGCGAACCGGTTCAAGGCAAAAGACCTCAATCACCGAGCCCGTAGCCTTCGCAAACCTTAACCGAGCGTTAATCACGCGCGTGTTGTTATAAACGAGCATGGCATCACTGGGCAACAACTGCGGCACTTCCCAAAAATGCCGTTCCTGCATGATGCCACCATGCCAATAAAGCAACTTGCATTGCTCACGATGGGCAAGCGGATGCTTTGCAATGCGCTCGTCGGGCAACGGATAGTCATAGTCGGCGATGCGCAATGCGGCAACCGACTGCATAGAGGGGGAAACAGACTGATGGTTCATAATCAACTATAAATGATAAATGCCAAGGTCATCAGCAACGTGAAAATAAGCATATTGCGGGCAGTGCCTCCTAGCAAGGGATTGAGCGCAGCACCATCGCGACGGCACAGTTGCAGCCAAGTGATGACATGCAGCACCAGGTAGAGCACAGGAGCCACAAGCACCCACAGGGGCATCACCTTGCCCCAGATGATCAATGCCCACAACGCACTCAGCATCGCCATGCCAATGCAACCATTAAACAGATAGGCGGTTGATGCAGCTTTGCGGCCAAAAATCACCACCGACGTGCGCTTGCCAGCCTCGCGGTCGTCGTCAACGTCACGGTAGTTATTAATGAGCAGCACGTTAACGGCAAGCAATCCGGTTGTCACACTAGTCAATAGCACCAACGGATCCCAGCGCAAAGCCTGCACATAATAGGTCAGGTTGACCGGCACAAGTCCAAAGAAAACAAACACCGTCAACTCTCCCAAACCATGATAAGACAACGGATAAGGCCCCGTGCTATATGCCAACGCCGCCAGGGCAATCACGATGCCCACGGGCAACAGCCACCAACCACCGTAGGGAATCAGGCAGCAACCTATACCGCATGCCGCGCCCAGCAGGACAAACGTGACGTTGCGCAGCGTGCCAGGCTTGATATCGCCCTCGGTGACACCTCGCCGAGGCCCCACACGTCCCACTTTGTCGGCACCACGCAGATAATCGTAGTACTCGTTAGCCATGTTCGACACGATTTGCGCCAGCAGCGCAAACAGCAGGCACAGCATGGCAGGTTTCCACTGAAAGTGGTGATGCCATTTAGCGAGTCCAATGGCGATAATCACACCACTAAGCGAGACGGGCAATGTGCGCAGGCGCAAGCACTCAAGCCATATCTTGATTTGACGTTTCATGATGCAATATAGTCGTTTTGCAACTGCAAAATTACTAAAAAGATGCTTACTTGTAGAGAAATTTCAGTATATTTGCACTTCGGTACAACGACGATGACATTCATTTATTCATCAAACATATCAAAACCCAATGGAACAAACTATGCAACAACCCCCAACGTTTAATCCACAACAGCCCGTTACTGGCTCACCCAGACCTATGATGTCGTTCGGTGAAGCCGTCAAAACTTGTCTTAGAAAATTTGCGACTGTCAAGGGACGTGCTCGCCGCAGCGAGTACTGGTGGTTCGTCCTGTTCGTGACATGTGTGTCATGGGCATTCAGCTTCGCTGGCATGGTGTCGCCCATACTCTCTGTAATTGGTACGATTCTTAGCATCATCTTCACCATTCCAGGACTGACAGCCCTCACACGCAGGCTGCACGATACGGGCCATAGTGGCTGGTGGGTAGCCATCATAGCACTTGTGTATGCCATCATCCTCATAGGCGGCATCATGCTCATCGCTCCCTACATCTCGCAAATAGCCGATGCCAAAGACGTCGACACTATGACGGTGTTTGCCGAGTCGATGGCAAACGCTGTAAGTGAACATGAAGTGCTGTCCACTGTGATGGTTGTCTGCACATTGCTCTACATGCTGTTGTGGGTCATCACGTTCATTTTTGCCGTGATGGACAGCAAGCATGGCACAAACAAATATGGAGCATCTCCCAAATATTAATTGATAACCACTCTTTGAGTTACTACAAATCATCATTCATCCTGCTAAGGCACAGTCTCAAGCCTTAGCAGGATGTTTTGTTATTCCAACCTCATTGCACCACTGCCAGCATATCAAGCCATAAGCTGCAAGGGGAAGTAACGAACTTATCAGCAAGCCGCAAGCATTTCGTTGCCTATAGATTTGTGTCATGAAAATGCCTGTTCCAGACGTCATTAAAGGCAAGACCAAACGTCAATAGGCAGCGCTCATCTAGTAGCGCACCTCCACAAATTACTCAAACCAGTGTCACACGAACAGCTATAGCGTGTGGCACTGGCTTAACGCTTGGATTAGATGGCATTACCCTATTAAGCAAAAGAGTAACCTGAAAATGCTAGGACTCCCCATTGACACACGTCAACGGGGAGTCCAATAGTGTTTTACTTAGGTATTCTCTACGAATACGTTAGTCTAGGAATATCGATTACTTGTCGTTTACAATGATTTCGCAGATCGATACGCGGTTCCAGCTGAGCTCCTCGAACATATCGGTTTCGCCACAGCCCTTGGCGTCGATGCGGTTAGCGTCGATTTTGTACTTGTTGATCAGCATGTTCTTAACAGCCTCGGCACGGCCATTGGCCAGACGAATGTTGTTGTCGTGCGGACCCTCGGGAGAAGCATAACCGTTGATGGTAACGGTTGCATTGGGATGATTCTTCAGGTAAGAAGCAACGCGCTCAACATTGGGCTGCTGATCCTTGGTGATGTTGGTCTTGTTTACCAGGAAGTGAACCAAGATCTTCAAATACTCTTTGCTCTTGTCAACCACCTTGTTCTCAACAACGGGCTTCTGGTTCTTAGCGGCGTCGAGGTCACGCTGCAGCTGAGCGTTGCGAGCGTTAGCGGCGTCGAGGTCACTCTGCAAGCCATTGAGCTGGCCGCGCAGACCGTTGATCTGACCATTCAGGTTGTCGATGTCAGCCTGGCTGTACTTGTAGGGGCAGAAGGTGAAGTAACGCTCACCGTTGCTGTTCTTGAAGTGATAGGTCACGCCAAGTTCGAGCTGCAGCCAAGCGTGATCGGCGTTGCAGCGGCTCTTGTTGTTGCGAGCCTCACCTTTCTTCCAGTTGTAGCCATAAACCTTGCCACCTTCGATGCGGGTGTCATAGTAGGTGTACAGACCGGTGTTGCCATAAGGTTGACCAGTTTCGCCAGCGTTGAGAGCAGCTACATAGTCATCGTTGATGTCACCGTTCATGTCCCACATGATGCTGGGCTTAACGCTAACGGTCAGAGCCTTAGAAGCACCGATGTTGAAGTTGAGGTTCAAACCAGCCTTGGTGTACCAGCTGTTGTAGTCATTGCCATAATACTCGGCTGACTCACCACGATGATAAGCGTGGAACCAGCCACCACCATACAGAGCCTCAAGCTCAAAGAAACGAGGAGCGCCCTTGTAGCCTGCGAACAGGTTGCTC
>Ga0181612_160604_pt1 | contig 63401 bp, 92 predicted proteins | sample HoacroProtozoa21_FD_119630 | JGI IMG/M metagenome (GOLD analysis project Ga0181612, IMG submission 119630) | Hoatzin crop microbial communities from Cojedes, Venezuel. Combined Assembly of Gp0051906, Gp0051904, Gp0051908
CTCCTCGGCAATATCGCGCGTGTACGACCACTCGCGCACGCGGCCATCGGGAGACCGCTTGCCTGCGGTATCGACTCCGTGCCCGTTGTCAATGAGTATCTTCATCGTTCACCTCCTCTTCCTCGCGCTTAATCGCGCCCATGTGTTGCAGCAGTTGTGTCACCTCCTGCGAACGCAACGTTTCCACAATGTGTATCAGTTGAGCCTTGGCCCGCTTGTCTGCCTTGCGGTCGGCACGCTCGCGCACCGATACCATTTCCACGAAAACATTAAACATGCCCATGAGCACGCTCACCACTGGCACGTTAACAAGCATATCCACGCCCGCAATGTGCCATACATGCGCCATGTGCATCAGTACATCGATACACCCTGCGAGAAACACGCTCCCATCGTAGGTCATAATCTTTATCACAGTCCGGTGCAGTCCGTAGCTTGTTATCCGCTCGTGACGCTGCCGCGCTTTCACGATGCCGCAGCCAAGGTCTATGAGCGGTGCGAAAAAGCAAAGCAACAGCACCACGACCCACACCACAGCAATCGCTTGAATATCATCGCTAATCTGTATCATGCTTGCGCACCTCCTTTCCACGTTTGCGCTGCTTGCGCACGATAGGGCCTGCGGTCACCGCATCGCCCTTGATAATCTCGTCTGCCGACAACTTGCTCGCGCTTTCCATGCCCTTAATCTTCGGCTCAATTGCAGGCTCGGTCGCTGCCCGCACTGCCGCATCTTCGGCCGCGCTCACAAGCCGCTCCTTGTACTTGGCAATGTCCGCCTTGTACACATCGCGCTCGGCCGCTAAACTGCGCAGCTCGGCTCGCATACGCGCTATCTGCGCACGCAATGAGTACACTTCATCGCCCGCGTCACGAATAGCATCATCTCTCTCCCTCCGCGCTGTCATAAGCGCGATAATCAGTCCCGCATCAAGCAGGACAAGTACTCCAATAGTAATCAGTAATGCAGTCATAATTTATGTGTATTAATTGTTAAACTTCTCCCGATATTTCACTCGACTCGCCATCGCCTGCGGTGGCCTCCTCGGTGATACCCACTATCTTGTCCGCATACGTTGACCAGCCCGATGCCGCCTTGTATGCGTCAACGCTGTCCGAGGGAACGCGCAGTGCCGTTAGGCCCGTAAGGGCTTTGAGCGCGTTGGTGCCAAGCGTTGGCGGTGTCGTGGCCTTGCACGTTAACTTAGTCATGCTGACACAATCGTACAAGCCCGCAGTTCCGATGCTTGTGAGCGTGGCGGGCAGCGTGAGCGACTTCAAGGCGGTGCAGTCATAGAGCGAACCCGTGCTAATCTTCGTGAGCGTATCGCTCAACGTCAACTCCTCCAACGCGGTATCATTGCGCAGCGCGTAATCGCCGAGCGTGGTGGCGGCGGGCAATGCGCAGCGCGTCAGTGCAGAGCAGCACCACAGCGCGTAGGTGTCGATGACTTGCAACGTGCAAAGGTCAATGGATAGCACGTTGGTGTCGTAGCCATTGGCGGTGTTGACAAACACATTCTTTCTCGAGGAGTTATATAATTCCGTGCCTTGATAATTGCACGCCCACACAATCGCCCCACTCGCGCCAGTGCCAAGGTTAACCACCTCTTGCGTTGTGGAATCGTAGTATATCGTTGGCAGGGTTGTCGCAGTGCCTGCAAAGTTGTACTTGCTCGCATCGTAATACACGCCATCCAACTGCTCGTAGCCCATGGCTTGATATAGGCCGTTAATCTTCTCCGACATCTCGGTCAAGTCGCTCTTGGCCGCGAAGTAGTCTTTCAGCTTGCTCCAAAAGTATTGCAGTCCCGATGTATCAAGATAACCCATAATCAAGCGGCAATTATCGCGTCAATTTCGCTGTTACTAATGCTCTCCATATCCATTTCAAGGTCGTAGCTGCCAATGGCCTCCCACACCTCTTCTCCGCTATCATCAGTGACAACGTGATACTCGTTATAAAGGTTCGAGCCCTCTTCCGCTGTTGAGCGAACAAGGTAGACCTTGCCCTTTTCGTTCTCGGACAAATCACTAATAATGGGCAGTTCGGTGACGATAAGCCACATGTTCGTGTCGAGTGTGCAGGTGATTGTTCCGTTCTCGATGCTGATGCCATCGCCTGCGGTGTAGGCCTTGTTTATCGCGCTCAGTACCGCGCTTGCGGTGGGCAGTTCCGATGATAGGTTACTGCTGCTGCTGTCGATTGCGGTGACGATGCTATCCGCATATCCGTTACCCATTTTGATGCCTTGCGTGTTCAATTCGCCACTGACTACCACATCGTCAAACGAAGGGTTAGCTTCGCCGCCATACATCATCTTGTATATCGCCCCGCTCGTCATCAGCGCGTAGCTGTTCTCGGTTGGCGTGTCATCAGTCGCGAACTCGAACACTTTGTAATCGCTATTTCCTTGGCCCGCAACGTACGCTCTGCCAGTTTCGGGAATAACAATCGTGTTATCGCCTTGGTCGTACAAGTGAATGCTTTTCTTGATGCCGAGTTCACCCGTCATGTCACCGCCTGCCAAGGGCAGGTACTTGGCGAGTGCAGTTGCCACGCCATCGCTTGTGACAAGATAATCATCATTGCCCTCCTCGGGCGATTTGTCGATGCCCGCGATTGTTATTTCCCCTATCGTCAACGTTGCTGCCTTGAGGTTCGTTGCTGCCGTTGTTCCGACATTCGTTGCATAGAGCGTAGTGATGTATGCCGAGTTAACGTATTTCGTGCTGCTGCCGAGCGTGTTCGTGAACACGTTGGTTGCAGGATAAGACGATGAACCCACCGAATAGGCGTACAAATACTGCCACTTCTTTGCGCCAGTGCCAAGCGATACGCCCGCAGTCGCTGTGCCGTTCGTAGCAGGTGTCAACGCGCCAGTAATAGACGATGTGCCCGCCAACGGAACGTAGGTGCTGGCGATGCTCCCACCACTGCCCACGTTCTCTTGCAACTCGCCAATCGCATCAGCCACGCTCATGGTCGCTGTGCTGTCGTTCGGGTCGGTGATGACAACATCGCCCGCATACACGCTCTTCCACCGATAAGTCGAGTTTCCGAGGGTGTTGCTGTTGTCGGTTGCAGGCAGCGTGTCACCGCCAATGAACAAGGCATATTTCAACGTTGATACTGCGGCCACGCCAGTGCCCGATGTATAAGTGTAGGACTTGCCCTCGACCACGAAATTCTCGTAAGATGTAGTCGTGCCATTCGAAAGTCCCTCGGCTCGGAAATTCACCGCGTCAGTCGTGAGCGTGCCCGTGAGCGTATCGCTCGTGCGCTTGAGATACGTTTCCGCGGCTGTATCGCTATCCAGTTTGCCCTCAAGGGTGCTACTAAGGTCGGTAACATCGCTGACCGCGTGCGCGTGCTCCTTGGTCGCGAAATAGCTTTTTAGCTTGGCCCACAAGTAGACCAAGCCATCGTAAGAAAGGAATTTTTTGTCGTTTGCCATTTTTCTATGCTGTTAAGTTGTGATTATCGCGTCAATTTCATCGGTGGTGATTTCCTCTCCGATGCTCAATTCGCTCACGTTGATACGCCTTGCAAAGCCGCTGCTGTCGACAACGACCACGCTATCGGCATCAGTCAGCTCGGTAAGCAGGGTAAATTCGTTGATGTTTCTATTATCCATTGGCTGTCAGTTTAAGTGTTCCGTCATCATCTTTGCTCACCGCGTAGGCTGTGCCGTTGAGTATGAGCGTAACCCCGCTCTTGTCGATTTCGATGCCGTTGCTCCCGCCCGCGATGAACCGCATGTGCATGCTGTCGTTTTCGTGCGTGAGGGCGAAGTGTTCACCAGTGCCTGCACCGAAAGCAAGGCCGTTGGCGAACACCTCTCCGATGTACATGCTGCTGTTGAACGAGAATGCGCCCGCGCTCGTTAAGACGTTGCTGCCCCACCACACCTCGGCAGTGTTGTCTGTGTAGCCATCTTCATCGGCATACAATCGCGCGGAACATACGGCCAACGTGTATCGCACAGCAAGGGCGTATTGCGTTTCCGCGCTCGCGCTAAATGTCACGCTCGTATCGATGTTTGTTTGCGCTGTTGCGAAGCCGTTATTCACAGCAGAGGGCGTGCCCGATGTTGTCGCGCTGCCAATCACCTGCACTGGCACATTCGTTCCGTTTTCATGCTTGACGATTAGCAACTCGATGCGTGCGTAGTTCTGCCAATAGTATTTCCCGCCCTCGTACACATACGAGCCGTAGGTAGCCGCAAAGGTGCGGTCGGCATCGTTCACGAAGTCGGACTGCGTTATTGATGCTTTGGCGAGTATCGTGAGCGATACTTTCGCTGTGTACGTTCCCGCCTTGAGCGTAGTGTAATCGGTTAACAATTGCGTTGCAGTCGATACCTCGGCTGTGCCCGAGCACACCAAACTTGGCGTTTCTTCGGGATAGGTAATATCTACTTTGGTGCTGCTTTCGCTGCCGTAGAGCGTGTCAAAGGTGCGATTGTTGCCGTTGAACGAAACAACCTGCGTGTTTGCGCTGTTGAAGATAGCGATTTCCTTTGACACTGGCGAGATGATGACGCGTTGGCCGTTCTCGATACCGAGAATTTGCGTGCCCGTTTCATCGTAGGTGTAGACGGTATCATCGGCTTGCCGCATGCACAGCGTGCCAGTCTTGCCGTTGATTACGAACTTGGGCACATCCATTGTCGGGTTCTCTTCGCCCTCTTCCAGTTCATCCAACTCGCCCATATACTCATGCTCAAGTATCGGTCGCCAGTAGGTGCTGTCGCTTGGGTTGGCTGTAATTGTTATATCCATGATGCGCGGCACATAGAACACATCATTGTACTTATACATCGGGCGGATAGGTGTCACATCGCCATCCTCTGCGGCATACATCGTGGAGTTTTGGAGAGTGGTGGCATCGACTTTGTTGTACTCAGTATCGACATAGAACACGCTGTTCGAACCGCTGCCGATGATGTGGGAATAAGCCTCAGTCCCGCTCGGTATCTCTTGCCACTTGCCACTATCGCCTGTTGAGTATTTCCCCGTTGTTGAACCCGCTCGCAAGCGCTTTAGCACGTTCTTTTCATCGGGGTCTTTGACAACTGGATAAATGGTTATGCCGTTATTGTCTGTGCTTTGCGTGTAGGTGGTGTCGGCATCGCCCTCGCCATGATACTGCAAACCGAACGCTTGAACGCTGTTCTTTCCCCACACCCCCATGTACTTCAAGCGGTAGGCCGCGACTTGCGACTTCAAGTAACTATCGCTCGCCATGAACCCGCCAATGTTGGCATTGTTACCGAAGAGCGTATCGGCAATTAACGTCTGATACTGGCTTATCAGTTCCCAGTTCTCGTCATCGCTTGTCGAGAGTGGTGCAGTCGTTACTGGCGTGCTGTCGTTGCGGGTGCGCACGAGGAAGTTATAATATCTTCCGTCAACCAGTGCCACGACCTTATCTCGATACACATCATTGCCCTCTTTGCGATACCAATACTCGCTGCCCGATTGATAGAATCCGCGGTCGCGCGGGAAGTAGCCGTTCTCGCCATCTCCTCCGTTCTTTCCGTCATTCGACACGCCTATTGCCAGTTCTGCGAGATAGTCGCTTGCGGTGAGTTCGGCATTACTTGCAGCCGTTGCGCTTTCGTATGCCCGCACAAGGTATTGCGTGTAGGTCGCTTTTTGCGAAGGTGTCAGCGTGATAGACTCCCGCGCAATCGCGTTGAAGTAGAAATCGCCCTCCACGGGCATCATCCCCCAGTCGGTGCCGTTGTACGCGTATATGCGGAAGTGGGTGTTCATCGTGACCACATCGCCACTGCCCACCCGCTTTTTACACGTTATCGCGAAACTCGAAGGGCTCGGACTGCCTGCATTGTCGAAGTGGATAGTGCCCACTGGCGCGGTCAGCCAAATGTTCACGGCATCAGCACCATCCGCGCCATTGTTGCCGCTTTCGCCCTTTTCGCCCTGCGCTCCGTCTGCCCCTGCCGCGCCATCCTCGCCATTGTACGTCACCGCAATTGCGTAGCGCAACGTGTAACTCGCCTCACCCTCGCAGAGTATCGTAATGTCCACATAATGGTTAATCACGCTCGTATCGACCGAGGTTATCTTGATTGTGTCACCATCGACTTCCGCAGTGCAGCCAACGCACTCGATTGTGACGTAGAACGTGCCCGCAGCGTTGTCGGTGCTTGCTGTGAGCCTATCCGTGCCTTTGTACGCGATGATTGATGTGGTTAGGCTTACATCGGTCGTGATAACGTTGTAGGTCGTGCTCGTGCTGTCGGTGGCATCGCCTGCCGAGATTGCCGTTGCATCGTCTTCCGAGATTGCCGTTGCATCTTCTTTGGTGGCGCTTGTGGTGTCGGTCGCGGTCGTGTTTTCCGTGCCGCTTGTTTCGCTGTCGGTGCTCGTGACGTTCACATCTTTGTTGGTGGGCGAGTAGAGCGTGCCATCGTTCGCAAGGATAACTGAACCCGAATACTGCGTGAGTTGCACGACATACGGCTTGATGTTCATCTTCTCGATTGTGTCCTTGTCGAACTGGATAGAACTGCCCGCCATGTACACGTTGGAAAGGTATGAGCCGTAGCCCGTCATCTCCACACCGCTAATGGATAGTCCGTCAAGTAGACCCTGCTGCATCACGATGTTTGTGTCGGGGTCTATTTCGTAGGTGTTCACCCCGCTCAAATATCGCTTGTAATAGCGGTTGGAGTACGCGCTTGCTTGCCGCGTTGTGTCTACCGAGTTGCCGTAGACCGCGAACTTCATGGCCACGCATGGGTGCGAAGAGCCACTGCGCAGTGAGTAGCGGAAACGTTTGCCGTAGACCGCGCCCGATGCCGTTGTGTCGGTTGTGTCGCTGCTATCGGTGGTGGTTTCGGTGGTTGTTTCCGTTGCAGTTTCATCAATCGCTTGAATGATGTCTGCGTAAGTGCTCCAGTTGCTCGCACTTTGGTACTTGCTGACTGATGCGCTTGGCACATAGATAGCAGTGAGGGCGGAACAGCCCGAGAACGCGTTGGTGTTGACAAGCGTTGGCGGTGTAGAGCGGTTAATCGTGACTGACTCCAAGGCGGTACAGCCGTTGAATGCGTTAACGTATATCTTCGTGCAACTTCCACCAATGTACACCTCGGTAAGCCCTTTGTTGTACTTGAACGCTTGTGCACCAATTTCTTTAACGCTCGGCATTGATGCGCTTGTCATCGTGTTGCCTACGTTTGAGTTATAGTAGAACGCGGCCTCCCCGATTGACGTAATCGCGCCAAACATGCTAAGGTCGGTGAGTTTCGTTTGCTCGAACGCAAAAGCGCCAATGCTCGTCACGCTCGATGCGTCACCCCACTCGGTGCAGGCCGAGTCGCCTTGGAAAACGCGGTCTGCGATTGTGGTGACAGAGGCGGGAATTAAGCACCGCGTAAGGCTGTAGCATCGGGCAAAAGCGGTCGTGCCAAGTTTGGTAACAGTCGGTGGGAACACATCAACGCTGACCAACGTTTTAGCGGTCGCGTTATCGCGTTTGCCCACGATGTTGTATTGATAAGCTATGCCCGTGATTTCGGTTTTCGCTCCGATGTTTGCCGCCCACACATAATTGCCGCTTGTTCCTTGTCCAAGAATTGTTGCTGTATGCGTTGGCGAACTGCTTGCGAGATAGAGCGAGAAGTTGCTGCTATTCGTTGTCGTTCCTGCAAAGTTATAGACTTCCAAATCGACTTCAACGCCCTCGATGTTTGCGACTGGCTTAGTGTCGGCCAATAACTCCTCGACTGTGAAGTAGACTGTGGTGAACCCTGCGAGTTTGAGAAAGCCGCAGTCATCAGTGCCCTCGTAGGCGGTTTCATTGCCCGTAAGGTTGTGGAAGATACCACGGCAGATGTCTTTAACCTTGAGCCCGCTATATTCGCCCTCTTCGAGTTTGAGGGTGACAACTTGCTTGTCGGTGTCGACCTCTTCGATGAGTCCGAACGCTATCGAGTTCCACAACTCCCCGCTCACCACATCGATGCGGTTGAACCTCAACTCCGGCACCTCCAACCACTCACGCAACGACAAGCTGCCAAGCTCGCCATCGCCCTCCGCGGTGAAATTGCCACCAGTAACGCCAGTGACATAATCGCCCACCTTAACGCCCTCGGACTTGATGCCTGCATTGAAAATGATGCGCCCTTGTGCCGTGTCGTTAACATCGCGCCTTAAATAGTTTCCGCTCACCGATGTGCGTACCGTAGCGATAGAGCCACTCATGTCTGCCACCTCCTCGCGCAAGGTTTCGATGTTGCCCTTGACTCGCTCGTAGCCGAGCGTAAATTCAACATCATGCACATAGTCGATGTGCTCCTCGAACGATAGCACGCGCGTTGACACTGGGTCGAGTTCAACGACCTTTCCGTTAACTGTGTGCACGTTGGTAAGCGTGATAGGTCGGCCAATGTGCAGTCTTATTTCGCCTGCCGCAAAAGCCGCCACGTTACTGCGCAGCGTGTAGTTCGCGTAGTCTTTCTGATATTCGGCAATCTCTTTCAGAGCCTCCTCGGCAAGTTCCGCTTGTGCCGAGAGAACATAGTCCTCGGGCATCCTGATGTTGTAGAGCACAATCTCATCGGCCTTGGAATAGTCACCATCTCCGTCATACGGGCACAAGACGGTATCGGGCAATAGTCGGCCCGTTTCCTCACTGAAAATAATCTCGAACACACTTGCCGCCTCGTCATTCACAACCCCGCTGTCATCGATGTACCCGAGCTCAAAATCAAACCCATTGAGCGAGCCGCTATTGAAGTGCATCGTGAGGGTCTTGCCGCTGATAAGCATGCCATCCTCGCTGTACTTGTAGCTGTCGTAGGTTGCAGCGTTTTCGGTGGTCTTTTTGCGGTAGGTTTTGTTGTTGAAGATGAAGTTGGTGGTCGTTCCAGTGCTCTCGTAGTATGTGCCAAAGGTGACGCGGAATACTGGATAGGTTTTATACACTGGGTTGCCCTCATCGTCAAACACGGCATTTCCGTCACTATCGGTGAGTTGCACCTTCTCGTCATCGGCATCTTTGTAATACTTTTCCGTGTATGAAACACTGGTGATGCGCAATGCCGAGCGCGGGTAGATGTCATCAAAGTAAAGCACCTTGGTACGCACCTCGCCTGCACCCATATTGTCGCGGATGTCGATGTAGCCGTTAGGGTAGGTGTCGGTGCTCAGTGTGAGCCGCTTGTTAACGATGTGCGATGTGATGAGTCCCGTGTCGTATTCTTGGGTTATGTTGCGCGTGCTCCCGAACACATAGAACCGCGTATAAGCCCCGTTCTCGCTCTTATCGTTGACGGTTGGATAAGTTACATTATCGCCAACTTTGAACGCGGCAGAGCCGCCCGTTTCGCACCTACCGAGGTGTATCGTGATAGCTGTGGGGTTGCCGATTTGGTCATTGACGTATTCCACCCACCATTCCGTTTCGTATTCATCGGCAATCTGCGAAAGAGCCGAGATGATGTCAACATCGGAAAAGGAGAACGTCTTGACCTCGGTGATGTCGCTGTCGATTGTGCAAGTTACGATGCTTTCGTCAAAGGTGTCATCGTCTTGCAGGCAATAGAAACATACCGCCTTGCGTATCAGTGCGAGAATGTTGGCAGCGGTGTCGGTGATAGTCCAGTCCGACTCTTTCTGCGACACTTCGGTGAGCCACGTTCCGTCATCCTGCTTGGTGGTGGTGTAGGTGACAAAAAAGAACGGCACATAGCTCCAAAGGTACACGGGGTGCAAGAACTCGGGCTCGTAATGCCACGTCATGTCATCGGTCTGCTGCGGTTTGTAGGGTGCAGCAAGCCGCCACCGCGTGCCCTCCCAAAGGATATTTGCGCCCACTGGCAATTCGTAACGGCGAATGTCGTTCCACACGAGCTTTACATAGTCGTGCTCCATGAGCGATGCCGAATGTACTGCCGAAGATGTGATAGGCACTTCGAGCTCGCTCGCGGGTTTTTCAGTGCCCACCTCAACGCGCGTAATCGTTCCGTCTGATGCAGTCACGTTATAGTAATAGACCCCCGTGTCGCTATCTTGTAGCCACGCAGTGCCGTTTGGTGCGCAATCGCGCCATTGTATCGTAATCTTACTATCCATTGTATGTGAACGTGTCTCGGTTGGTTGAGTCGGGCTCGGTGAACTTAATCGCTAACTTGCCCACTTTCTCGCCATAGTCCCCGTAGGTGGTGCACTCGTTATAGGCAAGGTAATACGTTGTTTTTAATTGCGTGACCGACAAGGCCACGATGCCACTCGCGAGCAGGGTCATAAACTCGCTATACTTCGCGAGGTAATCCTCCTCGTCATCACCCACAATTAGCACTTGCAACGTCACACTGCGCGATGCCGTGCGAGCTGATGCGCTGTAAATGGTCGTTCCGTTGACGATGCGGCTGTCGTAGGATACCCACTCTTTCATCGGTGCAGGTGTGAGCAACGCCTCGTAACTGCCCTTGAGCAACATCGCCCCGTATGCCGAAATGTCTCTCGCGGCATCGGTGCTCTCGCGCAACTTAATGAATGCTTTGTACTTTGGAACTATCATCGTTATATCGGGTTAAGTGGTTATACAGCCTCGAGAATCTTTCGCGTGTTGTCGCTGATGTCTTGCAGCTTGGGCAAGTATAGCGTGGTGAACTTGGCGATGTCTGAAACGTATGACGCTGTGCCACGTTGAATGTCGGCAATTTCGCTCACATAGCCACGGATAGCATCATTGTTGATGTTAATCGTGCGGCAACTTGCCTCGAGGAGAATGACGTTCTGCTTGATTATCTCGTTTGACTCTTGAAGTGCAGTAAAACGGCCTTCCAGTGCCAACCCCGTATCCTCGCTCATCGTCTCGTATGCACCAGTGCTCGCCTCTTGGTCATAGCTGTCACCCGTAAGGTCGTAGCCGCTATCTTTGAATTTCTGATTGATGTATTCCGTGAGGGCTTGCAGCGAGGGCAGGTTCTTTTCGGCCCGCGTTGTCACGGCATCAACCTCGCTCATCACCTCATCGAGCATCTGCTTTTCATCAAGACCGCCCGCAGCGTATTTGGTGTAAATGTCGTTAAGGTTATCCTCGAACCCCGCGAACACCTGCTTGAGTAACGCCTGCTTGAGAATTTCTTGAGCCAGTGAACGGAACGTATCCGATGCGTACTCGTGAAAGCTATCCATTACGTCTTTTCCGTCAGCGAGCCAGTCGAACAAGGCATCGCTCATATCGTCTACCAGTGGTGAGAACATGTCGCTCACATAACTTTGCAGCTCCTCTTTCCACGCATCATACTCCTCTTTGAGCTCTATCAAGTCGTTCAACGTTTTCTCGGTTTCGCCCACGAGCTTGTCGCCATAGTCCTCGAGGATAGTTTCCGCGAGTTCGGTGTTAATCCACCCCGCAGTATCGAAGAGCTCCTCGCCATATTTCTCCTTGGCCCATGTGCGCAGGTCCTCCGTTTGCTGCGAATGACCACCGATGCCAGTGCCGAGAAAACCACTCGACTTCTTGCGCGTTTCGATGCGCAGGTTCTCGTAGGCAGCGACCGTGTTCTTGGTGTACTGGTCCGTTTGCTCGGTGACTGCACCAACCAAACTCATAAAGTCCGTACCGCCTGACATGACAGTCGAGAAGATTGCGCCCGCTGTTTTCCCGAGGCCGAGCACGCTCGTAACCGCGCCAGTGATTGATGCCGTGAAACTGCCTATCGCTTTCAGTCCCTTAGTGAGCCAACCGCCCCCGCTCTCATTCTGATACACCGCCTGCTGCTCGTTGAGCGTGTCATTGTACGCTTGTAACACCTCTTGCCCGCGCTCGTAGGCATTCTTTAACCCTTGCAGGCCCGTTGTGGCAAACCACGTTTTCTCGGCTTGCATCGCGTCAAGGACAGCGAGTCGGTAATTATGCACCGATTTTGTGAGCGTGTTAATCTCGCCCACCTTTTCGGCATAATCCTCATACTGGGCATGTGCATCTTTGTACATGTCGCTTATCTTTTGCAGCAACTGGATAGCCACGCTGATAATCGTGAGAATGACGCTTGCCTTCTCCATTGTGGATAGGGCTGTGGTGCCCGTTTGTGCAGCCTTCTCGATGCCCTCGATTGTCGTTGTGGTGAACGTCATGATGTCACCAATCAACCCGAGCACCTCGCCCGCTGTTCCGCCCATCGCATCACCCACCGACTTAATCGCATTCGCAAGCTCATTCGTTTGGTTGCTGATTTCGGTGAGCGACTTCTCGACATCCTTTTGGTTCTTTACGAGTTCATCGTGCGTGTCGGCAAGTTCTTTCTCCTTTTCGTTAAGCGCGCTGTCGATTTCGGTTAATTTCTCTGCACTTTCCCCGTTCTCCACCGCCTGCTTGCGCAACTTTTGCAGGTTCTTGATTTCTTTTTCTATGCCGCTCGCTTTCGCCATTGAGTCAAGCATCTTGCTGCGAGCCTGCATCAACGCCTTGAACGGATTGCGTGCATCAACTTGTTCATTCAGAGCCTGCAGTACATCGGCATATTGCTTAAGCACTTCAGGGTCAAGGGTCGTATCACTGGTGGCCTCTTCAAACAACTTAACGAGCCGAGTTAAGGTGGTGTCGCTAAGCTCTTCAAGGTTGCCAAACGCCTTCATGTACTGGGGATTATTCTTTAGCTGCTCAAAGTCGAAATTTCCTAATGCTTTGTTTCGCTCTTGCTGCGCTTTCGCCTCGGCCGCTATAAGGTTATTTGAGCGCTCTTGCAATTCTTTGCGCTCTTCTTCCGTGATAGCTGCATCGATGCGCTGCTGTACATTCGCCCGCTCTTGCTGTATGCGGGTGATGTCATCGTCATACTCTTTCGCAATCGCAGCGCGTTCTTGCTCAATGCTGCGAAATTTCTCGAGCAGGTTCTTATCCACCTCTTCATCGCGCTTAACTTGGTTCGCCCTGATTGTGCTTATTGCGAGCGCGTATGGTGAAGGGGTTTGGTCATTAAGCACGCCCTGCGCTTTTCGCAGCGTGTCGCTCTGCGCGGCATCAACATCAAGGCCTATCACAATTTTCTTGTCATCGGCTTGCAGGATGTCCTTTCCGCTTAACATCTTTGTAATATACTCATCAATCTCTTGCGGTGACAATACGCTGCCATCGGGTAGGATAGGGGTGATAAGCACATTGTGGCTCGTGCCGTTCGCATCGGCAATGGTATAGCTGCGGGCAAATGTTGATGACGTGCCTTCGCCTTGGTCTCCCCACCCAGCCTCGGTGAGTTTGAGCGCGTCAACCACTGGGCGATTAAGCAAGTCCACGTTGCCGACAAGGTTAAGAGCGTTCATTTGCGCGATTGCCTCGTCTTTCGCCTTGGCGATTGATGCCTGCAGTTCGTTTTCTTTCGCGGTGAGCGTTTCAAGGGCCTTTGCAGGGTTGGAAACAATGTCATCAACGTTGATGTCTGCGATTATCTTATTGGCATCCCGCACAATCGCGAGCATGTCTTGCTGCTGTTGTGCGCTGCCCTCGTATTTTTGCTCTTGATATTTCGGGTTCTTTGTCTTTTCAAGCTTTTGCTTTTCGTCAAAGATTTGCTTATAGAGTTCGGCTTGCGATTTGATGTAGTCCTGCCGCTGTTTCTGCAGGTCCTCGAGCTCTTTGCGGAAGGCCTGCTCGCGCTCCATTTGTTCGCGCTTTAACTGGTTGCGTTCGCCCTTGATGCGCAGGTCTGACAGCTTTTCGGTGATGCTCTTAACGATTTCAAGACGTTTCTCCCCGTATTTTTTCTCGAGGTCGTTAATCTTCTCGAGGTGCTGCTTGACTTGCTCCTCGACCTTCTTTGCGTCATTCTTACCACCCTTGCTGCCTGATTTGTTGTTGGCGTATGGGTTGTCCTTTAGCTGTGGAACAAATTTCTTTAATGCGTTAAGTTGCTCTTCCGTTTCAAGGAGTCCGTCTTGCAGCGACTTTGTATTTATAGTGACGCTATCTTCAACGCCTTTTCGGAAACTCTTAATGACATCGTTTTTATCATTTACTGTGTATTGGTCCTCGATAGCGGATTTCCATGTGCCAAAATCGAATAAATCAAAATTTTGCAACTTTACCGATTTTTTTGACATGCCTGCTTTTGCCGCGGTCTCATACTCCTCAACGTTTAATGGTTCGCCTTTTTGGATTTTCCGCTCGAGCTCTGCTACCTTTGCGATTTGCAGCGCATACTCACTTTGTATTGCTGCCGAGTAAGCCGCCGCCTTCGCTTTTAAGATAAACGACTGGGCCACCGCATTTGCATTCGTAACAAGCACATTTTCCGCATCGGAGACAGTGTTCACTTCAAGCCCGAGTTTCTTAAATTCATCTTTATTGTCGGTGATGAACTTCTTTTTTGCATCCATATCACCAGCACACTCGCCCCATTTGCGTTTAAGTAGTTCAAACGTTGTAATATTACTGGCGACCTGCGAGGATTGGCTTTTGAACTCCTCGGTGAGTTTGTCATTTATTCGCTGCGTGCTCTCGCTCTCTTGATTTGCGGATTTAAATGCCTTGGCGAGTAAATACACCGCCCCCACAACCGTCATAATTGCGGTAAACAAGAAAACGTAAGGGTTCATCTTTGCAATCGCGTTAAATGCCTTTTGTGCGATTGTAGCCCTAATAGTTGCAAATGTCCCCTTGTCTTTCGCAGCCGCTACTAATGCCTCGCTTTTCGCTTCGAGGGCACGTTGAACATTTGTAGTTGCGATTAAGACAACGGATGTCCTTTTCATTGTGTTGTATGTGCCCTCTAAACCAATGATAATGCCCATGAGTGACTGGACCTTTGTTTGGAGCTTTATCATGGTTTCATTCTTGGTATTGAATAGGCCCAAAGCACCCACAGCAGCTGATGCCGCGGATGCCATTCCTTGGAGAGCCGTTTTCGTCAAAAGCATGCCACGATTTGGGGTTGCGAAATATTGCATCTCGGCATTCACAAGTGCTAATTGCTTGCGCATAGAACCCATCCGTTGTGCAAGTTCACCATATTCCTTTGTGTTTTGCTGACCTGCCTCGCGCATCGAAATCATCTGCTCGCGGCACTGCATCATTTGTGTTCGTATGCTTACATGCTTTTGCTTAGTTTCATCAATAATCTTATTCAGGACACGCTGCTCGTCTTGCAGTCGCATTGTTTCCTCGGCTGTTTTTTTTAACGCCTCATCGACAGTGAGGCCACTTTCGCCGTAAAGGACATCCCCACCTTCCTTTGCTTTCAGACGTTTTAATTTCGCATCTGCACTCTCTTGAGCCGCTAATTCATTCTCGAGGTCTTTTTTTAGCATCTGCAAATCTTCGTCAGTCAATCCTGCTTTTTTAGCTAACTGGCCAAATCGCCCTTCCATACCATCATTGCGCGTTTCCTTGTCTGCGAGTGCAGTGATTTCCTGCAGAGCCCTTTTTTTCTCTTTTAATCTTTCACGCTCCTCTTGCCTTTTTTGGGCCAAGGTCTCTTGTTGCGCAATCTCTTTCGCGTATGTCGTCTCTATTTGTTTTATAAGATATTCCTTCGCCTTTATTTGCGTGTAGATTTTTGCATGCTCTTCTTCTATTTCATGCAGACGGGTTAATTCCTCATCAGTGGCAGTCCCGTTCTTTGCTTTATCATAAAGAGGATTGAACTCATCAACAAGTTCACCGCGCCTTGTTTGTAACGCCTCTATCTCTTTCTTGATGTCGTCACGGGAGTATTGCGTTAATTGTGCCGACTGCATCTGTAATTCACGTTTTGCATCGTTCTTTGCGTTCGATGCCTCCCGTATCAACTCCTGCAATTCTTGTTTTTTCGTCTCAATTTCTTGCTGAATTCGCGCCCGCTCTTCTTCGTTTTGCGGGTTTTGACGCTCTAACTTTTCGATTTCCCGAGCTTTTTGGCTACGCGCTAAATCTTTAAGTGCATATTCATCGACTAATTTGTCGGCCTTTCCGCTTTCTCCCGCTCTTGATATATTTTCTTTTAGTTTGCCAATAATGCCATAATAAGCTGACATTTGTTTTTCTATACTTCCGACTTCTGATAATCTTTCGGCCGCTGCTTTTTTGTCGTCAGGGTTTTCGCTGTCTCGCAGTTCCTTCACCTCAGTTTTAAGCTCATCGCGTGTTTTTTTTAGCACTTCCATTTTTTGTGTAAGTGACGCGATTTTATCTTCTGCGAATGCGACATCATCCTTATCCGCCCGTTTGGCGTGTTCATCCATTCGGGCTTCAATATCATCTCTTAACCTTTGTAACTCTTCTTGTTTTTTTAAAAGTTTTTTATATTCTTGGTCGAGTATCTCATTATCAGGGTCCTCGCCAAGTTTTGCGGAAACAGCGTCAAGTTGACTTGCTACATAGGCATTTTCTTGTTCATATCCTTTATACTCCGCCTCTAATGTATTTTTTTCACTGGCTGCGTTCAAAGTAAACTCGCTTGCCCTCGCGCCCAAGGTTGGTTTCAGGTCCCCTATTTTTCTTGGCTGATTATCCAAGTTAATGCCTTCTTTTCTCGCGTCATTCTGCTGCTTAAGCGTATCAAGCGTTTTCTCTGCGTTCGCTCGCACACCATCTTCCGCGTTGATTTGTTCATTCGTAATGTTAGCAGATTGATTAAGCTCGTTGCTGATTTGCTGCGTTTGCATGTAGAGTCCTGCGGCAGACGTATTGGCCGACACAAGCTCTTGAGAGAGTCTGCTAAAAGATGATGCCGATGTGCTTACCGCGTCTTTTGTTTCGGGGGAATATTTTAGTGCCCCTTGCCCAAACGTATAATCACGCGCTCTTTCTTGCGCCACTTGGAGAACGTTGTTCAACGCCTCGGCATCATCCATTGCGCGTTTCAGGGCCGCAGCTTTTTCGTTGATGAGTTTGATGTCATCTTCCGTGCGCTCCGAGGGTGCCTTTGACGATAACACATTTTGCAACTCCTCGGCCGCTTTCTTGGTGTTTTCGATTGCCTGCTTAACGCGCTCTTGGGCCTGCGCCAAGCCGTTTTGGAACGACTCTACGATAGACATCTCGCTCGCTTTCTTACTGGCGAGTGAGCTCTCTACGTTTTCAAATATGTTGCCCCCCGTGGTGCGTGTTACGCGCGGTTGTGTACGCGGCTTGTTCACCTCCGCCCCCATTTGGCTGAGCAGTGTGAGGTTCGTCTCGAGTTCTTTCTTGTGACCCGCGATTTCCCGCAACGTGTCATCAATGCTCTTCAACACGCCATTAAGGTCTTTGAGTGTTGATGTGTCGACTGATGATGCGCTTGGCAGTGACGCTTTCGCGCCCTTAAGCATATCTTCGTACGCGCTCCACTGTTCGCGCAGTGACGAGAAGTAATTTGTTAGATTAGAGATGCACTTTTTGAGTTCCGCGTCAAATTTATCCAGTTCCGAGAGTTGGTCGCTGATGTTGCCGCTGCCTGCATTGATTGGCCTGCCGTTTGCGAGGTTGCCGAGCTGTGCCAATTTCGAGGGAATGTCGCCCGAGAGCGTGCCCGATATGGTGTTAAGCTTGTTGATAAGCCCGTCAAAGGCTACATTCATTTTACCCACCGCGGCCTCCGTTCCACTGGCCATCGTGTTCACACCATCAACGAACTTCTGCACCTCGTTGTCAATGTTCACTGTCGCGTCAATTCCAAATACTTTGTCTGCCATTCAGCTATCCCATAAAACTCATGAATAAATCGTTTGCGTTGTCGTAATGTTCCGTTTTCTTTTCCTTGCCCATCGGGCTGTCATCATCTTCGTCAAAGGGCTTGACGCTCGGTATTGCGCGGTTGAGCAAAATAAGGTTGATGTAGGAACGTTTATAGAGAATCTCCTCGTAAGACATTCTAAAATACTTCATTATGCCTCCGATGAACCCCCATGGGCTGTCACTTCGGCTGTATTCGTTGTCTTCGTCACGTCTTGAACTCCTTTTAGGAAAGTGATACTGGTTAAAAAAAAAGCCGCTTTGAACGTGGCCATTCCAGTTTCCAAGACGTTCTGATAGACATCGATTGTGAGATGCCGTTTGATGTACCTGCGCCACCACCACCGCTTGCGTTTATTGCGAAACAGCATGACCATGACAAGGCGTTGTATGCGCTCCATATCGCGGAAACGCCTTAATGTTTCGACAATGACGTTAACCTCGCCATGCAGGTCAAGGCCCTCAATGCCCTCCACGATTGCGCCCATTTCGTAGATTTGCGCGAGTGTGAGCGGGTGGACCTTGAACATGCGCCACCCGATTTTCACTTTGCGCGGGCGTTCAAGCAGTGTTGCGGTTGTTTCTGATACTGGGTTGCTCATAGTGATGAAGTTGGTAAAATTAGTGGCGGGAAGAGGAGTCGAACCCCTATCGCGAGTGAATGAAACTCGTATGTTACCTTTACACTATCCCGCAATATGCGGTCAGGCATCAACGCTGTTCACCTGCTAATGCGTGACCGCGGGTCTGCGACCTATGATAATCAGTCGCCCGAAGTGGTATCGGTACTGGTTTCCGTGAGATACCAACGTGCGCCTGCGACTTCCTTTCCGTCATCATTGAGGTTAGCCTGCTTGGTGCAAGTGATGTTCAGATTGGGGAAACCGCTCTTGCCGATAGTGCCCTCATTAGTAACCGAGAGTTTCATGTTCGCGAACTCGAACGTCTTGCTCGGGAACTCAGTGCCGAGAGCCTTCGTAACGATTTGCAGAGCCTTGTTACCGAGTTCAAAACCAGGCGTTTCCGTGTTTTTTCCGTCAGCGGTGGTGTAGCCGTAGAAGTAGTTGTAGGCCTCCGCGCTCATGTCGTAGGTCTTAATGGTGAAACCACGCGTGCCCTTGTCGGTTTTGAGGGTTGCATAGTACTCATCCATATCCTCGACCTCAACGTTATTCTCGCTTGGTGCGCTGTCGTTGTATTGAACGCTATCCTTGACGATAGCCTTCATCTCGAAACCCTCCCAGTCGGTGGGAAAACTGCCCGCAACGGGCTCGGCAAACTTGATAGTTTCAATGCCGTATGTTGCTGTTTTTGCCATTGTTTATAAGATTTAAAAAATTACGTTTATCTTAAAGTTTATAAAATGCGTGCCATCCGTGTCGGCCATCATGTTGCTATCATTCGCGATGCAAAATGCAGCGTCATTCAGGCTGAGCATCGTGTCCTCTTCGTAGCTGCTGTTCACTGGAATGAGCGACTCGATGACTTGAGCGAGTTCGGTGAGCCGTGCCGTGTTGGCTTGCGTTGTTTGCAGGTCGGGAACGTGCACATTGACATTGATAATGTTCTTTGTGTTCGGGTGTGACCCGTACGAGAAAGGCAGGCTGTTAACCACGATGTATTCCCCCGTGGTCTTAGGTGCCTTCTCGTACTTGAACACTGGCACATCTTGCGCCCCTGCCAAATACTTTGCCATTGCCGTAACTGCTGCCGCTCCGTTCATTGCTATAATCCAAAAAAGTCTTTTCTAATTTGTTGAAATCGCTCTATCATCTCATCGTAGGTTAAGTGCAGCACATTGTACCCTTTCGCTTCTACATACCTGCCGTAGTACATACCAGTAACAATTACAAGGCAGTAGCCCGTGTCGGGTATATCATTTTCATCCTCGTACTTGTCTAACGCTTTATGTGCAGCCTCTACTCCTTCACTACCATCTCCCTCCGGTCCACCTACTTGCTCGAATCCACCGTCTTGTACTTTGTTGCCGTTATAGTACAGCCGATAGCCTATCGAGCTTTGCAAGTTACCCGTGTGAGGTGTGTAGCCAGCATTCATTCTTGCATGTCCGCTCAACTCTTCGCCTTGCGTTGTTAGCTCTTCTTGCAATATCTCTTTCCTGTCTTCGAGTTCTTCCAGGTACTTTCTTTTGAGCTCCTCGAATCCGAAAGCTTGGAACTTTATACCCATAGCTTTTCCCACTTTCTTAGGGTAACGAAGCCGGAAACAGTCATCGTCTTGTCAATTGTCCCATCGTTCTTAACGAAGCGCACTTTCTCGCCTTCATGGATAATTGCAAGGGGGTTCTTAACAAAAATCACAAAAGAGTAGATGTATTCTAAACCATCATTCCCTCGCGTTTTTGCAGCCCTTTCGTTAGGTAAGATTTTGCACTTGCCTATGAATGTTTCGGCTGTTGTTTCGATAGGGTTCATATCTTCATCATAACCTGATGAAGTGCTAATGAGATAAAGTTTATCATCAAGTCTCATTACTACCAGACATTAGCATAGCCAACAACGGGGTCGCCTAAGTCATCGTCCATGACCAGTGCAGGCGATAAACCGGCACGCTTTGCAATACCCACAATCAATTCATCTATCTCACCTGTATCGTAAGATTGCGAAATGCCGCCGATGTTTTCACTTGAAAGCACTCGCAGGCGATTAAGGCAATACATAGAAGCTAAGGCGCAGGGTCTGCGTAATTCGATTGTGTAATCATTGTCGATAGCTCCACTTACGCCGAAGTGGGCGCAAGCATCAACGAATGCTTTTTCATAAGCATCGTCCGAGAGCGAGTAGGGTTCAATGTCAGCGGCGATAGCTTCTCGATTTGTCATATTGTGCAGATGTTTTAATTGCGGGTCGTGCTTGCGTTATTACTCTCCTTTACCCTCGACCTCGTCAGTCTTCAGGATAAAGTAGTCATTCTTGCCGTTGAATACTGGGGTCGCCCACATTTCGTAGTCAGTGAAACGTCCGCGGTCAGAGCGCCAGAATCCCACAAGATTGTCGTCATAAGTCGAGTAGGTCTTGTTAGGCAGCTTGTCAATTGCTTCCAGCGGGTCAGATACCTTGAGAATTGCAACCGACTGAGCACATTGCAGCACTACGCGGTCGTTAACTGTCAGGTTTACACTCGTCCCGTTACCCAGAGTTGCGAAACGATCCTTTTCAACCTCAATCGGAGGAAGCATGATGCTCTCAAAATACGAGTTAACATCTTCGGGCGAGATAAACTTGCTCTTTACCTCTACACGGCCCATCTTAACAGTAAAGGCCTCGGCGAACTGAGAGCTCTTGCACATCTTGCGGAAAGTGCTACGGCTCATACGAATGCGTTGTACAGTTTTGCCCTTGCTTTCAGCGTAGTCAATGACGGCTTGCAAGTCGTCAATAGGCGTTGCAGTCGTTTCGCCCCATGCGGCGGTCGTAGCGTTGAACTTCGTCACACCAAGGTCGTAAGAATAGCTAACGTGGCTCTTGGTGTTGTTCGTTGCGTCTACGGTCTGCGTGCCGTTAAACAAGCCTTCGAAGTACAGCATGTCGATACGCTTGTGAGGAGCGATGATTGCTTTCTCGAAGGGGTCAAATAGGTACTGAACGAGTTTACGGAACTCGGCCTCGCGCATGCTGGTGCTATAAGATGCTTTCTTGTCGTGATAGCGACCCTCTAAGTAATAGAATTGCGAAAGGCGGTCGTTATCCATCTGCCATTCGTCAGCCATGCGGCCAATGCTACCAACAAGCTCGGCAGCTACGGGCATTTGGTGGGTAGGCTTCTCGGCATTCTTGTCAACGATTGAACCTACGATTGCAGCCCCATACTCGGCAAGATATGCTTGGTACACCTTGGCGGCACAGTATTCGGGTGCAGGCATCTCATTTTTCCACTCTGCCTTGTAGGTCGAGAGTTTCATGTTCTCTTGGATAAACGCGTCAAAGACCTTAGGGTCTTCGAGCTTCTTGATAATTGTATTCGTCATTCAGCTGTTTACTTCTTAAATGTTAGACTTTCCACGCATGGCGCACAGTAAGTGCTTCTTTAATCTCATCGTTAACAGGGTAGGGGAGGCTATCTTCGTCAATGTCGTAAGCTTGTACAGTTGCCGTTACACTCGGGTTGGCATCAATCTTGACCGTTGCGTAGTTCAGACCGATAATCGTCTTCTTCGATACGTCCTCTACTAATCCAGTTCCAGATTCCAAATCTGCACTTACACCGCTAACAGTTAACACGTCATAATCATCGTTGGTCGTATCGATAGCGGAGATAGTAACGCCGCCAACCACATCGCCAACAGCTACTGCGCTATTCTTCTCAACTTTAATCTCGGTTGCACCCGAACTTGCAGCCTCGTACAATTTCACGCTCTTGACAACAGATGCCGTTTCGGTTTCGGTATCGTAAGCAAGAACCGCTCCTTTGGGCAAATATTGCAACGAGGAGGGCAGATTGTCGGTGCTAAGGTTATAGCCACCTTGGCGGCGGATACACGTTCTCTCGTTCCATGCACCCTCTTGGATAAGGATGCCTTCATTAGTTTTGTATTCCATTAGTTTCAAAAATTTTAAACACTATTTCGTCTCTTTTGTCATCGCTTGCAGCTGATTAATCAGGTCGTCATTGTCGCCCCCTGCATCGCTCCTCTCGGGAGGAGTAACAAACTCGCCAGACTTAACAAGCTCTTGTTTGAGCGCTGTATAGTCGGTTTCAATGCGGTTAGCAAGGTCGTCAAGGTCCTCTTCCTTGTCAAGTGTGTAGTTGCGGCGAAATGCCTCGGGAATCGACTTGACCTTTTCATTGCTATCTAAAAGCGAACGCAATCGTTTGGCTTCCGCAGCTTGCTCAAAGGGTTTCATACGCTCACTAACTTGTTGCTCGATGAGTTTGGCAATCTCTTCCGCGGAAAACGGCTTCTGGTTGCTTTCTACCTCTTTCTTCGGCTCGGTGTTAGCGGTTGCGTTTTCTACCTCTTTGGGCTCGGGTTTCACCCAACCTTTGAACTTCTTCTCGGTTGTTGTTGCGTAGCGGTTACCTACACGTTGCATTAAATCCACATAAGGTTTAACACTGTCAATAACATTGTTAACATCCTCTTCGGTAGATTCATCGGTGAGATTCTTTGCAGCAATTTCAGCTAGACTCTCTAACTCATCTTTGCTTAACCCCTTATCGGCAAGTAAGGGTTTAAGTTGTTTCAGAAGTTTCTCTTTCATACTTGGTTATAGATATTTGAAAAATTTTTCAACAAAAATAAGAATATTCCTTAGATTGTTGCAAATCGTTTTATAATTACTTATGAACAACTTGTGGAAAACCATTTAGACACATACTAATAAAAGCACCTCGAGGCGTTACCTTGAAGTGCTTTTGTTTTTTGGCGGTTTATCTCGCGTCTAACAATGTCTTATGTGTGGAGATAGGCAAGTGTATATCTACAACATTTGAGCGCGTTAGAAGTGAGAATTTCGTGGTCAAGTATGACAACGCGATACTTCAGATGCATAAGTGTCGATAAAACCCAGCCGAAGTGCGACTTGTAGAATGAAACATTGAGCACTGGTGAGTAGTAGACGTTTACCATGCGAGTAGTAAGTCGAAGGTGTAAACCAAGAACACGCGAAACAATTCTTGCGTCATCACCATAGATCTCGTATGTTGGATTGAAGTTGTATATAACAATCGCTCCGGGGTGCTTGCTCTTAACCTCTTGCAGCTTCTGATACACGTTATAAGCATGCGCGAGGTAATACTTGCAAGTTGAGCACTGCTTGTAACCTCTGCCTTTACAGCTGCTGCTCGTTGTCTTCATTGAGTTGTTCATCGTTGTTATCTTGTTTAGTATCCAACGTGTGCTCCTTAAATGCGTTAATGTCGCTTAGCTTGTAAAACTTCTGGTTATGTTTCCACACGAATGGAAGTCCGGCGAATCTAGTTATGTAATACAGCCCTGTTTTCGATACACCAAGTATTTCGCTTGCTTGGCCGGAGGTAAGCATCTCTGGCAAACTTTCTTTCGCGGATAAAGGCGTGTCGTTGCTTACTTCATTATCGCGTTTTTCATTCCCTATCTCTTTGCGAACTTCACAAGTAATATACTTAACAAGTTCGGAGACAAGCGCTTGAAGCTTCGTTTCAATGCTAAGTTGCAACGTAGTAGAAGTACACGAAGATTTCTCATGCTCTTTGTTAAATCGCGACATCACGTCTTCTACATCTGACGCTTTGTATATCTTACGGCCGTTGCCTGTGTAGTTGACACTGCCACTGAAATCATAGGGCGTAAGTCGGTCTTTTATATATCGGTCAAAACTGTGTTGCGTCACCTTAAAAGTACGTTGAATATCTGCCCCGGTCATAAACCCTTTCGGGGTGTACCATTTATAACCTTTGGTCATGGGTTTTCTAGTTTTCATATTATCGTGAAAGTTTATGGAACTTGTACTTATTTGTCATCCAATCAAACGATGCTATCTCCTCATAGTCGGATTCTTCATCGTACTCGGAGAAATGTTGTTCAAACCCTTCTCCGAGGCCGTCTGAGTTTTGGCCCGATACCCAATCGGATATCACGTCCAGTTGCGCTTGCGTCAGCTCTTTGTTGGTTACAAGGAGTATGTAACCCTTATCGCTATACTGCCCAGTAAGGTACATGCTCCACTGAATGAACTCGATAGCTTCGTACCAATCGACTTTTCTGTAGTCTTTCAGGTCCGAGATAAGATACTCGGTCATGTTCGGTTCTTGCAAGTAGCGGTTCGCCTCTACGACAGGCACGGCTACTTCTAACTTAAATCTTGTGAGATACTTCATACTGTTAGTTGTTATGGTTAAGCCCGCGTAGGCGGGGGCGGTTGCCCCCGCCTTGCAGCGGAATGATGTTTAGATGCTGATTTCTTTGATGACGAGTCGAAGGTAAGGTGTAATCTTCTTGCTCTTGATGACGATGTAGCGAACGTCTAATGTCACTTCTCCGTCCGAAATGATGAGATTGTTCTCATTGCCAATCTCGTGGCGTACATTGTCAATATCCATGCGGTTAAAGACCAATGCGTAAGCTATTCTCGAGCGTGATTTGATAAACTCAGCCTCTGCGCGATAGTGCTCTGTTTTGAAGAAGCGTTCTTTGGCACGCCACTCTTTCGTTTCGTCTCTTACGACACTAAAACTAGTGTATACTCGATTTTCACGGGGGTATACATAAGTACTATAGGTGCTATCCGAGAACAAGTGCTCCATGCTTTTGTGCTTCTCGGCGAATGCTTTGAAGATTGATACACTATTGTCCCAGATCTCTTCTGCCAGGTCGGCAGTCTTTGGGAAGTAGACCTTTCTAAGGTCTGATAGAATGGAGTCGAGAACCCATTCAAAATCTTTTTTGTGTTCCTGTTTCATTGTTGTTACTATTGGTTTCTAAAATTGACGCCTTAAAATTATATTTAAGAAATCAAAGAAAAAAATATTCTTGTAGAAAAGTTTAGAAATTTTTAATTAATTAAGACTTTTGGTGCATAACTAATAAAAACTAAAGGTTTATTAAGACTCTTTGCGGCGCTTTGAAGTGTACCGTCTAAGCTTGCGTTTGACGCTCTCGGCGGAGTATGCATCTCGATTCGATAGCCTGCAAACAGCGTAACCCATTCGTCTGATGTTCGCGCTTCGATTGCAATCAAGGCGTTTCTGAGTCACACCTTGGTGGTACGCGCCATCGACTTCTATCACCAGCCGAAAAATCGGAATGTAAATATCGGCGTAGTATAAGCGCTTAGGTGTTGAAATCGGGAACTGCTGGACGTATGGTATTCCTAAACGTTGAAGTGTCACGCACACCGCTCTCTCTGCTTGTGTTGATTTGGCAAGCAATTCCAACCTCCGTTGTTCTTTGAAATTTTTCATCTGCGTTATTATAATAAGTATAACAATATAATAATAATATAGCGCAAAGCAAAGGAAAATAAATAAAATAAAATGCGTGCAATGCATTTGGATATCCATTTGCATAGCAACTTATAGGCGCGGACGCGAAAATGCCTTAAAAAACCTTTATAAATTTGCAAAAATAAGACTTAACCCTTAAAAATATTAAAAAACAAAGAAAAAAATAAGGAAATATTTTTTTTATTCAAAACATATATATAATTTTAGGGTGTTAAAAGTTAATCATTAATCAAAAACAGTAACAACAATGAAAAAATCACAGACACTTAACGACATGGAGTGCAAGGTTTATCAACTCCTTGTCGAGAACGCAATGTTTTATAACGAGGATGGCGGCTGTTGCTACGAAGAAGTTCCTTACAAGGACCTCGGGCTTACCACCAATCAGATGAAAGGCTACTTATCGCAGTTGGAGCAAAAGGGCCTCATTCAATCGCAAGACGGCTACTATTTTAGCCACTACATTTGTAACTGGGAAGTCTTTACACAAGGATAGTTATAAACAAAGGGAGGGGGCAAATAATCGCCCCCCCCCACTTCAACTAAAAAAATGAGCAACTATCTAGAAGATTACGCGAAAGAAATCGCGCCAACCATTGACGAGCAGATTAACCAATCGGTTAGTGCTGACGTGCGTAAAGGTTGGGGCGTGCGCTGGGCAATACCCATGGGGTACGAAAAAATGCCAACAGTGCTTTACCAGATGAGCTCACAATCCTTTGTGGGCAGTGTTTTTATTAGCTATGTACTCTGGCACGACAGCTATACAGTTACAGCGGTGTCAGAAGACTACCCTTGGCAAGAAGTGTCAGAGTCTTGCGTATATGATTACGAATTGGGGCTGTGTATCGATAAATTGATTCACAGCTTTCCTCCGAAGAAATAAGAGATAAGAACCAATACACTAACAGTTAATTCTTAACAACAATGAAAAGAAGTTACAAAATAGTTGGCTACCTTGCTTACGAAGGTGAATATGTAAGCGAGAAGATTACAATCAAGCCGGGCTTCAAAACTGAGGGCGAGGCCTACGACTGGCTTGATTCTCATAGGGAGTACGAGCGAGATTTGGAAAGCGCTCGTGAAGAAGGTGGATATGCCTACTGTTGGCTTGATGTTGTAGATAGTTTAACCGCAATCGAGTTATGAACCCCTTACAAAAAAGCAACAAAATGAAGAGTCACAATTGGGCCTATGGTAATGGAGATGACTCCATTAAAGCAAAATGGCACGATGCGCAGACGGAAGTGCCCGAAGAGAACAAGTTGTTACTTATCGAAGCCAGCGTGATTTGCCTTGGAGAATATCACAAGGATGGTGCATGGCAAAAAGATAGCGGTGAATATCTCGCCAGAAATTACATCAATCGCTGGGCATACATGGCGGACCTACTGCCGCAAGATGTTAAAGCTTGGCTGTAAAAATCGAGTTAAAGTTATGATTCAGACAACGTTCTACCAAGATTTTAGTATTGCGGACCGATTCGGCCTTGCCGCGGTCCGCGGTACTTATTATCGCGCTTTCCGCGAATGGAGAAGTGACTACAAATATCTAACCGCACTTGTTATCACCCTTAATTGGAAGATATGGGAACATTATGAAGCCGGAAGAAATGTGTATGCGCGCCTTTACGATAAGCTTTGGCGCGAATCTGACCAGTATGCCCTTGACCACCTTAAAGGTGACGAGCTCGCATACTATATCGCTGAAACAGATTAACAACATTAAGCAAAGAAAATATGAGCACGACAACAGATGAATTTCAACGAGTCATAAAAGCGCAACTCGATAAAAAGGCGCTGAGTGACCCTTTGTTCGCCAGCAAGTATAACACGCAAGGCAAGTCAATACAGGACTGCTGCAACTACATTGTAGCGCAAGTAAGAGCGAGTGGCCGTTGTGGGTTCGCCGATGATGAGGTTATCGGCATGGCGATGCACTACTATGATGAGCCCGATACTACACGCGTTGAGCCGTTGCAATGCAAGGTCGTTGTCAACGAGCATTTAGAGCTCTCGGAAGACGAGAAAGACCAGCTCAAGCAAAAGGCTCGAGACGATTACTATCGGCAAGCATACGCCGAGCAGGCTGCAAAAAATCAGAGAGCGAAAGCAAAAAGCAAACAGCTATCAAAGACGGATACATTACCCACTTTGTTTGACGATCTATGAAGCCGCGTACACAACGAGAACGAAACGTAACCGCTCTTTCCCAACTCTTGCCTGAAATAAGCAACGCGCAGAAGCAATTCGCAAGAGAGCGGATAGAGCGGTTCTGTTATCGATATAAAGATAACTGGCATTGTATGGAATGTGGCTACGTTTGGAAACGGCAACAGCGGAAAGGAGCAAAATGTATCTGCCCGCGCTGCAAAAAGACGTTGCTCGTTAAAGATACAAGAGCTTACCGGCTTTCGGAGCGATACTATATTGCTTACTTGCAGCGACTCAAAGATTATCAAGTCGTGCGATATTGCATTGTTGCGAAAAAAGCTGACACAAAGAGAGGTATAAGAGATGTTACCGCTGATGAGGTTGCGCAAGTGTGGGTCAACGCGCAAGGTGATGTGACAATACTCGCAAGGACGCGCTCTATGTCGTTCTGGTATAATGACGTGTGGAATTTGGGCAGTCCTCTATCAGTTAAACGAGAGTTCCCATATCTCCCCGTGTGGGATACCATGGTGTGTAGCCTGCTGCCTGCGTTTCGTCAGCGAGGCATCAAACAAAGCATCTTTAATCTTAACCCTTATAGCTTGCTCGTAAGCCTTGCGAAGTCATCGCAAGCAGAAACCTTGTTTAAGGTGCGATACTTGGAGGTGCTGCAAACTATGATGAGATACAATTTTTACACCGATTTAGAACCTTACGAGTGGTCAGCTGTAAAAGTAGCTCTACGGCATGGATATAGATTGTCATCACAAGGATCTGTGCGCGAATGGCTGGATATGTTAAGAAACTTGCATGAGCTTGGGAAAGACACTTGTAATCCATACTACATCTGCCCTGCAAACCTTGGCGAATCGCATATCCATTGGATGAACGCTGTCGAAAGGAAAAGGGAAACAAACCGCAGGCATAATGATGAAGCAGAAGCGGAAAAATATGAAGCGGAGTATTATCAACGTTACGCGAAGTACCTTGGTCTGCAATTTAACCAAGGCGAGCTAAGTGTAGCTCCTTTACCTGATGTACATAGCTTCATTGACGAAGGACACGCGATGCACCACTGCGTTTTCCTTAACAGGTATTTTGACCGCCCTGAGTCTTTAATAATGAGTGCCAAGATTGCCGGTCAACGTATCGAAACCGTAGAAGTCGACCTGCAAACAAAACGCGTTATTCAGAGCCGTGGTAAGTTCAACGTTGAAACCCCCTATCATAGCCGTATCGTCCAGTTGGTAAATGAACAATTTAGCATACTCACCAATATTGATTTATAACTATGGAAATTAGAACTACAATGGTGCGATTTTCTTTCCCAGAGGAAAGGTTGCAAAAAAAGACGACAAGTTCTCAGCTATTTCTTTGCGGAGAAGCAGACAACAGCGAAAAGGTTTGGGTGCCCCTAAATAAGTTCAATCAGCGTGAAGATTTGTCGCACCCAGGGTGTCGCGAGATAGTGATGCCTAAATGGCTATTCCTTAAAACTTCTTTACCTTATTATATAAAGTATGAGGAGTTCGTAGCCGTTAGCGATTTCGAGGACTTTGAGTAAGATATTGTATTGAGAAATTTTTAAAAAGTTCTTAAAACGATAAGCGTTCTCAAAATCAATCCTTAAAAATATTAAATAACCAAAGAAAAAATAAGAAAAAATTTTTGCGTATGAAAACTTATATATAATTTTAGGGTGTTAAAAGTTAATCATCAACTCAAAAACAAGTAACAACAATGAAAAAAGAAAAGAATTTTTACTCGGTCTACAATGCCTATTATGATAATGGCAAGGTAGTAGCATACATCGCTGACATGTATGTAGGAGAAGAGAAACCCAGTGACTCGTTTAAGCGGACATTAGACGCTGACATCTATATCGACTGGTTCGATAATGTAGAGGCAGCGAAGCAATGGATCGAAGACGCTAAAAACGCATAATCATGACAACGTTTGAAGTAATCATCAGTATCATCGCGGTGGTGTTCCTCGCGTGGCTTTGCGCAGATTTTCACCACACTATGAGAGAGAAAAACAATAACATTAACAACTAAATGCACAAGTTATGACAGACTTAGCAACAACAATGAATGTTCAGCAGAAGCAGAAAGGGCTGAACGAAGTAGTAATCAACCGAGTGCACCAAATGGTCGAAGGCAAGGCCGGCAGCGTGCAAGCAACAATGGAGCGTCTTATCAACGAGGGGCGCATCGCCCAAGATTATATCGCACCCCTCGGAGTGGATCTCAAAGCAAAGGAGCACCAACCCGTAATCACCTTCAGCAGCAATGGCTCGTTGAAGATGGAGATGCCAGACGGGCAGTTTTCACTCAACCGGAACGCTGTTGGGCAACTTGCTCAGAAGCTCAACATTCCAACGACCTACCTGAGAGACTTAGCAGGTGGCGTAGAATGGCAACGTAACCTTGCCGCTACAATGCTTAACGAGCACAGCGATTGGACGCAACGTAGTCGAGTTCTCATCCGCACTGTCGGCAACGAAGTGCGCGGTGTGCTTAGCGACAGCTACCGCCGCCTGAACAGCGTTGAAATACTTACCGCTTTCGTGCAAGAGGCAAGTAACCAAGGCGCGGTTATCAGCGATGCATATATGAACGACACCAACGTTTGGGCCGAGACAATCCTCCCTCAACCAATCGTTGTGCCGACAGCGAAGAACGGCGATGTAGTGATCTTCGTGGGTGCGCGTTTCAGCACGAGCGACTACGGAAACGGCTCGTTGGATATGCGCACATTCATGCTTAACGGCGCATGCTTGAACGGCATGGTACGCGAAAGCGTGATGCGACAAGTCCACCTCGGCAGCAAGTTGCCCGACAGCCTCGCTCTTAGCCAGCGAACCTACGAGCTCGACACTCAGACGACAATCAGCGCGGTACGCGACCTGACACAAGGCTTGTACGACAAAGATACGCTCTTGCTTAAGGCACGCGAAATCCAAGGTGCAAGCGAGATTGAAGTCGACTTCGACAACGAGATACGGAAGCTCACGCGAGAGAACGGCAGGCTTAACAAGAGCGAAGGCGAAGCCGTTCAGAAGATCCTTGTTCAGAACAACCCCGATGACGGTGTACAAGGCGCGGCTACCTTATGGAAACTTACGCAAGCAATCACCGCTCATGCACGCGTTCTTACGCCAGAGCGAAGCCGAGACCTCCACGAGATAGCGGGCCAACTGATGAACCGAGTACACATTGCATAAAGCATTTCATTCATACCCCCGCGATTGTATTAGGCGCGGGGGTTTATAAAAGATAGAGATTATGGCAAAGAAAACGAACACAAGCAAGATTGCTGCCCAGATGCTGTATCAACAGCAGTTGGGCAGAGCGAATGAGCGCAGAAAGCGGTTGTATGATGACCTCGATTACGACCGAATCAGCCGCGCTGAATACGTGGAAAAGTTAGCAGAGATAGATAACGAGTTGTTAGCTTTCAAAAAAATGTGGAACATATAAATCAAAAACAACTATGGGTAACATCTTATACGCAATAATGGCCGGATGTGATTGTAGCTCGGATAAAGCTCGTCAGTATCTCGAAGACGAACTAAGGCACCTCAAAGAGCTTATGGACTTAGGTGACTTTCGTCCAAGTGACCTTGTTGATGCATGCTCGGACCTAGGCATTGACAATTCCTACGTTCCTTACTTTATTTCGCGTTTAACTGGCATCTAACAGCCTTTCTTGTTGAAATGGATAAGTATTATTACATCGTCTATTTAACGCCGTCAGAGCGCGAATCTCGCGGTTGTAATAAATATGTGGTTCGTGTGCCGCGTAACAAGGCGGCTGCTTTTGAAAAGGCGGCACACAACCTATCCGTTAAAGGCACAATGCTTTGCTGGATGTCTTTAACGGAGTGTGAAGCTCACGATTTCTGCCGTGAGAATATGTTAGCAAACAACGACTTCCCGCAAAGAATAAGCGAAGTAGTCGTAACCCGTCAAGGAGAATTCATGGTGCTATGAAAGAGAAGTTTAAGATGACAGAAGATGGTTTCGTTTGGTTAATCATAACCAAAGCAGAAGCGATGTATCTTATCGACAGCGCGAGTGCCCACGATATAGACCTGCTGTATGATGACGGCACGGAAAGAATCGCCGAAACACCCGCAGAGATAGAGCATCATAATGGCGAGATCGGCTTAGAGTTAGGCTTCCTCCATGACATCCTTTTAAAATTACACCAGCAATGAGTATACAACAGCATACAACAGCATTGCAACAGCGAAGCTGTCAAGAGCTCGCTAACGCTGATTGCATAACGTACAGCGACAAGGATGGTCAATTGTCGATTTACGAGTTTATCCCGCGCGAACGAGGACAAAAGAAGCTCTATGTATATCGGCATGGAAGCAAGTTTTTCAAAACGCGCAAAGCATTTATCAAATCAATCAACTCTTTAAAATAACCAACTGCAATGAAAAAGAAGTATCTTTCACCTAAACAAATCGGAGAACTGAAAGCCCTTGGGTTTTCGTGTGCAACGCGAACCATTTTCCCCGCTATCGATGAGCATAGTTGGGAACTTGGCCCTCATAGTGTAACCAATGAACTGGTCACGCTTGAAGACATCTTAACCAACGCCCTTAGCGAGGCGTATGCCATTGCGATCGACAGACTCGACAACAGCCAATGGAATGTCTATGTAGAGTTCCGTAATGAACAAAAGCAAAAGATGGCCGTAAGCTCACAGAGCATAGACCTACTCGATGCGGCATTTGACGCTTTGAAGTGGGCGATAGAAAACAAACTTGTAAACACAGATGCGTATGAAAGCAATCATTAAAACCAAACAATTCTCAGAGGCGCTATCATTGTGCCGCAAGGTTATAGACCATAGCTGCCTTGATGAAGATTATACTTACTATAAGTATAGAGTAGACAGTGATGGCATTCGTATAGAAGCGAGATGCAACGGCATCACAATAGAGAAAAAGATTGATGCTGTTATAGAGGGCGGTGAAGACACTGTATTCTTTACAGACTACCAGCTAATCACGGAAGCTGCAAAGATTATTCCCGAAGCGGAAATCCATGCTAAGATTGAAAATCAGCGCTTGCTTGTAAGCTACAAGAATGGCTCATTCTTTGTACCCGTGTTGAAGAAAGAGAATGTTGACCGCTGGTTAGAGATTAACCCAGATAGCGGGATAGACATTAAAGTGCCTGCAAAAGCGATTGTGGTAGGCGCGAAGTCGGTTATTCCATTTGTGTCAACCGACAACACCTTTGCTACGCTTAGAAATATTGTATGTGACATTAAAGACAACATGCTTGTATGGGTTGCTTCTAACGGGCACCTGCTAAGCAAGGTTACTACAAAAGCCGATAGGTTAAAAGGGAATGCGCGTTGGCAAATGAGCGCACTTGCTGCAAGTGTTCTTGTAGATGCGTTTAGCAAGGCTTCAGCTGATGATATTGTCGAAATCAATGTGCGAGACAACGCTGTTAGGGTAACCGGTGCTAATGTTATTATCGATATGGTAAACCCGAATACCCACTTTCCGAATTACGACAAAGTTATGCCGCAAACAGGTGAGCAACTGAAAATAGACACCTACGATGCTGTTAATGCACTATCGCGTGTGTCGTCAGTGAGCGGTGGAGCAAGTGTGATTCAAGTCAGCCTAACGCACGATAAAGCCGAGATTAAGTCGACTAGTATGTTTGACAACCTATCCACTAACGAGGCGCTTCATTGCGAATACAGTGGTGACGATATAGTGTTCGGCGTTATTTGCGAAAACCTGCGAAAAGCTCTTAAAGCAATGCGCTCTCAGCAGGCGGTCATAATGATAACAGACCCGAGTCACCCGATGTTGGCATACCCTGCCGAAGAAAATGATAAAGATACAAGTGTTCAAATCGTAATGATGCCTTCGCAGTTATGAAGCAGCCTATCAGTGAAATATTGAGCGAGATGTCGGTCTTGCATGCGCGGTTAGCCTCTTTGATTAATCAGCTTGCACTGCGATATGAAGAGCTCGTAATGCTTAACAATGAAAACAATGTGTATGGAAACGAAGAAGAAAGATGAATATCTAAGCGAAGAATGCGTCCAGCGTTTAACGAATCTCGGTGCGAGTTTTCGCGATAGTAAGAGCGTTAGCGTTGTCGACCTCTTGAATGTATTGCCAGTAAGCCTGCCAAGTGTACATAAGTATCTAATGATAACGCACGGCGATAATGGCCTGTGGTTTGTAAGGTATAATGATGGATGGGCAGACAACACGTGCATTCTTTTTAGTGCTGCAACGTTGATAGAAGCCGCATTTCAAATGGCGGAATGGTATTACTCAAAAGTAGCTAACAAGCAATGAGCGATATCGACATTCCTATTGAGATATTTATGCCCCTTGATAACGAAGAGGGCGACATGGTGCTTAAACACTCTTGGGAAGAGCGCCCTAATCAGCTGTACGAAAATTGGGTTAGGTATACGTGCCTAAATCTCGTGTGGCATAAGACCGGCACTCTTCCCGAGATAGGGCGCGAGGTAATCATCGAGAACAGGCGCGTAAGCGGAGAGCGCTCTATCTTCAAAGGCGAAGACGAGCGTGTCGATATCTTCCATGAAGTGGTGCGCGTCCACGATGATTACTTGCTACGTTATGTAGCGCGCCATCGTTGGGCGTATCTTGATGATTTACTTCCAATCAATAACACCGAGGAGAAATGATACAAACGAAAATCAACTACGAAAAATTAGTCGAAGAACTTTTGCAGAACGTCATCCTTGACGAGGGCTTGGAAGAACGTGTGAAAAAAATGATAGCGTTTTATCACAGCCCGTGGTGTGGGCGTATCGGCTGCGAGGAATTCGAGCATCTTCAAGGCTATTGTTTAGGCTGGAACGATGCAATGGAATACATCAACCGCGAAAAGCAGAAAGGAAACTAGCAATGAGAGAAATTAAGTTCAGAGGAAAGCGCTGCCTCGGCGGCGCGTGGATTTATGGCGACCTGCTGCATAACGTTGAAACGGGCCAAGTCGCCGTGGCGCAATGCCGCACCGAGAACAACTTTGGCGAGTACGATGTTATTGCCGACACCGTGGGTCAGTACACTGGACTGCGCGATGTGAATGGCGTTGAAATCTACGAAGGTGACATCATTGAAGTACTGTTCTCCGAAACCACTGAACCCACCAAGCTTAAAGTTTACTTTGTTGGCGGGTGGTACTGTGATAGCGATATGTATTGTTTACCTCTCTATGATATTGAAGAGGAGGTAAAAGTAGTAGGTAATATCTACGAGAAAGGAGTACAGCAATGATACCACAGAAAATAGATTACAAAGACGAAGCTGAGCGCATTTTTTATAGTGCTTATAATTCCGTTAGGCAGTCGAGCCAAAAAAGCGGCATTACTCAACTGGATGTAGAACTAACCACCGAATATTGCGGCATTGTTGCCGAACTAGAAGTGGATTATTGTTTTGACATTGACGAAGAAGTCCCCTTCGGTGACAACGATTACATTCTAACTGGTCGCTCTATAACAGAAGTGTATGCGCGTGTTATTGATGCCCAGTACTATGATGAGGATGGGAATGAATATCCTGTCGATATAAACCTCCTGCAAGACGAAATCGACAAGTTAAACTTCTGTGAAACGATATAATTCTGACAACTATGCAACAAATCTACACAAACTTTCAATACTGGGCGTATCGCGACCGCGCTATTCTTATGACGAGCAATGGTCACGGAGCTTTAATAATAGACTTTATAACAGAACTCGATGACGCGTTGCTGTGGTCGCTATCCGTTGATCCGGAATTTCGCGATTTAGGCCTTGGCACTGCACTATTAGAGGAAGCCGAATATCTTTGCCGTGGGCGAGCTGTTAAGCGTATTGTTCTTGATTGGGACGAACGCAATTCCGAGAAGTGGGTGCTTCACTGGTACAAGCGACTCGGTTTCACCGAACTGCAATCTAACCCTTACGGAGTTACACTAACAAAATGTCTATGAAATTACCACATCGAAGCACTTTGCAAGTGATTGATTGGGCTCGTTACGATGCTTTGGATAAACGGCTCAAAGAGCTAACAACGTTGCAAAGCAATCTAACATCTGACCCGAGGGTGGATCGGAAGAAAGTAAACGCGCTTATAGAGCCGCAGAAAGCCGATGTTCGCGCCAAAATGGAAGCTATCCTTGAGTGTATCAATAGCAACCATATAGAGTGCGTTTCTTGGTTACTCATCTCTCAATGTGCTGTTGACTTGTTAGATGAGGTGCTTGAACATTTTTCCAGATCTCTAAAGAAGGCATCTCACCTCGACACCGCAGGTGCAGGCTACGAAGAGCTGATACGCGAGCATATCGACAAATGGCAGCTTATCTCCAAATCTTGCTCTCAGCTACTCGACTACATTACACAGACTAATACAACAGTCACAATTATTGATGAGCTCTCACAGCAGAGTGATGACCCGCGCGTTGTTGACACGTTTACATCGTTGTCTGAAATGTTTAACGACAAGCTGATGCCGCAGATTGAAGCTATCCGCATGCAAATCAAAAACAACTCACAAATAACCAACTTATTCTCATAATGACAGTAAAGCAACTAAAACAGATACTATCGCGCTGCCCAGACGATTTTGATGTACGTCCTATCCAGCGTGTACGCAAAGGGTGTGTGTTACATTACATAGAGAGCGTTGAGATAGACAAGGATTGGAAAATTGTTAGGCTGATTCAAGGTAAGTAGCAGAGCATCAATTCTTAATAATCCTTAAAAATATAAGGAAAACTAATGAGAAATTTTGATATATGAAAACTTATATATAATTTTAGAGTGTTAAATTTATAACCAACTTATAGTAACAACAATGAATCACAGATCAACACAGAGCTATTGGCGGTACAACGATGGTGGTCGAAGCCAATACTTCAAAGGCAACGCGCAAGATTGCGTGACACGCGCAATCGCAATCGCGACCAAGAGAGACTACAAAGATGTGTATAACACAATCAAAGGCCTTGTCGGCTACACCCCCCGAGAAGGTATCAAGAACAGCGACATCAAAAAGGTCGTAGAACATTTCGGCGGTCATTGGGTCGCTTGCATGAAAGTCGGCCAAGGGTGTAAGACTCACTTAAAGGCTAGTGAGCTGCCAAATGGTTCTATCGTATGCCGTCTTTCGGGGCATCTCGTAGCCGTTATAGACGGCATGGTAAATGACACGTTTGACTGCTTGCGCGGTGGAACGCGATGCGTGTATGGTTATTGGACATTTTAAAATTCAGACACTATGAGAAAGCAAAAATACTATTATATTATAAAGTACGAAGACAATTGTACGCCCGAACGCAGAGCATTTCAATTCTACGCTGTACTATGTGAAAATTTTGGAAAGCTCTGGACGGATGGTGAGGATCTCGGACTAATCCGTTTTTATACTGACTGGAGTGAAGCGTCTGCTCAGGTAGATAAGTTGTACGAAATGCATAAAGACGACATCAATCTCGAAATCGATTACGTAGAGCTACCAGTACCTGGTGAATAAATAGATAGTCGCTATGAAAGAAAAAAGTTACGCACTCTACTTCAATACCCCCGAAGAGTTGGGTTTTGAAATAAAGTACCCGAGTGATAGATTGCCCGCGATTATTAAGGTTAACCGAGTACCTTACCCGGTGTATTGCGAGCTCCATATCCAGAAGACGAACGAGAATGCATATCGGATATACTATGGCTTTGGCGATGTCTCGTTTGCTCTCACTAATAGTAAAGATTTAGAGGAAGCCGTAAATGGTGTCCTCTCTTTCATCATGCCAAGACGCGAAGGTTTCCTTTATAAATGACGCTATGGCTATGTTTGACAATCTTAAAAGAGCGCGTGAAACAAGGCGCTCACAGCGTTTAGACGCAATCTCAAAGAAGCTTATACAAGCACGAGAGTTTAACGGCAAGCTGTACCTCTGCTACGGCGACCAGCCGCTTATTGAAGCCGATGGGCTGGGTTGCCCGTTAGTCACCGCCTTAACCAAGGCGCGAAATGTCTGGAAACAATACCAAGAGGAAAACTTGTAGCTGTTTTTTTGCAATATTGAAAATTTAAACTATCTTTGCGCTATGAAAGAACTCGAAACAATATTTGATCACGGGGTAACCGAAGAAGAACTTCGGATATTGTTTGGTAATACTCGTATGAATAGAGATAAGTATCAGGAAATTATCGATACCACTATAAAAAAAGAACAGAACTTGCTCACAGACCTTTATCGATTGTATATAATACGGCGTGACAATGTGACGGCTCAAAAATTCCTTGATAAGATTGAAGATAACATTTTTAAGTACTTTACGCTTTTAAATCATTGTATAGCAAAATAATTGGCTACATGTAAAGCAGCCTATTCAAGAACATGTCTATCTCATTAGGTGTTAACCCTATCTCAGTTAGCTTTTTACATAGTATCCGTTCACCTGATTCAGTTTGATTTGCAATATTAACTAACTCACCTACTTGAAGTTGCCCGTTTTTCACAAAAAAGCCTCGTAGTTTTTGACAAAGTCGATTATATCCATAGCCTTCAGTTTGAATCGCTTCAAAGTTTATAGGTTCTACTTTATAATACTTAAGTATTGCGGTGTAGTTATGTCGGGCATACAATTGTACACATGTCTCGAGAATTAATTCTTCAAAGGAGCTATTTTGAATTTCAATGTTTTTTTTGACTTTTGAGTGGATATTTTCATGAAAAAGCGCCTCTATTGCATATTCTTCATTGAAAGAAAGCACTTGTCTTTTGCTAAGTTTCTCAATTGCAGAAAGCAAATCTGTGACAGGGCAAAATTTCGCACCAGATTTTGTGGTAAATTCTACACAGCTGATGCCTACTCCTTTCTCGCTCCATTGCATTAATGCATGATTGTCGTTTTCAAAGATATAAACTTGTGTTCCTTTTTTAAACAAGTTAATGCGCCTATTTAGCACATCAATAAAATTTTGAATCTTTCCAACTGCATTAATAGGAATTTTTGCAAGTTTTCTCATAACGACATCATCTGCCGAAATCCTCAATCCTGCTATGTGCTTCTCTGCTTCTTTCAGTAACGCTTCTACATACTTGTAGTTGTCTCGCAAGAAATATGGCACTTTTTCGCGTGCGTACGCACTTACGATACGCTCCTTGTTGTCGTTGAACCATTCCTTGAAATTATCGGGCACATCTTTTATAACTCCCTCTGGCACATACTTGTCGCGCACCTCTTTGGGCAGCTTATAAATCTTCAAGCGCTCTTCGTAGGGTAGGGTAATCGCAACGGCGTAGCAACGACAGCGCGGATGCCAACCACACCACAAGAAGTCCTTCGGGTATTGTCCTGCAAGTTTGTCGCAAATATCCACGATAGGGTGGTTCTGCGAAAGTCGCACTTCAAAGCCGAGTACAAAACGTTGCTTCTGCCACCGGTAGTTGTCGGCGTAGCGATACGCCATATTTATTTCGGTTGCAGCAAGTCGTAGTGCATTCTGTCGCGCCGAATGGTAGACACCCGGTGGCAACTTATCCATACCGGTACTAACATAGTGCACCTTGCCATTTTCATCGATAACACGCCTTCGCCACTCTACGACCTTGCGTTTCGCGCCTGTCGCATCAATAATGGTTCGGTGATAACGCCGATAGACAGCATCGGGGTCGTTAAGCATGCTTCGCACCTCTCGGCCAATGTCTTCGGCACTACTGCCTTGTTGCAATCCGTCTTCTATCTTCTGGCTGATAGCCATTTCGAATTCCGCTTTCGCCTGTTCGGTGTAGTTCCACACCTTGTCTGACAATGACAGCTCTTTTCCGTCACCTATGCGATACTCTTTAAACGCCTTCTCTGCGGCTTTTCGGTGCGCTTTGGTATAGATATCTTCTTCTTGTAATTGATACGCGCTAAGCGCCTCTAAACCGGCGTCAAACGATTTATTTATAGAGCTCGAGATATTCTTTTCAATTTGTCCTACTACTTCTTTGTGAAATTGTTGGAGTATAGGGGCTGCTTTCTGTTGCGTTTGTGGGTAGTCCTCAAAACGGAACAGATCGTCCTCGGGGAGTTGGTTGTAGTCTATTCCAGCTCGGGCAAGGCTGTTGTATAAATCGCCAAGCTTATTTTGCAACCACGAGTTAAACCGAGATAGCCAGTTCAAAAAGAATTTGTCCGTCATAAATTACAAGGCGCTTCCGAAAGCGTTTTGCATCAGTAAAGCTTGTTGCTCTTCTTGCAGTTTCTTCCAGGTTTCTTTGGGATTGCGAACGAGTGGATTAAGGTTAACGCTGTCCTCTTGTGATAACGATGCCTTACCACCATTAGAAGCGTTTATCAACTGAATCTGCTCGGTCAGGTTCTTAGGCATGTATGGTGTGAATTGAGGCTCAACTTTCATCTGCGACACTAATCGGTCGGGGATGGGCATTAGTGCAGCCGCAACGCCATTTTGTACAAGGTTATATCGGCGGGTAAACATTTCGCCATAGGTTTCAATTTGCATCTGCGCTTTCATGTGCGGGTCAGTAAACATTAGCTGAATTGCTACGCCCGAAGTGTTCCCCCCTAATGTCTTCATCGTCTCAAAGGAGATGTCGGGGATCTGCGAATACGCAAACACGATGTTAAACAAGTTAGCAAGCTCCATGCGTATAGATTCGGGAGAGCTATCCCACGAAAGTACGCTCATAGAAGCGCCATTCTTTCCTGTGTAAACTCTACCTTGTTCACCCTTATCGGCGAAACCGCTAATCTCACCGCTCACAAAGTAAGACGGAGAGCCGAAATAGTCGTTAGTATCACCCCAGTTTGACATCAGCTCCTCAATGCGCTCAATACAAGGTTGCACACGATTCCATACAGTTTCCTCTTGGCGATAGTAGATGACAGGTATCTTTGTGAAGCCGTGCTTCTTAGGTGCACCAACGAGTTGCATCATACTATTGGTAGTGTCCTTATACTGATAGACAAGCGTTTCGGTGTACACATCAAAGTGACGCTCTGTTAAGCCTAATTCATCTGTTACAGTATAGGCACGAGCGAAGCCATCCATTTTGTCGTACTGGTTGAAGTGAGGGTATAATTGGTCGCCACGCAACGGCGAGAGCAACTTATTGCGTATCTTGCTCGGTTTGCCCGCGCTGTCTAACTCAAAGTACCACAGCTCTGCACATTCACGTTCTCTGCCCAAGGTGCGTGCTAATTTGCGGTCGAAGTATGCTATCTTATTGTCGTTGAATACATCCATAACCGCGTCAAACAACTTGCTTTGTTGTTCGTTGCAATCGTTTTTTGCTGAGTATATCACCTCATTGCTGAACAAGAAACCGACCGAGCGGTCAAGGAGTACTTGCTGTGCAGGAATGCACGTGCGGCAGCGGTCTACATACTTGGTCTTATAGATTGGCAACCCTGTCAGAGAATCCGTGTTCCCAGTCTTGATTTTGATTTTCTTCTTCTTACGCAACTGGGGGTCCATGACTTTATGCTGATAGGGGTTGTACTCGCGCTCTGTTTGCTCTAACGAGGGCACGAAAGTCCTCTTTTGTGACGTTAGTAGTGTAACAATAGTGCTAACGTCTTTACTTTGCATGATTTCTTCGATTGTTTTCATTTCGTCTGTGTTATAAAATGTCTGCGATTTCTTCTGCTGATAATGCTCGGCTGTTGTTGCCGAGAACTTTTTCAAGGATGACGTAACGTATGCCGTCTATCGCATGATTAAACTCATCGATGGGCTCGTTGAGCCACTTGCCTTCTTTATTTTGACGATAGGTGTAGTTTTTGAATTCCTTGATTACGTTGGTGCTTTGTTTGGTGATAAAGAAGCGGTATTCCAGCATCTTGGTGATGCCTGCATTGATAGAGCCGCCGAATTTACTTACAGGGCGGATGTCAATTCCCGCGTTGTAGATCTCTTCAATCAATCGCGGCTCGGCTGACTCCGAAATCGTTTCCACCTTACATCGCGCCTTTAGGTCCGCTTGTTTCAGCACCTCGATAATATCCTTAGTTAGCATGTGCGTAGCGTAGCACACTTCCTCGATGTAAATCTCGTTGCCGTTGATATATACCTCTTCTATTGCAGTTGGGTCATGCGAATAGCCGTAGTCAACTCCACGATAGTGATGTTTCTTCACCCAGCGTGGCACCTTGTCGATAATTGTTACGTTTTCAAAGATAAGCCCCTCGATTATTGCTTGCAGGCCAAGGCCATAGATGCGCCATAAGCTTTGATTCTTATGCCGTAACGACTCAATCTCGTCAATGACTTTTTGCTCTAAGAAAGGGTTGTCCTTGTAGGTTGTGATGAAGTGGTATGTTTTCGGCTCTTGGTTCAGCGTGCATATCCAGTGCTCATCGGTGAAAGACGGGTTATAGTCAATCAACGAGAATTTCGTAGTACGCATTTGTAGCTGTTGCCACTCAATGTATTTCAGCTCATTGCCCTCGTTGACGTAGAGTATCTGGCGCTTGCGGCCGCGCAACTTTTGCTCGTTGTCGCAGGAGAAAAACTCCACGAACGAGCCGTTTTGAAATTCAAATGTCAACTCGGAATTATTCGCCTTAACCTTTGCACCTGTCTTGTTGAGGACTTCTTTAAAGTCGCGTAGCACTGAGCCTTTTAGTGCAGGCAACGTGGCTCGCACGATAGATACAGTTGTGTTCGGGTGGTGCAAGCAATGCACGATCAGCCAAATGACCGTGTTATAGGTCTTTGAGGAACGTGCGGCTCCTTGCTCCGATACTGTTGTATAGCCAGCATCGTATGCTTTTTGAATCTCGGTATACACCCGCGTTGTCTGTATCTTTGACATTAAGCGCTACTCCTCTTCCTCTTTATCTACTTGTTCTCGCTTATCAATAACTTCAACAACTAACGGCTCAACTTTAAGGTCCTTGCCATTAGTCGTTATATCGGTGCGGTTCATGCTAATCGCGTCACGCTCTTCTTGCGTTGCAAGCATACGATACACCGCAAGTAATGCTGTCGGGTTGTCGCTTTTGAACAGCTTTTGACGGATTGTTACCTTGGTCTTAATCGTCCCTATTCGGAGCGCGTCTTTGATCTCGTCTAAATCATCCGAGTGCACCGGGAAATGATTGTAGAACGTTTCTTTCGAGCAGGGCAGAACGTCAACAAGCTCCTGAATAGATGTAATACCCACCTTGCTTGCCATTTCAATAGCCTGCTTTTTCAACTTCTTTGTATTGAATGCCATTAAAATTTGTTTTAAGTAGCGAAAGAGCGCGTCTAACAGCCTCTTTTTTAGCAGATGACATCGAGTTAATCGCGACTATTCGCTTTGTTATACATTAGTTTTTTGATATTCTGGGTAGCAGTGTGCTTCACTTGGCGGACATTCCATTATCTCGTATGACGCGCCACAGTTAAGGCAGTGCGCGAAATACACTACTGAATCATCGTTCTCATCCGCGCCGTAGGCCTCGGATGCCATGGCGTCACTATCAAAGCACATTTCGCCACCGCACAACAAACAAAATTTCTTATATTCTTCCATAATCTATCTGAGTTAAAAATTCTTGCCTGCAAACCGCATCGTCACGGAAACAACCCGTCATACAACTTGCTGTCATCGTTCCATCTTTTCGAGCTCCTCGCATTGTTTTACATAGGTGCGTTCCTCGCATAATCAGCGCCATGCCTAGTGGAGGGTTCTCTTCTCCGAGGGCCTTTGAAAGCATCGCAATTACGTCATTTACCAACCGCTCTTGCACTTGCAATCGTGCTGCACAATAATCAACAACTCGACCTATCTTAGAAAGACCAAGAATCTTGCCATTAGGGTGGGGAATATAGGCAAACCAATACTCGCCGAAGAATGGCATCATGTGGTGTTCACACATTGAGTAGTACTTGCCGCTATCTATTACCATTTGGTCGGTATGCATATCATTGTTGAATACAGTAATAATCGGCGCTGCTTCTAGCTTGTAACCGCGAAATATCTCGCCATACATCTTTACGATGCGGTGCGGCGTGTCTAACAAACCTTCGCGGTTGGGGTTTTCGCCAATGTATTCAAAGATGCGCTTAATGTTATCCTCTATAGTAGAGCCATGCTCATCGGGGAACTCGATCCATGTTTCGTTATCAATCGTTTCGCCGATAAAAGTGGGCAATACTGGCGATGTTGTCACTTGGTAAGCTACAGCCGTGCAATAACCCTTGAACCGCTGTAAGGTCGCTCCTGTACAACAGATGTCGTCAACGATTAATGGTTGCTTGCTTTGGTTTAATGCAGTCACTATTGGCAATCCGAGCTCGCGGCCTAACACAATAGCTGGGTAGTAGCCACCGCGAGGTAGCGGGTAAACACTATCAAAGTGCGCACCCTGTGCGTTGCGTATCTTCGCCGCGAGATGCGTTAGCACTTTGTCATAATCTTCATAAGTCAACTCTTTCTTCTTCATCGCACATTCAATATCTTTTGGGTTTGTAACGATATTCTCCATTTAGGGTGCTCGAGGCAGTATTTTACAGTTGCTCGATAGATGCGGCGGTTTTCTTCAGCATCACCAGTATCACAAGGTTGCAAATAATAGTGTTCAGCCTTGATATTGTCGTATCTTGACATATCGTTCTTGCCGGTGTACACTACTTTCAGCTCGTCTGCGCGTAGAGCGTTAATTTCCGCGTTGTCGCAATACTCAAACTTAGGCGAAATCGTAACGAAATCCACATTAAAAGGTAGCCTTCGAGTCCCATTGGTTTCAACGGCTACTTGCTTATGAGATTGGTGCAACAATTCGATGAACGCTTCGTCAATAAACAAGCTTGGCTCACCGCCTGTGATAACAACCAACTGCGCGGGGTACTTGCATACCTTTGCGACAATCTCTTCCTCGCTCATCATCGTGCCGTCCTGATGGTAAGTGTCGCAGAACGGACAATGCAAGTTGCAGCCACTGAAACGCACAAACACGGCAGGAGTGCCGGCATGGTAGCCCTCGCCTTGGATAGAGTAGAAAATTTCGTTTATCTTAAATCTTTTCATAACGCACTTGTCTCGATGTCATCCTTGCAATACATTGCCACGTTGCCATCTGATTCTTGCACAGTAGCTTTATAGCACTCGGGTATCTGGTCAACAATCCACTTGGCGATATTCTCCGCCGTAGGATTGAAGTTGAGTAGCTCGTTAAGGTTGCCGTGGTCAAGCTTGCCGTGAATGGCTTGCTTGATGTGAGTAAAGTCACACACCATGCCGTTGGCGTTAAGTTCGCGAGCGCAGCAATATACCACGATGTGCCAATTGTGGCCATGTAGATTGGTGCACTTGCTTTCGTAGCTAAGCGTTAGGCGGTGTGATGCCGAAATTTCCAATGATTTTGATACGTAATACATATTTTTTGTCGTTTTTTATTGTTGTTTGAAAAATTCTTCATAATTTTGCCTCATCATCGTAAGATGTGGGAGAGTTATGAGCCTGATGGGCGCACAATAACCATTGGGACTTAGGAAAACTCTACGCGGTATCCCTTGTGCATGGGCACTACCGCATTTTTTATTTTTACACCTTAATATTTCGGTAATACACTTTTCTATTTTCCTCATCGATATGTAGATAAATAAGAGGACGAGCCGTGGTTTCGCCGTCTCTTACTTGTCGCTTAAACTCGGCGACACCATTGTCGATATCCTCACGATGAAATCCACTTTCCTCAGGAGCAAAAGAGACTGCAATATCTGCTTGCACTGATTTCGACATATCTGCTGGAAAAGGCTTGTAGCTATGTTTGATTGCTTCAACTACGCACTTGACTTTATCTTGTTTTCTCATTGCCATGATTTCAATACTGAGTTTACTAAGATTATGAACAAACCCATCTGCGCTTGGTACTTGCAACTTATGACCATTTGGCAGAGTTATTTTTACTATTCCTTCTGGTTCCAGCACTGCTGAAAGACCATTTTCAGCACAGATTTTTACCGCTTCTCGCTCATCATCAGTATGTTTAACTTTACCGTCTTTAACAGCCCAAAAAGCATGGTTGTTGTGCCCACCAGAATGAACTTCATAGCCATCATTTCGATACTGATTAGCTAGTTTATCATTTCTTCGTACACGCGGATTATCTTTCCTTGTGACAGCAGGAGAAGCATATACAATCTTTTTACTCATTCAGCCTACTCCTCGTATTCCGTTGTATCGTCAATACCTGCATCACGCAACGCTTCCTTGCGCTCCACACAAGTACCGCACTTGCCACAATGTTTCTCACCTCCTTTATAGCACGACCACGTTTCAGCGTAATTGACACCCAACGCCTTGCCTATCTTTGCGATGTCGGTCTTAGAAATCGTGGTGTATGGAGCGCTAATAGTCACACCATCATAAGTGCCAGCGCTCATTGCCTCTGACATTGCAGAAATAAACACAGCTCGGCAGTCAGGGTAGATAGCATGGTCGCCAGCATGGTTAGCGATTAACACGCGCTTTAACCCGTTGCTCTCTGCTATGCCGCAAGCGATAGCGAGCATGATTCCGTTGCGGAATGGCACGACTGTTGATTTCATATTCTCATCAGCGTAGTGCCCTTCGGGAATAGCATCTGCGCCACACAACAGCGAAGATTTAAAGTACTGGTGGATAAAGTCAAGCGGGATGACAATGTGCTTGATGCCTAACCGCGCACAGTGCATCTTTGCGAGCGGTATCTCTCTACTGTTATGGTTGCTGCCGTAGTCATACGACACAGCAAGGGCGATGTTGCCCTTTCGCTCATACAGGAGCGTCACGGAGTCCATGCCGCCTGATACAATAATTAAACTATCTTTATTCATCGCGAAAAGCTGCTAACATCCGAGATTGTTTCAATGTCTTATACTCCTCGGTTGCGTAACTAGCAAAAGGATAAATGCTAATACCGCCTCGGGGATTGAAAATACCAATAACTTCAAGGTACTTTGGCTGCATCAACCCCACAAGGTCTTTCATAATGATATTTACGCAGTCCTCGTGGAAATCGCCATGGTTGCGAAAACTAAACAAATAGAGCTTAAGGCTCTTGCTCTCTACCATGCGAAGTGCAGGTATGTAGTTGATGATGATTTTAGCAAAATCAGGTTGCCCTGTTTTAGGGCAAAGTGATGTAAACTCAGGGCAGTTAAACGTAACAACATAGTCGCTGTCTGGGTGCTTGTTTTCAAATGTTTCAAGCACATCAGGGCAGTATTCTGTTGCATACTTAGTGTTCTGGTTGCCAAGCAAGGTTACTCCTTGCAATTCTTTTTCATTTCTTGCCATAATCTCTTGCGTTTGTTATTATATCAATCTTTGTGGAATGCTCTCCACTTATTATAGTAGTGCTCTTGCATTTTCATCGCCTCTAAATAGGAATAGACCCAAATCTGGTCCCATCCTCCTGCTACTGAGAGTCCTTTTCTGATGCGCCGTTTATAGCCTTCTACTTTCCCATAAGTTGTTTTGAGTTTCCAAGAAGCGCTATCGGTATAATCAAAGGGCACTTTATCCAACACATCGCGGCGGGTCATCCCTAAACAATGTATTTTACATCCTGCATTTCGTGCATACTTAACAAACATCGGGTACTGTTCATCTTTGACATCCTCGTTCCTAAACCCTGAAATAGCGACAACTCTGCCAGCGTATTCGTGGCACATTTTCTTAAATTCATAGATGCCCCTGTTTTTGTGCCAAACGGGAATGATCTTATTTGAAGCGCTTTCTAAGATTTTGCGTAACTGCAACACATTATCGTAACCGATGATGTTATCAACATCCATTTCAAAAAAACCGACAATCTTTGGGTTATCGTGCGCTTTAATGAATTCAGCATACTGCTTAGTGAACTCAAGCCAATCAACTTTTTTGCCCTTTTGAAAAGAATGTGCTCCACTATCAACCATCATCAGTTCTGATTGCGCCATAGTGCGCTTAAAGAAGTCAACGTCACCTCTAAATTGATAAAACGATAACAAGTTCCACAACAGATGCTTGCCGCGTTGAGATAAAGCATTTAATGTGTATTTATCAATCGCGCTCAGAAATATCTTCATCTTCTACTTGCTCTTCTTGTTCCTTTTCAATCGTACCATTGTGTTTTGGCTTTTTGAAACGACTTTTTGAATCGACATGGTGGCAGTTAGGGCACTCAAGTAATTCCTTCTCGGGTTCTTCATAGGTCGAATCTGACAAATCTTCAACCCCGTCAAGAGGGTTGAGAACGTCTTCGTTAAGGAAGTTGCATTCAAGCCCAAAGTCTAACAACTCATCCAAGTCCCACTCGTTAGCGAGAATGTCCCAATCGTTCTGGCCGAATGGCACGTTATCTTTGATGATATAGGCGCGTAGCTTTTCAGGCGGGGTGTCTTGCGGCAGTATCTTACAACGGCACTCGGAGATGCCCAACTCTTTCATCGCGCGGTAGCGCATGTTACCCATAATGATAACCAGCTCGCCGCCGTTATTGTAGGCGATAACCTCACGTAACTGGGTCATTTCGGGGTCGTCTTGGATAGACTTTTTCAATGCCGCGAAACGCTCATCTTTGATAAAACGAGGGTTCTTTGCTACGCCTTCAATCTGCCCTGTGTTTACATGCAGTTCGGCAAGATTGACAGTTTTCAGTTCATACACGTCTTTGGCCATTTTTTTCGCTGTTTTTTGTCGTTTTTTGATAATTTTCGTTGATTTTTCGCACAAAAATAGCAAAAGATGCTTCTATTGGGAGCACCTTTTGCTAATAAGTTATGAACAGATTTAATATCGCTTCAATCGAAACCGAGGTTGCTTTATCAACCAAGCGTCATCGCCATACAGCGGGACACTTTTCTCTTCGGCTTCTTTTTTCAAGCTTTCCAGGCGCATATCGTAATATCTTATCTGATCATCAAGGGTGTCAATCTTTTCGCCTAAGCTTTCTTGCCTTGCCGGTTGCTTTGCTTTGCCGAGTGCTAAATTTGCAGCGTCACGTTGCTTGCCAAGTTTATCCAGCATCTTGCGCACCTTTGCGTATTCGCGCTTGATTCGCTCTGAATCTCTTGCTGCTGCCGCTATTGCGGCTCTCTTAGCGTCTTTTTTTCTGGGGGTACGCTTTGTTTGCCGCTATCACTTGCAGCTTTTTCGTTGCTCGAGCTCGTCTTCAAGCTTACGCCTTTCTGCTTTGCCTCTTTTTCGAGCTTCTTCATTGACTTGGCAGCATAATCCATGTTTTCTTTCTGCTCGTCCATGTCATACTTCAAGTCTGCTGCTTTCTTTTCGGAGGTCGCGTTGTCGTAAGCCTCTTTGTAGAACTCATATCGCGTTTTAGCGTTAAAATACGCGTCTTGCGCAATCTTGTAGTTGTCAGTGATACGCTCCGCTTCCGTTTTAGCCACAAAAGCGCTCTTTGTGGTAGTTCTTACATTGCTACCCCCCCCCGTTGGGGCGATAGCGTTCTTCTTCGCGCACTTCGCGTGTTACCTGATGCTTTACTCATATTTCTTTACTTCCGGGTTCGTCAAGCATAGACTTTGTTAATCCTTTTACTGGCTTCCAGTATTTATCTTTTCCGCCAAATCTAATAGAATTATACATGTTCGTCCAAGCCAAACTAAGGTGTGTTTTAAAGTATGTGTCGTCATCGACCTTCCTGTAGATGTCGCGTTTCTTTCCCGTTTTTCTGTCGGTGAGCGTAATGCTTGTTTCGCGCAAGCCATTCAATGCTTTCCATCCATTCTTTGGTTTTCCAGTAAAGTTCCACCGAGCGGTGAGTCTATACTTTTCACTTATATCGAAGTTAAACTCGGAGTTATTGGTAAAATCAAGTTTTTCAGGAATCTTATTCCACTTTATGTTAGGTTTATCTTTCTGAGGAATCGCTTTAACGGTTACTTCTCGGTCGCCTTTTACGCCTTTCCAAAAAGCTTTGGCTCTGCCGTCTTCTGACATTACTGTGAAACCATGCGTATCTCCGGTTTTATAAGGGCCTGAGTAAGAAACAATCATGCCTCTATATGTTTCACCATTACTTTTTACTTCTACGTAATTTCCAGGCCTTAACCTCTTTTCGAGTTTTTTATCTGCTACGCTTACTACTACAGGCTTGCCCGAGCTGCTGAGTATTATCGGGGCTGCGTTTACTTCCATGTCCTTTTGCCATTACACTTCTTGAATTTTTATGTGGTGAATAAACAACATTAATTTACGCTTGATGCGGTACTCGGCGTTTTTTCGCGTTGCAGGGCTCTTTACGTCTACGACTACTAAGTTGCCTTGCGAGTCGATATAGGTAAAGTCCGCTATGTAGCAACACGCTTTCTCGGCGAGTTTTTTAACAACCTTGGTTTTTGTTTTGAGCTGAACCGACACCTCTTCATATTGCGGCGGTATCAGCTCGTAACGTACTTGTCGCTTTAAATCCGCTATTTCGCCGCGTTTTAACAGCGTCAAAAGGTAGAGCCAATATTTGTACTCCTTGCGGCTATCGAACCGCCCAGCAGGCGTTTCTACGGCGATATTTCGGTATTTATTAGCGTTGGTCATCTTAGATTACTTCATATCCTGTGAGTTTGCGTATCTTCTCTTTGTAATCTTTTGCAGTTTTATCGTACCATACGGTCTCGCCGTTTGGATTAATCTGACCTATATAGATTACATCTTTCATTCGGATTTTAGGCAGCGGGTCATCATTGCCATCACAAAAGTGAACCTTTCCATTTGATGTGACAAACGTCCACCTTTGGTCATCGACATCGTAGCCGTTGCGTTTATTGTCCTTGAAGTCTTCATACCATCTCAGCATATCTGTTTTAGTGCTGGTGTCAGGCAGACCATATTCCCAGTCGGCATCCCAATCGACATTTCCGAGGACTCCGAGGCCGTTCTTATCCATAACTGGCGTAAGGCGGTTTCCGTTATCGCTATACCGCACGTTCTTGTCATCATTATAGATAGTGCCGATTGCGTAGCCGTATTCGTCATAGGCTACGATAGGCTGTTTCACGCTCGTTTTCCTCGTTGTGCCACTTGCTTTGCTCATTACTTCTTGTTTTTACGAGTTGCGTTCATCTGCTGCTCTATAACAGCATCCATAAGCTTTAACGTCTTTTTTGCAATCTGGTCTTTCTTCTTATTTATTGCTGCTTGATTTTTCTCTCTGTATGCAGCAAGTTCCATTGGGAACTTGCTCGCATTTTCGTAGTCGTCTCTGAAATGTTTCAGCTCGCCTAATGTGTCTTTGAGCGGTATATGCGTTGATGTTCGGTAGTAAACACCGATTATTGCGTCTGCGAAACTCTCTAATGCATATTTCATACCGCCGGTTATCGCTGTCCCTCCGAGATAGTCAATGTTATTGAGTTTCTTTAACTCGTTTTTAACACCGCGACTACTCATCTCTTTTTTGCTGTTTATACTATAAGACACATCTGTGTTTATTTTCTGCTTAGCCCATTCCCTACTTCCGCTGGCTGTCATTGCAGCTACGCTCTCGGAGCTTGCCGCTCCGCCTTTTAGTCCTTTCGGGCTTCGACTTGTCGAAGCCCTGCTACTTCCTGATCCTTTTGCCATAATGCTTAATTTTTAAGTTGTTTTCTAATTTCTTTTTCTAGTTTCATTACCTTTTGAACTTCTTTAGCATCGTGCATGATGCCTTTCCGTTCTTTTGCGATTTCCTTTGGGGACATCTTGTAGGGACCGAGTTTTTCGAGTTCCTCAATTAACTTCCCTGTCATATAGTCGTACTCATTTTGCAAGTCCCGATGTAGGGCATCGAGATGACCTTCGCCTTGAATCGCGCTGTGGTCGCCTTGCAAGAACGCTTTGTAGCTATCAAGTACTGAGGCTACTTTGTTTTCTGACGTGCCGCCAACTTGCACGAACTTTACCTCTTTGGGAATCGTGCCAGCCGAGCTCCGTTGTGGTATAGCGGGCAAGTTGCGACTACTTCCATGTCCTTTTGCCATTACACTTCTTGAATTTTTATGTGGTGAATAAGCTCGTTGTAGGCTACGATAGGCTGTTTTATGCCCGCTTTCCGTGTTGTGCCGCTTGCTTTGCTCATTGTTGTCTATTATTAGCGCCTCTTTGAGTTAATCTCATCTATAGTTTTGATAAGTTCTTTTCTGGCCGCGTCAATCATCCGAGTAGTAAGACGACCTTGTGTAGGTTCAATAGTTACACTCGTTGCTGTTGTCCAGTTTGGCTTGAACCCTTTTTCTTTTCCTACTTTCCATAAGTTATCGTTTATCTTATTCGCTGTACCTGAATTTAATCTTGACGCATCTCCTGTAGTTTTACAGAAGTAATTAAAGTATGCACTAGTTATTGACCCATCGGCAGCAAGTTTACATCTTTGACTGACTTTACCTGTCCTTTTTATTTCTTCATAAGAAACAGATTCATTTGGAGCAAGATAAACTGCTCTACCTGTAGTGTCTATATATCTACTGGTTACCTTCTTGCCGTCAACATAGGTTTCTACTTCTACATTGTTTTTTCCTCGCTTTTTATTGGGTGATTTTTTTGCTGCCGTATTGTTATCGGCGCTCGCTATCCTACGTTGCTTTCGCGTCCGCTGGCTGTCATTGCGGCTCTTTTTCGTTGTTCCTGAACTCTTTGCCATTATTTCTCCTTTCGTTGCTTGCGTTTTATTGATTCGTTAATCGCTTCTCTAAAACTACCATCTTTACTATTTGCAGACGCGTTTCCATCTTTTGCGAGCCATTTGCCTGCTCGGTTCTTTGAGATAATGATTTGCTTGCCCTCGCTTGACGTTAAGCGTTTCAAATCTTTGTCATAATAGACGTTGAATCCGCGCCCTTTCATGTCTCTCGCAATTTCTTCGTAGATGCCTTTCTTTACACCTGAATTATTTGAATAGGCATCAAACTTGCCAGTATCAAGATACTCTTGCACATTGCTTGTGTTGGGTTCAATGCTGTTCGCAACCACTGGCACAGAACTGCTTATCACAGACTTGTACTGAAACTCTTTGACAACATTGCCAAAGCCAAACGAAGACTTAAATGTGTTCGCGTTCTCACTTGCAACGGCACTATTACTAGTTTTTGCTGTAGAGCGCGTATTTCCACTTCCTTTTGCCATTGTAATTAATTATTGATAAATAAACGCCTTAAAATTATATATAATGATTCAATAAACAAAACCTTTTGGTAATAAATTTATAATTTTTAAGACTTTCTGGAAATCTTCTTGGTTGCGCCTCGGTAGTCAAGGAGCTGTTTGTCAAAAAGCCCTGCTGTTGAAGGTGGTAGTATTTCTTCGGGTGAGAATAGGCAGTTGAAGGAGTTGATATTGCTTGCGATGAGCTTTTTGGCTCGCTCTATATCGCGTTTCAAAGAAACGACAGGTGTAACATATACGCAGTCGTGCTCTTTTGCGAATTTCTTGCACTCATTGCCGCCGCCATAGATAACAAATAGTAGTTTGTTGCCATTTGCCCAATGCTTGGCGATGTCGTACTCCATGTGTAGACTCGGAATGCGGTCACTATATCCTCGTGTGCAAAATGACGAGTAGCCAAGTGGAACGCCAAGCATGTTCAACGCGTAGTATTTTGCAGCCACATTAAGGTCTACAAACACTCGAATGCCCTTGTCTTGCATCATACGGGCTATCCAACGTTTTTTGTAGATAGGTTGCAAGCCGAAGGCTACGGGCATTTCGTTGAAGAGCGAGAAATTTGGCTCGACAATGTTGCGTGGGTTGTGTTGTAGAATGCGCTCTGGGTGCTCGTATATTGCCGAAAAACGGTAATCGTCAGTGTAGAAGTGCAGCGTACCTTGGCCATTCATCTGGTAGGTTCGTTTCTGCTCTCCAAAGCATAAGAACGGAATGTCGCACACTTCAGGTTGCATATCGAGCCGCAAGGTTGGCACTTCGGCATCATTGTCCGAAGGGAAAAGGCAATCAGGGAGGTAGTTGATACTATTTTCCATTGTTGTCTATGATTTGTTTAATCTGCTTGTATACCTTGGTGGTTATCGGGTCACGGCGCTCTAAGTAGCCGCGAGTTTGCTTCGCAACGTTGAGCACAGTCGCTCGCGTTCGGCGAATCGCGCTGCCAATATCTGCGGGATGATACCCCTTATCTAATGCGATGATATAATATACGCCACGAGCTGCTGCCGTTGGCAGGGAGCGGTTGCGCTGCTTTATATCCTGTTTGCACGCTTTGTTTGCGGCGATAATTATATCTTTCAAGGGTATCATTCCCGTTTTTTCTGCAAAGATAACGCAAATAATACCAATCATTCGCATTTTAACTTTTTTTAGCTGTCAAAAAAGTCAATTGCCAGTTTTCTTGCAAAGCATCGGGTCTTTGTTGACCGTAATCGTAGGCGTAAACTTACCCTTGATGCCTAAGGCTCTCATAGTAGAAATCACCGCCTCTCGGAGTGCGGGGTGTCGTATGATTTCGCTGTACGTTGCAGCGATAGGGTAGGAGTGTGCGTTCTCTTTCTTTGCGATAATGTCGCTTGCAATCATTTCAATCAAATCGTTCATAGTCATTCGCTGTATCGGTAGTACATATCGTCATAGCCTGCTTCTCCATAGTAAGGGAGGATGCACCCGAATTCGTTCAGTGCCCATGCTTTGAATTTATCCAAGAGCTCGGACATACGAGCGGAGTCGAGTTGGCTGGTTTTAAAGTCGTAGTTTTCAACCTGTCCTGATGCAGGGTTTAGTGCGCTGTATTGCCCAAGTAGGTGTCGTTTAATGTCGATCTTACATTTTTCAACGTTTTCCTCGCCTATTGCATCGGCGAAAGCTTTAACCCATAGGTGGAACAGGGCATTTTGTGGTAAAGACCGCGGTCGGCGTTTCTCGGTTATTTCAACAGCCTGCGCCCCGCGGCGGACGAGGTCGGCAAGATATGCTCTTGCCTTGTTAGCCTCGTCCAAACTTGTTAAGTTAAACCGCATGGTGCAAATTCTGATTTAGAATGGGAGTCCGTCACGATTGTTGCTACTCGTAGGAGGTTGCGCTTCGGGGGCGACTTCTTGCCTTGTTACGATAGGGGGTTGCTGTGGTACAATGTTCACGCAACGCAAGCTAACGATGTATCGCGTGTCTCCTGAGCTCGGCTCATAGGTGCGTCCTTGGATGCCGAATTGGACCACTACCTTGGTGTTGATGTAGTCAATGAATTGCCCTATCTCGTCACACTTGTTGCCACCGACCTCAAAGCCGATGATGTTGTTGTGTTCTTCACCGAAGTCATCGGTATAGGAACAATCCAGTACGACCATTCGTTTCTTAAAAGTGTTGCCTGCCTTGGTTTGCAGCGTCTCGGTTGGGGTGATTTTTCTTAGCACCCCTTTAAGTTCTAATGCCATAATTCTTAGAAAATTTGATTAAAGTTACTATTACTGTTAGTTGTCGCGTACTGTTACGCGTAGTGATTCCGAAGTTTTGCGTTCTTTCTTGCACGCTTCAAAGACCTCTGGGTACTCGTTTTGTACCTTTGCGCTGTCAAGGACGTACGTTATGTCGGATGCCGGCACTATTCGTGTCAGTTTTAACTTGCCGAAGTCGCAACTTTTGATGTCGTGCTCTCGCATAAGGGCAAGAAGTCGTGTTCTTAGCTCTGCTTGTTTTTGTTTAATCTCGGCATACTGTGTTTCTATTGCGACTACCTCGTTAACAGCATCGGCGCTTAGTTGCAGTTCATTTTCCGTGCTTTCGATTGCATTGCTTTGGGGTTCGAGGACGTGCCCTGCGATATCAGCGTCAAAAACCGCCTTGATCTCGCCGTTGCTGCGTTCTTCTACGTCAACAAATGCTGGTTCCCCATACTGTGTGCGAGGCAGCCAGACACAAGCTAAACGCGTGATAAAGCCTTTCAGGTGAGGGTTGACGATTTCAAACAGGTATCGATAGATTGAGAGTTGCCACGACACGTAGTCTTTATCGAGTCGACTTGTCGTCTTTATGTCGGCTATGCATAATGTGCCGTCTGCATTTTGTATAACCAAGTCGATACCGCTTGCATAGTGTTCATAGTCGGTAACGATGTATTCATTGCGAAGTGTTGTCATCCCGCGCGTTTTAAGCATTGCGCGGTATGCTTGATAGTTTGCGTCTGTGTTGTTAAAGTCGCCCAGGGTGTCGCAGAGCTCGATTGTTGAATGAACGCTCGTTCCATAATCGGCGGCTCTTTGCAGCACATCTGGTGGAATATTAATGTACTTATCTGGAAAGAGTTGCCGCGAGAGAACGCCTGTGATGCCTTGCAACACCAAATCTTCGTAATGATACGTGTGCTCGCGCTCATTAAAGCGCACACCGCTCGGGTTGAGTGTTATCTTAGCGTACATCTTGCAGTTCGTGTTTACGTTGCGACATCAGCTGTTTAAATGTCGCGTTGTTGTGAAACGTTGTCGTTGTTTGCCAGATTTCGCTAAGGCTTTCTACGGATTTAGCGTTGGCAATCTTGTTGACAATGAAATCTGGTATGCGGTTTGCATTGTTCTCTTGCGGGAGCCCCTCTTTGGTGTTATCCTGTGTGTCGGGGTCGCGAGTATCGTCAATGGCGAATAGAGCGTTGAGTGCATACTTGCGAGCGTAGCTTGATGCAGCGCCCGTTATCTGTGCTTCGTCATACCCTTTCTTAGTCTCTTGCTCTCGTGCGTAGGCATGAGCGCAAATATCGCCAAGCGGAGTGCACAACTTCGCTTCTGCGGTGATATAGAACCGGCCGTTAACACTCTCGATTTTGTCGTCAAAGAGGATAGCGCACTTGTGCTCAGCTAGAATAGGTTTAAGAGCTGTTAGAATGTCTTCGCAACTTCTGTAGTTATAACCACCGAAGCTGTTCTTTTGATCTTTCGGGGCTTTAAGCCGCGTTTGGATATCGATGAGAATATCCAGTTTAGTTTTTTCTTTCTCCATTGTTGTTGAAATTTATTAAACACTTTAGTTATCTGCGATAAGTTTGATTCTCAAAGATGATAACTTCCATCATTTCGTTAAACCTATCGGCGATTCTGTTGCCATACTTCTCGCGAACCTGTTTAGGCGTTAGGTTAGTCGTAACCAGCGTAAACAATTGCTCGTTGTATCGGTATTCAAGTAAATCTACGATAGGACTTAGGACGTTGCCGTAATTCAGCACCTCGGCAGGCTCTCGACCCATATCTTCAATCGCAAGACATGCAATTCTTTTCAGCGTTTGAAATTGGTCGTTGTCGGTAGCGATGCGAACAATGTCTTTCGCGTCCTCGATTCTGATACCTGTCGGCTCGTTGAAATAACTGCCTGCACTTAAAAGGTTGGTTGCCGATTTGATTGCGTATAGCATAGTCGTCTTGCCGTTGCCGCATACACCACTCAGCATAACGCCGAACTTTTTGTCGTCATTAGTTAGGAAAGTTGCTAACTTATGCAGGTTTTTTTCAGTAGCGTTGTCCTGTATGAATTTGCGTTGGCGATACTCGACCTCGGTCTGGTAGGCGCTTTTCAGCAGTACGTATGCTTGTTCACTCGTTAGAGGGAACTTAAAACGGGCCTTCGTAGTCTTCCGCTGATGTAGCAGTTGCTTCAAATGACCTTCGTTTAGAGTCGCGTTGCTCGATATTATTTTCATTCGCTTTCTTCTTTTTGAGGATTGATACTTTGATGCGAAGTACTGATAAGAAGTGCATGAAATTCCACTCTTCGATAGGGGTGTTTGCGTATTCCCAATCTGAGAAGATTTCGTTTGCAAGGGCTCGATATTCTTCTGGCGATATGTAGCACGACATACAACCTTGCTCGAGTTTGATGTCGCTCAGCGCCTCAGCTTTAAAATTTTCTTTTATTGTTGAGTTGTTTTCTTTTATTTCCTTTCCTTTTATTTCTTTTTCTTTTCTTTTTATAGCATTGCTTGTGCATTCCAAAAGCAATGCATTTGCATTAATGTCTTGATTTTCAGTGGGTGGTTGTTCGCTCGTTTGGGCTTTCTTCTCCCATCTCGCTTTTGCAGCCGCCTTTCGCTTTTCACGGATGTCAATGCGCCTGTTCATTCTTTGGTTAACCGAGTTAGACCAGAAGTATTCGCCATCGTTTTCAAAGAGGTTGTAATCTTCGATAACACTCCGCACGATCGCTGTGTCGGTGCGTAGCGAGAACGCGAGATTTTCATAGTCCAAGGGTAAACGCCCACCTTGCTCATAGAGCATCTCAATAATGTCCCAGAACACGCCCTTGCCCTCTTGCTTCAATCGAAACAAGACAGCTTGCAGCTTTGGGTCATTTCTTGCGTTGTAGTCATGTGGAAAATAGTACGTTGATTTTTCCATGTCAGTACGTTGCACGCCAGTAGCGTTTAATCTCAGAGCCTCGGTATCGCTTTCGTCCATTGGCGCGGAAGTATTGACAATGGATTAAGCCGCTCTTAGTGTGACGCCATAAAGTAGCCAAGCTGATGCCGAGTATTGCAGCCGCCTCGCTTACACACAGCTCCACATTGTCGGGTATCTTTGGCTCGTGGTTAATCATAATTCTTACTCGCTAAGATTTCATTTGCATTCTCGCGTATCTTCCGCGCCTCTTCTGGGAAGTTTTTCTCTACGCGCCGCCTGATGTTGTAGATAGTAATCGGCGATACAATGTTGCGTTCTTTCATCGTCAGGTACGTGGCGCTAGTAATAGTGGCGCCCTCGCTGATGAACTTGAAGAAGGTCTCATACGTTGACAAATCCAACGCGGACTTCGTTAGTGGAAAATCACGTTTCGAATTCATAAGCTTAAATGATGTTAATTATTAATGAATAGTTTAAAACGATATATAAAAATTGAATATAAGTTTGTATATTTGAACCGGAATTAAGGAATGGTCTATATTTAAGACCATATTCTTAATTTGGCCATAAAATTATATAGAAAAATTTATATAGCAATAAATATTTAAATTAATTAAGTATAATTTAGTATATTAAAGAATTATGGACGAAACTGTAAAAGACCGACTTGATGCGTTTATCAAGTATAAGAATCTGAATCGCAACCTGTTCCAGAAGAATGTAGGTGTGTCGAATGCCTACATCAATAACATGGGCTCAGCTCCACGCCCTGAGATTTTATCGCGCATACATAATGTATACCCCGAGCTCAATCTTACATGGCTTACTACGGGCAATGGCGAGATGCTGATAGATGCGAATGTTGAAGAAACCGACAAGGTAGACGTTCAGCAAGTATTCCTCGTTCCAACATCTGCACAAGCTGGTACGCTCGATGGTTTTTCGCCGACAGTTGAGCGTGCGAATTGCGAGAAAATAATCTCACCAATTAATGGTGCAGAACTTGCGATAACAGTAAGTGGTGATAGTATGTCACCCGAGTACCCTAACGGCTCAATCGTTCTTCTGAAACGCATTAATGAGAAGGCGTTTATTGTATGGGGTAAGACTTATGTCCTTGATACATGCAATGGTATCGTAATGAAGAATGTGTACCCTGGCAGTGCAGACGACCGCATCAAGTGTGTGTCAATCAATGAGTACTATCCACCTTTTGAGGTGCGCTTCGAGGATATCTATGGCTGGTGGGTCGTTCTTATGGTTCTTGCTCCGAAATGACAATTAATGAGCGAATAGAGCTAATCGTAAAAGCTAAGGCGAGCTCGCGCAAAGAGTTCGCGTCTACAATTGGGTGGTCGATTGAATACCTAAACAAGTTGCTGCATAAAGGGCAAGGCGTAGGTGTTAAGCCGATTACTCAGATTGTCGAAACTTTTCCAGACATTGACGCGAATTGGTTGCTTACTGGTGCAGGCTTCATGTTCGGATCTGTCGAGGGCGCACTAACCCAACAATACGCCTTGCGGGTTGAGTGCGCTAAGTATATCGCGGTGATGAGCGAGAAGGAGGTAGCACAGTTCTTGGGCGAAGTAAACGCTTCGAGCTTTGACCAATTTCTGCGAGATAACAAGGATAAGTGGAGCGAAATGCTTAATCGTGCCGAGGCAGATAGAATAATGTATGATGCGATACTATTAAAGAATAACTTATGCAAACCCAAGACTCCATAGATATTAACAGGCGCTTCTTTGAGGCGATTGACTTTCTCGTGCAGCAAGGCAGGTTGCAAGGGCGCAAGACATTCGCAACCATCTATGACCTAAACTGGGGAAATTTCTATCGGCTTCGTAAAGAACCGCAACGGGAATTTCAGCTCTGGTATCTTGCTCGCCTTGTTTCCGATTTCGACATAAACGCGACTTGGTTACTAACAGGTGCAGGAAGCATGCTCGGAAGCACTTCGCAGAACCAATAAATTGAGAAAAAATTGAGAGAAAAATTTCGCTCGCTTAAACGTGCTGATTGTAAGGCTGTTGTATAATATAGCTAATTTTGTGCACGAAAAACAATGGGCCATGAAGCAAATTGTGCTGACTTTACTCGTTTTCTTGCTCTCGCAAATCGCTGCTACTGCACAGCGGTTCGATAACATACGCCTGCCTAATGCGCGTACCATTTATGCTGTCGCGCAGGACGACGATGGCATCGTGTGGCTGGGCACCGAGCGGGGCTTGTATAGTTACGATGGCTACCACATCACGCCCTATCCCGACACGTCGGGCTATGCCAGCGGGCACGTCAACGCGCTGCTCATCGTGGGCGACACCATCTATGTGGGTGGCGAGCATGGCCTGCAGACCTATTCCATCACCACGGGACGCTACACGGTGGCGTGCCCCGATGGCCCCTACGAGGTGCGGGCGCTCGTCAAGCACCGCGGCGTCACCATCGTGGGCAGTAACGAGGGGCTCTATCGCTACGACCCCGCGGGGTCGCGCTGCGTCAAGCTGTGCGACGTGGGTGGCACGGTCTATTCGCTGCTCTCACTGGGCGACACGCTTTATGCGGGCAGCACCAGCGGGCTTTATCGCATCGATGGCAACAAGCCGGTGGCGGTGACGCTGCCCTCGCGCTCGGCGCTGGTCAATGCGCTACTTGTCGCCAGCGACCAGCGGGTGTGGATTGGCACCGAGGGCAATCTGCTCGTTTCGAGTGGCGGCGCAATCAGCGTCATCGCTGCCCTGCAAGGACATTCCGTGAAGTCGCTACTCGAGCACAATGGCGTCATTCTGGCGGGCACCGATGCGGGGCTGTTTGTCATCGAGGGTAGCCGCGTGACGCGCCTCGAGCACGACATCGATGCGCCCAGTTCGCTCGCCAGTAACATCGTGTGGACGCTTGCCCGCGACCGCAGCGGCAACTTGTGGGTGGGGACCGACAATGGATTGTCGGTGCGCCCGCACTTCACCTTCATCGACTTCCGCCCACTCTCGCAATTCACCGCCCGTGGTGATGGCTGCGACATCACCACGCTCCTCGAGGACAGCCGCGGCGGCTTGTGGATGGGTGGCACCAACGGCGTCATCTACCTGCCGCAGCCTCGCGACCCAGCCCCCGCTGCATCCATGGTGTGGTACAAGCAAGACAGCCCTAACCCCTTGCCTCACAACCGCGTACGCCGCATCATGGAGGACGCCCGCGGCAACGTCATCATCTGTAGCGACCACGGCTTGTCGATTAAGCATGCCGGCTCGGAACGGCTCACCAACGTCGTTGTCACCGACACCGCCACTGGCGCCACTGCGCTGTGGTGCTACGATATCGTCGACGACGGCTGCGGCCACTACTGGATTGCAACCTACGGAAACGGGGTCTTTGCCGTTGATACACAGGCGTTACTGGAAGGGCAGGGGAGTGTCGCAGCCGCCCGCCATTTCACCCGCGAACTCTACGACATCAACGCCCTGCAACTTGCCCTCGACGGCAACCACAATGTGTGGGTGTCACTTGCCAGCTGTGGTGCTGCCATGATTGACCCGCGCACGATGCAGGTCGCCCACCAAACGACCATGGGTGTCGCCCAACTTGCTGCCGATAACCAGGGCAACATCTGGATTGGCGGCTATGGCCAAATCGAGCGCTACGACATCGCTCGCAGCTCCCTCATGCACTGGGATTTACCCACACGCGAGGCACCCGGTGTGCTGGCGTTGACGCCCGTTGGCGACCAGATGTGGGTGTTCCTGCCCCACGAGTGCTTCGTCATGGACAGCAAGGGCCAGCGGCAACGCTACAGCGCACCGCTCGCCGATTTCTACACCGCAACCTATTCCCACCGCGATAGCGCCATCATCGTGGGCAGCCACGACGGCATCGCCCGCTTGGCACCCCCGCGGGTCGCTGACACCACGCCGCGCCTGCTGCTCACCGACATAATTGTCAACGATGAGCAATATGTCGCTACCGATGTGTCCTATCGCTACATGAAAACGCTCACCCTGCGGCACGACCAGAATCACATCACCCTCTACCTGAGCGATTTGCCACTCGATGGCAATCCACCGCTTGTTTACCGCTGTCGCCTCGAGGGTATCGACAAGGAATGGCAAAATCTGGACCCCGACCGCCTCGAAATCAACTACAACGGCCTCCCGCACGGCACCTACAACCTGCAAGTCGCCGTCACCGATGTCAACGACAACATCCTCTCGCTAGCTTACGAGTTGAAAATCAAGATACTACCGCCTTGGTACTTGAGTTGGTGGGCACGGCTGCTCTACCTTGCCCTGCTGGCGCTCATCGTGGGTGGCATCTACAAGTATTACCATGTGCGCCGCCGCCTCAAGGCCGAGCGCATGGCACGCCAGCACTCGCTCGAGCAGTCGCAACTGCGTATGCAATTCTTTGAAAATCTGGCAAATGTAATCCACAATCCCCTCTCGCGCATCATCGGACTGGTGAGCGAACTCATCAAGGACGAGCGCAACGACAACCTCTCGCGCATCAAGGACGCTTCGCTCGAACTCAGCGACTTCATCGACAAGTCGCTCAACTTTGAGGTGCAGCCCACCCACGTGGTCAACCTCACCAACCAAGCCGGCGACGATGCCGACGAATCGGCCGACGTCAAGTTCCTCAAGGAGGTCACCCGCATCATCGAGCAACACATCTCGGAACCCGATTTCAACGTCTCCAGCCTCACCGACACCATGGGCATGGGCAGCAAGATGATTTACCGTCGCCTCAAGCAACTCACCGGCATGACCCCCGTCGAGTTTATGCGCGACATCCGCATGCAGAAAGCCGCCCTCCTCCTCGCCGAGGGCCGCTTCTCGGTCAGCGAAGTAACCTACATGGTCGGCTACAGCAACAGCGGCTACTTCTCCCGCTGCTTCCAAAAAGCCTTCGGCCTCACCCCCAAAGAATACGCACAACGCCAGCGTTGAGAGTTGAGTTTTAGCGCATCCCGCGCTGAAGATTGAATTCGCGCAGACTTCCGCAGACTCCGCAGACCTTTTTTTGATTAACCTTTTCCTACCATTCAATATATATTGTGTAACAACCTCAATTTTAAAGATTATGAGCAAGGATACGACAATAAAAAAGGGTAATGATATACCTGTTGGCCACTCGTTACAATACGATGATACCTTAAATTCTTAGGACGATTTTTATTGTTTCCTTTCTACTTTACCGTTTACCATCCAATGATTATTTAGAAATTCATAATCATTATCAGATATGTATCTATGTTCATGCATGTAATTCCATAGATATTGCCAATCTACAAAATTGTGCATGTTAGAATCTAAATCTACTCTGCCTCCAACAA
>Ga0181612_166423_pt1 | contig 63279 bp, 80 predicted proteins | sample HoacroProtozoa21_FD_119630 | JGI IMG/M metagenome (GOLD analysis project Ga0181612, IMG submission 119630) | Hoatzin crop microbial communities from Cojedes, Venezuel. Combined Assembly of Gp0051906, Gp0051904, Gp0051908
TCAGGCTGGTACTGTAACACTGACTAATGGTAGGACCACTAGGACTATTACCGTATATCAGAGTGGTGCTTCATCATCAGAATCTGGTGGTGGTAGTTCTGGTGGAGAATCAAGTGGTGGTTCGGGAGGAAGTACAACTCAAGGATATAGGGCCAGTTGGAAATTTTCTATAAAAAATAGTAATTTGACTATCTCTAATAATATTATTAGTGGTACAATGACATTAAAGAGTGGGGCGAAATTAGGTTTTTATGAAGTAGGTTATGTCGAAGATTATAATGAATATGTAAAAAGCTATAGAGATAAACTATCATGTTATCCACGTGTTCTTTCTGTAAGACTTCTTAATAAAGATGGGGATGATGAGCTTTATAATTTTACTTCAACAAAAAATAATCCTCTTACTTATGATATTTCTAGTTCCCCTTCGGCAATTTATGAAAGTAGCGAAAATGTAACAATAACTTTAAAAAATCTAGATGTTACAGAAGCTATAGAAAATTATCAAAAGTATTATGGTGATGATGCAGAAGAAATAGGTTATATATTAGTAGAAATTGTTATGGAAACTAATTATCCTGATGGATATGATTTAAGACAAGGAAGTAATTGGGATATATATAATGTTTTAACATCACATAGTTTTGCTGAATTAAAATTGTAAAATAATAACAAAAAGAGAGGATGTGCCTATTTTGGCACATCCTTTTTTTTTAATAAAGTCTTACTATAACAGTATGATAAGAATCATTAATAGGATAAGTACTTGAGTCATAACCAGAAGGATATACAGGTGTTAAACTAACTCCTATTGTAGGACTTAAACCATTACCCAAACCTTCTACTGGACCCCAATTTGTACTAGAAAGTTCACTTCTTACAGCATCATAAACACTCGCATAACTTGCATTATTAAAAGTAATAGTTATAGTTTCTCCATCTTTAATACCAGATGTTTTAGAAAAACTTACACCACTAACAGTACTACTTCTACCTACATGAGAAATACCATAATCAAATACACCCGCATCTTTATAACTTAAATTACAAGTAAGTTTTGACCTCCATGTTTCAATATAATCAGAATAACCATCACACCATTCAATATCTTTAGATATTCCTAGTAAAGATATTTTAACTTTTACACTTCCATTTAAAATTAAATCATTATCATTAAATGAAACACTAACTGAAGGATTAGGATCTGCATCCCAAATAGTTTTTGTTTTCGATTTTTGTGTACTTCCTCCCGAACCACCACTTGATTCTCCACCAGAACTACCACCACCAGATTCTGATGATGAAGCACCACTCTGATATACGGTAATAGTCCTAGTGGTCCTACCATTAGTCAGTGTTACAGTACCAGCCTGACGCTGTGAAGTAGATGTATTTGCTGATGTGACAGTCACATTCAACGTGTTACCACTCTTACTTGCCGTAACATCTCCTGATGTACTTTTAACAGACCATGTATGACTAGAACTTACACTAGTAGAACCAGTAGAACCTGAGCCAGAACCAACGGTAATATTGTTTGCATTAAGATAAGGTGTAGCCTTAGCCTGTTTAACGGTCACTTTTTCTGTCTTAGAGCCAGACTTAATAATTACCGTACCTAACGTAGTAACGTTATCATAATCGGTAGAATTCTTCGTTGCAGTAACTTTAATTGTAAAGTCACCACCCTTATCAGATGAAGACGGAGAAATGCTAAACCCTGAGCCAGAGGTCGTTGCAGTCCACCTTATGATAGAGTTACCACCAAATGATACCGTGTTTCCGCTTGAATTACCAACCGTAACCTCAGTCTTCTGTAGTGTAATCTTAGCCATCTCTGCATCTACGCTAATATAATAGGTGTAGCCAGCCTTGAATGTCAGATCTCCAGGCACAACGTATGAGCAATGCTCACCGTCCACCTCAAAGTAAAAGAGCTTAACACCCTTGACATTGACGTTACCAGGCACCAGACACTCGTATGACGCAACATAGTTGGTCTCATCGGAGCAAGTCACCTCACAAGGAGTGATAGAACCCTTAACTGATGATGATGCAGTAGGTGACGAAGGCAGTCCCGTACAAAGTAGGGGCATATCACCCTGACCTACCGTGAATACCTGTATCTGTGATTTTGATGTTACCTCAGATGTCTTCTTCACATTGACGTGAAGACGTGCCATCTTATGCTGATACTGTATACTTGATGTAACACCAGCCTTAGCAGAGGTAGAACCATATATAAAATCATTATTATTTAATTTTTCATAAGTCGATTGGTCTTCCGAAATCTCAAAATCAGCCTTAGCGGATTCAGAAGCTGGCATCCATGACTCTACCGTAGTGGTATTCTTATCCTTGAAAAGATGTTCTAGTTCTACCGTACCGTCAGGCTCAGACTGATACGTCATATACGCACCTTTATTTGTTGCATCGCCAGGTGTAGCGTAATAGTACTTTACTTCATCATACATCTGTATGGCTACCACGTCACCCGAAGTCCATTTTCCATCTACCGTGGCTGCGCGGGTAAGATTATTGTTCGGCACATAATCATCTTCGGAGTCCCCGAAATCATTAACGCTCATCAGTGAGTTGCTACTAGACGAAGAACTACCCGTCTTGCTCCACACCTCATCTTCTGAGTTATAGAACTTAATTGTCGTACCATCGGCTTTCACCGCACCGTATTTGTTAGACTCGCTCAATATAGTGGGAGAACCCAAATTTAAGCGATAGGAATCCACGCTACTACTCTGCGTATCATCCACCTCCTGTTTACAGCCAGCAAGTGTAGTAATAAGTACCACACCCGACAGCAAAGCTAAACTTTTTAATTTTTTCATCTTTAATTTTTTTCGTTAATAATATATTATTAAAAAATCTCATTAGATACATTATCAGGATAAATTATAAACCGTACATTTTTATCCTATTCATTATTCGGCAAAGATACAACTTTTATTCCATATAGAATATAATAAAAGTAAAAAAAATGTCGTTTTTTAACAAAAATATATTCTTTCGTCATATATCTCGCCAATTTCTTAGAATAAATAATCGTCATTTTAAAAAATATTTCATATCTTTGCATCTGAATTCAGTTAAACCTATAATTTTATTTTTGTATGGAAAATATCGAAACAAAAAAGATTGCCGAAAGAATGAAATTTATTCGTCTTGCCTATAATATCAAGCAGACTGACATTTCTAAGGCTACCGGAGTACCACAGGCACAAATTTCTAAACTTGAAACAGGCGAGAACGTCTATGCCGAGACACTTCTTCGTATATCTAATTACCTCTCTGAGTACGTCAATACTGATATTTTCTTTGATGAAACCCGTTTTCAAGCATGGAAGAAATTCCGTCAGGGAGAGAAAGACTATACTTATTACGAGATTATCCACGAGCGTATCAAATTACTTCATGAAACTATTTCAGATACCAACTACAAGATGAAGATGTCTATCGAAGCTCAATTTGGTGATCTCAGCGAATTCCTTGATACTCTCCGTAAGGGGCGTTAATTCCTGTAAGCATACCAAGACCCATACGGCTCTCCGCTCCCGTCATCTTTGATTTAAGCAGCGCAAGGAACAAAGATGGGTCAACTGATTTTCCCATAGATCTTATTCTAAGGTGCAGATGTGGTCCTGTTGAGCGACCTGTATTACCTGAGCGAGCAACAATCATTCCCGCTCCTACTTGTTGTCCCCGATAACAGAACACTTTAGACAGGTGCCCATATAGGCACTCCATATTATTGTGTTTTATCACGACATAGTTACCATAACCACCAATATCATTTCCTACGTCAATGACTTCACCGGGAAGCATCGAGCGGACGTATGCGTTCTGACAGGCGATATCAATTCCATCATGGAAACGAGTACCCTTTCCAAGTGGATCTTGCCTCATGCCATAGAATGATGTTATACGCCCCATGACTTCAAGCGGCATAGAGATATTTTGTCTTTCTCTCATCGTACTTATGTACATCGAATCCCTTAACACCTTATTATATATAGGCGAGCCATAAGCAGAAGCAAAATAGTCATTCTGACCATTTCTTTCGTTTTCTACCTCCTTCATTCTTTCAAAGTATGCAAGCGCCCTTTCAAAAGCACGCTCATAAACAGTAGAATCAGGTGTTTCTTTCCCATCTCCACGAATTTCTTCACGCAGGGCTATCATCTCATCTACCATACGCTGAAAAGGTCTAGCCATTATCTCCGCACGCATAGAATCCCTCCTTTCCCTTCGGCTAAGTTTTCTGACCTTAACTTTTTCATTAATCGGTTTTTCAGAGTTTTTCACAATAATAAGTGGTTCCTCCGCCTTCTTTAATGTCCTGAATCCTTCGGCTTGCACCTCGTCATCTTGATACTCCAAAGTATTAAACTGTGCCATCAAAGTGAGTGGCGAAATCAAAAAAAACACTAAAATCTTAATTTTTTTGCCCATTTTTTATTCAAGTAAGAATATTTTTACTAACTTTGCGCAAAGTTACGAATATTTTTTGAAAAACGAATAAAATTATGGATAAATTTGTAATAAGCGACATTTCAAAAGACAGTTGGGAAAGTCTGGAACGCCTGACAGGAATTAACGAGAGAATTCTTATGCACCTTAATCCTGAGAAGATTAGGAATCTTCTTAAAGGTGGTACTGAGGCTATGGAAGTAAAGAATATAAAAAGAGACAATGGTAAACTTTATACAGCCAAATTCAATCTCGCTCTTAAAAGGAATCCGGCAGACGGGAAACTTTATTTCGAATTATCTCCTCGTATGCTTATGAAAAAATCTGAGCGTGATATGATGATCCGTCAGGGTAAAAAATCCATTGTTGATGCAATGGATGAGAGAATGAAAAAGCAACGCATAGAATTTCGCAAGCGTTATAACCTGAAACCATCTGAGATGAAGCGTCTTCTTGAAGGATACTGTCTAAGAAAGAATATCATAGACAAGAAAGGTCGTGAAGCAGCTATAATCTTAAAAATAAAGGACCCTGAAACTATGCAAATGGAGAAGATGCTTGCCCGTAACGTACCAACGTCATTTGAGCTTAACGGAAAAACCATCTCTATTCCACAGGACTGTGTAAGGGAGCTACAGAAAGGTAATGCAGTATCAATGGAAGTAGACGGTCGAAGTATCTGTGTAAGTGCGGATCCGGGCTCATCAAATGGCATACACGCAACCGCAGGTACAATAAATCAGTATATGCTAGAGCGTCAGCAATGGTCTACTTCTTCTCTTGACGCAGCCATTAAGTATGACATGGTTAACAAAGATTATGTAGGTATATGGCAGACTACTGAGAACAATATGGATAAATGGGAAGATTATAAACAAGATGCAGGCTATCGTAATATGCAACACGAAGAGCAGCACCAAAGTCAAGGCATATCAAGATAAATAATACTTTTTTCACATTAACACGATTTAATATTATTGATTTATTTTTATTAGTTAATTTATTCTAACTCTAGATTTTAAAGTAAAATTATTTTCTCTTTTTTAAGTAACCTGCTGTGAAGTAGGTTATTTTTTTAAAAAAGGTAGCGATGTTACGAGCTACCGCTAAACAAAAAAAACAATATAACACCTATCTATTATGGCAATAAATAAACAAAAACTTGAAGATATCGACAACTCTCTAAGCAAGGCTGGATGGAAGATAACAGGTCTGGAAGATTTAGGCAAAGATAAGACTCTTATTTATATCGCCCCATCTGACAAACGTTATACACCAATGCGTTTCTTGCCCCGTGCGATGACTTTTCTTTTCCGTGATAAATATCTCTATGCAGGAACAATGATACGCCTTACGGCAATAAGGAATGACGGCAAAGACTGGAGTGAGGACTACGGCGCAACCGATGAAATACCTTTTCTTGTTTTTAAAAACGAGACATAACCCCTACTCTTCCTTAAAAAAGGATGAAATAACACACTTACCCTTCATCTTTCCGCTTTACGCTCTTTTCACCTTGCAAAGGTATAAATGGTAAGATAACTTCCAAATGACCTCTTCGAGGCATTTGTTAAAACGGACTGACAATCCTGACTATACCTTAAAAGCAAGTGAAAACCGCTAATATAAAGCGGGCACGATGATATCATTTATATATAAATGATGAATGTAAGTAAGAATAATTAATAGGAATCGTAGGTCTAACCAGCCTACATAACATTAAAAAACATATAAAACAATGAAAAGTACTTATTTTATCGGAAGAATCGGCAAGGATGCAGAGGTAAGAACCACTCCATCAGGTAAGAAATTCGTAACAATGGATATCGCATTTGACGATTCCTATGGCAAAGAGCCTAAGACCCGTTGGATCCGAGTTCGTTCATGGCGAGAAAATCACCAGAAGCTAGCTCAATACCTCACCAAGGGCAAACTGGTGAATATCATCGGACAGGATATGGAACCAACCATCTGGACTGACAAGCAGGGACAGAACCATATTCAGGAGGCAGTCTTGGCTGACACCATTAACTTCGTATCCATCGGAAGAAAAGGCGCAGGTAAGACAAACTCGGCAGCACCAGTGGCAGCAGTAGACACAGCAGATGTTCCAGCACAGGTACCACCAGCGCCGGAGGATAAGGGCGATGACCTTCCATTCTAAATAACAAACAAGGGGAGAAAGGTTTTTCTCCCCTTTAGGCATTATACAAAATATTATGAAAGAAAAACTTAAAATAGGCGATAAAGTCAGATGGAACGACCCTGCAATAGAGGATTACGAACCAGAAGATTTAGAAAAACTTAGAAATACGGTATACGAAATCGTCGACATTTATTCTGATGAAACAGATGAAATTGAGGATGACACAGTATGTCTTATTGCAATACCTGGTATTAACGGTGAAACAGAGGTTTACGCACAAGAACTAGAGAAAATCAATCAATAAAACAAATCCTATGAAAAATTTAAGAGAAATTTTCGATGAAGTATGGAACGAACTCTCATACGACCAAAAAGTTGAAGTATATAACGCATGGGATGAAATAAGTGGTTACGGGGAACAAATTTACCCTAATACGGAAGAATTCATTAACATGTTCTTCAAGACCCCATGGGATATAATGGAAGTAAGAAATGAAAACTACTCCCGAACATCCAATTATTTTCTCTACTGCGTAGACTCATCCGTTGATACATTATTCGGAGATCCCGACCTCGAAATCTATAAAGATGATATCTTTAAGAGTTATGAAGCAAGAGGAGGATGGGGCTTTCCTGACTTTTTCCGTGATGAAATAGAAAATAAAATGGAAGACGAAGATGATGACGGCGAAGAAGACTCCGACCATTAGAAGGATGAAATATATAAAAACCTCCGACATAGAAAACTATCTTAAAGGCAAGCAGTACTCATCCATACACGTTACAGGTACTATATATGGGCAAAAGAAACTTTATGGATGGGATAAAGCAAGAGAGATAGTAAAAAGCGGTAATTTTTATTATGCAATATGGTGAAAACATTAAAACAGAAATATATGAAAAAGGAAACAGCAAAAACATCGGCATTTGATAACTTATCAGACGGTACACATATCTTAGTAGGCATCTTTTCACCGGAAGAGATAGCAAGCAAAGAATATGACAAAAAAATTGCCGAGGCAAAGAAGAAGTACCACATGCACTATTTCAACACCGAAAAGACTCCGGAGGGAACCGCTATTTATCTTTGTCAGAAAAACCAGGTCAGATATAACTTATAATTATTACTATTATGGCACGAACAAAGACAGCAGACGATATAAGGGCTCAGTATAAAAGAATTAAACGCCTTATGTACATTTTATACAACAAAACGGTTGAACCTCTGAAAGCAGAAAATGACTATAAACCATATAGGCAGCTTTTCGATATCCGCCTAAAGGAGCTGGAAGCCCTTGCCAAGCAGAAACTCTCCGACCTTGACGGCTCTTCATTATATATAGTAAATAAACCTACGAACAATCAATATAAAAAGAAGTAATTATGACAGGCATTAAACAGACAGCAGACGAAATCATGAAGAGAGTCGGTGTATTCTTCGATACGACTTACTCAGAAACAAGAAAAACCCTTTATATGGAACTTATAACCAAAACAGGCTATAAATTCTATTTAGTGCTCTATGAAGAAAGCCTGAAAGACCTGAATACAGCCCTTGAAGCATTAAAACATTATAACGTGCAGCAGCAAGTAGAATTTGGCTGGAACTCATGGGCTAAAGAATGGAATAATGACATCTGTTTTGCAAATGAAGACATAATAAAAACCATCTCTGATGTTATTGACCTCCTCTCGAATCCCGATAAGGGCTGCATCTTGATCAAGACACGTCAGCAAAACTATATAAACGCATCAAATAGACTGACAACAGCCCGTATGATACTCAAAGAAGAAGCTGACGACATATATAAAGGCACACATCTAGAGCAAAGACTTAAAACCCTCATAGCAGAGCTCGAAGATATAATATCAGAGTCCTATTCAGAAGAAGACCGACTAAAAAATGAAATGGAGAAGCTAAAAGCAGAGTTTAACGTAAAATATGGATACACAGGCTAAGAAGAAGAAAGAGCCTATCGAAATGAAAAGGGGCGAGCGGTACTTTAAAGTCGGTCTTAAAGATCGATACTTTATCTGTGTCTATCCCGCAGGCGGGGACCCGGTAAAGATAATGTCCGCCGCCCCAGATGAGTACGAAGCATTGGAAGACGTAAGACGGGAAGTACCCAATTTACTAGACAAAATCGACTCTCCACGCTACCAACAGCATCCGGAAGATTTCATAAGGCTCTCCCATGGTCTATGTATCGAAAAAGATATGTTTATAATATACAATATGGAACATTATTATCTACAATATAAATAAATTTATGGAACCTAAAATCACAAAGAACTGCGACGGGAGCAAAACCATACAGTTAGATAAAAACCCTACCTTGCAGATAGAAATCGCCATCGGCGCATACCTTAGTCACTTCTTTCAGCTTAAAGAAACCGATACTTACGAAGCACTAAACCGTATCGCACAGTATGACTCATCATATTTTGAATCCCGTGAAAGCGAAGAATTCCGGGATTTTCCTGACGACTATGTGGAACTGGATTACGGACAGTGTATCAGAATAGACAATTTTATAGCAAAGAAAATCGGGAAATAATATACCCCCTGCCGATTACATCAAAATAACAAACTAAAAACCTCTATATTCACATATAGAGGTTTTTTTAAGATCGATATAAACAAACAATAATTATTTAACTTTCCGTATAAATAACAAGGCAAATTAACTGCCATAAACATTTGTGCAAAGTTAAACATTTTTATTCTCAAAGGTTTAAAATATCAAGAAAAACGTATCAGATATAACGTTATAGAATAATTATTAACCATAGTTAACATTAAATATATAATCATAGATGATAATAATATTATTATCTAATATCATTGAATATCATAAAGTATCATATTTTCTACTAATTTTACTTTTCTTAATAGCTTTAAACTCATTTTTTTTGAAAAAAAGCTCTCCCTCGCCTATCGGCTCACTCTTTCTTAACCCCGTATCACCTTAAATCCTACGGCAAAGGTATAAAGAGAAAGACTTCCAAATATGTACCATATTTGTTAATCGGACTTTAGTCTTACATATACCTTAAAGCCTGTATTTAAGGTAATCCGGGACATCCGGAGATAGATGATATTTATAAATAATATCAATCTTAAAAAACAAAATGAGTTTAACTTAAAATTTAACAATATGAATAAAGTAAAAACAAATCCGGCAGTAGAAAATCTAGTAAACACTATGATTACTAATAATCAGAAGAAAGAAAAGAATAAATTCTTCACAGTAATGTTCTTTGAGGAGCACGATAATGGATTTGACCTGATCGGACAGACTCCTATACTCGAAAATGCGATAGAAGCCTTTAACATCTACGCCAACACTCCGTGTCCGGCATCACAGATGATCGAGGCAAAGACAATAGAAGAACTAGAAGCAAAGATTGAAAAGATGAAAGAAAACTTCCAAAACGAGACATGGCTAAAAGAAAACATATATCCATTTATATAAAAGAAACTTATGACAACGATAAAAGAACAACTGTTAGATGCACTGAGCAAGATTAAAGGCAAAACTCTTGACAAAGCTTGCGCCATACTAAATGGTTTCAACATAGACTATAATGAACATTTCTTTGACGCAAATATCGGTGCTTATTCGGTCACATTCATCCGTCAAGAAGACAAATCATATAAGTTAATCGGCACATACGACGAGTGGGATGGTGAAGGATATCCTGTTCATGTAGGTGATGTAAATGACTTACTTAAATAAAGAAAGGAGACAATTATGAGAAAAAGTAATTTAAAAGTCCTCACAAGAGCTGCCATGCAGTCATTAGGACTATCAGCAATTAAGGCAATGAGAAGAGTAACAAAAGAGCTCTCATACTTAAAAACGCTCAAAGCAGAAGGTAAACTCCGTAAATGGGATATTTTTGCCGTATGTGGCGACCTTATGATTAAGGATAACTACGAAGCACTTATCAGGGCTGAATTAGGCTGAATTAAAATGAGCAATATACTTTCGCTTGATATAAAGTGGGGCAAGCCCATAACAGAAGACACCCTTCTTAAAAACAAGGATATCTATTCTTTGACAAGGACGGTGGCAAGTCCCTACTTTATATTGGTCGAAACCGAAAAGTATTCAGCACTATATAAGCTGAGTCAAAACGGAAAAGGTAATATTACATATACCCCGCTTCTTAACCCTAAGGGGAAAGAATCCTTTGAAGATACCAGTGATTTTGGTCCTGATTTTATTATGGTTAAGTCAAGTGGACTATATAATTTCTTTGACCCACAAAAACAGACCTATCTTTCTCCCGTATGGTTCGAAGATTTTGCCAATATCGGGATCGAAGGTGATATAGCAGAAATATTACTTTTTGGCGACTGGTACCGCCTTGCCTACAAAGACAAGAAACAGACAAAAACAAAGATATACACAATAAAATAAATAATATGGAAAATTGTAAAAGAAACATCGGAATCGACGAGCTGAAAATAGAAATAGCCAAAAGAGGTAAAATCCATTGGTCAGTAGAGTATAAGACACTTATATCAAGACTATACCTTGATAAACATAAAGAAACACTCATAGAAATAATAAATGACCAATATGAAAAAATAAAACAAGACATGACATTCGATCATGTAAAAATACAACGTGACCATTTACAATTAATAATGCAGTATAAATACAAATCAGGTTATTATGTTTTTACAGAAATGGGAATAACACAGGAAACGATAAATCAACTATACGATATAGTAAAACAATATCCGATAATAAACGAATAAACAATGGTATCATTCGAAGAGCTTATAACTCAGTTAAAAAGAGAAATAGTATACAGGGCAAAGCCCATATACTACGGAAAAACAGATGATTATACCTACCACGGCGCAGCCGTGATACTCTATCTTGACAACTCTCAGGATAGCATCATCAAATATCACTGCTCAGACGGTGTAATAATAGAGATGATACCCAAATCTCTCGAAATTCAGGGCGATTTCCTGCGTCTTAACATGTGGAGAAAAGAAGACCCGTATAACATGCGTCATGTCGGAGAAGGTTATATGTACCCTAAGTTCATTGAAGACCTCCTGACAATCGTTGCAGAATATCCAACAATAAATACATAAACTTATGTCAGCACCAAATTTCTTAAAAATCAACACATTATCAATCTATGCAATGAGTGATACAAAAACAAGCATAGACGAAAACGGAATAGAAAATACAACCGTAAAACAAGACTATGACATCGATGATGAAATCTGTAATCTTCGCTTAGAAGCAGAAAACGAAGGATACGAAGGTACCAATAAACCATACGAATACATACGTTCATACCCATCTTTAATATACGCAAAAAAAGAAGATTTCCAAAATGTAATCGAAAATAAGGATGAAACAGGTATATTCCTGAAAACAAAACTTATAGTAACCAGTGGCTATTATACATCAGGAAATCTGGACTACCTCTTCGAGGTTGGTGACAATTACGGAGCAGTCTTTGATTTAAACGACTATAAAGACTTAACATCATTCATAAAAGACATAACAGACCAAATAGAAAGTAATTACTATTACTATCTGAAAGACTATACGGATTTAACAAACGATGAGATAAACAAGAAAATATCAGATGAAAACTTCTTTGATAAGATAAAAATAATCGTCGTAGGTGCAATGACCAGCGCAGACTCTTTCTGTAAAAAGCACTGCGATGCAGTTCTAAAATTAAAATCCATAGCAAGTAGCGGTGAAGCAGAATACGAAAAAATAAACGATAATCATCAAAAATAAACCATTATGAGAAAATTTGAAAATTTAGAGCAGTTAAGAGCAAAGATCTACACGCTCACTAACAATGATTTAATTGATATGCTAGCTGAATTCAGCAGCGACTCTCCTCTGACATACATCGAAAACAGTAAAGAACTGGATAATTGTCAGCTCGTTTCGATAAAAGATATGCTCACCGAGCGCATCATCGCCCGTTTTGCAGACGCTGAGAGTAAACGACAGTACGAAACCGATGATGAATTTGCCGCACGCAAAATAGAGCTCCTATTCAATGGTGTAATAGACTCTAAGAAAAACGTCGCTGAGCTCCTGACTCGCTCACATCGCTATCTGGTAAATGAAATGTTCATCTGTGCAATGTACTTTATAAAAAAACTCGCATCAGACTATGAGCAGGGCATCTATGACGGGAGAAACGAATATGCCTGTAAAAAATCATACGAAATCAAACAATTTTTTGAAAGTCAAAACATTTAAGAAATATGGAAACAAAAGAAAAACTGACATTAAACGTCATTGCAGCAGGTACACAAACCAATAATTTAATTAAAAATCTACAAATAGACGGATATAAATACCTATCATCAGACTATCTGATAAATCCAATAGCCGGATATAATATAATAGCCGAGCATATTACAAAGGATAATGATAGATTATATTGGTATATGTCGCCCACAACTGCAATGACATACACAAAAAACAGGAAAGCAAAAGTGAAATTTTGGGAAGTATAATGAACACAAAATTAGAAATTAAAGACGATATGCTTTACCGCATAGAGCAGTATAGATATAAAGATATCCGGTATCAGTTTGGAAAAGATTTTAATGCCAGGTATGACAGATTAGCCATTCATAATCCGGAAGATTTAATAAGCATAATATTCTCCAGCATAGGAAAACCTTCTCCAAAAAACGATTTATACTACGACACCTTTTTGCCTATAAGCATAAAAAAGGATGACCTCAAAGACTTGACATCAGACCAATTACTAAATATGTATAAGCAATGGTATAGAAAGCTACCGGAGTATGTTGTAAGACCAATCGAAAGATACAAAATGAGTAAAAAGGTTCTGGAAATTCTAAATAAGAAAGACACCTACTACGACAGAAGCGAAGGCTTTGATACTGCCGATAATAACATATTGACACTGCTCATCATCGGTAAGAAAGCAACAAATGAAGAAATACAGCGAATCAGGCTTCGTGAAATGATTGATACAGTACTGAAAGTCGATGATAAGCCAGCCTTTTACGCTATATACAACACGGAATACCAGTTGTTACAGAAATATAGGAAACAATGGATATAGAGATTAGTTTTTCATTGTTGTTATTGTAAGTTTACGTTCTCTTCAAGATGCCGCCAGCTTTTAGCTGACGGCATCTTATTTTTTAACTAAACGGGCAGTCCTATCGGACCGCCCTTAACGTTAACAATAAAATCTACAATAAAAAATGGTAAACAAAGAGTCTACGAGCGCAAAGGTAATAATAAATTATTAACTTCCAACTATTTTCCTTTCTTTTTTTTAGATTATATACCTTAAAAGAATAAAAACTCCGCCTTTTATCAAAGACGGAGTGGATGAAATGAAAAAAAAATAAAAAAAAAGCCTCGGTGAGGTATCTTACTCGAGGAAACATCTTAAATGCAAAGATAAACATAATATATCAACATTCCAAATATTTTTAGCATAATTTTATAAAATTCTTTCTTAAATGAATAAGCCCCGATCTCACGACCGGGACTAAAATTAACCAAATAACTAAATTAATTACCTTAAAAAATAACCTAAAATGTATACTTTCTACCTGCAAAACTACACATAATTTATATATTATCCAAATAATCTATAATAAATCTTCATATATTCATTCTTTTATGAATAAAAAAGCCCCTTGTCTCACGACAAAGAGCCCGAAAGTAAAAATTCATTGTTATATATCCAATATGATAAAAAGATTCCTTTTCAAAAATTCTTCCCGACCTCACGACCGAGAAGAACAACAAAAATTTTAAAAATTTATACTATGAATTTTAATTATTTCACTGCAAAGATATCAATATATTCTCAAAATACCAAATATTCTAAAAAGAAAATAATAATATATGCCACTCTACGCAAATAACATACCCTACCCTTCTCTTACCACCCCTTTCAATATATCCCGCCTTCTTTTTCGGCTGTTTCCCTTTGTGCAAAGGTATTATTAAATCCATAACAGCCAAATCCCCTTCGGGTCTTTGTCATTTGGATAATCAATCTTGTAAATCCCCTATGCACAGGAAAACCGCCATAAGGCGGGAGGTAATAATAAATTAAAATCAATAATTATGAAAGAGGTAAATTTAAAGAAGAAATTAGCAGGTAAGAGAAGTCTGCTGTCATTAGGAGTAGAAAAAGGTATGAACATCCTGTTCAAGGTTGGAATCATGCAGAAACTCGACCGTCATAACGAGCAGGAACGAGATATTCTCTTCTCCGACATTCTCGACAACGCATATATAGATGAAACAGGACATTTTGTCTATGACTCACAATTAAGTATACAACTCTGATATTTTGCCATATATCTTATTTTTATCAAGCAGTCCCCGTGAGGGGGCTGCTTTAAACAGGTGAACAAAAAAAATAAATTATTATGAATATACAGAAAATCAAAGAAATGCTCGAAAAGGCAGAAGAATATTATCGCATATTATCAGACGATTTAGCATCGGTACAAACAAACCTTAAACGGTACGACAATACTATAAGAACAATAAAGAACTCAATCAAGCTCGAAGAAAGAAGAGATGAATATAAAAATCTTTTTAGTATAAAGGAACTATCGCAGAAAGGCGACTTCAATATCTATAAAATAAATAATGAAGACGTGCTATATTATACGCAGGCATCAGTACTTCTTTATACATCCGAAACACGACAAGCCTTAGAAAATAAGCTTAAAAAAGAAGATATACCAATTAAAGATATTTCTGAACTCTTTGAGTATCTGACAGGTAATACAGTCGAAAACTGGTACATCGCGCCAGAATCATTCATAGATAATCCCGATTCAATAACCATCGACGAATATATAGAACGTAACGGCTACATAATGGAAAACCCCGCAGAATGGGAAAACCATGACGATAAGTCCGGTCTTGACTACGCAATAGAATATTTCGACGAAAATGATCTAAAACAAGAAATCACAGACCCGAACTATCACACATACCCATTATTCCAAATAATGACAGACTATATTATTTCAGTACTCGTAATTAAGAGAGAAGGCAAAAATATAGCTCCGTCAGTTCTAGAAGACCTCCGTGACCGTCTTCGCATTAACACCTACATCTGTGTCGATAGCGACGATGAATATGACAGAGCAAGAACGGATATCATAAAAGCCTATATTAATTATTACAGCAAGGAAAACAGTCCTTCTCCCTCAGACAAAAAACAAATAACTGTTCAGACAGAAAAAATGGGAACCAATAATATGCAGGACGTAACATTTATTCAAGAACGAGGCTCCGCAGACTGCTACAAAATAATGGATGAACAGTTCCTTTATTCTGATTCTTTTAACAACGGGACATTATATATAACAGAAGAAACCGCAGAAAAGCTACATGGAAAAGGAATAACCGCGCATTATATAGCAGAAAAAATAAAGAAAGACATCGAACAAATAAGGATTATTGATAACAATAAAATAGATTATCTCTCTCACGACATGATGGAAGAAATAGAAAGAAGATTATCAATACTCGAAAATCCACAGGAAGTGGAAAAATACAGCAAAGAAAAAGATGATTATTCAGTAAGGTACATCCCTGTACCTGAAAATTTTAATCCAGACGCAGATCCTTATTACTATCATGACGATTCTTTCACTCAGTACGAGTACTTAAAAATAGTACTGATAAAACCAACAAAAACATCTATTCCCTGTAATTTAGACCCTGATAAACTATCAACAATAAGAGATAACGAGATTGCAGATACCATCTTAACATTTAGCAGTAAAGATGACTATCTAAACGCCCTTGCCGACCTTCCGGCATATTACAGCAAATATATCCAGCTTATATATGATGAAAAGCGTCTGACAGGCAAACTTCATTACGACAGTATGTACACAATAGACAATAAGACCTATTTAAGTGAACGTAGTTCAGGCGCAGTTGTTAGACGTGTCGTAACACCTGACGGCGTTAAAACTATCTGCTCAGAATGGGATGACGAAACCGTAACCGCAGATATGTATATGTCAGAAGTAGATATGCAGTCACTATCTGACGAGCAGCTTACATTAAAGGTTAAGATGATGCTAACATACGAGAAAAACGTCAAGGAAATACGTGAAAAATACCCATTCTTTAATTTCTCACCAGAGATAGCACGCTATCTCTCCGACATGGCTTTTTCAATAAAAAAACTAGAAAAATTAGGATTGGAAATAGTATACGGTGCTAGCGGATGTGACATTACGGCAATACCAATGGAAAAATCATACGGAGATATTAAAATGGCATATAATGCCATCGACTGTAACGGAACAACAGCAAACATAGGAAAAGATGAAGAAATAATAAAAGCAGATGAAATATACGATGACATAAAAGATGCCTTCCGTATAAACGACGAGGTATACCTGGCACCTGACAAGCAGAGTTATACACCAGCAATCATTAAACCAAAATCAAAAGAATTAGTAATAAACAAATAAAACTTATCATTATGCAAACATTAGGTTTAAAATTATCGCTTTCAAAGATTGAAGAAGAGAACCACAAATTCTTCAAAGAAACAAAAATTAAGTCATATCATGATATACCCATGTATGCACAGGTAGCCCTGTATGCTATCGCAGAGCATATAGTAAGGAAAAAGCTCATCGAACTCTCTGACAATCTGGACAACACAAATTGGTTTTTCTGCGGAGAAAACCTATGTATTCAGTCCCGAATGAGCCCGACACATCAAAAAGACCTCTACCTATGGCTAACAACAACGGATAACGTCATTCTTGAAGAAGATTCAAATGACATTGAAAAACCAAACCCTCTTTATCTCGTCAATATAGAAAATTATTAAGAAACAAAGTGTGTGCCTTAACAGGCGCACACTTTAAAACAAACATCATGAATTGGAACATAACATACGCAAAATACGGTGAGATGAAAAGCTACAAAGCTTTTGACTTGCAAAACGGAGTACCTGTCGGTAACATCATTTATGCAACATCCTTAGAAAATACAGAAGATAACAGAAGGAAACTACAGGAGTTAGCTGATTTAAACAAAGCTATCAATCTCTCCCTGCAACTAAGAAAAGACGGGAAAATAATATTTCAAACAAAATAAATATGAAAGAAAATAATAAACAAGACATCTTTACCATTCAGTTATTTGACATACAAAGAGAAGAAGATGTAACACCAATGCCTTACAACATCGATTACTACGATGTTAACGAAGCAATAGACGCAGCAAATTCTTTGGCAGATGAATATAAAAAAGACGATAATGTATATCAAGTACACGTCTTTGCAGGAGAATATGAAACAAAGACAGGCGATGTCTTTGGTGAGCCCAATGTCATATATTGTGCAACTAATGTAGACAAACAAACCTACGCAGAGGCAGCAAAAAAAATGGGCTATGTAAGAACAAAAGCTGACTATTACGCAAAAAAGAAATATGTATTTGTTCTTTTTAGTGGAGACGAATGGTTATCAAAAGATAGTCTAGAAATACTTGGAATATATTCTACCTTTGACAATGCTATAAGTGCAGTTGAGAGGGATTTTAATTTAAAGAATTTACACGACAAATGGCAACAAGAAGATGTTGATGAAGATGTTGATGAAGATAAATACGAACCCGACCCGTTGAAATTTGTATATCAATTACAAAACAATAGGCAAACAAGTGGTTTTAGAGACGTCGATTATGGAGGATACGAACTTAATATTATGCAAATAGAATTAGACGGTACTATAAATTTATAACTCATAATACATGAATATTAACAATAAATAAAGAAATTATGAAAGCAAAAAACAAAATCACTGATTTCCCTTTTAATAGAGAAAATCCATTCAAGAATCAGAAACAAGAAGATTGTCTACAAATCGTTAAGATCATACAATCTTATCAAGCTAACAAAAAGGACAATGAAGAAAATTATATTCATGACGCAATCGACAGTGATGGTAAACCAATAAAGATTTTTCATCGAACAAAATATCTCAGCACAACAGAATATTACAATATATATAAACAAAAAGTAAGAGAACAACACAAACTATCTAAATCAGAGGTTGAATTACTTTTCTATATAGCATCAATAATCAAATCAGACACAAACCATTTCTTTTTAATTATCGAAGACGCCAAAGAAGCAATGAATTACAGTGGGACTGCAATCTATATGGCTCTAAAAGGTCTATTACAAAAAGGTATTATGGTCCGTGGAATAACAAACAAAGACTATTATATAAATCCTAAATATATATTCAATAAAACAGAATTTTCAACAAATGAAATTTATGAAAGAGAGCAACATACCTAATATAGACCTACATAAACTAATTGTAGAAGAGCAACCTCCACTCTTTCCGAGTGGAGGTATTGACTTTAAGGAAGACGAAAAAAGGCTAAAAGAAACTTTCTTTCCCGATCTGAAAGATGAAGAACTACAAACAGAACTATATAATTTAGCAGTAGGTAAATGCAGAGCCTATATTTCCGACATAAAACAAATAGAAAAAGAGCTAAACGAACATATTAAATATATGAATAAACAAGTAGAGGAATATTGGCAGCAATACTTCATTTGGGAAAAAAGACGAAATTATTTTGCTGAGGGCTCCACCACCTGTAAACATTGTAAATTCCAAGACAGAAAAACATATAAAGACAGAAGATTAAAATTTAAATGTTCCCTAACAGGTAGATATGGTAGAGGAGACAGGACAGAACATTGCCAGAACTTTACAAGAGAAGAATATCTGAATACTAACAATAAATTATAAAAACATGTATATAAATATAGAAAAATATACTTATGATGAGCGAAATGTAATTGAAAGATTTTTTGCTGACATAAACCACAAATTTAACTTCAACGGTTACACACATCATGAAATACACTTTTGTTGGGGCGACGAAAAAAAATTTTACACTCTAAAACGTTACATAGAAAAAGATTATACAGGGCGTAAGTTGTGGAATTTCAAGTTCTACGATGATTGTGACAAATGTATAATTGCAAATTTAAATAGAGAATATTTCTTGTAAACACAAAGACATACTAAAATTAAATTCAATCATTATGAAAACAAATTTATCAGCAGAAACAAAATGGGGCAACCCTACACCGGATTATGATATCGAGAAATATTATGGGCAGCCGCGCCCAAGAGAATACGGTCATAAACCACAAATATTCGATACAAAAAAAGGAGTAGTTTTACTTGAAGCTGAAAAAAGGCTTTTTGGAGATTACGAATGTTATCCACTATTAAATCCGAAAGGGAAAGAGTTTTTTGAAGAGATAGAAGAATACTCCTGCGGCTATATAATGCAGTACAAAGGCTTATATAACCTATTTCTCGCTCACGAAAGAAAATATTTATTTCCCGTATGGGTAGAAGATTATGAGTTTCGCACAGGCGAAATGCTTGTCGATATAAACAAACAAAGATATTCTTTTTCTGAAAGTGAAGAAGGAACAATGGATTTTTACGACATTAAAACAGGTGAATGTATAACTGACATGATAATATCCAAATATGGTAATTCTGTTCAGTCAAATAACAAATCATAAACAACAGTCCTCAAAATAAAATATTATTTCCCCTCAGGCAAATTAAAACTCAAAGCCTATACAATTATCCATAAGCAAATCGTACTTGACCCAATTTTATATTCCTCCACCTTCCCCTTTTGGTTTTTCTATGCAAAGGTATTATAGAAAGATTACTCATCAAAAGTCTCTCCGAGTCTTTTGTTAAATCGAACAATTCTTCGATAACCTTTTTTTGGCATATCAAAACCTACCGGGTAAGGTAGGGCAAGTAGAATATATTAACATATAATATAAAATTATGGCACACTATTTTATCAATTTTAGATGTGAAAGAGGAGCCGACATCGAAACCATCGACTGGTTCGGAACAAACAGAAAAGAAGCCTTGCGCAGCTTAGAAGAATACAAAATGGGCGCAGACCCAGATGCACGATATTGGCTCTCGACACGCCCAACAAGCTCTTGGCGAAAGAAAAACCCTGGATATCGACTCAATATAGATAAAAACGGAAATCCGTTATAAAAAAATTAAGAAATCAACGGAAGAAAATATAATCAACACATAAAATATAAAGATTATGAAACAATATCAATTTTACTATTTATCAGCTATACACCAGATATACCTGTTAGACTTTAACTCTAAGCAAATACTATCTGTAAGCAGGGATAAAATCAAGGATTTAACCCAAAAAGCACATAGTAACTACGCTGAAAATAAAAGAAGAAACGAGCTAAATACGATGAAAGAATATTGCATCAGCGAACTCTCAGCGTACATGAAAGGTGAAATAACTATAAAAGACCTAAGACATAACAAGCCTATATTTATGACAGACAGCAAAGATGAAAGGGACTATTTTATCTATCACTATCAGCTAGATTCATCCATTGCAAGTCAGGAAGAAATAAACATGTATATGAAAGGATTACCGATCTTATACAAAGTATATATTCTTTTTTGGAACTATAATAAGAAAAACATTCCGGAGCTAAGCAAAGAGGAACCAATATCCTTAAATCGCAATGAATACGGAAAGATAGATTATGTCTATTTATCAGAAAGGCAAATGAGAATAATCTACAAATCAGAATATCCTCAGTCAAAATTACGAATCGAAAATAAAGCAGCATAATGACGGTTTATACAGACAAGCAAAAGCAACTCATTAAAGATTACAAATCTTTAATGAAGAAAATAGAGAAAGAAAAGCTCGATTTAATATACTGTCCTGATAACGGATACAGTTATTTTTATCCGAAAGGACTCATTGAAAGAGCCGGAAAGAAAGGTTACTTGGCAGAAAAATACGATGATGAATATGACTATCTATATGAAGACGAAAAAAAGCTCGACTTTAATAAAGAAAAACTCATAAATAGCATGGCTGTTTTTTCAAAAGTTTTCCTAAATACATTTAGCGCAGATACAGAAATATATTTTATACCACTAAAAAATAAATAATCATGGGACTTTACACAGAAAGACAAAAAATTCTAATTAAAATCTTCAAAAAACTGGAAAGATTAATGTTTGAAGAAAATCTATCATTAACGATTGATACTTACAACTCTGAGCTCATTTTCTTTCCAGAAGGAAAGATAGAATACAAGGGAAAAACGGGTTACATCATAGAAAATGACATCAGTACAGGTGAAATTACATACCCCGCAATAGATGAAAAAGACCTTGAAAAAGACAATATCAAAGATATAGACAGGAAAGACATAGAAAAAACTTTCCTTTCAAAAATAGGCTTTGACGTAGAATTACAATTTTTAGAAGTAACAAATAAATAAAAAAAACATTATGAAAGAAGAAAATTTTGAGCCTATGGCTTACAAAACCATAAGTAATATGGGCGGCATTGAAATAATGCTAAGCAACAGTGGTGACGCAGTTATCTATCGTCGTTACGGAAAACTCGCCAGGGGCTGGCAGGAAATAAAATATACCAATTCAGGCAGAGCTTATTTTACGGTAAACAAAACAAGGCAATACCTAGACGAATACATAAAAATCAGCATAAAATAATTAACATAAAACTTAAGATTATGTACACAGCAGAACAATCGTACCTTTTGGTACAACTAAAAAGAGTTTTGGAAAAGCTAGAAACCCAAAACATCAGTCTTTGGTATGACAAAGACACTGAAACATTAATTGCAACACCAGACAATGATGTCATCTACAATGACATAAAAGGACGTGTTGTAGCTAAATCAAGTCTCTCAGACAGTATCTATGACGATGAAGCACTAGATAGCGAGCTCGATATCGACAATGAAGACTCTGATTTGGAAGATTTATGGCAGTATGATGAAATAGAGCCATTAAACCATCTGACACACTTAACATTCATACCGCTAGTAGATCAAGGTGACTATGAATACACAACAGAAAATATACCTCAGTGGGCTGTAAACTACCTTATAAATGGTGATGCTACCGACTTAAATGACGAAGAAATTAAGATGATAGACGAATACACCAAAGAGAATTTTCCGAATGGTTTTAATATAGAAATTCCGGAAGAAACACATTTTAGTAACTCTCCTGCTTTCGGTGAGCCGGCTATGGTTTATGAAGCAATAATTATAACACCAGTTAAAAAATAGATATCTAAAACTTATTAATTATGGAAAAATACAAAGATATTGAAAAAGACGACCGTATAGAAGAAGATTTTACTCTGGAAAACGGTGAAAAAATTGAAGGAGAAGTAATCTACTCTCGCATTGAAGAAGAATCAATTCCAAAGGGTAAATTCCTCTACGCTATACGCCACAGGGATGACGATGAAGAATATCCCGCAACCATAGAAAAAGAAGTTGTAGTAAACTTTTTATGCTCACTTGTAACAAAGAAGAAAATTGATTTTGCTGGCAAAGATTATCTAGAAATCAAAGACACCTCTATGCTTGAATGGTGTAAAGGACTTGACTACAAAAAAGAATAATCCAATTTTAATATTTCCTCCACCTTGCCCCTTTTGGTTTTTCTATGCAAAGGTAATATAGAAAGATTACTCAACAAAAGCCTCTCCGATCCTTTTGTTAAAAGAACAATTCTTCGATAACCTTTTTCTAGCATATCAAAACCTACCGGGCAAGGTAGGAAAGGTAAGATTATTAACAAACAAAATATCAAAATTATGGAATTAAAGTATGACATACTAGAGCAGGCTCTTGACAACTTAACTTATAATGAGTTGATAATCATATACAATAACGTCAAAAGCAAAGATATACCAGACATCTACTTAAACGACAATGAAGGCCTAAGTAATTTCTACAATGAAAATTCACTATGGGACTTAGCCCGCAGTGTATACAAGGGTAACTGGGAACCAGGTCATAAATATATCACCTTGTCTTATCAGACAGGTATGTTAGAGTCAGCCGATGATCCACGAGATATAATGGATTTTGACTTAAAAACACTCAGTAATAAGCTGATGAAACTCTCAGAAGAAGATTTCAACAACTCGACAGACAGTACATCTCTTATGGATGAATATAATCACATCATAGAAATGATAGAAGAATTTCCTTTTTAAACAACAGTAATATGGAACCACAAATCACAAACAAACAGTTAGTAGAGCGTATTTTCAGAAAATTAGACGAAAATACCATAATAATGAAGAAACAAGTACAAAGACTTCTCTCTGACGGTAACTTACCTGAATTCTCAGATGATGACTACAATGAGACTTATTCTGTACTTGTTGCATTATGGAAAAATGCAATCGACCTGACGTACCTGTCAATAGGTGATACAAGACTCATACAAAACATAAAAACAGAAGCAGAAAAAATAGAAAAACAACTATAAAAATATCTATGACAATGAGTTATGCAGTCATCACAATAAAAAAACAAAAAGGTAACGCAGGAGGCTTATCAGCAGATATAGAAAGAAAAATATGGAATCCCATAAAAAACAAATATGTAACATACACACCAAATAATGCTGACGCCACAAGAACTAAATTAAATAAAGAATACATAAAACCAGAAGGAATAAGCAGAGCACAAGCAATAGAAAACCGTATTAAAGATGCAAAAGTAATACGAGGTATACGAACAGATGCTATTAAATGTTTAAACATAGTTACAACTAGTGATCATGAAAAGATGATGGAAATCGAGAGGTCTGGGCATCTGGATGAATGGGCACACGATTGTATACAATTCTGTCAAGAACAATTCGGTAAAGAAAATGTTGTAGCAGCAACGTTACACATGGACCAAAAAACACCACACTTACATATAGCAGTTGTACCAATCGTACAAGGACAAGCAAAAAAGCAAATAAAAAGTGGAGAAACAGCAGATACCAAGAAAAGACGATATAAAAAACAAATTGTAACAGCAAGATTAAGCAGTAAAGAAGTTTTGACACGTATTAAACTTAAAATAATACAAGCAGAATTTGCGAAACTAATGACAAAATATGGAATGGAAAGAGGCATAGAAGGTACACAAAAACACAAAATTACAATATACGACACAAACAATACAGAAAAATGTAGCTTATACTACAACAAAAAAGACGAAAACAAAATAATAGAATTTTTCAATGAAATACTCCATAATACCAATAACAACAAATACGATTATGAAATAACCAGCAAAATAAACGATTAATTATGAAAAAAGAAGAAATAACAACCTTACAGGAATTTGCGCAATACTTAAACGAGTATCAGCAAACAAATCCAACGGGATTTCCTACAGATACTGATGATATTGCAAAAGATCATAATTGGATTACAGAGGGTCTTACAGACTTTGACGTATGCAGGACAGAAGACAAGATAATTTCATTAGACAAAACAGGCAAGTGGACTGTTAAGCCATACATAGCCAAAGAAACATCAAACAAGAGTGTTTTCATCGTAACAGGATATAGAGCTGGCGGCTCATCGCCTTTCTTTGAAATATACGGCACCTATACCGACATAGAAAAAGCCGAAGACCGCCTTGACTATGAATTCCATGACTTTCTAAAAGAATACCCTTATTTAGTCAATGAAAACAGCAGTACAAAGAAAATACTAGTAGATCCTTACGACCAAGCAGAAACGGAGCTTTCTATTTACGAAGAAACATTAAACCCTGATTTACCCCAAAACAACTAAAATAAAAACTATGAGAAAAGTATATATAGTAACATCGTACAAAAACATGGAAACCTACACTACAACTGATTTTCATGGAGTCTTTACTGATATAAACAAGGCAAAAGAAATGCTAGAATATCAAACAGAAGAATACTTAGACATAAATAAAAATTTGACAATACAAAATGATGAAGATACAAGGAAACGCTTAATAGATGTAAATAATGATAATTATTCAATAGAACTATCAATAATCGAAGAAGTATTAGATTCTGACAAAATCAATATAGATAAAAAAATAATAAAAGCAGAAAATATCAAAACACTAGATAATTTCGCCGAATATCTCAACCGCTATACAAGAAGAAACATCGAATGGGGATATCCGGACAATGCAGACGAAATTATTAAACAACACGGCTGGACGAAAGAAGGTATAAATGAAACTCTTGATGTATGTAGATCAGATGAAGAAATTATAACAATAGACAACAATGGATATTGGCATGTCGTACCATTAGATAAAAATAATTACAAAAACAAATAGATATGGCACTAGACAAAAACTCATCAGACAGGTCTTACCTTATAGGTAGATTAGTGGCAATCATACAAACCGCAAATAAACAAGCACCACAAAGACTCCCAGCATTAGTCATGGTAAACCCAAAAGAGAAATTATCATATTGGTTTTCAGAAACCTCAAAAACCATAAAGAATACCCAATATGAAAAAGATTGGTTAAGTATAATTGATAAGTTTAATGGATTTCCCAGTAAACTTAACATCTTTGAACAAAGTCGTATGTGGATCGGTTATTACCACCAATTATCAGATATAAAAAAAATAAATAATAAATTATGAAAAATATAAAAGATACTACAATAAATTGTAGATGCTTTAAACCCGCAAAAGAACACACACAACGCACTCTAGAAAAAGAAAATCTCATTCTATCTAAAGTCTATGAAGTACTAAAAAACAATAATGGCTTATGCAGCAAATATGATAATGAAACAGCAAGAATGTTAAGAGATGTTGTGCGTGAGACACGAAACATAAACATTCCTTTCCAAACAGACAATAACGAAATATCAAAAATCAAAATTCTAAAAGAAGAAATAATTGAGAAAGCTGAAAAATCAATAAACAAACTATATACAGGCGTGCCTCCAATATATTTATATAACAAATATGAATGTACGGCAGATGAACTCAATACTATATATTATTACTATGAAATAACAAATCAAAATTTATATCAAGAAACAATAAATAGAATAAAACAAATAATCAAAAAAAGAAGGAAATCAAACAACAAAGAAAAAATAAACAAATTAAAAGTACCACTAGAAGAACGATACACAATAAGAGAAACATACGAAAAAAAAGGCGAAAAAGACATTTCAGAACGCATACGTTCATTACTCGATTGGATAGATGAAATACCAAGCCAATCAAAAGAAAAAGAAAGAACCTATATAAATTATATATACGATAAAATAAATAAAATAAATATTAAAAGAAAACAGATACAAGAATTAATAGAAAACAAATCAATTAAAAGAATACCCAAAGTAACAATCACGAATTACATAGAACAGACATATACAACTTTATTAAAAGCACTTAAATACTTACCAGACTACAGGTGGACTAACATATATACAACAGAACAATTAAACTTGATAGAAGAATTCAATAAACTCAAAGAAAAAATGAGCAAAGCTCATTTAGAACCTGCATATATAACATATATAAATAATTTAGCATTTATACCTAGACAAGACATAATATATAACGGCAAAAAAGGAAAAATAAACATATTAAAAAATACACAAATATTAGAAGACTTAAAAGAAAATGCTAAAATACCCAACTATAATACAGAAAACCTAATTTTTGCCGAAAGCAAAAATTTAGAAATAAATGAAGATCCGATAAAACTCATTGGACCAGCAGATGAAATAAAATTTTATACATCAAATAATAATCAAAAATAAATCAAAATTACACAATTATGAACAAGGTATTTATAGTAACTCGTCAGGCAGATAACAGTAAATTAACTTCATCAGAAATTTTTGGAGTTTACGACTCTCTTGACAAAGCCCAACACCAACTGGAAAGGGTATTAGAAAACCACCTCAATTCTAATATTCGACACGCATACTCAGTAAAAGAAAACACCGAAACATACAAAGTACTTATAGATAGTTTCGATAATTCCGAAATCCAGCTTAATATTTTGGAAAAAGAAATTAACGAAGCTAACGAAAATGAAAAACAATGTATATACACGTCTGAGCAGCTTAAACTCATTACTGAGTTTAACCGTCTAAGAGACAGGATGTATAAAAACGACCTAGACATAGTGCTTTTGCAGGATGATTATGGTATCTTTTTCCTACCGACAAACACCATCTCACACAAAGGTAAGAAAGGCACTATAGAAATTGAAAAAGATTACGACGTAGAAGATGAAGATATTTTTGATATAAACAACCTTACATTCGGATGTATGAATATGGATGTACTGTTATACGACGATAGACTTGTATTATCCGATGAAACAGACGATTCTAAGAACTAAAAAATATGTTGAGTGGTGGTTAGATAATGTCTATGACACCGAAAATGCTTATAATGATGCAATAAGAGACGGATATATAGATGCAAACACATCATTAAAAGACTTCAAACAACTACAACTCGATAATTGGAAAGACTATTATGAATATTTCATAGAACCACTTCTCACGACTAAGGATTAATACAAACTTCCAAATCTTTTCAAGAATATTTTTAATCTTTTTTTTTACATTAAATAACAACAATAATGGAATCAATCTACAATAACAAGCAATTAGAGCTCATAAAAAAATTTTGGGCACTGGAAAAACAAATGCACGAAGCGAACATAGATTTTGCTCTCATACCTGAAAATATGGATGACGCTATAACTTTTATACCTTCAAATCTCATAAAATACAATAACGATATAGGATGTATAGCAATAGAAGATGACTACGATATTATAAAATCATCAGAAGCAGAAATATCTCTTAATCTAGAAAACAAAAAACCACTAGATACTCTATTACTCAAAACATCAGACTATATCGACGTATATAGCTGTGCAGACAAATTATCATTTATACCACTAAAATACCACTAAAAAATAATTATGGAAAAGAAAAATTTACAGTCTTTATTTTCCTCACACATGAAGGAATATGACAAGAAACATAAACTCAATACATCCCATAAGGTATTAAATATGGACTTAATCAACAAGATTGAGCGTGAAGGTATAACAACCGAGATGCTCGATGATTTAGATCAGCCCATATATAAATACTCCACGCAAATCACCGTGCACGGCATTTTTCCTGAAGGTGCAGATGTCAGATGTTCTGGCTATAAGAGTCTAGTAAGGAATGGTAACGGATCGCTTGGCATCCGTTACACAGCCATAGACAGCAAGAAAAAATCCCGTTTACTTGACCTACTAAATGCAGTAGAGAAAGGCTTTTGGCAAGCCGAACACGATTCAAGACATTACTCAATCATACATATAGAAAGAGTAACATCCACCGAGCAGGTAAAACCATTGCTCGAAAGAACCCGGCAGATAAAAAAAGACCTGGATGATATGGTATTAGGCAAGATACATTGCGAGTTATACGAAATCTACGGAATCAGATACTGTACGATAGAAGTCGATTTACTCTCTTTTTATGAAAAGGACATGGAAAAAATTCTCCGTGCAATGGCACCTAATTTTAAAGGTACTATCTCAGAGGTAGATGAAATAATAAAACAAGAGCAGAAAGAAAAAGAGGAAAAAGACAAGCTACAAAGGGCTCAGTGGGAAAAAGAATACAAAGAAAGAAAGCTCAAAGAAGCTGAAACACTAAAAAAAAGTACAGAAGAAGTAGTAAGGCGCATCAAAGATATGTACGAGCCAATGGGTTTTGTGCACTATGATGAAATCGACCTGCAAAACAGGACCGTCGACACCGTACATTATGAAAGAGAGTATAGTTATTCATTTGATATGATACCTATATGCTCACGCATAGAAGGCAAGAATAAGGTACTAAACTCAGAAAAGATGGAAAAAGACTTCTCCAAGCCTTATCATTCATGGAAAGAGACAAACCGAATTCAAGGCACTAAATTAAAAAATGTATGGGTACGACCTGTAAAATAGTAACAAATCCCTAACAACACTGTTTTTTAGGTTCTATAATTTTCATAATTTTGATTTTGATTAATAAACTGAGTGCCGTGCGTCGTGAGATGTACGGCAATTTTTTTTTGAAACTAAAAAGCCCAGCCTTTCGGCTGGGCACTACAATAACTAAAATTTCTACAAATATGCAGAAGGGCGTTTATTATGATACAAATTCTACAACACTGCAAAGATAAGATTATTTTATATTCTATCCAAATATTTTTCTTATTATTTTTAGAATACACAAAATTCACGCGAAAAAAGCTCCCGACTATAAGCCGGGAGCAATCTTTTGTTATAATAAATAAAATGGTTCGAGTGGTGAAACACTAGTTAAAACAAGGAAAAAGTATGTAATAACACCTCTTTTAAATGGTGCGGATTTTTGTCCTCGTGATATGCCAATGGATTTTTTCAGTCCGGAGATACAACAGAATATAGAAAATGTGTCTGACTCTCATGCCTGTCCCAATCAGTACATCATAACTTTTATCCCTCCTGGTGATTCATCGCTGTTAAACAGTAACTAAGAATCTCCTCCTGATATCACCTCTCGCTGACGAAATTACACTTTTTTTTTATAACCACCAAATATTCAGCAGAGAATTTTTGATATTTTTTTACGCTTAATTACATTAAGTATCATAGAGTATCAAACAATATCATACCCCAAAATAAAAACCCAGCCAAATACTGACTGGGAAATGGAAAAAAACATTTTAAATCAAATTTTTAACTCATTAGAAAATATTTTCCTCATAAATTATGATGCAAAGATACACAATTATTACTATATTACCAAATATTCTCATCTCTTTTCCTTATATCCTTTAAGAATAAATACCTTGCTTCTCATAAAATATTACCCAGCGCCCCCTTCTACAAAAAAAAATCCCAATCTCACGATCAGGATTTAAAAATCTTAATGTTCAAATTTCAAATTTAAATAACATGAATACTTTTTATTCTGCGATGCAAAGATACAAACATAAAATCAAACTTCCAAATATTCTTTTAAGAAAATAAACAAAAAAAATAGTAAAACTTATATTTTATACCTACAAAACCTACAAAACCTACAAAATTTTTCAGTTGCTCTATTTTATATAAAAAAGTAAGAAAATATTAATAATCCCCTCCCCTCTTGCTAAAAAAGAGCCTTTATTTTACCCAAACCTAATAATCAAACACAAAAAATCCCTTTTAGGTAATAAAAATTTCCACACCTAACACAGCTTTCATAAGCCCTCATCCCATAAAAACAATCCTTCTCCCTAAGGCAAAACATATAGGCAAAAACATACAGGTAAAAAATAAACATTCAGATACCATTCAATTAAGCAAAATAATTTCATCCTCCATCTCCCTTACTTATTCTTCGCCTCTTTCACCACCCCGCCTTCTTTTTCGGCTGTTTCCCTTTGTGCAAAGGTATTATTAAATCCATAACAGCCAAATCCCCTACGGGTCTTTGTCATTTGGACTATCAATCTTGTAAATCCCCTATGCACAGGAAAACCGCCATAAGGCGGAGATGTATAATAATTTAAATATATTAAATATGAAAGAGTTTGACAACAAAAAGAAAGCACGTCAGGAGATGATGACGTATGCAATGGTTTTATTCTCTATGATTACATTTTACATGATGTTGTTTATGGCAGCAATCATGCAATAAATAAATAAGGAAATGGTAAGAGAATTAAACAGGGAAGCGCTCATCATTAAAATCAAACAAGCTATTTTAGATAGTGATGAGTGCCATGATATGGTCGAAGACAGGACAAAAGAAGATGAGCGCATCTATAGAATAGATGCCGGAATATACTTTAAAAGAATCGGTAAAAAGCGAATTTTAACCATTGACATCTATCAGGATAATGTTAAGGATAAAACCGACATAAATAGCGCCGAATGTGCCATCGACTATATGGAGGAAGATAACGGTGAAGAAGACGGACCTTTTGCTCTCGATGTAAAGGATATGACAATAAGTGACCTAAAAAAATTATATCAAATCATCAAAGAACTATCATAATATGAAAGAAAATAATAAACAAGAAACAATAAATAAGCTGCAACATTATCTTTCTGATTCTTTTAATACGGAAATAGATAAAGGTGAAAATAGTATCACTATCAAATGTAGACTAAACAAGTCCAGCTATCAAATAGACATTTACCTTGAAGATAATGAACTATCGTCAATAGAAACAGTACTCAAAAGATTAAGAAACTATGACATAGAGGCTGAATACCAAAAGGAAAGAATGGATGAAACCTTTAAATCTTTATACAATGACTATAATGAAGGGTTAGAAGACTATAAACAGACCTTCAGCGAGATTATAGAACATATTATAGAGGAAAGAGAAAAGGATATAGAAAGGACCAGCGAGAAGCTTAAATTCTATCTGTCACTTGCAGTAGGCATGAATTTTGAAGTATCTCCAAGATATATTTTCGGAAAATATGAACATCTTAATATACTTTCTTTTCGTCTTTATCAAACAAAGATAAAAAGCATCCTTTATCTACAAGATCAAGATTTAGAGTCTATAGACGATGTGATAAGAAAACTCAAAGAAATTAATACTTACGCAGACGCATATTATCAAGAATTAGGCATAACTGATCAAGACCAATATCCAAGTTATGATGAAGGTATTAAAGACTACCGGAAATCGTTAAACGATGTTATAGCGCAAATAGAAGATACCGAAAATAAAATAAATACAACCATCAAAAACGCAAAGGAAGCATTAAAAGACGTATATGACTGTACTCTTTACGAAGATGAATATCACCCATTAGTAATATCCCTTGTCTTAAATGCAGGACAGGAGTATATAATAGAATTTGATTTAAGAGATCTCCTGTCTAATCTATCAATGATAGAACTCATAAAGCAGCAGGACTACACGGAAGAAATAACTCTTATGTGGAACCAGCCGGGCTTTGAAAGAGAATATGACTGTAATATGGAAAATGCCCTTAAAGACTATAGAGAAAGACTGGACGAAATTATCGCTCTCTTGGAAGGAAAAGAGTACGTCAGTAATGACATACAAGACTCAACTGTCATAATCCTATGGGAACAATACGAAAACCATCCACACACCTTTAAAGGCATTTTCTTAAACGAGGAAAATTTAAGACTCGCCCTTAAAACAGGAGAATATTCTGAGGAAATAGAAAAATCCGGATACTCAGACCCAATCGAAAGATTACTAACAGCTTATGAATTAGATTTAAACGAATATAAACTCTTTATTGAGTATTGCAGAGTAAACGAAATACAGTAACACATAAATATAATAAACAATGCACGCATTTATTTACCAGATTAGTTCAACTCCAATTAGTGAGGAGATGACCAACGAGACACTTCTAGACCCGAATACTAATCAGTTTCAGGTCGACCACTATTTTGATTATATGCACGAGCTATATGAAGATAGTGACGAAGAACAGATTGAAGAAGCATATCAGGACCTGCAAAACCTATTTCCCGAAGGTGCAATAGAGCACATTGGAAATGGTACGTTCAGAAAAATTGGCAACACAGACACCATGATTATTAACGAGACAAAAGACGCTATCATCAATTCTCTTCAAAAAGTAGATGCACTTGAATTTTACCCTGTCTTAAACGAAATAGCAGAAAAAGCAGCCAATCCGCTTGGAACAGACAATCTGTTTGTCATTGATGACATGACAAGCGCAGAAAAGAGCCTGATGCTAGTCGATTATATATCCCGTATGCCTATCGGAGACATTTTTTATGTAGGCACAATCATAGATTATCACTTTTAAATAAGAACTTATGGAAGATTACAAAGTAAAATCAGATAAGGACATAGAGAAGGAATTCTCCGATATGGAGATTACCTATCTCAAAATAACACCAGGCGAAGGTATTTATAAGGACTGTGGTCTTACCAAAAATGACTTCGGTTCAATAGATATGGAAATGACTTTCCCCGGTGGAAGCGAATCTACCGACTCCTGTGGCATAGAATGGTTCCATTATCTCGTTAAGGGTAAGACGATGATCATCGACCCGTCAACTAACGGTTGGTATCCGGAAGAGACCTTAAAAGAAATCAAAGACGCAATCATTAAGGAAGTAAAGGCGAAGACTCGCCTTGAACCCGTCTTTGACCACCACCGCTATGTAAATATGTCACTTAAAATCTTGAATATTAAATAACATAACAATTATGAAAAATAAAGACAATCTTCAAAATTTAGTTGTAGCCATCGATACTGATATAACGGGTATTGAGAATCTGCTAACATCAGTAAAAGAGACCCAAAAGCAGCTAAAACAAGAAATAGACAAGATGGGAAGCACGCAAATAGATAACGGAAAGTTAAAAGCCATCACAGACCCAGAGCTACTAAAGAAGCTCAAAACCGCATTTAAAGAGAAAAAGACAATGCCTGAAAAATTAAAGATTATAGAAGATTTATATGGTAACAATTATCCCGATATGGAGCTTCATGATTGGGTGAAACTAATAAAAGACACAGAGTGGAATGAAAAAGTAGAATATAAGTTGGCAAGTAATGAAGATGAATCGAAGAAATTCGACAACGCTCATTATGATGTAGACGGTCATCCTGTATATATACATAGTGATTTTGACAGAATACTATATATGACATGGAGCCTGCATAACTCTATCAAAGGTGATATATACGACTTTTTTGAAGATAAATTAGGCATAAGGATTGAAGGATATCGTACCATAGATGATAAATACGAAAACCTGATAAAGAATCCGGAAGATAAAATTATCGAAGAAATCGAAGACAGGCAGTTTTATTCCGACAATATAAATGAGTTAGAAAACCAAGACCCAAAAGAAAGATGTACTTTAAATAACGAAGATCTATCAAAAAGGACAAATAACGAAGACATCCGTTATAAAATTATGTACATAGAAAAACCTTTTGGTAAAAAACTTAACAGCAATGACGTATTCGAAGACACGCTTGATGAAAACTACAATTACGAAAACGTAGATATATATAGAGAAACCTACATGAACAAGGTAACAAAAGTCATAATACCAGCCGAAATTTACGACCCTAATTACTTAAAAGCAATAGCAAAGTATGAACACGCAGAAACATTCCTTTATTTAGTACCGGACGATATATATACAGCACCGACACCGGAAAATATAGCAGAGTTATATATAGACTTAATAAAAAGGCTCCACGATGGTGGTAATTTTTATTTTACATGGGAAAATTCAAGCAAAAAAGTAACTTTTTATCATAATGATGACGGAATAGAAGTAAGAAGGATAAAAGACGCTAGCGACTTTTATGGAACCGTATATTACCGAGATTTTGATGGTTTAAATCCACTCATGGTAGTAAAAGAAGACGAACTGTTAAATCTAACTGACGAGCAGCTTACAAAGAAACGGGAACTTTACGACCAATATCAAGACCAAAGAAAAGACGTCTTGCGCAGCCTCCCGATGATAAACATCACATGGGAGCAAGCACATTATATGGCAGACATGGCATTTGCCATGTATATGCTGGAGCAAGAAGGAATCCGCACTATGTACCAGGACTGCTATCGAAGCGAAAATGGTGTATGTTCGCCACGTCTTGTCTTTATACCTGAGAATATGAACAACAAGATAAAATCATCAATGTTTTTCCCTGCAATAAACGATGAGGACAGCATGATAACCAATTTTGCTAAAATAAGAGAAATACCGAAAGATGAAGTAAAGATAACTGAATGTAATAAAATCTACCATAGTATAGGCGACCGCTTCGGTTTTTACATAGATGATATCGGCGAGGGCTACGAACCATATCTTTTAACACACGAAAAAACTAAAAACAAATAATTCTCTTTTCTGCCACCTTCCATAGGGCTTTATTTTTCAATGGTGCAAAGGTAATTAGAGAAGACAACTACCAAATACCTTACGCTATTTGGTAAAACGAACTTTAATCTTGTCTATTACCATCTGCACCGAAAAATTTATCGCCCTTTAAATGGAAGGTGGAAGCAGAATAAATAATAATAAAAAAAAAGAGAATTATGGAAAAAGTAATTAAATTTAAGAACCTCCGATATGGTAACACCGCAGACTATGTATACTGTGGATGTTGTGGTAAAGACATGCTCCTACCTGTCGGTACTCAGCATTGTCCGATATGTAAGCAGACAAGCCTCTCATGGATAGATGAGAACAATGAGAGTATGAAATCAGGTACACTTAAATTCTTTGAGCAGAACCTAGATATCATCGAAGAAGACTGCACTCTGCTATATAAGGTTAAAACCATCGCAAAAGAATTTGTGAAAGTAAGAGGCGAAGAAATCGATGATACCCGATTCTTTGAAAAAGAAAACGAAAATATTGATTATTATCCAAGAATAAGTAATAAGCTCGAAGAAGCATTGCTTATGCCTTTTTCGGTAATGCCTGAAATATATGAAAATATCAAGAAGGAAGGCATTATTATAGAACATCATCAAAATAGCGGATATCTCATAAAAAGTATAGACTCCGACATAACGGATTTCTATGAGATTATACATCCTCTATATAAGGATAAGTACCAAACACCACTTAGCAAAGATGAAAAGATAAAATATATCAATGGTGAAATCGACGCATGGAGGGTAAAGGAATATATAACCATCACCAAAGAAACAGCCGTCACAGAAAACGATTTTAAAGGAATAAAAAATATAACAATCATTTAATAATTATAATTATGGAAAATAAAATTTATACAAAGGAGCAAATGGATATGATAAAATCCATATCCGAAGAGATTAAAAAACTCGAAGAGACAGGTATTCATCTAGTTTACAACTATAATAAAGGTAAAATCCTTCTCATACCTGACAAAGAAGTAACATATAACGGTAAAAAGGGTTATGTCAAATGTGAAAACGAAGATATGAATATATCTTTTGACACAATGGAAGATTTTGATACAAAAGAAAAGTGTGACATAACCGACGAACTACTCAATTTTGAAACTAGTGGAGCAATACCCGACAGCGTTTATTCATACGAAGACGTATATTCATTCCTACCATTAAAAGAACAGTAGCATGAAAAAGAAAAAATCCATAATCTACACCGATCTTCAAAAAAAAGTGATAAGAAAAGCCCAAGCCGACATAAAAAAAGCAATTAAATCGGTAATAGATGCCGGAATGGAAGTCTCTTTTGACGAGGAAATAGACCAACTTCTAGCCGTCCCGATGGGAGTAGTAACTCTAGAAGACACAAAAGGTTACTTTCGTGAAGTAATGGATACAGGTGAAATCTTCCCGGAAGGTCTATATGGAATAGAAGGATTTGATGAAGACGTAAGTGATAAAGTAGACATGAAAAACTATCTCACAAGCGACGAATCCAATCATTATGATTTAATAGAAAACCTTTTAGAAGGATCAATAATAAATATAGCAGGAAAATGGAAGCAATATGCTTTTCTACCGCTATTAGACCAAAAATAAAAAAATCATACAATTATGGAAAAGAAAGACAGAGCAACAAAAGCATTTCAGGATACAATAAGACAGTATCTGGAAGAAAGAGCCAAGACTGACACTAGACTATCTGAAAGACTCCACATGGAAGGGAAAACAATCGAAGAATGTTGTGATTATATCGTAAGCGAAGTTCAGAAACTCGCCTCCGACAGTCAGATGATAGGACTTTCAGACGATGAGGTCTATGGTCTTGCAGTCCATTATTATGATGAAGATGACCTGAAAGCTCCTAAAAATACTAACTTTTCAGTCATCATCAATCACGATATCGAGCTCACAGAGCAAGAAAAGGCAGAGCTCAAACAGGAAGCAAAGGAGAAATTCCTACAGCAGGAAATCCAGCTCCAAAGAATTGAGAATAATAAGATTAAGACCAAGGCAAAGCCTACGCCTGAGACACAGGAAAAGTACACCCAACTTAGCTTATTTTAACGATGAAAGCAAGAAACGCCTACGGGCAATTTATAAACGATAACTGCAATCACTTAAAACCACTAAGTGAAAAACAGGTCGAAGGAATCATAAGAACTTACCCTGAAAAGACAGCAATGATGCTAAAGACTAAAACAATATGCACTTGTTGCGGTCATGAATTTGAAAATATGCCGGGTAAGACAATAACTTGTCCTAACTGTCATAAAAAGTTAGAAGTAAAATTCACTCATCATCGTTATAACAGGATATCAGCCTATTACTACACTTTACTCGATATATATAAAGGTATTGAAGTAATAAGACATTTTCTTGTCACAAAATACCTATATAAAAAGGATAGCAAACCTGAATATAACATAAATGAGGTAGCTCAGGTCTGGATAGACGGTAAGAACAAGCCGAAAATCGCAGCTCGTCCCGTAACACCATTCTCCTTTGATAGATGGCTTCTCCAATACGATATGGAATTAAGGCAAAGATATTATCATAACTATTATAGTTCAGACAGATATCTAATCGGAGGATATCCCATCTCTGGCGGAAAGATTACACCCATCCTAAAGAAAAGAGGGCTCAGCGTAAAAACCATAAATAGCGCACACACGGCACAGGAAGACATAATAGAGAATGTATACTATAACAGTTTCGCTGAATTCTTGCTTAAAGTCGGTCAGATTAAGATGCTCGAATATATTATAAATCACGAATCCATCAAAAACTATAAATATGAGCGACAAGTTAAGATATGCAACCGTCATAAATATATCATCGAGGATGCAAGTCTATGGCACGATTATATAGAACTTCTAGACGAGAATAACTACGATATCCATTCTCCGCATTATATTTGTCCTGAAAACTTAAAACTTTCGCATGATTGGATACTCAAAATCAACCTTAAACGCATTAAAAAGGAAGAAGAAGAAAAACTGCGCGAGCAAATCAAACAAGATAAAAAAGCAGAGAAAGAATATGAAAAACGTATAAAGAACTTTAAGAATATGGATATAACAGACGGAAATATTCATATTAAAGTCTTACCGACCGTCAAAGACGTTGCAGAAGAAGGAGTATCCATGCACCACTGCATCTTTAGGTGTAAATATTACAAGAAAAAGGACACCTTACTCATGTCGGCAAGAAATAATGACGGTGAAAGAGTCGAAACAATAGAATATGACCTTAAAAAGATGATTGTAGTACAAAGCAGAGGAGTGTGTAACAGTCAAACCAACATGCACGATCAGATAATAAACCTCATAAACTCTAACAAATCAAACATCATTAAATTTAAAAATCATTCATTAAGACATAAAAAAACAGTGTAATTATGGAAAAAGTAGAATTTGACATGAGCTATAAGCTCCAGCTTGCAGAACTCCTAAAAGAAGGGAATAAAGTTTTCTGTACTAAATCTTTTTCAGATAGGATTAACGGACAAAACTACTACTTAACAGAAGAAATATGGCAAGTAGACTCTCCCGTACACGACGATGAAAATAACCCGTTAACACCCTCACAATATGATGAGAATTCAATGGTATGGTTATATAATGAAAAATATAGCCACCGTGAAGAAGTATATGTCGAAGAAATCCAGAAAATAAGAAAATTGCATGATTTGGATGAAGAAGAATTAAAATTCGTCTTCGATAATATACGATGGGGAAGTATCTATACCGCAGACTACAGAACAGACCTCGGAGTTCCTGAAAAGGAAGTATGTGACTTCTGTACTTCTTTTTATGAAGAAAGTTATGACCCCAAAATGGAAAAAGAAAACACAGAAGACAAACCGCTCTTTACTTTCGAAAACTTCAAAGATTACGTCTATTTTTCAGAATAACATAAAACAAACAAAATACATTAATTATGGAAGAAAATAAAAAAATACTTTTTGCAATCCTACGCATAGAAGACTATCTAGGAACAAAGCGTACAACTGTAGATTCCATCTTTGATACAAAAGATGAAGCCAGCAAGTACCTAAGAACTAATGCTAAGGAGTATCTGGAAGAAGAAAGTTACTTCTCATTCGGAGATACTCACTCAAAAGAAATGAGATTATTAGATGATGCACTTCGCCTGAAAGGTAAAACCTCACACCACGGCACATACACTATCTCTTTTGAAATAGTACCCGTAGCCTATAAAGAATCAGTAATGTTCATAAATAACGAAAACGATGAAAAATAATATAACACCCGACTATTACCATCTAATTCAGTTAGGAATCAATGCAGGTTATATCATTGACGCACCAATGGAACGTGATGGTACTTATGTAACAGAAAATAAGGAAAATATAAATGAGAAAAACCTTAGACGATGGCGTGACACCGTACTTATGTACGACCATGTAGAAGAAATAAGCTATGACGACCTTCCTGATGACCTGATAGATTTACTTTCAGACGATGTAGAGAATAAACGTTATTTTCAGTTAAATAAAAAAGTAGATGTAAACAAAAAACAACGCATTATCATAGTAGAAAATAACGATATCGACAAACAAGATATAATAAAGCAAGTAGAAGCAGAAGAAGGACTGGAAATTGTCTCAACGACAATAAATAGAAACGGTTATCCCAGTAATGTAAATCTCGCAGCCCTCGTACCTGACGAAATGTCATGGGATGAAATCGAAGATATCAAGAAAAAATACGGACTAGAAATTGTATCTCTTTACAAAGAAGCAGGTTGGGATCTCTATTATAACGAAGGAACAATAATCGAGCAATACGATGTATCAAAAGATATAGAAGACTATGGATATGACTGCTATTCGAGGAACAAAGAAGAATTCATCAAAGACCTGCTCATTAACTCATCTGTCTTTATTCTTCCCGAAATACCCGACATCAAGGATGATGAAATAATACTCTTCGAGTACAACTACCCAACAGAATTTAAAATAACAAAACGCTACAAGAACTCCATCCATTGGGATAACAAATACCGTAATATAGCACTGATGAATTACGACAACATTAAATATAACAATTATGGAAAATAAAGATTTAAAAACAGAGGCTCTTAACATCATTGAGGATATCTTACACGACAGTCAAAGTGAAACCACGTCGCTAGAAGCAATGTACGAAAGCTTGAAAAACAACTGGTATAACAGCAAGATAGTAACAGGAGACGATAAAAAAGACGAAGAATTACTAAACAGCCTAAAATATGACGCAGGTAAATTCTTCGAATTTACGATAAAGACATATCGCACACCATACAACCCTTTCTTTGAAACGAACCTCTATCTCGCAAGTATGTTCGACCAGGCTGTATGTGACCTGCTTTTTGGGTCTTATAAGGATTTCCCATACGAAAAAGAGTTCATAATGACTACGGAAATCGAAGAAAAACTATTAGATTTTGCCAAAAAACAGGAAATTTCCTTCCTTAAAGGCTAATTTTTAAGATTTTAATCGTATATTTGTAAACAGAAAATATTATGAAGAAGCAAATAAATTTCTATAAAAAATTAAACGACATTCATGTTGAGATGGTAAACGCCATTGAAGACCTCCTAAGAGAAGCACCTGATAATTATCTCGATTTATCAGAAAATACAGGTTTTGCCTGCGTATCTTTTGTAGGTAGAGCAGAGGAAATTGAAATTACAGCCTTAAAACTCGAAAAAGACGATATAATGTACAAATACGATGATAATCCAGACGAATGGTACTATCTGAGCGAAGACGTACTCATCGGTACGATATGGACCCTCTACGAATCGGCATATTCTGCATTAAAAAAGATAAAGGGGAAAAAATAGTCAACATATATAAATATTAAACTCTCACGGATTAAAAAAATAAATTATAATCATAAATGAATAACAGTAAAAAAGAATGTATAGAAGAGTTTTACAAGAAAAAACTACGATATGACATAAAAAAGCAGGAAGAAGAAACATCGGTAAAGAGTACTATCGATCAGTTAATCAGTGGTATTACAAATAATGAAAAAACTTACGTCTTTAAGGAAAAAGACTGCCAACCATCCATCATCTGTAAGATAGCCAGTGTACCGGAAAATGTCAATTTAGAAAGTATATCAGCCCTAGAAGGCGAGATAACAATCTTAATATACAGCCATTCCTTAAAACGACATATCTACTTAAAACCCGATGATTTACTTTTCCCTGATCTCATGTCGCTTGGTAAAGAAATAGTCCTAGACTATGAAGCTCATAACGGAATAGTATAAAATTTTTCCATATTGTATTTTTTTTAAAAAGGAGAGAGTCTGATTACCCAAAAGGGTTTTCAGGCTCTTTTTTTTTATAAATCAATCTTAATAATATAAATAATGTTAATTTTTTCACATTTTTCTCCTTTTTTATTCAAGTAAGAATATTTTTTACTATCTTTGCATCATACATACTATTCAGGTATGTTCTACTTATCTAAAATAAGATTACACTTGTAATTTAAATTCCCAAGCAGGTGTCCTTAGAGCAACTTTTAAAATTATTTTTATGGACGCCGATGAATTATTCTCAGGTAATGCCGCAAAATACCTCGCAAGTGGAGTATTGAAAGGATTAGAAGCATCAAAAAGTGGAGAACCGCTAATTGACACAGCTCCGATGTTACCTCAGCGACTAAATGGCGAGCGTATTCCTCTAGCCAATACCTTACCATTACTTATGCACATAAAGAGCAACCATTACACCTACCCTGTATATTTAACAGACGAGGAAATTAAGGAGCGAGGACTGCACATAAACAGCCAAAATAATCCTTACCCAATGGTCGTACCTTACACTACTTATCAGAATAATTATTTCGGTAATTATATCAGCAAGGAGGTTTTTGACCGCATAGAGCCTGAAGTAGTAAAAGGTAACATAGATATTAAGAAGAACTACAAATATGTCACGTTATATAATATCGACGACACCAACTTTAAAGAGCTACACCCCGATGACTATAAGGAATTAGAAGACAGGGCAAAACTTAAAGGTCACTCCCCTCTTACATCCGATATAGACACCATTATAGAAAAAGGCTACTGGCCTACAGATATAAGCCGGGAAGAAGTAAAAGATGTTGCATACAACAAAGAATCAGAAAAAATAGTCATCCCAAATGGTAATGACCTTTTTGAAAATGCCGTTGATAACTACTATTCTAAGGCTCTTCGAGCACTTAGCGACTCCGTACAAAACCCACAAAAGACCGTCACGGACACTCATCGTCTAAGCGATTTCGAGACAGTAATTACCGCAACTATACTTGCATCGGTACTAAATATCGATCCTCATACTATAGACGGTAAACTTGAAATTCCTGATGAATCTCTTAAATATATGAAAGAAAATCCCCTGAGAATCATCAGTTCACTTGAACGCATCGGTGATGCACTCCGTCGCACCCTACCTTATATTAAGGCTGAACGATTAGGACTTTCTCTAAACGACCTCCGTGAGCTCACCCGAAGCGAAGCATTTGGTAAACCCCAAGCCTTACCTGCATTAGTTGATGTTACTTTAACCGACGACAGAGGCAAGAAAGAAACATTCACCGTTGATTTTAGCGAGCCAAAGGCACAAATTACCAACGTTAATGGCATCAAAGTCTTTAATGAGTCATCAGCACGACGTACAGAGATTATCTTTAACGCACGCCTTGAGCGAGGTACAGCCCTAAAAGTTACCACGCCCGCAGGTAACAACTATATAGTAGGTGACGAAGGAAAGATTTTTTCCCTAGATAAGTCCCGTCTGATGCAATTTGCCGAGAGTCAGAAAGAATATAAGGATATAACAGCAGCCGTTAGCTATCGTCTTCACGAGATACGCAGCAAGGAGCCCTTACTGCCAGAAGTTACCTTCAAAGAAAGCCCCTCTACATCTTATCGAGAGCGCACCATCCAAAATATCACAGAGACCGATATCACTGTAGCTTTCGCTATCGACTTTACAACCGCAGGAGAGAAGCTAACGAAAAGAGAAGGTGAACTTCAAGGAAAATATATTCCCATCAGCCTGGAAAAAGATATGGTATACGAATCCAGATACGACCTTGAATCACCCGAATACGAGCAACATTTAAATAATGTAAGTAAAGAAATTAAATCTTTCATCGACTTACGCTGTCAAGGTAAAGACAATATAAAGATAAACATAGCCGGGAACGGTATATACACCCTAAATAAGCACTCTATCACGCAGACAGCCGCAGATTACTATCTCCGTGATGTAATCAACTATGTACAGTCTTTGCTACTTAAAGAAGGTCGCAAGATTTCCCTTATTCAGTCCGGAGGACAGACAGGTATCGACATGGCAGGTATCCACGCTGCCATGATGAACAGTATCCCCGCAAAGGTCTTAGTACCGGGAGGATATAAGATAAGAAACGAAAAAGGACAGGACATAAGTTTAGGTAATGCCGAGAATTACAAACTTCAATTACTTATGGCACCCATCATGCGCCGTGATTATGATATCCACGACATCAAAGTAATTGAGGAAAGCAATCAAAAGAAAGTCACTTATGAGGAGCTAAAAAACATAAGGCTAGAGCCTGTAATAAACAAACAACAGGAGCAAGCCCCCGAAAAGGCTACTCAAAAGGCACAAGAAAACATAAATGGCATCACAAATATCAGAATACAGGAAATCACCACTACCTATACTAAGGTCAGATATAATGATCCAACAGGAATGGAACGTTCCTTTAAACCCTCAAACGATATAGCAAAACAAATTCAGGATGCTAAAACAGACGCAGAAAAAGAAATAATTGCCCAGAAAATATGTAACTCACACTACGAGGCAATATCTAATAATATATCACAAGAAAAATCCAAAGGTAAAGGAAGATAACCTGTCCTTCTCCATTTGGTCAAATACAATTACCTCATACAGGTTACGACATATAAAATTCTAAAATTATTTATTATGGAAACTCGAATTAATGAAATAAACAATATCAACGATTTCAAACTTCTATGTAAAGAAACAATAGAAAAAATACAAAATCATATAAACAAAATTGATCTTTCAGACAATGATTATTATAATTACCACGACTCAATAACATGGGAGAAAATAGAAAAAATTCTAACAAACGCATTAGAAAATGATATTATTGAAAAAATACCCCATGAAGGCATATATCACAAACCAAAAGAATCTGAAAAAATAGGAGAAAATATAAGAACATACGATGAAATAATAGAAACAGGCAAAATCGCAAACATCTACGGATACACGAATTATATAAAAGAAATAAATGACATCCTCTCCGAAGAAATCAAAAAAATACAGTCAGGAAATATAGATATATTAGATAACGCAATAAAAGAGATAGGACAAGACACAGAACAAATAGGATTACTCAACACAAAAGAAAACATCATAATACAAGAAATAGGAGAAGCCAAATATAAAAATATAGACAATGACGACGATGCTCACAAAGAATACCTCGGCACTAAATATGATATCAATGTAATATTAAAACAAATATACAATCATCACGCAAAAGACGGACATATTATGCCCGTCCCAGAAAAATATCTAAAAAATATTGATAAAAATTTATTTAACGAAAATGAAAAAAACTATATAGAATTAATAATAAAAGTAACAGAAACTGTAGAAAACAGACTAGTACAACAAAAAATTTTTTCAGATTTAAACAAAACTATTTTACCTGAAATAACAAAATTAAATAGAAAAATAGATAAAACAATAAGTATAGAAAAAGATTATAAAGGTAAAACATTTGCGATAGATGATAAACATACAATATCTCGCGTATTTGTATATGGAACTCCTGATACAGATAATCAGTTTATTTTCCACGAAGATCCAATCAATGGAAATATTATAAATTATTCTTATTTTACAAACGATATAAATGGACTATATAATTTATTAAGTTTTAGAGATAATGCGGAAACAATAATAAAAGATTTACAACAAGCAGTTGAGAAAACACAAAAAATAAATGAAAATAGAGAAAATTTAATAGGAGAATACAAAGACAAAGATATTGCTTCTGATTGGAACGATCTATTAGACAAAATAGCAGACTCTTATATAAATAAAAAGCAAATATCAAATGCCCAATTAAAACAAGTAGCGGGCAAATATAAAGTAACATACGACGACCCGACAGGTAAACAACAATCATTTAAACCCAGCAACGAAGCAGTAGAGTCCTTCAAGGCAGCAAAGACCGACGCTGAGAAATCTGAGATACTAGACAATATCGCAGCTACGCACTACGAAACAATTTCTCAGCAACGAGAGCAGTCCCAGGGACTAAAAAGATAACCCTTTCCCTAAGGTTAAGAAAACAATTACTCTCTATCAGGGAGTTACAAATATTTAAACACTATATATTTTATTATTATGGAAAAATATAATATACAAAACTTAGAAACTGAATTAAAGCATAACGACATCTTATCAACATTTAAATTTACGATAAAACCTTATCTTAACATACACGACAACGAACTTATATTCAAAAGTCCGTTATCAATGGGTGTCGATGAGCAACAAGAATTAAGCGACTATGTATCTCTTAATGACCGTATAAATAAGTTTCAAATCGAAAACAATATACCTTTTGATATAATAATAATGCTCCAAGAATTAAAAAATACAAGAGATGAAATAATAAAATTCAAATTTATATATGAAACTTTAGAGGAAGACGATCCGGAAGAAAGAAAAATAGATAAGGAGCTCGATGAAAAAGAAAAAATCTACGATTTAAATCTATATAGACTAGAAAAAAATATCGAAGACCTCGCCAAAGAAAAAATTGCATGGAACCAAGCCTTAGATAAGGTTGGTAATGAAATCTTTGATGAGATGAAAGACCCTTGGCACGAAAACTATAAGCACACTAAACTGGGCTACAACGAAATACAAAATACCATCAATGAATTAAAAGAAAGAGGCAGGAATCACAGCACCGACCCATATCATATACAGCAAAATGAAATCGAATTAAAAGAAGACATTCTGGAAATAGACAGCTATTGGGATTTATCTGACAGAGAAAAAGATGATATAACCTATATAGTAGATGATATCTACGACCGAGCCGAAAACATTATGTTCGTAAATGAAAATCTAAGAGAAATAGAAGATGTATACGGCTACATGACACAAGCAGAAGCAGATTATATGTATCCCGCACTAGCATTAATTCATTATAGAAATGAATACGAAGAAAGGAATTTAGATATAATACAAAGAGAATATTTCAACCTTATAGAAGTTCTACGACTAAAAACTCCTGAAATCCAGCAGGAATACGAGAAAGTAAAAGATCAATATAAAAATCTAGAACATTTTTTAGTTGAATACTCTAAAAGTTTTCCACGTCTTGAATATACAAAGACTCCAGAAGGCTACACATCTAAAATAGTTAGCAATCCGAAAGAAGCAGAACAACTATATAAAGATAAAGAAGAACTATATAAAGAAATAGATAAGAAAGCAGAAAAAGAACAACAAATCACCCCTCGTGAAAAAGACCGCCAGGATATGGAGAAAAGAATCAGGGAAAATATCAAAGAATCAGTACTAAGCCTAGTTAAACCCCAAAATAACGCCAATTTTAGCACAGAATTCCTTGATTTTACATCCCCAGCATATCCTAATGGTCCTCAATTCCCATTTATAGACGAAATAACTCACAAAGAAGAATGTCTTAAAGGAATTAGAGTAGATAAGATCAAAGATGAAATCATAATAAATTTAATAACAAAATCAAACAACCCTGAGAAAAAACTTACTTTTGAAAGAACATTTAATTTAAACAACGCAGAACTAGAAAGATATCTAGCCCCCACACTTGCCATTGTCAATGACAAATTGGGAGAATATATACGCATCGAACAATACAAAGACAATAAGGAAATTCTTAAATTCTACGATGCCTATCAAAAAGACATAATGATGACTCTCGATGAAGCCTTCCTGATGACCAGATGTGATATGGAAAAGGATTTCGACCGCCAAGGTACCTATCAGGCTATAAGAAAAGTATACGACCGCATCTTTAATAAGGAATATAACAATGCAACCCTTTTCCTTAACGGCGAACCACACATGGCAGACAAGAAGGAAATTTCTTATGACCCAAACCTTCTATATGAAAATTTTCTTAATCATACTGACGGTAAAGATAAAATGCAAGTAGAAATACTCCGAAGGGTCACAGATAACTTCAACTACATCGAAAACTACCTCGCCATCAAATACGGCACTGACATAGAAGGCAAAATCATCAAGAACGGTGCCGACGACCTTTATGTAAAGGCAGAAATCGACGGCAATAAATACTCCCGTAAGCTCACAGATAAAGAGAAAGAATTTGTAGAAACTTACGGAGCCTACGCAGGTGGGCGTGCCGCACAGGCAGTCATCGACTCTTCAATCAAGGAATTTGAAAACTCGAAATCACTCTCACAGCAAAAGGGATTAAAGAAATAAACTCTTTTATATAAATAATAGATAAAACATATATTTACAAACAACTATGATAAAACTAGGTCAAACCATAAATGAAATAAAAGAATTATTACAACAGATGGGTACGCCCTCACATAGCAACTTAACACGAGACCTATATAAATTAAGTGAAGGTTCTCTGTATATGGCAGGTTTTCAACCCAATCTCGACGATAATATCGAGCATGTACTATTCATTTTAGATAATAGTAAACAATTAGACCCACGTTATCTAGAACTAGGCCAAATAAACACCGAAGATTATAAGGATCTTCTACAAGATAAAGAAAACATACCACGAATAAACGGTATAACTATCAATAAATCTTATGACAACACAAAAGACTATATTTACTTAAATGAATATTATATAAACGGTAGTTACGGATTCTCATATAATGATAAACTTACAGAATATCAAAGGAAAACAACAATAGAAATCCTTACCAACACGACAGAATTACTAAATCAAACAAAAGAAAAAATAGTGTCCTCAAAAACAGAGGAAAAATATTCCGACGCTCTCAACTTTATAAATAAATACACAGAAATCACAAAGAAGATTGTTACAAAAACAAAAGAATCTATAGAAACACAGCAAAATGTCAAATTAGACATTAATAAATTTAACCAAGAACTGCAAGACAAATATAATCTTACAAAACACCAAATAAAACGTCAAGATTTAATCGCAAATATCAAAATCGCAATCGGGGATACCCTACTTGATAAACAAGTAAGAGGAGAAAGCGTAGATGAATATGCACTAATAAACTTGGATCCAGTAACAACGCAAGAATACGATTTCACTTCGCTAAAAAAAGAAGCCTACACACTCCCGGCAGGCGAAAAAATCATAGCAGTTAGTCTTGAAGCAGAATATGACGACCAAACTCTATACCTGAAAATAATAAACACAACAGGTGTAAAAGATTACATAAAAATACTTGCAGACGTAGATGAAATAGACAGTTTAGAAACAGATCTGTTAGAAAATTTCCTTGCACCAACACTCAAAGCATTAAATGAGCAAGTCGGAAACTGTATAAAAGTAGAACAAGAAAAAGAAAATAAACAGATACTCAGGGAATACAACAGATATCTAAAAGACGATATCAAATACCTGGACTGTGCGTTACAAATGACCAATATACAGATAAATGAAGAATTCAAAGCAAACAAAACACCACAAGCAGAAATAGGGAAATACAAAGAATTTTTCATGAAAGAATATAACTCCCTGATGTCACATCTATACGCAGAAGTTCATTTTGAGCACCAAGCACCAATATCATTTGACCCCAATGTTATATACAAAGATTATTTCGACTATGACGAAAAAAATCCAAAAGAAGAAAACCCGATAAGAGCAAATATAATACAGAAAGTAACCGACAACTTTAACAATGTTGCCAATAACCTGTCGGTTAAATACAACCTCGTTAAATGCCGTATATATTCTGACGCAGCAGACAACCTCACGATGAAAGCAGACGTAAACGGTAAATCTTACTCGAAGAAGCTCACCGAGCAAGAAAAACAGCATATCAAAGACTTTGGTACAATATCAAACAACGCTGCACTTGCCGTTATCTCCAATCAGCTGCAAAAGCAGGAAAAAAATCAGATTCAGCAGAAACAAAAAACAGGATATGGAATCCCATTCTAAAAGAAATAGCCCTTTTTTCACTTTATTCATGTTCATAATTAATTAATTTTTGATGTCGTCCCGACTTTCCTCCCGGGGCGGCATTTTTTTTCTCTCTCCTAACTAAAAAGCAACCAAATGTATTATAAAAAGCAACCAAATGTTTTATTTTAAAGTACTAAAAAGCAACCAAATGTATTATAAAAAGCAACCAAATGTATTATTTTTTAGATAAAAAGCAACCAAATGTATTACGCCCGAACAAATCATTTTTCCCTCAGACAATACATCATATTACCCCTTTTGTATAAATAACGTTAATTTTTTCACATTTTTCTCTCTTTTTATTCAAGTAAGAATATTTTTTACTATCTTTGCAACATACATACAAGGGTTACATATACCCTAAACCATAAAAAAGATTACACTTGTCTTAATCAACTCACCTTTACCAAGTGTCCCACAAGTTTAATTAAACACTTTTAGGTTACAGCGAAAGCCACATGTCTTATTCTTTCACTAGAATACCTTAGCCTAAGGGAGAAGTTTAGACTAGCCCAGCTTATCCAAGTGTAATTATATATTTTTATGGAAGAAAATTCTCTATCACTATCCGACCGCCTAATTACAGAATATAGGGAGTCAGAGAAATCCAACAAAGAAATGTCAATGGAGGAAATTTGGCATCATGCTTTAGGTAAGAGCGCCATGCTCTACGAGCGTCAGTTTGAGCGTCATCCACTACTGAAAAGCGGTGAAACAGTAGAAGGTAAGCTCGATGAAGTACATCAGTCTATAGAGTTTCTCTATGATAAAGTCAAAAACTACCGCTATCCATCGGGTGACTATCGGTATAAGAATGAAAATTCCAGAGCAAAGCTCCCGTCACTAGAGAAGATGAAGCAGAACATTATGGAAGATACCCTCCTATATTATAAGGAGATGAAAATCTATAATGAAAGCTACCGCTGGGCACGCGAAATGTTCAATACTATCAATAAAGATTTCCATAAAAATTACCCTTCCGAATCTCTCGTGCTTCCTATATGGAACGATGCAATCAAAGAAATTAAGAATAACATTCTTGACAAATATGAGTTTTCCCGCCCTGATGACACCGACGATGAATATCTAGATTACGAACATGCCGAGCAAAAAGCACTCTCCATAATAGGTAACATGTACGATGGTAAAGGCACGCACGATCTTAATAAAGCCTTTATTGAGCGCATCCTTCGCAAGCCATTTACTGATTTCACAGAAACCAACAAAAAGACCATCAGTAATATAAAGACCACCTACAACGAAGTAAAGGAAGTCTATGACAAGCTACTTGAAAAGAGCAAAAAAGAAGTCAAAGAAGAGACTACTGCAAAAATGGTAGACATAAACTCCAGTCAGCAGAAAGCTCAACCTATTCCTTCCCCTCAGGCTACTAAAAAAGAAGAAATACAGGACAAGGCAAGCAAGCAATCTGTTATAGACCCTTACGAGGCACTGGAAATAGTCAATTACAAACGTATCAATGATAATTTTCACCGCCTTACTTATTCAGACAGAACAGGCATGACTTATTCCTTCTCTCCCTCAGAAAAATACCGCAGGGATATATGCAAATATGGAGATTTAGGATGCAAAGAAGCTCAGGCAGCAATGATATCGGCTGCAAAGCAGCACTACGCAGTCGTACTCGAAACAAGAGAAAAAACGATGTCAAAAGGTAAGTAGATTTATGGATAACAAGAGTAAAGACACCCAGGTAGCTACACAAAGCATAATCAAAGACATCTGTCTTCTCCACGATAAATCGGGAAAAGAAAAGATTATGGCTACCATTAACGGTAAGACCGTTAAGGTGTCTTTATCTCTATCACAGAGCAACAAGCTACAACATATCATAAATTCCAATATTCCTGATGACCCTCGTATAAGCACCTTTATAAAAGGTATACTTGATAAAGTCATAAAAGAAAAGGATGTTCATATAAAAAGAAAAAGATAATAATTATGAATATACGCAATGCTTTCAACACTACGGTCTATCTTATGCAGGACACGAAAGATCTCCTATCAGAGACCTTTCATCATCCATTTAAGATGGCATGGTATCTCTTTAAAAACGCCATTCGACTCGCTTTTGCTACACTCCGACTCTCTCTCCGTATGATTTTCGGTGAAGGCACTATGCGTGACCGTATAATGAATGAGAATCAGACTCGCTCCCTTGCAGGTAATATCTTCAACACCTCCAAAGAAGCCATTATCAAAGCCTACTGTATGTATAAGCATAAGGAATATGCTGATTTCCGTGCACAGGATATCGACGGCGAGCAAGAAATAAACAGAGAAGACTATCAGGAAACAAAACAAGAAGGACAAGAATACAGTATCAGCAAAGAGCAGGAAATCGCTGAGAAATACCATATCAACTGTGACTATGCCCCCGAAGGACTTACCTTTGCAGGTGGAACCTCTATTCGATGTACATACGTTGTAGATAACACCATTTATTCATTCCCTATAACCGATGAACAAGAAAAGGCCATACAAGAAGGTCCCGGTACATATCAAGCAGGTATTATTACCCTTGTTAAGGAAAATATGCTCCAAAACCACATAGTATGTGATTTAAACAGGGACTATATCAAAGAAAAGGCTGAGCAGCTACATAAGGAGCAAGCCCAACAGCAGTCAGAAACAAAAGCAGAAACCCAAGCTGAGACTCGCAGCCAATCCCAATCTTCCACCCGTGACAGGGATTACAGAGAAAAGGTTAAGGATATTGTAGACAATATCAATGAAGACGTAAAGAAAGGCAAACCAAATTTCAAGGAGGACTACGGCGAGAACCTCAAAAACGTGTCACTCTCCAAGGCAGCAGGGTATAACTACAAAATCTCCTATACCGCATTTGATAAGTCTTACTCATTCACCACATCCCTCGAAGAGTCCGCCCGTATCCGCAAGATGATCCGGCGAGGAGAACCGATGGCAGATGTCTCCCACGAGCTCGCTGCACGGCACTACGAGAAATGGTGCAACAACCCTCTACATAGCCTTACCAGGCGCAGATAAATGACATCAAAACAAGATTACCTTATATAAGGTTACAACATATAAACCTATTTAAACTTTACAATTATGACAACTCAAGATTTAGAAAAACTATTTAACCACGAACAACTAACATATTACTTAAACAAATTAAATAACGAAGAAAAAGAAAAATTCATTAAAGAACTATACTCAGGAAAAAAATACGGAAAAATTAAAGAAAACCATTTTTTTCTAAGAGCATGGACTGGTGCATATATAGTTTCCTCAGAAGCATATTTACGATATATATTAGCAGAATTATATGAAACAGATATAATAAAACAACATACATACAATAAAGAAAAAATCCCAAGAAACGAAAAAATGTTAGAAGGTATATTAAATGATTTATATAATAAAGAAATAAAAGAAAGAAAGCTCCAAAATAATTACAATATTAAAAATATAACCTGCGCAAGAAAAAAATTAGAAAAATGCCCAGGTGAATGGATTTTTAGATTTGAACTTGATGCACCACGTTTTGGAATTACTTGTGAAACTCCAAACGGAATGTATAAATACAAAGAAATAAATTCAGACCAAGCAAGAGAGTGGAATAAATTAATAGAAAAATCAGACCTAATAAGATTAAAAAAAGAAATATTAAAAGAAGCGGAATTTACAACACGATTTTTAGAAGAAGAAAATTTTTACCTAATAAAAAATGATTTTTTTAAAGAAATAAATAATAAACTATCAAAACAAAATAAAACAGAACAAATAGAACAAAAAGAAATAAAAGAAGAAACAAAACAAGAACCAGAAATCAAAGAAGATAAACCAGAACAGAAAAAGAAAGTATCAGAAATTAAAAATGCACAATTAAAAGAAATTTCCAGACACTATAAGGTTTATTACGAAGAACCATCAGGTATGCGTCAGTCTTTCACTCCCAGCAAGGAATTTGTTGAATTATTCAATACAGCCAAGACCGACGCTGAGAAATCTGAGATACTTGACAATATCGCAGCTACGCACTACGAAACCCTCACTCAGCAACGACAGCAGTCACAGGGACTAAAAAGATAACCTCTTCCCTTAGGCTATAAGAAAACAATTACTCTCTATCAGGGAGTTACAAAATATTTAAACACTATAAATTTTATTATTATGTACTACAGTGAAATAGAAAAAAAAGAACTACATACAGAAATAGAAAATTTCATAAATGACATACACTTACATGAGACATTAAACGACCAAGAAATACAACAAATTCCACAAGTTATATTATCAATGAAAAAACAACTTTTGGAAGAAATTTCACAAGCTGGACAAAAAATACTAAACGCGAAAAGTGTAGCACAAAGAAATGAAGCAGAAGAAAAGGAAACAAAAGCAATAGAAAAATTATATTTTTTAAGTAAATATGCAAAAGCCAAGGAACTAGCCGAAGAATATCATGAAACAATAACAATTCTCAAAAACAAAGGAATAAATACAAATATGACCTTTGAACATTTTGTACAGATAATAACAAATAGAGACACATATTTACCTCAACATAATTGGAAGTTTATATGGCTTAAAGAACTAAAAGAAAACACAAATAAAATACTTAAAGAAATAAATAAAGAACAAGAAACGCCTTCAAATCAAGAAAATATAGACATAAAAAAACAATCACAACAAATAAAAAAAGAAGAAAAAACACTATGTACTGATCCCAAAGAAATATATAAAAATGAAATAAAAAAAATTCAGTCAGGTGATATTGAACAATTTCATAATATATCATACGCATTATTTAGCCATTATTGTACCCGTTATGTAAACAACGATCATAAAAATTGGTACATGCAAAGAGAAATATATTTTTGGATAAAAGACCACGCAGCAGAAAATAACAATATTAACCCCATACCACAAGAAATAAGAGAAAATATAAACAAATATGACGATACAATAAAAGAATTCATAGAAAAAACAAATATAACATCAGAAAAATTAAAACAATTATTAATAAGCTGTAACTATAAAGAACAAATAGAAAAGATTATAATACCTGAATGTCTAGATTTTATAAAAAGAAATAATATACATTCATGGAAAACTGATACATTTATATTTAATTCAAAAGACAAAAAATTAACAATATATCCGAATGGATACTCTATATATAGAAGAAAAAATCCACAACTTGTATTATATTTAAACGGAAGAAATACAAATTATGATGTATATATTGAAAATCCTGATGAAATAATACGCACTCGTTGGAGTGGAGAATACGAGTTAGCAGATGATTGGTACATTGAATCTTGTAACATCAAAGAAAATTCTCACGAAAAATATAGATATGTAATAGATAATTATAAAAAAATATTAATTTTATTACAACAAAAAGCAGTTACAAAACAAGAACCAGAAATCAAAGAAGATAAACCAGAACAGAAAAAGGAAGTATCAGAAATTAAAAATGCACAATTAAAAGAAATTTCCGGACGCTATAAAGTAACCTACGAAGAACCGTCAGGTATGCGTCAATCTTTCACCCCCAGCAACGAAGCAGTAGAATCCTTCAAGGCAGCCAAGACCGACGCTGAGAAATCTGAGAAACTTGACAATATCGCCGCTACGCACTACGAAACCCTCACTCAGCAACGACAGCAATCACAGGGACTGAAAAGATAACCCTTTCCCTAAGGTTAAGAAAACAATTACTCTCTATCAGGGAGTTACAAAATATTTAAACACTATAAATTTTATTATTATGTTAAAGCAAGATCAAGATTTACTGAAAATAAAAGAATTACTCAATGATATGTGCACACCTGCATATAATGACTTAACACGAGACCTTTATAACTTAAGCGAAGGCAGACTATATATGGCAAACATCCAGCCTGACCCATTCGACTATGGCACACAAATACTCTTTGTTTTAGACGATAAAAAAGAAATAGACCCACGTTATCTGAAACTAGATAAACTTGACTACGATGATTATGAAGATCTAGTAGAAAATGGCGAGCGTTTACCACATACAAAAGGACTAACCAGTATGGACGGAGAAGATGATACGCTACATTTTAGTATAAATAATCTGAATAAATTCACAAATTTTACTAATCCTATTTCACCCTATGAACATCTCACATCTTTCGAAGAAAAAGAAGTAGAGAATTTAAAGGATATTTTTTCAGAGATAACAAATATATTAAACAAAGCAAAAGACAAGATTGAAACAGAAGAATCTAAGAAAAAATATTCCGACGCACTTAAATTCATAAACAAATTCAATAAAATCTCTGAGAAAATTATCTCAAAAGCTGAAAAAGAGAAGGACCTACAAGCAGCAGAACCCCTCCTTCCATCCAAGACTATCATGAATATGGTAGAAAAAACCAACAATTTTGCCAAGATTCACTCATCACAGACCTACGAAGAATTACAGGACAAAAAAGAAGCTCTCTTTATGAAAGATGGAGCACAACATATAATAGGAAAGAACAATAAACCTGACTTCGGACCCACATTCGGTATGCAGGATGCTCAATATATAGACTGGCTTACAACAAACAAATATAAAGACGAAGATAAGGAGAGAAGAACATGGATAAGAGCGCAGATGGATGAAGGCTGGACCAAAGACAAACCTATCTTCTATCTCTCAGAATACAATAGTTTAGATAAAACCGACAGGGAAGTAGCAGAACCTGAAATCTTGGATTTCATCCGTAGCAACTGGGAGACAGTCAAGCAGATGGGTAAAATCTACGATGAAGCCGTCGCTCACCCTGAGAAGTTGGAGGAACTAACAACAAAGCAACAGTCCCTTATCTCATTATTAAATAAAGTAGAATCAAAAGAGCAGAGCAAAGATCCTCTTATCTTTAAGCGTATAGAAATCTTTAATGAAAATATTACTATAAACAGAAAATATGAAGAAAAAATCAGAAACTTATTCGACAAAAAAGAAGCCCTAATAAAACAAGGAGCACCACAAGAAAACATAGCAAAAGCTGAAAAAGAATGGAAAGATTTAATTGCGAAAAAAGATAAAGAAATAGAAACCCTAGAAACAAAACTCAAAGATGCAATAGATATAGGAAACGAGCCTTGGACTAAACATGAAATAGACAGAGATATACACGGCGCAGAATGGAACGAACACGGACGAGGAAACGAAGACTTCTATAAAGCACTCCAAGAAATCAAAATCATTGATGTCAAAGCCATCAATTCCGACAAATATAAAATTTCCTATGAATATGGTGGTAAGACCGACTCAATATATCCAAATGCTAAGCAACGTCAGGAAATGGATAAAATCCGGGAGAAAGGCAACACCTACGGTGATTTCAACGTATGCGTAAAGAAAATCATCAATGATCACATAAAAGAAACACAAAGCCAGCAAAAGGGACTGAAAAGATAACCCTTTCCTTTCGGCTACAAGAAATACAATTACCAACAAGGTATAACATATATACATTTAAATTATTACAATTATGAATATCTTTCAGTTACATAACATCAAAGAAAAGGCTAACGGCTACACTTCTGAATATTGGGAAGCATACGAACAGTTAGACGAAAAAGACCGTCTAAAGGCTATAATCTATGAAGCAGACAGTTACGGTTACGAACTACAAAAAAAATTCGATAAACTCACAAATAATGTAAAAGACGTAGTTCTTGACATTTACTACGATGAAATAGATAAATACAAAGACGATCCATATAATACAATAAAATCATTTCCTCTTGATTCTATTAGTGAAGATATAGAAGGGCTACTTAATCTAAACCCGGCGCAAGTAGAATATTATTTCAGCAACAACGGACAATTAGATGACGAAGATAAGAAAGAATTAGTACAACATCTGACATCTTACATAAAAGAGCATGTACTAAATAGACATACAGCCCTTGTAACCACAAAACAAGACGGTGATATAATAGTTGATACCGAAGACTATCTACGTCTTAAAGTATATCAGAAAAGAAAAAACCTTACAGAGCATCCTATATTAAACAGGCAAAGTTTACATGAAACATTAAAATTTATAAAGGAGCAAGAATTTCTTGACAAAACCTTAAAAACCTTTGCCGACGGATTCATAAACGACAAGAAACTGCCCGAAAACGAAAGAAAAGTGAACACACACCTTTATTATCTATTAAAAACCGAAAATACGATAGATACAAACACTATGAATAAGGTAATAAATATCATAAATGAAAAAGATATAGACATTGCGTTAAAATCAAGAGATAATATAAATAGAATATACAAGAACTACCTTACAGTAGACAAACGTAAAGAAACAATAAAAAACAATATAAATAAAGACATACAAAAAATATCATTTGCAAAAAGCCCAGAAGAGATTAACGGTACTTATTTAATACAAAACTTAGTACAGTCAGAAAATATTCTGAAAGCATTACAGGCAAAAGATACAGAAATAGTAAAAGCATATTCTTTAATAGAAAGTATGAATTATAAAAATGGTTATGAACACACATTTTTTGACGACGATTACGAATATAGCTTTGAGAACTATCTAACGGATATAACAATGTCTCATTCAGACCAATATATAAAGTTATGGGAAGACAATAGTCTTACAATAAACAAGACTTACATTGATGATATCAAAAGATGCGACCAAAGTATAAATACCCACACTTATCTTTTTCTTCTTGAAGCAATGAAAGACTGGAAGTATAACAAAGATATAAATTACATTCAAAACAGCATAAAAGATATAACAATAAAAGACACGAATGAAGCCTTCCTAAAGGTAAACTTCTCCTACAACGATAAGAAATACAATTTCCGTTTAGGTACCGACGTATTACCTAATTATGCCGAAAAGCCCGAATACTTACGAGACAGAGTAAAAAAAGAGCCGGAGCAAGTAGTATCAGAAATGAAAAAAGAACTTGCCGTACTTGAATATCTGCACAAAACAGGCATAGATAAACAATTAGGTCATGAATATAATCCATTTCAAAATAAATCAAACGGCAAACATCTATAAATACAATCACCTCATACAGGTTACAAATACAAACTTATTTAAATTTTACAATTATGGCAACTAAATTAACCAACGAACATATAGAATATATAAACAAAACTATATCACAAATAAAAAAATATCTCGAAGACGAACATAAAAAAGTCGTAGATGATATAATAGCAGCTCATGACGATGATGAAATGGAAAAAGAAAGTAGATTAGTTGACAGACAATGGGATTTGGAAAACAAATCTAATTTTCTCGACAAATATTCAGAGCAAATAATACAGACATACAAGACATACAAAGAAAAATCAAAAAAAACCGATTTAGATCCACATATCCATTTTGAAAGTTACTTTTGGGATTTAACAAAATACTTATGGGAATCAACAAGTCATGAATCATTGAGACCAACAATCACATATTCAAAAAATCCCGACTGGAAAAAAATAGGAAAATGGACCGAAGAATATATAAGCAATAAAGAAAATATAATAACAAAGGATGAAGAAAGAGAAAATATATATAAAGCTATAACAGAACTCAAAAAAGAATTTACAGAAGAAAAAAACAACAATAAAGAAACTTACATAGACATAAAAATCAAAGTTTTTGAATATATCAAATCATACTACGATGAAGGTTACGATGATTCTCCACTCTATTCACTAGGATCTATAGAATATAAAATAGAAAAGGAAAACAAAGAAAAAGAAAGCGGATATACAAACGCTGAATTACAAATTTTAGTCTTACCATTAATACAGAAAATTTACGAAAAACTATATCCCGATCCAAACAGACTTGCTATAAGAGAAACACTAGATATACTTAATAAAGAATGGCACGAAGCTTTAGATATATATGAAGGAGAAGCTATATATATGCCAAAATTCTGCATAATAGATGATGCAATAAAAATCATAGAAAAAAAACAAGTTGATATAATCAATGAATACAAGAAAATTACAACCACAAATGGCTACGATCCCGAAAAAAACAATATATATCATTTTCTAAAAGAATTTATAACAAAAGATCCTGATTTTTCCTACCTCGACAGAGAAGAAAATAATATGATATTAAAAATATATCCAGGTAGTGAACATTATGAAAAAGAAATATCATTAGAAGAATTTATAGAAGGATATATAAATCATTTCATCAAAGGTATAGAAATGGAAGGCTATGATTATAGCTACTACGATATCTTTAAATACGAACAATATCTAAATACAAAAGAAAAAAGCAAAAACATTTTAGAGAACTTAGATAAATATTTACCTGAAACAAAAAAACAATATAAAACACACCTGAAAGAAAAAGAAAGACAACTAAATGAAAGAAGCTACCTTGTTAATTACATGAAAGAACTTCTATTACAAAGAATAAAAACAGCAGACATAAAAGATGAAAACAACCCAGCAGCACTGCAACATATATTAGAAGAACTTAAATATACAGACAACAAAAAAGAAACTATAGATACTTTAAAAGACGCCATAGAAATAGTAGTTGAATTTAATAAAAAACCACAAGGTTTCATAAAAAAACACAAATATGAACTAAGCGGGTGGGGTTTATATACATACGCAAATATACATAATCCCCATCCATCACTATATCTATACAAATATGACAAAAGAGAAGCCACATACAGTATAAGCGACGACGAAGAAAGATTTCAAGGTACAGTAGAAGATATATCAGAAATAATGGATACAGAATATAAAACAGAATACAAATCTTTTGAAAAAATACGGAGAGCAGAAGAAGAACTAGACAAAATAAAGGTAAAAAACGTAGAATTAAAAGAAGTAGCAGGTAAACAAAAAATCACATACACAGACACAGAAGGTAAATCACAATCCTTCGCACTCACAAAAGCACAAAAAAATACATTCAAAAATAGTACGACAAACGAAGAAAAAAAATATCACATTAAAAGATGGGCTAAAACACATTATAAAAACATATCCCTATCCCAATCCCAGTCCAAATCATTAAAGAAATAAATTACCTCATACAGGTCACATATATATAAACTTATTTAAATTTTACAATTATGGCAACTCAATTAAACGACACACAAAAAAGAGCAATAAACGAAGCAATATCAACAGTAAGAAAAGATCTCAGAAAAGAGAAAGAAAAAATTGAATATGATATAGAAGATATTAAAAATACACATGATAATAAAATAGAAGAAGAAAGCAAATTAATAGACAAACAAAAAGAACTAGAAAATAAATTAAATTTTCTCGAAAAATATCCAGAACAAATAATACAAACATATATTGATAAATTAAAAAATATCAACAAAAATCCATATCAAGAATACGGGAATTTACTTCTCGATTTTAGACAATATATACTAAATCTCACTAATACAAAAAATACAAATTTAAAAAATCCAGACTGGAAAGAAGTTGATAAATGGGCAGAAGAATACATAAACAAAAAAAACTATATATCAATACAATCCGACAACAAACAGATAGAAGAATACAAAAAAGCTGCAATAAGCATGAAAGACAAACTATATAAACAACATGATAGTCTATCTTATGAAATAGATAAAATGTATCTTAAATATGATAGAAAAGATTATTCAGAAAAAAGAAACGAACAAAAAGAAATAGAAAATAAAATAAATTTCATCGACTCATATTTAGACAAACTAATACAAACATATAAAGAAAAATCAAGAAATATAAAAGAAGATCCATATTATGATTTTATAGACTATCTTTGGAACATAACAAAATCAGACTTCATAGATTTCGAAACACCCGACTGGAAAAAAATAGAAAAATGGGCCGAAGAATTCATGTGTAATAAAGGAATCAAAACTGATGCAGAAAAAATAACAGATGTATTACATGACTATACACCAAAAGAAATAAACGATCTAACACAAGACATATATAATTTAAGCGAAAGAAAACTCTATATAGGATGTACAAAACACATCAAAGAATTCCACGGTCTAGAAGAAAGAAAAGTATACATTTTAGATGATAAAGAAAAAATAGACCCACGTTACTTAAAACTAAACGAACAAGATTATGAGAAATTACGTGAAGAAATAAAATATCATGACGAAAAGATACCATACACGAAAGGTATAGAAGAATCTTCAAGTCAAATAAAAAAAGGATATATAGAATTTCACAAGTATAAAAAAGACTGGGGATTTGGGGATTCATATAAACTTGAACATAAAGACATGAAAAGTCTGGAAACCATAAAAGAAATACTTTCAGACATCACAGACTTGCTAAACAATGTAAAAGAAAAAATTAAGAAAGAAAATTTAGAAACAAAATACTCAACTGCATTTACCTTTATAGATAGACTTTCTGAAACAACAAAAGACATTCTATCAAACAAAGAAAAAGAGATACAAGAAAAAATTGAAAACATAAACAATAAGATACACGAAAACAGATTAATCGGCAATGATAATGACGAAGAAACATATTTATTAAAAACAGCAATAGAAGCAGTTACTAAAGACTTAAAAAAAGAACAAGCTGAAAGTAAAAAAGAAACTTACTTAGACGCAAAAATAGAAGCTCTCAACGTTATAAATTGTTATAGCCGAGAAGGTTATAGAAATTATAACCGTCATCGAGGTTATTATTTTGAAGTACTACCAGACAACTTTAATGACGAAATAATAAGTTATGTAAAAGCCTTTTCTAGAGAAGAACTTAACGGATATAAAACATCAGAAATACGACCTCTAATAGAGCCAATGATAGAAAAGATATACGAAAAATTATATCCTGAGCCCACCAAAAGAGCAGTAGAAGAAACCATTGATATATTAGATGACTATATTGACCAATGTAACTATTATGATGACTTTACAGAACCCGACCATTATGATGATCCTTATGATGATTTTCCAAATTGTGATGTTTGGGACGAACCGACACACGAGCCAGATAATGATCCAGACAAAGTTGAAGCCATTAAATTTGCAATAATAAACTCAAAGGAAGAAATAATTAAAGAATACAATAAACTATCAAAAGTAGAAGGCTATGACCCAAAGAAAAACAATATCTATAATTTCTTAAAAGAATTTATAGAAAAACAGCCCCATATAACAGAAGAAAAAACTGTCAAATTAACAATAAACAAAGAAGAAAAAAATATATCAGACTTTATAGAAGGCTATATCAGTAACAACATCAAAAACATCAAAACCGAAGGCTATGATACAGACGAATATCACTTCTATAATGACAAAACAATAATCGAAACGAAAGAAGAAAACAAAAAAACACTCAATAATCTAGATAAAATAATAACCAGTCAAAGTTTAAGTAAAATAAATGTAACAAACGTTGAATTAAAGCAAGTGTCAAGATGGAAAAAAATCTCCTACATAGACCCAAATGGTAAAAAACAATCATTCACTCTAAAACCCAATGAAGAACTCCTATTAACAATAAA